>ERZ859738.1063-NODE-1063-length-14360-cov-2.473611_pt1 | contig 14360 bp, 9 predicted proteins | sample MGYA00510122_ERZ859738 | MGnify/ENA primary metagenome ERZ859738 (study PRJEB30046, sample SAMN00715139) | human gut metagenome | study: EMG produced TPA metagenomics assembly of the A metagenome-wide association study of gut microbiota in type 2...
ATCCTAGCTTCGTGTCTGTATCAACAGATAATCTCCGTGTGGCTTCTTCTGATGTAAATAAAACTCTAAATATGACTCTCAAAATACGCTCAAAGATTTGCATATTCCTCTACCGCCATCTGATCTACCGCCATCTGATAAGTAGGTTCACTACCTACTGCTTCTGTGATAACATCCGGCACATATCCACTCGTTACCTCAATTTAACATGTATTTAACTAAAAATACATTTATTATTGTTAAAGCATTCTAAAACGGGGGGGGGATTTTGTAGTATCTACAAAGTTATATACCTTTGCAATCAGAAATCAGTCTCCAAGTAATATACAAGGGGATTGGTTGAAATATGTTGAGGACCATTTGATAAGTCATAATAGGTTTATATTGGTTTACAACAATGTTTATATTGCTTAATAACAATGTTTTATATTGCTTAAAAACGATGTTTTATATTGCTAAACAACAATACAACAGTAAGATTCCGGGTAACCGGATAAATAGTTAATATAGTAAGTGACAAATGAAAAAGATAGCAGTTTTGCTGTTTGTTATTTTGGGAAATAAAACAGTAGGTTACTCACAAGATTTCGCTCTGAAGACGAACGGACTCTACTGGGCGACAACCACACTCAATCTGGGCGTAGAAAAGGCAATCAGCAACCAGGTAACCCTGGAAGCAGATGTTGCATACAACCCCTGGACATTCAGGGAAGACAAGAAGATGCACCTTCTCTTGGTGCAGCCAGAAATGAAATACTGGCTGTGCGAGAAGTACGAAGGTCATTTCGTAGGTATCCACCTGCATGGTGCTCAATTCTACGGAGGTTTTGGCAGCAAGCTCTACGATGGCTACTTGGCTGGCGGAGGCGTAACATACGGTTACGACTGGATTCTATCCCCTCACTGGAACCTGGAGGCAGCCATCGGTGTGGGATACGCCCACCTCTGGTACAAGCAAAGCCCTAACTTGCCCTGCATCAAGTGCCAGAAAAAGAAGAACGAGAACTATATCGGTCCTACCAAGGCTGCACTATCATTAGTCTATATCTTTTAAAAAAAGTGCATCATTTAATCACAAGAACATTATGGATGATAGAATGAAACTCAAATTTGTATATCTGGCTATAGCTGGTGTAGGCTTGGCTCTTCTGACGACTATGTCTTCATGCAGCAAACAGAACATAGTAAGTGATAAAAAGATTACATGTACTCCCGATTCCTTTATGCTCCTGCCAGATAGCAGCAATCAGGCTGCACTCAACCTTCAGGTTCATATCCCGAAGCATTATTTCTCGAAGAGAAGCCGTCTCTTCGTAATACCCGTATTGACAGACAGCGACAGCATCGTGGCTAAATACAAGCCTATAGTGCTGGATGCGCCTATCTACAGGAAGAAGATGGAACGTAAATGGGTACTCGACAGTATTGCTGACCCATACGATTCTATTGCACAGAGAGTTACGAACACGAAAGTAGATTTGTCCGTGTTATATAACGACACCATTACCCTGCCTGCCAACTTCCATAAGGGAAGCCTCGTGGCAGTGGCTTCTGCCGACGGATGCGGCGAATGCCGTGCCATCAGCCATACCAAGATAGCCGATGTGTTCCGTCCGGAAATCAAGAAGCAACTGCATCTCAACTGGATGAAGCATACCTTCGAGATCAAGCCGAAGATAAGAAAAGGAAAGGGCGTGGCACGACTTGAGTTTGCTATCAATAAATATGATATCAATCTCAAGATGAGCAACAACCAGGCTGAGCTCGACCACATGTTGAGCGATATAGCTCCAGTGCTCAGCGACAGCCTCGCTACCCTCACTTCTTTGGGCATCTATGGTCTGGCGTCAGCCGACGGCCCGCTGAAGTTTAACACCCCACTTTCCCGCAACCGTGCCAACTCAGCCCTGAAGTGGCTGCTTGCGCACATAGAGAATGGAGACAAGGTGAAGAAGATAGCCCGCATCGGTTCACGCCCTGAAGGATGGCAGCCAGTATTGGATGCGATGGTGGTCGCCGGCGATGCCGACAGCACGATGGTGAAGAACATCCTGACCCGATATGCCAACTTCAACGATGATGTGCAGGAGCGCTATATCCGCCGCCTGCCTATCTGGAACAGTATCAAGAAGAAGTATCTGCAGAAGAGCCGTAGCGTGGAATACACCTACACATACATCATCAAGAACTTCACCACCGATGAAGAAATGCTGCAGATGTACGAGCTCCGCCCAGATGCCTTCAGCGAAGATGAGTTCCTGCATGTGGCACAGATTGCAGAGAGCGCAGAAAAGCAGAAGCAGGTGTATGAGACGACTTTGAAATATTACCCTATGTCGAAGATTGCTGCCAACAATCTTGCCATCCTACTCGAGAAAGAAGGCAAGATGGATGTGGCTGAAAAGATCACAGAATAAATTACAGCGTATGACAAGATTAAAAGTTATCATATATGGTATGGCACTGGCTATGTCATTCACCTCGTGCGTTCGTGAAAATCTGGACCAATGTCCTCCTCTGAGTATCAACATCGAGGTGAAAGACAAGAATTATTTCAATGTCGACCAGACTGCACCCGAAGAGAAACGAGATGAGAATCAGCCATTTAGGTCATTCGTTCCGTCTCTTTCCTATCGTCTGAGCCGACTCAACGACGACGGCACTCAGCAGGTTGTCGTAGAAGAAAAAGGTTTCGGAGTAGAGGGTGATGGATTAACTTATCCTGTAAGCTTCGACCCCGATATGCCTTTCGGGAAATACGTCTTTACGGTATGGGGAGGTATGAGGAAGCGAGGCGAACTCAATCTGGATAAAAACGAGCTGTTGCTGCATCCGGAGCACAGTCAGGGCGATGATGTTTATCAGGTTTGCGATACCCTCGTCTATGATGAAAACCATTATTGTTATACCAGCGAGATGGAGCGCACCAAGGGCAAACTGGTTATATGGACAGAGAATCTTCCTGCCGGGTATCACCTGATGGATGCTGAAGTAAGCGATCTCTATGGAATAGTAAATCCAAGTTTCCAATATTCTGAAGAGACCAGCGTCTTTCATGAATCGGAAATTAAAGCTGGCGCCAAGACCAAAACCTCTATTTTCCTGGCTCCTTCTTTCCAGGAGGATGAGTCAGTGGTGGATGTCAATTTCTATAAGAATAATGGCGAAGGCGCAGGCAGCAGTTCTTCTGTGTTGACGCCTGATGACGTGAAGGTAAGTATGGAGCGCAACAAGATTACGGTGCTGAGATATGTGTACGATTCCGACCGCAATCGCTTCACCATCTATATGAAGGTGAACGACAACTGGGAGGAAATTCACGGTATGATATTGGATTGATAATTAATTTATACTCAATTTTTAAATTTATAATTTATGAAAAAAGGTATGTTTTTTGCGCTTGCAGCAAGCAGCTTGTTGTTCAGCGCATGTAGCAGTGACGACGCTGTGGTTAGCACAGTGGGTCAGAATGAGGCAGTACAGCAGATTGTATTGCAGGTAGCAAGTAGCGGTGATGGCTTGACAACACGTGCAGGCCGCCCATTGTATTCTTCAGAGGCTTTGCAGACTATCCAGCATGTTCGCGTAATAATTTACAAGGATGATGCAACAAAGACTATTGTCAAAGACAAACAGTTGAACTGGAAAGAGAGTACTACTTATAAGAATCATGGACGCCAGCTTACTCTTACTTACAAGGGTGATGAAAGACTGAGTGAAGGTAACTACAAGGTTATGGCTGTGGGTTACAGCGATGGTAGTGACTACACCTATTCTTTGGATGTAACAAGTGCAGCAGCCCTTACTGGTACTTACAGTGACATTACTGCAACCTTGAAGACAGGCAAAAAAGTAGCAGAGGAGGTATTCGCAGGTGATGCAGACCTGAAAATCGACGCCAACAAGGATATTACCAACCTTACTTCTGGTGAAGAGGATGGATTGGCTGTAACCTTGCATCGTCAGGTAGCTGGTAGCTTCGGTTATTTCTGTAACATCCCAGCAAGTGTGAATGGCAAAGCAGCCGCAACCCTTCGTCTCGTAGTAAGAGATAAGAATGATAAGTTGATTTTCAACGACTTCAACAGCTCATTCACAGATGCAGCAACCAGCACTATCAAGTATTATGTTAATGGTTCTAAATCTGCAAGTGCTGCTACTGCAGATGCAAAGTTCAATAACAAAGAGGATGGTTATGTGCTCTACTCTATCAATTTGAATACATGGTTCCCTGGTGGTGATCAGAACAGTGACGGTGTGCTGAATGCTGAAGATACCAACTGGAAACACCCTGATGGTGTAAATACTCAGGTTGTGAAGGGTTCTGTATTCGGAAGCAACTTTGTCATTCCATTTAAATACACAGAGGGTAAGAACACCATGGAGCTTCAGCTCTTGGATGCTGATAACAATATCATCAAGACTTGGACTGTTTCTATCCCAACAGCAGATGTAAATTCGAATAAAGCAAATGGAGCTACAGACGCAAGTGCTTCTATCTTCAACGTGGTTCGTAACCACATGTACAACTTGGGTGTGAAGACTTCAAATGGCACAACACCAGATCCAAGTAATCCTGATCCAAAGCCAACTGATCCAGATCCAGACAAACCAAAGCCAGGTACTGACCAGCCAGAAGACTTGACCAAATCTCAGAACCTCATCTTGAAGGTGAACGACAACTGGGAGGCTATCCACCAGATGGAGTTGGGTGATTAATCTTACTACGTGCTCATAATATAGGCAGTATTAAGAAAAATATATCCAAGGGATGCGAAGAGCCAGCTATAGGCACTCGCATCCCTTACTATCCCAACATCACAATATTTAATTTATCATTCATTTTATACGTAATTCCCATTCAAATCGAATAGGCGAACATTGAAATCGAATAGACGAATATGATGAGAAAATCTATAAAAAACAGTTTAAATATAATCCTCGCAGCCAGTCTCCTAATGAGCTGCAGCGCAAGTAATGATGTGCCTGATACCCTCGCCGACGGCTCGCATGCCGTGAAGTTGAGCATGAGAGTGGGTGTAAGCGCAGGTGTTGTTACCGGCTCACGAGAACTTGATACATGGGATGGAGCACAGCAGGTGAATGATATGAGAATCTACGTCTTCAGATGCCCCGAAGACAAGAAGGGCACCTCAGAAGAAGCATATACCTATTGCATCCCTATTGGAACGGAAGCAGCCAAGAATGGTTACTATTCCGTTGACGCATTCAACAATAGAGAACCCTACTATTCTGCCGAGCACCAGAACATGCCCGAGCAGCATCTATACACCTTCGTACCCTATCTGCAGAACGGCTACTACTACCAGTTTCTAGCCATAGGCAGAGATGACAAATACGCAACGAACAAAGTACTTACAGAACCCAAATTCACTGAAAACGAAACGAAACTGGAGGACGCAAGAATCGCCCTCACCGAGGAGGCAAAAAACAGCGCCAAACTCGGTATCCTCAATACCACAGAGCTGTTTAGCGGCATTCTGCAAGACGAGAATACCCAAGAGGAAGCCCCCGTTCTCGTAACGGAAGAGACGAAATACTTCCACCGCACGCTGACCGCCAGCCGTAATGTGGCTGGCCTGATGATTTACGTAGAAAACATCCCGGCACAGGTGGAGTCGAATGCAGCAGGAGACGTGAGCACCGTTCCCTTCACGCCCACCTCTCTATCCGTTGTAGCCACCGGCATCAGCACCGAAACGCTGATAAGGCAGAAGCAGGCACCAGCAGATGCTGAACCGTTGACTTATCAGACGTTGGGCACCATCGACCTCACCCCCTCAAACGGATGGACCGTAGATGCTACAGAGAACATATTCAAGCGAGCTGAAGACTCCCAGAAAGGATGGAAGGCAAACAGCTACATGATAAGCAACTTCATGATGCCTACACCAGAGGAAAAAATGCAGAAAAGCAAGAACTCGGCCGAGAACGAGACCACCTTCTATCTGCATTACACGGATGGCACGCACCACAGGTACGACAACATCAGGAAGTCTACAACCACTGGCGACAAGTTCAAATTCCCTATCGAGGCAAACCACCTGTATTGCCTGGGAGCCAAGAGCAAGACCGTGAACCAGCCATACGACCTGAAGGAGTATTACGAGCCTGTGATGACCGACGTGAAGGTTGAGATAGAACCAGCTTTCGAAAAAAGACATGATTTTGAAACAGAATAAACGTTACAAAACAGCATAAAAACGGAAATAGAATATGCAGAAATCAAAATTTAGCATCTGTAAGATAAGCTCCATCAGGATGAACGCCATCAGGACAGGCATGGCGGTAGGGGTTTGCTTCCTCCTCGCACTAGCCGCGGGATGCAGCAGCGATGCCGATCAGCCACCCTATCCAGATGGCAGCAATGGAGATGCAGGCATGAATCAGCCTTCGGAAAACGAAGATGAGATTACGACTGTTCCCATCACCATCACTCTGGGCGGATTAAGCGGCAGCGATGGCAATGCCAAGCAAGATGGCAGAAACACCCGTGTAGCCCCTCCTGGTGCAGGATCCTCTTCCTCGTCGGGCACAACAGGAGAGGACTACGGATATGCCGAGACCGAAAACGTCAATGCCGTAAGGCTGATAGCTTTTCGCCGAAGAGTTCAGAACAATGGAGAAAATACTGCAACCTATGATGCCGCAGTCAACGATATCCAGGGCTTCGAGTACGACCCTACCAACGACAAAGTGATTAACGGAAAGCCCACGTTAGAAAACGGAAAGGAAGATGATTATCTTTCGGGAAAGCCCCACAAGCACTATGTGGTAAAGGGCACCTTCGGCATCAGCAGGGGCTACGAATATCGCATCATTGCCCTCGCTTACAATAGCCAGGAGAAATCGCCCTATCCGCAGTATGAGGAAAACAATGTGGTTACCACGGAAATGCTCAATTTAAAAAAAGGTACTACATTTCAGGAGTTCAAGGCCACGTTTGCGAGTTACCTGGTCAATGATGATGGCAAAAACGACACCCCCAACAACTGGCTTGACTATCTAAAGAAAATAGTTCTCACACTAAATAATGTAAATTGCTTGAGCCGCCGGCTCATCACGGTGCCGCAGCTCTTCTATGGCACCCTCTACCAGCAGGGGGATAACACCCAAAATCCAATCATCTCTTCTGCTGATTACCAGAAGGAAAATCTGGGAAACAACACCCCTACGCCGCTTGTAGGAACACTCTATAGAGGCATGGCAGAAGTGGAGGTTCATATCACTCATGCCGCCCATTACAGCATTACAGCGCAGACGCAATGGTATTGCCTACTTGCCGACACCGTGCTTACCCAGATGCCTCTTACCAGCTACGACGGTTTTAAGCAGGGCAGTGTACCTATCAAAAAGTATTCAGAAAAGGGAGGCTCCTATACCGCCATTGCCTATGCCCCCTTCCCAGGTGAAGGCAAGGAAGTGGTGCTCAAGGCATTTGTGCTGCCAGGCAAGACCCATCTTGCCGTGAGAATAGGCCTCAAAGCCTATCCTCACGCCCACAACTATCAGATAAAGGCAAAGGATATGATGTCTTCTGAAGCAGCCACGGGCGTTATCGTGGTAGATGGAGTAAGCAACCTCTTCTATCTGAGACGAAACCATAAATATGTCTTCACATACGATGAGCAAAAGACACTTACAGACTCCAGACATTTGCTCGAATAAGATCAAGAGAATTATCAAGACGTTATGCTATGTTTTAAAATCAAACAGACAATGAAACTGCATTTTATATATAAAACTTTCATATCATTTTTGTTGGCATTCCTGATGGTTGTGCCCGCCTCTATCCAGGCGGCACAACCTCAGGATGATAACACCAGTCCCTATTTCGAGAGTGCTGCCGTTAGAGACTCGTTTATGAACTGCAAGAAACCCATCTGGACCAACAACTGGGATGCTCTGCCAGCCGACAAGCAGCAGGACCATTTTGTGGAGTTCAACAATGACCCCAAATATGGCAACATGACATTCCGTGAGCTGCGCAACCGCCGTGCCCTGACCCTTACAGGCGAATCGTGCACCATTAACAAATTGATTGGTGTGGTAGGCGTAGGCAGCTGGGCAAAGGATATGGGCGCCCTTACCGACGATTCACTCGACAACTATGCACAGGTGAACTCCGTGGTACGAGCAGGGGTAACCGTAGACCCGATAGTAAGTGTAAAAGATATGGATAATTACTATTCCAAGGGAACGGTGGCAGGCTTTACCATCGTGGCTGGGTCGGGTAGCAGCGTGCTGAGCCTCGATGTAATCAAGGCATTCTCCATCGGATTCTATCGCGACGGCAAACTGAAGGGTGTGAAGGCGGTAAGGGAAGGACAGAATGGTTCGGGAGTAACGCTGAAGCTGCTCCAGATACCGGGTTCCGACAACATCTGCGCCATGCTGACGGCAGAAAGCGACTGGCTCTTCGATGAAATCACTCTCGACTGCTCGGGCGGCATTCAGGCAGAAGTGGCGAATATTCTGAAAATCAAATATGCCTTCGTGGGCGAATCTACGGAGTTTACCATCACCGATGGAGGCATCAAAAAATACAACGAATATTTCAAAGACGACAAGCAGGTAGCGCTCAAAGAGATGAAAGGCTGGCGCCCTATTATCCTCGGCATCCCCCTGCCTTTCCTGGACAAAGATATAAAGAAGATGACAGATGATGATCTGGACAATTTCGCCACTATCGTCCCTCTTCTTGACATAGGTTACCAGGGCGGAGCCAAGTTTATGATGCAGAACAACAAGAACCCGCAAGGCGAAGCATTCGAGGCTGGCATGGAGGCTGGCTTCAAATACAAGATGGATGCCCTGCTGAGCCTCAATGCAGGAACATGGGTCAACGTGCTGCTCTTCGACCACAAGGGAAACAAGGTGCAGGAAGAAACGATTTCTGCCCAGGTGCTCCACCTCTCGCTGGTGCAGATTGGCGACGGAACGGTGAGCATCAAGGCAAAGGTGCCGTTTTCAGGATGCGAAATCAGATTCCTTACGGTTCTCGGAGTTGATGCAGGCGCCATCGGCATCCACTATGGATTCGTAAGAATGGCTCCAGATGTATCCCACCGGTGCCCTATCAATCCTACCATCAGCAGCAATGTCTGCCAATCGCAGACTTCCTTCAACCTTCGCTCCAACCCCAAGGTGAGCGTAACATGGAAGCTGGTGAATGCATGGGATTTGAAAAATAACGATATTCTTGCCACCACACCAGTAAAGGTTACCTCTGCTGGGCAAGTTACCAATCTGGAACCTGGTAAATATACCTTCAGGGCCACGGCTCAGGACGGATGTTATGATGAAACCACCATTACTGTAGGTGGTTTTAATGATGGAAATACAACTTGCGGCAAACCACTTGTCAACAAACTGGGTGAAGATTTCTACGAGGTATCGCCTAAGATTCACGAAACATCCGGCTCGTTGCTTTCTATCTCTGAACTCAAGGATAGAGACAATATTATCAAAGGTGAATATGATAAATATGCCGAATATATAGGTGGCTTGAGTCTTGCCGATAACCTCTGCATCATCGGAATTCACCGCAAGGATGGTCAACTGATATACGATGCTACCGACCGACACGAAGGTGAATCAGAGCCGGATGCCGTCAAGAGAGCTCAACCTAAGCGCATTGGTTTTGTGGTAGAGGCTGATGCTACAGTAATCAATTTGCATGCCCTGCAATTCCTGCAGATACGCTGCTATAACCAAGGCAAGGAAGTATATCGCCATCTGATAGATGAGAACAATGCGATTAGTGCAGATATTGCAGGTTCAGACAAGCTGCAAAAGATAAGATATTCTATCGAAGTTCCAGCCTACGACAGCAAAGGCAACCCGATTCAGATGGATGAGTTCCAACTCTGGAATTCGGGTGTACTCAATCTGGGCGGTTCTAAACTCCGTATCTACTATGCCTTTATTGAGGAGGCTGCCGATGACTGTTCTTCGCCACTTGCATGTAGCAGTCTGGTGATGTCGCATAATCATTCACATACTACCATCAATGCTAATGAAACCAAATTTGGCGGAGCGGTGAGTGTGGCTACTGTAGATGATAACTTAGGTTATCTGGTGGATGATGACTTGAATACCTATATGGCGGTTGCCAATACGGTAAGTCTGGGAGTTGGTCAAACATTCGCCGTAAAGATGGGTAAAACACTCGACTATCATCATCAGTTGGGAATTGTCATTGACAACAAGACTTTCCTGGCAGCCGTAAAAGTAGGAAACTGGCTAACGGTAGAAACCTTCAAAGACGGTAATTCTACGGGAGATAAATTTACCGACTGGAAGGTGATTTCCGCTAATGTAGCGGGTTATGGCGATAAGAATATCCTCTTCTTTCAGCCAAAGAAAGCGTATGACGAGGTGCGATTAACTTTAGCCAATATTGTAGGCGCATTGGATGTGCAGAAATTCTACGGACTCGTGACACGTGGTGATATTGATAATGATGGTATTCCTGACTGTAAGGACGACAAGTCGTGCGTAGATGGTGTAGACGATATCGTTGTCAACAATGTATGCGTAGGAGATAAGATTGTCGTAACTGCTACCGGATTGACCGGAGTAGATTATCATCTTTACTTCGGTGATAAGAATGCGGGAGAAAATGGCATCGTGTCTCTGCATTCTACACCAGACACCAAGAACAATATCCAATATACCTACACCACCAAGGAGCCGGGCGAATATCAGCTCACCTTCTTCGACGGCAGCTGGACGCCACTCTCTTCTGTAGTATATCAGGTTCATCCATTACAGACCCGATGGCTTCCGAGTGCATCTACCAATGAATGGAACAAGTGGGACAACTGGAGCGACGGTTCGCCTTACTGCTGCACCAACGCCATCATCTCGTCGGATGCCGATAACTTCCCAATGCTGGGCACGCCAGTGAAGCCAGCCGACTACTGCTGCAAGGACATCTTCTTCGAACCCCGTTCGGCGGTGGATAACGTGCCATCGCTCAACTATCGCAAGGCATGGGTAGAACTGGAGCAGAAGCCGAACCATTACTATCTGCTGAGTGCACCGCTCAAGCAGATGTACACGGGCGATATGTTCATGCCAGCCGACACCACGAAGGCGAACTACTTCGAGGATCTGAACGAAGAAAACTGGAAGGAACAGCGCTTCAACCCAAGCATCTACCAGCGCCTCTGGGCGGCTGCGTATCCGGGTAAGATCTATTCTCTCGATAGCAAGGGGAATGCAGGCTTGAAGGATGAAACGCTTGCCGTGAGCGAGGCCACCTGGTCGCACAACTTCAATGCCGTGGCTAAGCCTTACGGCATGGGTGAAGGCTTCTCTATGTGGATAGACAACGGCAATCTGCCGGCTACCAATAAGTTCAGTATCCGCCTGCCTAAGACGCATAAAGAATATAGTTACTTCGTGGATTACGATCAGGAGAAAGTGGCTAGTGAAACAGTGACGAAAGATGCAAATAAGATAAACCGCTTCATCTACGAACAGGATTCTCCGGGCGACTTGACGATGGATTATAAGTATCTGTCGGAAGGCAAGGAAGTGACGGAGAACCGCACGGTGTTCGTGGGGCAGAGCGAGTATCAGATTACGCTGAAATCGGATATTCCTACGCAGACCTTCGTGCTGGGTAACCCATTCATGAGCCGCCTGAATATCGAGAAGTTCCTGGAGGTGAATGAGAACGTGAACAGTGTGAAGGTGGAAGTAGAGAATGAATCAGGAGATATGGAAGAGCAAACTGTAAGCAAGGTCGCTTCTACGGGCAACGCCACCACCATCGCCCCAATGCAGGCATTCTATGTTACCACAAATGATAAGCCGAGTACGCAAATCACCCTGCTGCTCACCCCAGAAATGATTGGTGGAAGCAAGAAGGCTACTGAGGAAAGTAAACCTGCTGAAGCCAAGGGACTGAAAGTGTGTGTGGAAAGCCTGAAGACGCGAAGCAAATCAGCAGCTATGCTGGTGATGGAGAATTCAGAAACTGCTTATGATGTTTCTGATGGTTCTTCTTTCAAGAACTCTGTATTGGTTCCAACTCTTCTGGATAGTGAAGTGAAGTCACCTTTGAAGGTATTTGGTATTCAGCAGAGTCAGGCTTACGATATCCTTCCGATGACTGGCGCTACATCTTTAGGAATCTATCTGTCGCAAAAGGATAGCATCCGTATCGAGGTAAAACCTATTCAGGGTGTTGATATGAGCGGATATGTTCTCCATGATATGCTTTCGGGTGCCGATTATTCACTCGATTCTCCTATCATTATTGCGGATGCCGAGACCTCGTTAGGCAGATTTGTTATCAGAAGCCGTTATGGAAGTACAGATGTGACATCTGTCGATACTGATCAGCGCATCAGTATTGTTCAGGAAGGTTCTTCTGTCCTCGTGCAATCTGCCTGCGGTCTGCTCAAGAGTGTCAAGGTCATAGACCTGAATGGCAGAATCATCAGCAGGGTACAGGGAAATGGTTCAAGGTGTTTAAAGGCGAGCATAGCCACAGGCATTCAAATCATACACATAGAATTGACAGATGGTAGCTGTAAGGACTATAAGATGATTTTCTAAGTGAAATCAGAATAGCGAATAGCTGCACAAAAGATATTTGATGGATTAGAGCCTATTGATAGCAGGTATATGTGAATATGCCTCCTTCATATTACATCTTTACTTATAATTATCCCTGCCAGCTTGTGAAAGCCGGCAGGGCTTTTATAATAGTCTTTCCCGAAAGAGTAACAACATAACAATAAAGAACGCAAGCCCCGCCTAGCAGAGTAAAACGCTCTCGCTAGGCGGGGCTTTTGCATATACTTAAAAACCATAATAATATGAAAGAAGAAGAACAAAAACCAAAAAGCAATCATTGGGCTCCTGATGATGAGGGAGCCAAGAACTTTGTAAACCAGCCAGGCTATCAAAAAGAAGCCATGGGTATGGTTAACCTGATCGTTGATGTAATGAATGATACCCATGAATACAAAGAGGCGATGTTCTGCAAACATTTACTGATGGAATGCAGCCGCAAGCATCATCTTGATTTAGAAGAGCAGATAGAACGTGTGGTGGCACATGCTCAGGACATAGATGAGTTTGGTAAGTATATGAAAGCCAAGAAAGGCGAATTGAACCCCAAGCGTATATCTGAGCAGAAGTTTGCTTATGCCATCGACCAGCTGATGGAGTCTGTAGATGAATCTGGCAAGTACATATTCAAGATTCAGCGCCACTGGATTGCCGTGTTCAGAGTAGCCGTAGATTTGCATTTGATAGGAGAGAATGACTATAAAGGCTTCTGCAAATGGATAGATACGATTCACCCGGGAGCATTCAGAGTGAAGCTGACGCAGGGTGATCTGAAACAGATCAGTAACTCGGATTGTTATATGAAACCATTCGATAAATGGGGATATGCTCCGATGGGAAATGTGAAGAAAGAACCTTATATTGCGATGACCCATGTGGTGGTTTGCTTCAGAAATCTGTTGGGAATCGACGAAAAAATTGCTTGAAAACGGCTCAGAAATAACCCTCGTTATAACTTTATAACCCTCGAAATAACCGCAGGGTTATTTTCTTGGTCAGTATCAGATTTCGCCGTACCTTTGCCTCGCAATCAGATGATAAAGTCTGGTTGCGGGGCTTTTCTGTATATGGAAAACCGGTACCATTTCCTGGTATGGAATTTAGCGGATGGTCGCAGCCCCAACGTGATAATACATATATGAATATGGATAAGAACAATGTGAAACCGTATGTTTTCAAGCATCCGGAGTATGAATGGAGAGTATTTCTAATTAACAACATATCTTTCTAAAACTTCAATATATATGAGCAAGAAAAGTTTTTCTGCAGCCGCAGAGGCTGCTGTACAGGCGCTTTTGAACGCCCAGAAGGTAGATGCCAGTATCATTACTGACGAGTGTGGTAACGTAGCTATTCGCAAGGCTCCCTGGAACGATGCGGAGACCATCTGCGAGGTGCCCAAGGTGATTCCGGGCAGAATGATCTGCAGCGGTGGCGAGCATGGCGACCAGCTCGACTTCAAGCCTTACGCACAGTCGGGCGGGAAGCTATATACGGAGATTATCCATACCTCGCATGGTGCCCTCCGTACTTCGTCGCAGCGTGTGTTCGTCTCCTTCTCTTTCCCGAAGGAAATGCACAAGTCGGATATTCTGAAATATCTCTACAAAGAGATGATGGAGATGAAGGGCAAGGCTAAACATTTCAAGGAGAATATAGCATGGGAACAGTACAAGTAATGGCTCTGAATCCGGCACGCAAGGGCAATATGGGAAGATTGAACTCTTCCCAGCCCCTGTATGTCTATG
>ERZ859738.1079-NODE-1079-length-14144-cov-2.995812_pt1 | contig 14144 bp, 11 predicted proteins | sample MGYA00510122_ERZ859738 | MGnify/ENA primary metagenome ERZ859738 (study PRJEB30046, sample SAMN00715139) | human gut metagenome | study: EMG produced TPA metagenomics assembly of the A metagenome-wide association study of gut microbiota in type 2...
TAGGGGCTGGCGCCCTCGACAGCCCGATATCGAAGCAGCTAAGCTTGGAATTTTCACGAATGAAAAGAAGCATACAATGTTGTGAATTGTTGCGCCGAACTTTGTGCGGATAACGCAAGCTCGTACAGGCAAATAGGAAATGGGCTGTCGAGGACGCCAGCACCTACACAGTTTGATAAACAAATATCATCAGGGACGACCACCTCGTCCCCGATTTTTTATTCAAAAAATTTTTTTCACTGCAACATTTCAGTGAAAAATATACACTTATATTATGACGGACGACAGGGGGGATCAGATTGGACAAAAAGGGAAGAAAAAAGCTCGCAGAACTTGCGGTGAACGGCGATACGGACGCCTTTTCTAAGCTCTATGGAGAGATATATAAGGAGCTTTATTATTACGCCCTCGCTAACCTGCAAAATGCCGAGGACGCCGCCGATGCAGTGCAGGACGCTGTGCTGGACGGCTATATGAGCATCTCCTCGCTGCGGAAAAGCGAAGCTTTCGATAGCTGGATGTTCAAAATTCTGGTCGCCAAGATCAAACAAAAACAAAAGGAATACGCCCAAAGACGCTCTAACCTCGATTATATTAATGAAAGCGACGCAATAATCAAGGACGAAAACGGATTCGAGCGGTGCGAGATCTTAGAAGAGTTTGCTGATCTCAGTGAAGCGGAAAGACTTTGTATATCACTTCACTGTATAGCAGGCTACAAAGGCAGGGAGATAATGGAGATAACAGGTATTAAAGATACGACAGTCCGTTCCCATATATCCAGAGGTAAAGCAAAAATACGCAGTAAGCTGTTTGGAAAGGAGGTGACATGATGAGAAATTTAAGAAAACGCAGAAAGCTTATCAGACAAATGGAACAGGCAAACAAAATTCCTGATAAGCTCATGCCCCAGGAAATAAAAGATATGCTGGACGTGGCAGGCTTCAGACCCGTTATCGAAAATACTCCAAATAGTGCAGAGATAAAAATAAACAGCGGCAGAAGCAACGCCCTGAGATGTCTGGCTGTGGTGGCGGCTTTCGTCCTTGTGGTAGGCGGATTTGCTGTGCTTAGGTTCAGCAATACCCAGTTCGTCAAAAAATACCCCAATTCCGCTTCTTCACAGTCTGCTGACGCCTCAGGTCTTGACGGCCTCCGTGGAACGACCTATAAGGGTCTTTACAACTATATAAATAGCAACAGCAAAAACATAGAGGACTTTATAGTTGACAATAGCTATATATTCAAAAATATCGACACTTTGACTGTTGATGACGATGACTATGTGGCTTTGTATAAGCAGGCACTTAGAGATCACCAGCTCACCCCTAACCCCGCTGATATACAGCTCACTCGCTCAGGCGTGGATATCACCCCCACAACCAGCATAGATGAGCTGGAAACAAACATAACCTACGGAAATGCCCATTTCATTACTGACAATGGCGGTATCGACGTTTATATTACCCAAAACGGAAATATCACAAAGTCAGAACAGGATATCTTTGCGGAAACCTTCCTTAAAAAAGGTCTTGTCGACATTGCCGAATACGAACAGTACGGCTGTAAGTTCGCTCCAAGCGTTGTTGCAATGTATTTGGATAATAACGAGCTTTACGCTTTCTTCGACTTTATCTTACCCGTGAAGTCAGGAAAGAAAAACCTCGATATCGAATACTGCGGAATGTGCGGGTTTGACGTGAGCGACCCTGAGAATATCAAGCTCATAAGCGAGTTTGAACAACCCGGCGTGCTGGAGGGCATAAGAAAAATTGACGGAAAGTTTTTCATCGTGTCACGCTACACCCGAGCAGCTTCACTGCTATTAGATGACCAAAAGCCCGAGGATATCGCACCCGTGCGATACATCAATGGTGAAACACAGCTTTTTGAAGAAAGTGAAATGTATATCACAGCCAGAGATAATACACCGTCCATGATCCTGCTTTCGTCCTTTGACGGAAAAAATCAAGGCTCATACATGGCTTCAAAGCTTATCGCCTGCGGTGAAAGCAGCATCTTAATGGGAACAGACAACATTTATATTTTAAGAGCATATGGCTTTGAAAAAACAGACGATGATTACAGCTCAGTGCCAACAAGAGCGCTTATTACAAGAATAAACTACGGCGGCGGCGACATGGAGCTTAACAAAACCCAGACCGTCACAGGCGCAGACGCCGAGCATATAAGCCACGCCATATCAGGAGATGAGTATAACGGCAGATTGTCGCTGTTCTCAAACGACTCTGCAAACATTTACGATATCAGCACACACAATATCTATTATAGCAGCATTAATATCTGCACGCTGTGGCTTTTTGACAATGACCTTGGCGGCCCTGTGAAAAAGACCCTCACATACGAGGATATCGACTTCGAGAGCGCAAGGTATAGCACATTCTATCATTCCATGCTGTATGTTTACAGAGAATATTCATTTGCATACAGCATGGATGACACTTATCAGGCAGCGAACAATATCCAGCTTGATGAAGTATATGATTTCTCAGACCCTAACAAGATAACTCAGGTGACCCCTGATGATAAAGTGATAGCAGTGTCAACGGCAAACAACATTTTCCATTATGGCCTGACGAACTATAATGACGATATCGCAGTGCGCACCGACAGCACGTCATTTGACTCTTTCAGCGTAAAGATACTCGACAAGAGCAAAACAGAAAAGCAAGAAACGCTTTTATACGGCTCAAGCGGCAAGGGCATAGCGAATGCTAACGGCACAGTGGATCAGGTGCAGGTTTATGACACAAAGGTAGTAAAGAAATTCAACTTCTTCAAGACTATACAGGAATACAAATATCACGAGAAAGAAATGGGAACAACAGTTGACGGAAAGGATATGACACAAAGATCCGCCAACACTATTTCTTCAAACTCCATAATAACAGACAACGAAAACGGATATATAGCCATACCATTCTATGACATAACCACAGTAGGCAAGACCGATGACGGCGACAATTGGGAATATACCTATTATGAAAAAACTATTGAAAAAATTCTGGTAATGAAATATGACATAGAAACAAAAACTTTCAGCGAGTGTGGAACTATAAAGCTTGACGAATACACGGATTATTATGACGATTATTTCGATCATGCTAACGAGGACGAGATCACAGCTATGGTCAATGACAATGACCAAAGAGATTATTACCAAAGCGCATTCGTTCAGGACGGATATATTTATATCTTCTCCGACAGACAGATACGCTCATACAGCTATGCCGATCTCTCAAAACCCACTGACAGTGTAGACATAGTTAAATAGCATTACACCAAATTTCCCCTTTAGCACCCGACGGATAAATTTCTGTCGGGCGTTTTTTTGCTAAAACGTTTTCGTTATTGCACACAAATAAAGTCGCCGTAAATTGTATAATATGTACAATAAATGTTCACAGTAACATAACCAATTGAAATTCTGTTTGTGCTAAAATAATATGGTTTTAGGAATAAATATCAGACATAAACAGGAGAAAGAATTATGAAAGACCTAACGAAAGGAAATATCACAAAGCTTATTTTGATGTTCGCCCTGCCCCTTCTGCTTGGCAACGTTTTTCAGCTTTTTTATAATCTTGCCGACACCCGTATCGTGGGTCAGACCTTAGGCAAAAACGCCATAGCCGCCCTTGGCGCAACTTCATCAGTGAACACTGTCATAATAGGTTTTCTGAACGGTCTTACAAACGGCTTTGCCCTTGTGACAGCACGCTTTTTCGGCGCAAAGGAGTTTGACCGCCTGAAAAAGTCCGTTGCCCATGCCCTTACCCTAGGTATCGCAACGGCAATAGCCCTCACCGCCCTCAGCCTTGCCTTTATCGACCCACTGCTGAAAGCGTTGAACACGCCTGACAACATCTTTAAGCAGGCAAAAACCTACATAGTCATAATCCTTGCAGGAATGATAATATCAATGTTCTATAACATCTGCGCAGGTATCCTCCGTGCAGTGGGCGACACTGTTTCGCCCCTTATCTTCCTTATAATATCAACTATCGCAAATATCGGGCTTGACCTTCTCTTTATCCTAGGCTTTAAAATGGGCGTTGAGGGTGCGGCATATGCCACCCTTATCGCACAGGGTATCTCAGTTGTGCTTTGTATAATATACATCATTAAAAAACACAAATTTCTTATCCCATCAAAAAGCGACTTCCGCTTTAACTTCAAGCTCGCAGGAGATATGTATGCAACAGGAGTTTCAATGGGACTTATGATATCTCTCGTTGGTATCGGCACCGTTATAATGCAGGGCGCAATAAATATCTTCGGCACTGACATAATAGTCGCCCACACCACCGCAAGAAAAATATCTGAGATCTTTATGCTCCCTATATCAGTTTTCGGTGCAGCTTCAGCAACCTTTTCAAGCCAGAACTATGGTGCAGGCATGATAGACAGAGTAAAAGAGGGCGTGAAAAAAGCGACCCTCATAACATGGGGCTGGTCTGTTATCGTAATAGCCGCAACATGGCTTTTCACACCATTTTTCGCACACCTTATCACAGGTATCAGCGACCCTGAGATAGTGGGTACAGTGGAAAAATACATGAAAATAAACACAGCATTTTACTTTATCCTCGGCATAGTAATAGTTTTCAGAAACGCACTTCAGGGCGTAGGAGATAAGATAACACCTATAGCTTCAAGCATAATAGAGCTTTTGGGCAAGTTCGCAGTGGCAATGATACTCGCCCCACGCATGGGATATTTCGGCATCATGATAAGCGAACCCCTTGTGTGGGCAGGCATGGCAGTAATGCTCGGCATAGGCTTTGCCGCAAATAAGACCTTCCGTAAAGAGAATATCCCCAATACGGCAGAACAAATGTAAATAGTTTGTTAATTCACATAAAACAGATAGCTCCCTATGTAGAAAAAAATAAGCCACTATTGATTTTATCAAAGAAACGTGTTATAATTAGTAAAAACATACAATCCACAAGAGTATGGCTGACATACCATAGACGTGAAAGGGGGAAATGCCTGCAAACGGCAGGCATGACAGAAAAATGCTTTCAAAAATATTGTCAAAAGAGGAATGTGCAAAGTGCAGGATATGCTGCTGCTTTGACAGCTATGATATATGGGAAACACCATATATCTCACAAACGCTTGCAAGCAAGATATTGCAGGAATATGCCCCTAAGCAGGAATTTATAAAGAAGGAAAACCATTTCTTGTTCAAAATGGATAAGGAACAGAATGCAGACCTGTATTATTGCCCAATGCTGGATAACGAGAAGGGCTGTATATTAGGCGACGACAAACCGTTCGACTGCAGGATATGGCCACTGAGAGTAATGGCACTGAATGAAACGAAAGTCATAACATTGTCGCCGGTCTGTCCTACTATGAATGAAAAGTCCATAAAGGAGCTGACGAAAACGGCTAACGAGCTGGCAGATCAGATATTTGAGTATGCAGACGAAAATCCGGAAGCCGTAAAACCATATCTTGACGGCTATCCAATATTGGTTGTAGAGGGCAAAAAGTATAAGGATACCCTCGTGTAAAAAGTAAAGATCAAAAAACAAAGCGGTGTCGAAGTGAAAAACTCTGCACCGCTTTTTCTATCCCATAGCATAAAGTAAAATCCGCAAAGAACGCCAGCGATTTTGCGACGAAAAAAATCGACACAAATGTGTAGGGGCTGGCGCCCCCGACAGCCCGCACCTGCTTGCTGCTCAACCATGCGGTATATGCACAATGAACTGCACAATATTTCCCAACATGGCACGTCTACACAAATTCGTGATAAAACCAAACCTTATCGCTCTCAGAACGGGACGTCGTATTTTTGCAAAGCAGAAATTGCGCCGCTCCCCTACAGTGAGTTTTTGCGATAAATTGCAAGCAACTTATCGCAAAAACAAATAATAAATAAGCCCGTAAAGCACACTAGCCAAAGTGCCGTAAAGAATAACAGGTCCGCTGATAATGAAGATCTTCGCCCCAAGCCCAAGAATATATCCCTCCGTCTTGAACTCAAGAGCAGGCGCTGCCACAGAATTCGCAAAACCTGTTATGGGTACAAGCGTACCTGCGCCTGCGTGCTTCGCTATGCGGTCATACCAGCCAAGACCTGTGAGAAGAGCCGATAAAAATATCAAAGTTATTGATACCGACATTGAGGCGTTATCCTTGGATAAACCTAAATATAAATACATATCCATAAGCGATTGCCCAATAACGCATATAAGTCCGCCAAATAAAAACGCCTTCGGTATGGTCACCCACCACTTAGTCCCGTGGGAAGCCTCTTTGTACATCTCGCTGTATTGTGCCTTGCTCAAATTTATATCCATTTTGTTCTCGCTCCTTTTTGTTTCTGACTGCCAGTATTGTGCCACATAAAGCTCAGGTTATTCATATTTTAAGTGCACGATTTTCGCATGATTTGGTCAATATGTTGCTGTAAGGTTAATATTTTTATATAGTTTCAACAAGTTTTGTATAATGTAAACGATTTATCATAAGGAAATTTGTTTAAATAGTATCTTGAAAAAAATGCGAAAATTTTGTATCATATTCATTAGAGATATTCTATCTTAGGGGCAGTGTAACTGCCATTATTTTTCAGGAGGTTATTATAATGAAAGCTAAAAAAATTCTTGCTGCTGTCACAGCTCTTTCTCTGACAACAGTAGTATTCGCATCATGCGGCGATTCAGCTGATTCTTCAAGCTCTACTGCTGCCGTAACAACAACTACAGCCGTTACTACAACTACAACTGCAGCAACAACAACTACAGCCGCTGCCGAGTCTGCTGCTGATTCAGCTGCAACAGACAGTTCTGCTGGCTCTACAAAAGGCAGCGACTCTGATTACACACCTGTAAAGACATTCGAGGGCTATGACGCATTCCTTATGTTCGGTGACGGAGAGTGGCTCTGGGGCAACTGGCAGGGTCAGGGCGAACCTGACGCAACTCAGGCTTGGGGCGTTGACGCTGACGTAACAGGCGACGGTGAGTACACAGTTTCTATCACAAACGCTTCTATAGCTTATGACGATCCGGACGAGGGCATCAACCCACAGATCGCTCTTGACGGCGACTATGCTGTTGGCGCTCAGGGTTGCGTAGTAATGTGCGTTGATATCATCGGTCTTCTTAACGGCGAAAAACTCAAGGGCACAGGCGATCCTAAGACTGATAAGGAAACTCCAGGTAAGTACAACGCTGACGATCTCAAGGTAGAGCTTAAGTCTATCAAGGCTGACGGTCAGGAAGTTGCATTCGATAAAGCTAAGATCAAGTATGGCAACATCGAGGACAACAACAACTGCTACAGAATCGAGATCTACAACGATTACGGCGATACAGCTAAGGATTCTCCTATCGACAAGGACAATCTTGCATTTGAGGACAGCCTTGAGATTACATTCTCTATCGAGGGTCTTTCTGAATAATTTTTCATGAAAACTAAGAGCAGACCGCAATATGGTCTGCTCTTTTGTATTTTTATACATCTTTCCAGTGACAAAAAGTGTGACAGATTTTTTTAAAATAGCTGTCACACTTTTATGTTGACATGAAACTAATGGGAATATATAATAATAGTATTATAGTAATTCTATAATATCATCACATATTTTATTAATCCCCTAAGAAAAAAGCCGTGGTACCCTTTCTTACCACAGCTTTTTTCTTTTTTATCCATTTTTGTTATCTATTCCGCCTTACTGTCTGCCACCAGACCGCCGTTATCCGCCATAAGCTTGAATTTTATCTCAAACTCTTTCTCATCACCGCTGTCCGTCTTGCGATATACCTTGCAGGCGACTTCATCTCCTGCCTGCTTTCCTGAAAACAGCGACGCTATATCCACCTCTCCTGCGGTGGACTTTCCGTCTATCTCAGTGATGATATCGCCCTCCGCAAGATCTGTGTTGGCAACGTCACAATCAGGGTTTATGGACACAATACAAATGCCCGGCTTTATGCCGTATATCTCAGCAGTGGTGTCGCTGACAGCATAATAAGTCACACCTATCTTTACTCTGCCTGCCACATAGCCCTTTTCCATAAGCTCCTCAATAACAGGCTTCGCCTCGTCTATAGATACCGCAAAGCCTATGCCCTCATAGTCGCTTGAAGCAAGCTTCGATGAGGTTATCCCTATGACTTGCCCCCACATATTGAACAGCGCTCCGCCTGAGTTACCGGGGTTTATAGCTGCGTCTATCTGTATGCAGTTCATTATTATTGACGAGTTTTCAAGCCTTATCCTGCGGTTCACACCTGACACGATACCCTTTGTCACAGTGCCGTAATAGCCAGCCGGTGAGCCGATAGCGACCACCTCTTCCCCTGCATTCACCTGAGTCGAATCACCGAACTCAGCCGCCTGCAAGCCCTGCGCCTGTATCTTTATCACCGCTATATCCGTGGCAGGGTCCTGCCCCACCACCTTGGCTTCATACTCCGAATTGTCGCTTAGAACAACTTTTATGCCCGACTCCGCCGCATTTACAACATGAGCGTTTGTGACGATATATCCGTCAGCAGACATTATAACACCGCTGCCCTGACCTGCCGCAACATATCCACCCGAATTTTTGTAAACCTCTATAGATACCACAGCAGGAGAAAACCCCTTTGCGATACCCTCGGCAGTGTATCTTCCGTCAGCCTGATAAAATTCATCGTCAAGCTTCGGCTTGTCAGCCACAGGAAGAGTAAAGCTTATCTTCTCATCCCCTGTAACAAGATTTCTCACCCAGCCGCTTCCCCTTATGGAGGTTATTGATATGGCTATTCCTATGCCTACAAAAAGCACCATAAAGCACAGCCTTGCAACTGCGTGGCGCATACGCTCTCTGCGGCGGCTTCTTTTTCTTGCCGAATCAACAGCCGACCAAAAATCTTCGTCCACCTTATGAGCGGCTACCGCTCCCTCAGGCAGCTTGTAATGCCCAGTTTCCTGAGCTGTATCTTCATTTTCATCATGCAGACAAGGCTGCTCTTCAAACTGCTCCATATGAGCCTCCTAGTCGCCCTCCGCCTTGTTAGGCAGCGTGAACACAAATTCCGTATACTCATTCTTAACGCTTCGTACCATTATCTTGCCCCCATGGAGCTTTATGATAGAACGCACGATATTAAGTCCCAATCCAACGCCCGTCTTGTCAAGTCCTCTTGACTTATCGGTCTTATAAAATCTGTCGAACACCAGCGGAAGCTCGTCCTCAGACAGACCCTCACCGCTGTTTCTGATAGAAATGCTTGTCATATTGCCCTCAGGCTCAAAGTGAAACTCTATATAACCGCCCTTGTCAACGAACTTTATGGCGTTCTCTATCAAGTTATACATGACCTGATGCACAAGGTCGTTATCTGCATAAAGGGTCACTCTGTCAACGTCAAGACCCCTTATCTCTATCTGCTTTTCCTCAAGCCTTGGCTCAAAAGTCACAAGGGTATCGACTATCGGCTCAAGCACAGAGAAATACTGCAAATTAGGTTTAAGCTCGCCTGCCTCGATCTTTGCAAGATTGAGCATACTTCTTACGAGCCTTGCAAGTCTGTGTACCTCAGAGGAAATTATCTTAAGATAATATCTCTCCTGCTCCTTTGGTATGGTGCCGTCAAGCAGACCGTCCACAAAACCGCCTATAGACGTCATAGGCGTTCTAAGCTCATGAGAAACGTTCGCAAGGAAGCTGTTTCGCATGGTGTCATAGCTTTTCAGGCTGGCAGCCATATCGTTGAAAGCGTTGCTGAGCTGTTCAAGCTCCGAGGTAGAATAATCAGGCAGCGTGACAGAAAAATCTCCTGCTCCTATCTTCTTTGACACCTCCGCTATCTCTTTTATAGGCTCTGTAAGCTTCAGCGTCATGAAATATACCAGAAACATTACTATGACCAGAACTATTATAGCGGAAACTATAAATATTTCCATTATGTTGTAGGTATAGTCGTCCTGAGCCGCCTTTGAACTGAATGCAAGCACATAATATTCAGGTCCATTCGCTTTGAACGACTTACCTATCACATGATATATAGCATCGAAAGCTCCTCCGAGATCCGAATAAACATACTCGCAATTGTCAGAAAAAGCTTCAAGCTCATGGACAGATATATTATGAGGGCTGCACACAGGATCCTTACCAGAGTTCACAAGCACTGCTCCCGTAGAGTCGCACAAGATAAAATCAGCGTTGCACGCCATTGAATACTGCGTCATCTCATCTGTCACCGACTTTTTCCAGTCGGCAGGCTGAGCCAGCATTTCTTCCTGCGTATATAAAGCAAGAGCCTTGGTGTTTTTCTCCAACAAGCTCTTTTTTTCGTCAATAAAATACCTTGAAGAAACCAGCAGTAATACCGTTCCTAAGCACACAAAGCTTATAAGTATTACTGCTGAACAAATTACAAAGTATTTAAAGAATATGCTTTTACGATTACTCATGCGGTGTTTCAGCGACTTCAAACTTGTATCCTACGCCCCATACAGTTTTAAGTGCCCACTTGTCAGAAACGCCCTCAAGCTTCTCACGCAGACGCTTAACGTGAACGTCGATAGTTCTCGAATCGCCGTAATATTCAAAGCCCCATACCTCATCAAGGAGCTGATCTCTTGTATAAACTCTGTTCGGATTTGAAGCAAGGTGGAACAGAAGCTCAAGCTCCTTCGGCGGTGTGTCAAGCACCTGACCGTTTACTCTCAGCTCATATCTTGTCATATTGACTGAAAGCTTGTCATACTTGACTTCCTTTATCTCAGCTTCGCCTGATGACTGACCTACTCTTCTGTAAACAGCCTTTATTCTTGCGATAACTTCCTTTGTATCGAAAGGCTTTACGATATAGTCGTCAGCTCCAAGCTCCAGACCAAGCACCTTATCAAATGTTTCTACCTTTGCGGTTATCATGATGATAGGCACGTTGGACTTCTTTCTTATCTCACGGCATACCTGCCAGCCGTCTATACCGGGCAGCATAATGTCAAGCAGTATGATGTCAGGCTTAAGAGCGTTGAATTTTACCACTGCTTCCTCACCGTCATGTGCAAGTATTACTCCATAGCCCTCCTTTTCAAGGTAAAGCCTGAGCAGCTCGCAGATGTTCTTATCATCGTCTACTACCAATACTCGTCCAAGCGACATATTTCATCTTCCTTTCGTTTATTTACTTCTTTTCATGCCCATTATTTCAAATTTTCGCACTTCTGAAAATTTGAACAAAAGACAATAATTATTCAAATTGATATAAGTATTATAACAAATTCACAAACCCATTGTGTGAATATTTATTTAACTTTTTATTAAATATCATAATTTGCTTTAATTTTAAGCGGACGTCTGCAACAATATGTATATATTTAATTTAATTAATCAATACTTTTGGATTTTACTTACAAATGAGGCAAGGATATTATTTGATTTTTGTAAACTATATCATAAAATATTACCCATTCCATACAAACAGCCTCCGCAGGATAACTACGGAGGCTGTAAATTATATCAGATGTTAGTCATGGGAGCTTATTAGTACATACCGCCCATTCCGCCTGCACCTGCTGCTGCGGCTGCCATAGCAGCGTCAGCCTGTGGGTCCTTCTTGTCTGCAACAAGGCTCTCAGTTGTGAGCACCATTGAAGCAACAGAAGCTGCGTTCTGGAGAGCTGAACGTGTAACCTTAGTAGGGTCAACGATACCTGCAGGTATCATGTCAACATACTCAGAAGTATAAGCGTTGAAGCCATATCCGACCTTTCTTGAACGGATTATCTTGTCTATGATAACGCTGCCCTCAAGACCTGCGTTCACTGCGATCTGTCTAACTGGTTCTTCAAGAGCCTTGTAAACGATCTGAGCGCCTGTCTTTTCGTCACCGCTGAGCTTGTCAACGAGCTTCTTAACTGCTGGCATAGCGTTGATAAGAGCTGTTCCGCCGCCTGCTACGATACCCTCTTCAACAGCCGCCTTTGTAGCTGCCAGAGCGTCCTCGATTCTCAGCTTCTTCTCTTTCATTTCTACCTCAGTTGCAGCACCGACCTTGATAACAGCTACGCCGCCTGAAAGCTTAGCAAGTCTTTCCTGAAGCTTTTCTCTGTCGAAATCAGAAGTTGTGTTCTCGATCTGTGACTTGATCTGACCAACTCTTGCCTTGATATCGTCGCTGTTGCCTGCGCCGTCAACAATGATAGTGTTCTCTTTCTGAACAACTACCTGTCTTGCTCTGCCCAGCTGCTCCATAGTTGTTTCGCTGAGTTCAAGACCAAGTTCAGATGAAATTACCTGACCGCCTGTGAGGATAGCGATATCCTGAAGCATTTCCTTTCTTCTGTCGCCAAAGCCAGGAGCCTTGACAGCTACGCAAGTGAAAGTACCTCTCAGCTTGTTTACGATAAGAGTTGAAAGAGCCTCGCCCTCAACGTCCTCGGCAATGATAAGAAGCTTCTTGCCAGCCTTTACGATCTGCTCGAGAAGTGGAAGAATTTCCTGAATGTTAGAGATCTTCTTGTCTGTGATAAGAATGTAAGCGTCATCAAGGACAGCTTCCATTTTATCTGTATCTGTTACCATATAAGGTGCGATATATCCTCTGTCGAACTGCATACCCTCAACGACTTCGCTGTAAGTTTCAGCAGTCTTTGACTCTTCAAGAGTGATAACGCCGTCAGCAGTTACCTTTTCCATAGCCTCAGCGATAAGCTTACCGATGTTCTCATCAGCGGCTGAAACAGCACCAACTCTAGCTATCTCATCAGAGCCTTCTATCTTCTTTGAGTTAGCGACGATAGTTTCAACAGCAGTATCTACAGCCTGATCCATACCTTTCTTAAGTACCATTGGATTAGCACCTGCTGCGATATTCTTCATACCCTCTCTAACAAGAGCCTGAGCAAGCAATGTAGCTGTTGTTGTACCGTCACCGGCAGCGTCGTTAGTCTTAGTAGCGACTTCTTTTACAAGCTGTGCGCCCATGTTCTCGAATGGGTCGTCAAGCTCGATCTCCTTAGCTATAGTAACACCGTCGTTTGTAATAAGAGGAGCACCGTACTTCTTATCAAGAACTACGTTTCTGCCCTTAGGTCCCAGTGTTATCTTAACAGTGTTTGCGAGCTTGTCGATACCGCTCTGCAAAGCTTTTCTTGCGTCTTCGCCAAAAATTATATCCTTAGCCATTGTAAATTACCTCCGTTTATATACTATTTAAAATGCAGTGAAATCAGTCAACAACTGCGAGAATGTCGTCCATTTTAACGATAATGAACTCTTCACCGTCCAGCTTAACATTAGTACCGCTGTACTTAGAGATAAGCACCTTGTCGCCCTTATTAACACCCATAGTAACGTCCTTTTTACCAGGGCCTACAGCTATTACCTCTGCGACCTCAGGCTTTTCCTTAGCTGAGCCTGTGAGAATGATACCACTCTTTGTGGTTTCCTCAGCCTCTGTCATCTTAACTACAACTCTGTCCTGCAATGGTTTGATCGCCATGATAAGTTCCTCCTTTTATAATACCTTTTAATATGCTAAATTAGGATCCTTCGTGGTCGCACCTATGTTTTCAGCACTCTCACGATCAGATTGTTAGCACTCAGTCTTTCTGAGTGCTAATTATATTTTAGCACCTTTTTCGCAAAATTCAAGTCATTTAAGGTCATTTATGTGATTTTTGTAGGGTTGCACAATATCTATCAGGATAAAAATTGGTTTCAGAAGCATATTGTACAATTTATTAAGGGGTATTGCAGGTCTGAAATCAGATTTTCGGGTGGGGATAAATGTATTCAATGGAGGTATGCGTATCAACAGTATCCATAATTGTAGGGGACGACGCCCTCGGCGTCCCGATATTCCTCACCAATTGAATTAACGGAGATTATCACAACAATGTCACCCCGAATAATTCAACATCGAAGATACCAAAACCACGGCGTTACCTCTCCGAACGGGACGCCCATTTCTGTGAAACAGAAATTGCGTCTCTCCCCCACAGGTGCGGTGGGCAAGTTTTTCGGTTGCCAAACCGTGTTGTAATTGTGGGCTTGTTCCTTCGACGGGCGAACGGTGTTCGCCCCTACAGATTTATTGCCGTGGGTTTATCCGTATTTTATATTCAATTTTCAAGCTTCAAACAAGGTGCAGGAAGTGCTT
>ERZ859738.1085-NODE-1085-length-14071-cov-5.193422_pt1 | contig 14071 bp, 15 predicted proteins | sample MGYA00510122_ERZ859738 | MGnify/ENA primary metagenome ERZ859738 (study PRJEB30046, sample SAMN00715139) | human gut metagenome | study: EMG produced TPA metagenomics assembly of the A metagenome-wide association study of gut microbiota in type 2...
TGGGAAAAAATTAAAAAATTTTTAAAACGAAAAACCCCCCCGGCCCGGCGGGGGGGGGGGGAGCGGCTTTTCGATGAGCCGCGGCAAGGCGCAGGAGCTCATTTCCTCGGGCCGCGTGCAGCTCAACCACCGCGAAACGCTCAAGAGCGACGCCCCCGTCGCGCAGGGGGATGTGATCTCCGCCCGCGGCCTCGGCAAGTTCGAGGTCGCCGAGGTCGGCGGCCTGAGTAAAAAAGGAAGAACGGCGCTGCTTCTGCGCCGATACCTGTAAGGAGAATCAAACAATGACGATGGATGAAAAGATCGCGCGCATCAACGCGCTGGCGCACAAGGCCAAAGCCGAAGGCTTGACCGACGAGGAGAAGGAGGAGCAGGCGCAGCTGCGCCGCGACTACATCGACTCGGTGAAGGCGAACCTAAAATCCCAGCTCAATACGCTCTATGTGCTGGACGAAAAGACAGGTAAAAAGACAAAGATCGTCGACCTTGAGCGCGAGCGCGCCGCGAGAGCGGGCAAGAAAAAGGAGAACAGATAAATGAGCAAGGATTTTGAATACGATCCCGAGACCGGTTCGTTCCGCTTTGACGAGAGCGGCGGAAAAACGAAGAAAAAGAACGATGTCGACGTCGGCGGCTGGATCATCATTGCGGCGCTGTTTGCCTTCGGCCTGTGGCCCATCGGCCTCATCGCGCTCATCTCCAAGCTCTCGGACAAGCCGAAGAAGGTGAATTCCTCGCGCGGCGGCATGCGCACGTCCACAAGTCCGAACGCAAACGTTTCCTCGCGCAGCAAGGTGGAAAAGTCCGTGGTGAAGACGGCGAAGCAGATGAACCGCGCGCCGAAGGCTTCGGACAAGACCTCCCGCATCCTCTCGATCGTGGGCGCTGCCATCACTGCGATCTTTGGTATCAGCCTTGTGACCATGCTGGGCGAGGTCATCGCCTACGGCTGGTATTCCTACATGATGGAAGAGCTTTTCCCTATGTGCGGCTTTTTTGCCGGCGGCGTTGCCATGCTCGTCGCCGGGCAGCGGATGAAGCGACGCAGCGCACGTGTTGCGCGCTACCTTGCCGTGATGGGCAAGCGCGGCTACATTGCTGTGGACGAACTCTGCGCCGTGACGGGCAAGAGCCGCAAAAAGATCGAGAGTGACCTTGACTACATGGTCGAAAAGGGCCTGCTCGGCGCGGGCGCGTACTTAGACAGCGGCCGCGGCATCTTCTTCCGCAGCGCCGACGCCTTTGCCGACTACGCGAATGCGACCGCGAAAAAGGAAAACGTCACGCCCAAGGAGGCCAACGAGGGCTATGCGGGCGCACTGCGCGCCATCCGCTCGGCCAACGACCGCATCGCCGACCCCGTGCTGAGCGAGAAGATCGACCATCTCGAGACCGTTGCGGGCAAAATTTTCCGCGAGGTCGAGGAGCATCCCGAAAAGCAGCAGCAGGCCGCGACGTTCCTCAATTACTACCTGCCCACGACGCTCAAGCTGCTTGACAGCTACGCCAAGTTTGAAGAGGCGGGCATCGAGGGCGAGAATCTCTCCCGCGCGCAGGAGCGCATCGAAGAGACGATGGATGCCCTCATCAAGGGCTTTGACAAGCAGCTCGACGATTTGTACCGCAACGAGGCGATGGACATCGACAGCGATATCCGCGTGATGGAAAATATGCTCCGCCGCGACACGGCGAGCGTGGAGGACGATTTCGGCCTCGGCGGCGCGGCAGTGCAGCGCGCACCGGATGAGGAATAAGGTGCTGCGCCGCTCTCATACGCTCTATGAGGAGAAAGGACAAGAGGCATGAAACAAACCGGCAGACGATTTGACGCCGCAGCCTTTTACGGCGGCACGAACAGCGAGGCCTACCGCTATCTCGGCGCGCACCGCACGCGGCGGTCGGGGAAAGACGGCTACGTCTTCCGCACCTGGGCGCCGAACGCCGCGCATGTGTCCGTTGTGGGCGATTTCTGCGGCTGGAACGGCTACGCCCACCCGATGGAAAAGAACGCGGACGGTTTCTGGGAGTGTTTTGTGCCGTCCCTCAAGCGCTACGATACCTACAAGTTCGCCGTGACGGCACAATCGGGCGAAACGGTCCTCAAGGCCGACCCCTACGCCTTCCACGCCGAGACCCGCCCCGGTACGGCCAGCAAGCTCTATGACCTCGGCGGCTACCGCTGGGGGGATGACGAATGGCGCGCGAGCCGCGCAAAGGCACCCCTCGACCGCTCACCGCTCAACATTTACGAGGTCCACCTCGGCTCATGGCGGCGGCACGAAAACGGCGATTTTTACGACTACCGCACGCTCGCGCACGAGCTGGCGGATCACGTTCTGGACCTTGGCTACAACTGCGTCGAGCTCATGCCCGTCACCGAGTATCCGCTTGACGATTCCTGGGGCTATCAGTGCACCGGCTATTTTGCCGCAACGTCGCGCTACGGCACGCCCAGGGACTTTATGTACTTTGTCGACCATCTGCACCAAAAGGGCATTTCCGTCATTTTAGACTGGGTGCCGTCGCACTTCTGCAAGGACGCGCACGGCCTCATCGACTTTGACGGCACGCCCTGCTACGAATACGCCGACCCCAATAAGCGCGAGCACGAGGGCTGGGGAACGCGTGTGTTCGACTATGGCCGCGGCGAGGTGAAGAGCTTTCTCCTTTCCTCTGCTGCGTTCTGGCTGCGCGAGTTCCATGTGGACGGCCTGCGCGTGGACGCGGTCGCGTCGATGCTGTACCTCGACTATGGCCGCGAAAATGGCCGTTGGACGCCAAACATCAACGGCGGGCACGAGAATTTAGAGGCCATCGACTTCCTGCGCGCGCTCAACGAGACTGCGTTTTCCGTCGACCCCAACGCATTGATGGTCGCGGAGGAGTCGACCGCGTGGCCGCTCGTCACACGGCCCGCCAAGGATGGCGGCCTCGGCTTCAACCTCAAGTGGAACATGGGCTGGATGAACGACATGTGCCACTATTTGAAGCTTGACCCCTGGTTCCGCCAGTTCCACCACAAGGACATCACGTTCTCGCTGATGTACGCCTTTTCGGAGAATTTCGTCCTGCCGATCTCGCACGACGAGGTCGTGCACATGAAGGGCTCGCTTCGCGGCAAGATGCCGGGCGACGACTGGCAGCAGCTGGCGGGGGTGCGCGCGTTTACGGCGTACCTGCTCGCCCATCCGGGCAAGAAGCTCACGTTCATGGGCGCGGAGCTGGGCCAGTGGCACGAGTGGAATTTTGCCTCGCAGCTCGACTGGTATTTGCTCGGAAATAAAGAAAATCAGCAGACTCAGCGGTTTTTCAAGGACATCAACCGCTTTTACCTGTCGCAGAGCCCGCTTTGGGACATTGACTTTTCATGGGAGGGCTTTGAGTGGCTCGTCGCCGACGACAACCACAACAACGTCGTCGTCTTCGTCCGGCGCGACCGGAAAGGGCGCGAGCTCATCGCGGCGGTCAACTTTTCGCCCGTCGGACGCGCGGACTACCGCTTCGGCGTCCCGCCGAAAAAGACGTACCGCGAGGTGTTTACCACCGACCTTCCCGCATACGGCGGCACGGGCGACTGGCGCAACGAAGGAGAGCTTTTGACCGAGTCCATCCCCTCGCACGGCAAGCCCTGCTCGCTGTGCGTGACCATCCCGCCGCTCGGCGCGGTGTTCTTCGCGGGCGAGGGCGAATGGCAGGAAGAGGAGAAAACCAACGAGCCGCCCGAGGTGTGACCGGACGGCAACGAAACAAGGAGGAGAGAACAAGCGTGAAGAAAGAATGTATCGCCATGCTGCTTGCTGGCGGCCAGGGCAGCCGTCTCTACGTGCTCACGGAGAATATGGCGAAGCCCGCCGTGCCGTTTGGCGGCAAGTTCCGCATCATTGACTTTCCGCTCTCAAACTGCGCCAACGCTGGCATCGACACCGTCGGCGTTCTGACGCAGTACCGCCCGCTGGAGCTCAACCGCTACATCGGCTCGGGCCAGCCGTGGGATCTCGACCGCGCGGACGGCGGCGTGCACATCCTGCCGCCGTATCAGAGTGCGGGCGGTGCGTCGTGGTATAAGGGCACGGCCAACGCCATCTTCCAGAACATCGGCTTTGTCGACATGTACGACCCCGAGTATGTGCTCATCCTCTCGGGCGACCACATCTACAAGATGAATTACGCCAAGATGCTCGCCCACCACAAAAAAGCGGGCGCGGACTGTACCATCTCCGTTATGGAGGTGCCCTGGGAGGATGCGCCGCGCTTTGGCATCATGAACGTGGACGAAAACGACACGATCACGGAATTCGAGGAAAAGCCTGCGCATCCCAAGAGCAACCTCGCGTCGATGGGCATTTACGTCTTCACGTGGAAAAAGCTGCGTCAATACCTCATCGAGGACGAGAGCGACGAGGCGAGCAGCAACGACTTCGGCAAAAACATCATCCCCAAGATGCTGCAAAACGGGGAAAAGATGGCGGCGTACCGCTTCTCCGGCTACTGGAAGGACGTTGGCACGCTCGACTCTCTTTGGGATGCGAACATGGATATGCTCGCGACCGGCAGCGGGCTCGATCTTCTCGAAAAGGACTGGCCGATCTATGGCCGCTCCGTCTCCGCGCCGCCGGCGTACTTAGGCGTCAACGCGCACGTGGAGCACAGCGTCGTCGCGCGCGGCTGCACGGTCGAGGGGGAGGCGGAGAACTCCGTCCTCTCTGAGCGCTGCACGGTGGAGGAGGGCGCAAGCGTCCAGTACTCCATCCTGATGCCCGGCGCGGTCGTCAAAAAGGACGCGCGCGTCTCCTACGCCATCATCGGCGAGAACGGCGTCGTCGGCGAGCACGCCTTTGTCGGCGCGCCGCCCGAGGCGGTGCCGCCGGAGCAGTGGGGCATCACGGTGCTCGGCCCCGGCGCGGCGGTCGCGGATGACTATGTGCTGCCTGCCAACCGCATGCGCAGCGTGGACGGAAAGGAGACGGTACGATGAACGGACTGCACGGCATCATCTTTGCTTATGAAAAGGCTCCCGGCCTTCGCGAGCTGACCGAAGCGCGCATGCCCGGCTCTGTGCCGTTCGGCGGGCGCTACCGCGTGGTCGACTTCATGCTCTCCAACATGGCGGGCGCGGGCATCACAGACGTCGGCGTTGTGCTGCACGGCAACTATCAAAGCCTGCTCGACCACATCGGCAGCGGCAAGACGTGGGACATGGCGCGCAAGAACGGCGGTCTCAAGCTGCTGCCGCCCTTTGCCGACGCGCGCAAGTTCGGCGTGGAGGAATTCCGCGGCAAGATGGAGGCGCTCTCGGGCGTGCGGTCGTACCTGCACGAGATCCGGCAGAAGTACGTCGTCCTGTCCGACAGCGACCTTATCATCAATCTGCCGCTGCAGAAGGTGCTGGACGCGCACATCGAAAGCGGCGCGGACATCACCTGCGTCTGCACCGAGAGCGGCCAGTTTGTGGAAAACGCCACGTATTTCACCGTCAACGAAGCGGGCCGCATCACCGAGACGCGCTGCGCGCCGCACAAGGCGAGCGGCTGCCGCAGCCTGGAGATCTACCTTCTGAGCCGCGACCTTCTTATTTCCCTTGTGGACGAGTGCGCCGCGCAGGACAAATACAGCTTTCGCAGCGATGTGCTCTGCGCCATGGGCGACAAGCTCGACCTGCGCGCTTTCCTGTGGGACGGATTTGCCGCGCAGCTGCGCACGGTGCAGGAATACTATGAGCGCAGCATGCAGCTCTTAGACCCCGCCATCCGTTCCGAGCTCCTGTGTGCCGAGCGGCCCATCCTCGCTAAAGAGGATGACGAGGCGGCGTCGTACATCGCGCCCGACTCGCGCTGTGTCAATTCGCTGATCGCCGACGGCTGCCAGATCGAGGGCAACGTAGAGGGGAGCATCCTCTTCCCGGGCGTCAAGGTCGGCAAGGGGAGCCAAGTCAAAAACTGCATCCTCTTTAAGAATACCGTGGTGGAGGACGGCGTGACGCTCGGCTGCGTCATCGCCGACAAGGACGTCCACATCCGCCGCGGCGGCACGCTGATCGGACACGAGAGCTACCCGCTTGCCGTGAGCAAGGGCAGCATTGTATGAAAGCAGCAAACAGAAGAAAGGAGCTTGCAGATGAACATTTTGTATGTGACGAGCGAGGCGGTCCCCTTTTGCAAGACGGGCGGCCTTGCCGATGTGGCCGGCAGCCTTCCGCAGGCGCTCGCGGCAAACGGAGACCGCGTGAGCGTCATCCTGCCGCTTTACGAGCGCGTGAAGGACAAGTGGGGCGAGCAGCTCCACTTTGAAAAGTGGACGTTCGTGCGCCTTGCGTGGCGCAGCGTCTACTGCGGGCTCTTTTCGCTCGAGCGCGACGGCGTCACGTGGTACTTTGTCGACAATGAGACGTATTTCCGCCGCAGCGAGCTCTACGGCTACTATGACGACGGCGAGCGCTTTGGCTTTTTCTCCCGCGCGGTGACGGAACTGCTCAAGTCCTTGCCGCAAAAGCCCGACGTTGTCCACTGCAACGACTGGCAGAGCGCGCTTGTGCCCATCTACATCAGGGATGAAGCCGTGCGCGACGGCTTTTATAAGGGAATCCGAACCGTCATTACGGTGCATAATATCGAATATCAGGGCCGCTACGGCAGCCGCACGGTCGAAGACCTGTTCGGCCTGGACCATGGCTGGTTCGACGGCGGCACGATCGAATTCGGCGGCGATGTGAACCTTTTAAAGGGCGCGATCGTCACGGCGGACGCCGTGACCGCCGTGAGCCCGACCTACGCGCAGGAGCTCAAGTACGCGTACTTTGCCCACGGGCTGGAAAACGTGATGAGCATGAATGCGCGCAAGCTCCACGGCGTGCTCAACGGCATCGACATGCAGCGCTATGACCCGTCGCGCGACAAGAGCCTCGCAGCGGCGTATTCGCCCGATGACCTTGCCGGAAAGAAGAAGGACAAGGCAGCGCTCCAGCGCGTGCTGGGGCTGCAGGAACGGCCCGACACGCCGATCCTTGCGATGGTCACGCGCCTTGTCTCCCACAAGGGGCTCGACCTTGTGTGCGAAACGCTCGACGCATTTATGGGCAAGGACGTACAGTTCGTCGTGCTCGGCAAGGGCGACGCGAAGTACGAGACGTTTTTTGAGTACGCCAAGCAGCGCTACGGCGGACGCATGGCCGTCTACCTCGGCTATTCCGAGCAGCTCGCCATGCAGATCTACGCGGGCGCAGACCTCTTCCTGATGCCGTCGAAGAGCGAGCCGTGCGGGCTCTCGCAGATGATCGCGATGCGCTACGGCGCGGTGCCCATCGTGCGCGAGACCGGCGGATTAAAGGACACTGTCCATGCGTATGAAGCCTGGAACGGACAGGGCAACGGCTTCACCTTTGCCAACTACAACGCTGGCGACATGTGCCACGTGATCTGCGAGGCCATTGACCTTTACCATGACAACAAGGGCGCCTACGCGATGCTCCAGCAGCGCGGCATGACCGCAGATTTCAGCTGGACGCGCTCGGCGCAGGAATACCGCAACATTTACGAATCTATCTGCCGATAAAGAAAAGGAAAACGATCTATGACCATTGACTCTGTGAAGAAAATGAAAGACGCGCTGTGCGAAAAGCTGAAGGTCAGCTTCGGCAGCACCGTGGAGGAGGCGAGCGACGCGCAGATGATGCGCGCGAGCGCCCTTGTCCTGCGCGACGTGATGGCCGAGCGCAGCGTGGACACCATGCGCGAGACCCGCGAGGAACACCGCCGTCAGGTGCACTACCTGTCGATGGAATTTCTGATGGGCCGCAGCCTGATGAAAAACGCGTTCAATTTAGGCGTCGGCGAAATTCTGACCGAAGCGCTCGACGAGCTGGGCTTCCGCGCAGCGGACATCTTTGAAAGCGAGCCCGACGCGGGTCTCGGCAACGGCGGCCTCGGCCGCTTGGCCGCGTGCTATCTCGACTCGATGACGACGCTCGACATCCCCGCCGCGGGCTATTCCATCTGCTATGAGCTCGGCATTTTCCGCCAGCGCATCGTCGACGGCCAGCAGGTCGAGCTGCCGGACAACTGGAAGGACCTCGGCGGCGCGTGGCTGCTGCCCAAGCCGCAGGAGACCGAGACCGTCTGCTTCGGCGGCACGGTCCGCCAGTTCTGGGACGACGGGCGGCTGCATGTTGTGCCCGAGGGCGCGACCGAGGTGCTGGCTATCCCCTGCGATATGGAGATCGCGGGCTACGGCACGGATCATGTGAACACGCTGCGCCTTTGGGATGCAAAGTCCCCCGTGCCGCTCGACATGTCGCTCTTTTCACAGGGCGAATATCTGCGCGCGCAGGAGCAGCACGCGATGGCCGAGACCATCGCGAAGGTGCTCTATCCCGAGGACAACCATCCCGAGGGGAAGAGCCTGCGCTTAAAGCAGCAGTACTTCTTCGTCTCCGCGACCGTGCAGTCCATCGTGCGCAAGCACATCGAGGTCTACGGCACGGCCACGAATTTCCACGAAAAGAATGTCATCCAGATCAACGACACGCACCCCGCGCTCGTTATCCCCGAGCTCATGCGCGTCCTGATGGATGATGCGGGCCTCGACTGGGACACGGCGTGGAACATCACGACGCACTCCGTCGCTTACACGAACCACACGGTGCTTTCCGAGGCGCTGGAGCGCTGGCCGCAGGAGTTGATGCAGTCGCTTCTGCCGCGCGTGTGGACGATCATCACCGAGATCGCGCGCCGCTATCAGGAAAAAATCGAAAACTACTACCACGACGAGGCCAAAACGCGTGAATTGGCCATCATCTGGGACGGCCAGGTCCGCATGGCAAACCTGTGCATCGCGGGCGGCATGGCCGTGAACGGCGTGAGCGCTCTGCACTCGGACATCCTGCGAAACGACGTTTTTAAATACCAGTGCGCGATGGAGCCGGAGAAGTTCAAGAATGTCACCAACGGCATCGACCACCGCCGCTGGCTCGCGCAGATCAACCCGCGGCTCGACGAGCTCGTGCGCGCGCTCGCGGGCGGGGATGAATACCTCCTGCACCCCGAAGCGCTTAAAAAGCTCGAGGCCTATGCAGACGACACCGCGGTGCTGAACCGCCTCGGCGAGATCAAGCGCGCGAATAAGCTCGATTTTGCCGCCTACGTCAAAAAGACGCAGGGCATCGTGCTCAACACCGACGCAATCTTCGACGTGCAGGTCAAGCGCCTGCACGAGTATAAGCGTCAGCTTTTGAACGCGATGCATATCATCTACCTCTATCAACAGCTGCAAAACGACCCGAACCGCGCCATGCAGCCGCGCGTGTTCCTGTTCGGCGCGAAGGCCGCGCCAGGCTACGCGGTCGCCAAGCGCATCATCCGCCTCATCAACTCCCTTGCCGCTGAGATCAACGCCGACCCCATCTGCCGCGACAGGCTGCAGGTGGTGTTCCTTGAGAACTACCGCGTGTCGCTCGCCGAGCATCTGATGCCCGCGAGCGAGGTGAGCCAGCAGATCTCCACCGCTGGCAAGGAGGCCAGCGGCACGGGCAACATGAAGTTCATGATGAACGGCGCGCTGACCGTCGGCACGCTCGACGGCGCGAACGTCGAGATGCACGAGAGGCTCGGCGACGAGAACATGTTCCTCTTCGGCCTGCACGCCGACGAGGTCGTGCGCCTCAAGCGCGAGGGCTACGCCCCGCAGAAGCTCTACGCGCGCGACGAGAACCTGCGCGCGGTGATCGACAAGCTCAAGGCGGGCTTCTCAGACGGCGTTTCCTACGACGATCTCGCCTCGCGGCTGCTGATGAACGATGAATACATGCTCTTGCAGGACTTCGCGTCCTACTGCGCCGCCGAGCAGCGCATGGCAGACACCTACGCAAGAAGCGAGGAATGGAACCGCATGTCGCTCATCAACATCGCCCGCAGCGGCATCTTCGCCGCCGACCGCGCCGTCGCGCAGTACGCGGATACGATCTGGCATGTACCGCACAAATAAAGATTTCAAAAGAGGGACAGCTTTGCTGTCCCTCTTTTGATTTTTACAAAGAAGTGGCTGTGCCACTTCTTTGTAAAGATTCGCTTCGTTCTGCGCCTCGGTTGTCCGATTTAAGCGGACAATTCGACGCTCACTTCGCGCAAAGTGTTTTCTGCCACGCACATGTCGCGGCAGAAAACGGATTACATAGATTTCACGCCTGCGGGCGTGAAACTCTGCGAGGCTTTTGGAACTTTTTTGATGGTTCTTGCGTCTAAAGGAACAACTACTGATGAGGAGGACTCTGCCATGAAGAAGTTGTTTTCCCTAACTCTTGCGTGTTTGCTGCTCTTTTCGCCCTCGGCCTGCGGGCGGGAACCGAAGGAAGAGGTGAGTGACGAAAAGCCTGTGATTTATCTATATCCCGAGCAGGAGACGGATGTGCGTGTGACGCTTGATCTTGCGGGCGAGCTGACGTGCGCCTATCCCGCCTACGGCGACGGCTGGAGCGTCCGCGCCATGCCAGACGGCACGCTGACGGACGAGAGCGGCCAAACCTACCGCTACCTCTACTGGGAGGGCACGTCGGGGACGGATTACGACTTTTCCACCGGCTTCTGCGTTTCGGGGGAGGACACCGCGGCGTTCCTCGAGAATGCGCTCACACAGCTCGGCCTTAATCGCGAGGAGGCGAACGAGTTTATCATCTACTGGCTGCCGCAGATGCAGGACAACGCCTACAATCTGATTTCGTTCCAGCAGGACGTTTATACGGATTCTGCCAAGCTCACGGTCGATCCCGCGCCTGACACGCTGCTGCGCGTCTTCATGGCGTGGCAGCCATCGGAAAAATTTGTTGACCTTCCCGCGCAGGAGCTTTCCGCGCCGGAGCGCACAGGTTTTACGGTCGTCGAATGGGGCGGCTGCGCGGTACAGTGATAAGAAAGGAGCGTGGGAGATGAAAAAGAGACGCTGGGCGATCATAGCGTTTGCCGTGATCTTTGCCGCGGCGTATATTGCGATGGGCTATTGCATTCCGGCCTTTCGCATCAAGCTGGAAGCCGACGGCTGGACGTATTTTCTCGCCAGCCTGCAAGCGCTCGCGCCGGTGAAGCTGATCTTTTCCACTGTTCTGTCGCTCATTGCGGCGTTGGCCGTGTACAACAGCAGAATGTTTCGACAATAAAAAAGAGGGCTTGCAAAGCAAGTCCTCTTTTTTTATACGATCAACTGTTTACAGATTCTTGCCGAGCTCGTAAGCGGCGGTCAGGTCCTTTTTGCGAAGGTCGTCCGCCGTGGAGCAGCCGCCGACATTCAGCGTGCCTACGATCTCCCAGCCGCGATAGTCGGCCGTGAGGTCAAACGAAGCGTTCGCGCCAGAGGCAGTCTTTTGATCCTCATCGGCCATCGCGGTGAGGAAAACGGCCTTCTTTTTGACCATCAGCGCTTCATTGTTGGCATAAAAGCGGTCGATGACCGCCTTGAGCTGGGCGTTGATGTCAAAATAATAGATCGGCGAGACGAAGACGACCGCGTCGGCCTCGAGAAGGTGCGATTGAGCTCCTTCATGTCGTCAGCCTCGAATGTGCACTCACCGGTGCGGACGCACTTGTCGCAGCCGATGCAGGGGTGCACGTCCTTGAACGCCGCGTCGAAGCGGAAGACCTCGTGTCCCGCGCTTTCCGCGCCGCGCTGGAACTAATCGGTCAGCGCAGCGGTCGTGCCATGCCTGTGCGCGCTGCCGGTGACGATGACGATTTTCATATTGCTATCCTCCATCCATGGAATTAGTACGATGCTTGTACCATAGCTTACCCCAACTGACAAGCAACCGGCGGTCAAAAATTGCGGCAGAAAACGAAGTGTCCCACAAGGGAGCGAATCTGTGCAGCTTGGCATATGCTGTGGGCTCCTTGAGCCTTATAAGGATCAGAAAATGATCGTACAATGCAAAAAGATGAAACTTTTTGCCGATGCTGTCGTCTATATAGATATCATATAAACTGAAATTTAATTTGTTAAGGGAGTAACTGTTATGAAACGAATTGCGATCCTGCTCCTTTGTGCCGTGGTTCTCTTTTTCTTATTTATCAATAGCTGGAAGAGTGTGCGGGGAACGATTTGTGATTTTGATGAAAAAACAGGAAGTATGACCGTTGTGGCGGAGGACGGGCAAAAATACATTGTCAATGACTATTTGAAGCATATTCCAACGGGAGAGGAATGGAACATAGGCGACGTTGTAAAAATCGTTTATCGGGGGAGCATTCAGGAGACCTCGCCCGCAGTTATCGAAAAAGTAAGCGCTATTGCTGTGGTCGACAGGGCACAAGACGATCAATGAACGCGATCCCAGTCTGGCAAACAGAAAGCCGTATACTGGCCAAAAGGGGCAAGGTTGAAATGCTGTGCTTCCTTTACCTTGCCCTCAGCCCGTCCCGTGAAGCAAGCGCATGTGAATTCAAGTGCCCCTGAACCTTACCGTATTGACAGCCATGATATAATCATACACGACTGAAAATATGAGAAAACAGAGGAAAACGCTATGGAATTCACACAGGGCGTGCGCTTTGACTCTTTGGGTCTGACCGAAGAGGTCCAGCGCGCACTGAAAAAGAAAAATATTGAAGAGAGTACCCCCGTGCAGGCGGGCTGCATCCCGCCGATGCGCGAGTGGAAGGACGTGATCGCCAAGGCGCCCACCGGCACGGGCAAGACCTTTGCCTTTGGCATCCCCATCATCGAGCACATCGAGCCCGGCAGCGAGGAGACCGAGGCTGTCATCTTAGCGCCCACGCGCGAGCTCGCCATGCAGATCACGGCGGAGCTGCGCGACCTTTGCGCCTATCTTCCGGGCGTGCGCATCGTGTGCCTGTACGGCGGCGCGCCCATCGGCAAGCAGATCGACGCGCTCAAAAAGCACCCGCAGATCGTCGTCGCGACGCCGGGCCGCCTGAGCGACCACATGAAGCGCCGCACCGTCAAGCTCGACAACGTCAAGACCGTCGTGCTCGACGAGGCCGACCGCATGCTCGACATGGGCTTTATCCACGATGTGACGCGCATTCTGGACAAGCTGGCTTCCCGCCGCAACCTCGGTATGTTCTCCGCGACGATCTCGCGCGAGGTCATGGACATCAGCTGGATGTACCAGCGCGACCCCGAGGAGATCACCGTGCAGGCCAAGGAGGAGAATAAGCCCGATATCGCGCAGTACCGCATCGACGTGGGCCAGAACGACAAGGCGCATGTCATGGCGCAGATCATCCGCGCCGAGGGCCACGAGCGCGTGATGGCGTTCTGCAACACGAAGGGCATGACCGAGCGGCTCAAGGCGTTTTTGATGATGGAAGGCCTCGAGGCCGACTGCATCCACGGCGATATCCCGCAGAAAAAGCGCGAGGCCGTCATGGCGCGCTTCCGCCGCGGCGAGCTGCCGATTTTTGTCGCGACCGACGTGGCCGCCCGCGGCATCGACGTCGACGACGTCGATGCGGTGTTCAACTACGACGTGCCGCTTGAAAACGAGTATTACGTCCACCGCATCGGCCGCACGGGCCGCGCCAAGCGCCGCGGCGTGGCGTACACACTGGTGTCGGATTATCCCTCCGGCATGCGGCTGGATGGAATCGCCAAGTTCACCGGCAATGAGGTCAAGAAGGCACATCTGGATGCGGAGGGGAAGTTAGTCGAAGACTAACAGAGCTTTATGCCCCTGCACCATGCAGGGGGAGCGAATAAAAGGGGGATATTCTCTTTCGCGAAAGAGAATATCCCCCTTTTGAACCCCCAAGAGAAAGGTTTGCATTGCAAGCGAGCAGCTTGAAGAGCTGCGGCGCTTGCCGAATCGAGTGCCTGCTATTTTTGTTGCTATACGATTTGACTTTCTTCTATCTTCGCTGTCGCTTTGCCTGCGATTCGTTACCCTTACGCAATTTCCGTCTACTACAGATTTTCACTGTTTTGTTTTTGTCTGCCGAGACGGCCTTGCTGGCACTCGCTGCAATATGGAGGCTGACGGTAGACGGAAATTAGTCCGCACTTCTACAAGCTGGGCAGAGCGGCACCCGCAAGGGGTGTACCGCATCCGTAAGGCAGCAGAGCCGCCAACGGCTGC
>ERZ859738.1092-NODE-1092-length-13997-cov-1.461770_pt1 | contig 13997 bp, 18 predicted proteins | sample MGYA00510122_ERZ859738 | MGnify/ENA primary metagenome ERZ859738 (study PRJEB30046, sample SAMN00715139) | human gut metagenome | study: EMG produced TPA metagenomics assembly of the A metagenome-wide association study of gut microbiota in type 2...
TATCATGGGTACTTCAGATTTGGCAGCAACATTTATCGGTAAATATCAAAATGATATAAAGATTATTGGGGTAGTGGATGAGGGTTATCTGGAACAGCAGTTCTGGGGATATCCGGTATTATCCTATGAAGAATTACAGAGCATTTCTGTGGAACAGAGGCAGATTATAATTTGTGACCGTTATTTTGGCAAAATTGAGAAATGTTTGCGGCAGCATGAGATTTGTGACTACCAGATATATGTATATAATCCCTGGTGGCTGTTGGAAAATAATGAATAGAAAGAGGATATATTTATGAATCAGGAAGAATATTTAGAGAAAGCACACGAGGTTTTACTAAAGCTGCTTTTGGAGTTTGATCGTGTCTGCAAGAAGTATGATGTACAGTATTATTTGATCTGTGGATCATTGCTCGGAGCAGTACGTCATCAGGATTTTATTCCGTGGGATGATGATGTTGATGTTGCAATGACCAGGGCAGACTTTGATAAGGTAAAAAAACATTTTAAAGAGGAATGGTCTGAAGGGGATTTTGTGTTTGTGGATTATAATGAACTTGGAAAAGGCGTATTCCTTGACTTTATGACACGATTAGTTTATATGGGAGAGGAACTTCCTGTAAACGTCTTCCGAAAAATTCGTGGTAAGGGACGGACAGATATAGACAATCATATGCCGATAGATATTTATATTTTAGACAATGCGCCAGATGATGAGAAGAAGCATAAGAGGCTTACGATGTTTATTCAGGGATTGTATGGTCTGGCGATGGGACATCGTGCGTATGTAAACTATGATGAATATAAGACAGAAGATGAAAAACGCCAGAAACTGATTAAAAGAGTTAGTACAATAGGAAAGTACATTCCGCTTGGGTTGATATTCTGGATGTATGAAAGAGCCAGAAGATGGTATAGCAAAAAAGAGGGAAAGGACTATTTTGAATCCAATGGATGGATTTATTGTATTCCATGGCGATTCCCAAAAGAGTGGTTTGCCGAGGGAACGACACTTCCAGTGCATGGTCATATGATACAGGCACCAAAGAATTATGAGGAATTCTTGAAAATGCATTATTGGGATTATATGTCTTTGCCGCCGGAAGATAAGAGAAAACCCAGTCATTCAGAGTGGGCTTCGGGTGTATTTCAGGAGTAGGGCAATATAAAGTAAGAGTTAAGAGGAAAACAGAATGATTCTGCAGAACACAGATAACATACAAAAAGCGTATAAAACAGGATATGTACCGGGTGTTTTTGATTTGTTTCATATTGGACATCTGAACTTGATCCGGCGTTGCAAGGAGCGTTCAGAATATTTGATTGTGGGTGTGCTTACGGATGAATTGGTGGAGTATTATAAGCATAAGCGTCCCTATATTCCTTATCAGGAACGGGCAGAAATTGTTGCAGCACTTAAGTATGTAGATAAAGTGGTTCCAGTTGACTTTAGCAATACAGATAAAATGGATGCATGGAATCTTTATCACTATGATTGTCATTTTTCGGGAAGTGATCACGGGGAAGACTGGAATGAGATCTGTGAAAGACTTCGCGCGGTAGGATCGAATATGGAGTTTTTTCCGTATACAGAAGGCACAAGTTCTACTCAGATTAAGGCCTTGATTCAGACTGAACTGAATCAGAAATAATTAGTAAAGAAGGAAAGAGAGAAAAAACACATGAAAAATAAAAAAAAGTTTCAAATAATTCGATTTGTGTTTTTACTGCTTGTATTAATCGGTTGTGCGGTAATAGTAGTATATCCGTTTGATAATCGGAATCTGGATTTTTATTTTGTGGATACGGATAAAAATGAATATATTGTGTCAAAGAGTAATTATGACATCAAATATGGAGATTCAGAGAATTTTGATATTGAAGGGCCGGAGCAAATTGATCTTGTCCAGATTAAAGTATATACTAGGTCTATTTATTTAAAAACTTATACGTATGGTGAATTCTGTCGCAATATTACTGAGGTTAAGGATGGTGATATTGAGTGGAATGAGGCAAGCGTTACCCTTAAGGGCAGCGGTGGAATTGCGTTTGTGATTAATGATCAATTAGTAAAAGAATTGCAGGCATTGTCAGCTACTCTCGTTCAAGAGCGAATCATGTTACTTCAGATTTTTATGGTAATCATGGCGTTTGTGTATATTTTAGGGAAAAGTTTTGTTGAGAAAGATACCATAGACAACCATGGTGTTGTAAATGAAACCAGACGTTTTTTGGGAGATATCAAAAAATACGCTTATTATATGATATATTCAGCACAGACAGATTTGAAAGCAGAGGTAGCAAACTCCTATCTGAACCGCTTGTGGTGGCTTTTGGAACCGTTCTTTAATATGATCGTATATGTGTTGGTTTTTGGGCAGATGATGGGTAATAACATCGAAAATTACGCGACGTTTGTCTTTAGCGCATTACTGATGTGGAATTTTTTCAATAAAACGGTTAACTATAGTGTGAAGCTTGTACGTACAAATAAAGACATAGTCACGAAAGTATATATCCCGAAGTTTGTGATTCTGTTGTCGAATATGTTTTTAAATATGTTTAAGCTGCTATTTTCACTCATTGTACTTGTTTGTATGATGCTTGTTTTCCGAGTACAGGTTGGAATCAATCTTTTCTGGGTAATTCCAGCTTATGTAGTTATGATTCTTCTTGCATTTGGTTTGGGAATGATATTTATGCACTTTGGAGTATTTGTAGATGATTTGTCATATGCAGTCGGTATTCTTTTAAATATGCTGATGTTTTTGTCTGGTATTTTTTACGAGGTAAACACAACATTGCCAGAGCCGTTTAACATAGTGATGATGTATTGTAATCCAATTGCGATTGTAATTGACACCATGCGCAATGCTCTGCTGTATAATTACGCTGCTAATTTACTACAGATTGGAATATGGTTCCTTATAGGGATAGTTCTCAGCATTATTGGAATCCATATTGTATATAAGAATGAAAATGCATATGTAAAGGTGGTATAAATGGGAGAAATAGTTTTAGATGTAAATCATGTCAGTATAGATTATAAGAATCTTATGCATATGTCACTACACCAGAGTTTTTTAAACAAAGGTGTAAAAAAGGCAGATATTGTTCGCGCGGTGAATGATGTTTCATTTTCCGTTGAAGAAGGTGAGATTGTTGGAATCATTGGTAGAAATGGAAGTGGTAAGACAACATTACTCCGTTCTATTGCGGGAATATTTCAGCCGGATGAGGGAACGATTGACACAAAAAATCGTAGAGTTTCTCTGATGGCGATTGGAATTGGATTTAATGGAAATAACACTGGGCGTGAGAACATACTGAAGTCGGGGATGCTCTTGGGATGTAAGCCTGATTATGTGAAGGAACATATGGAAGAGATTATCGAATTTTCAGAGTTGGGGGATTTTATAGACCGCCCGGTTCGGACATATTCAAGCGGTATGTATTCAAAGCTTTCGTTTGCGGTGACGGCTATTCTGGACACAGATATTATGTTAGTGGATGAAGTTTTAAGCGTAGGTGATGAGCATTTCCGAAAAAAGAGTTACAAAAAAATGACGGAACTTATGCTTAGCAATCGAACGGTTTTGATTGTTTCCCATGCAACGGACACACTAAAGAAATTTTGCAACCGTATTATCTGGATTAATGATGGAAGCCTGGTGGAGATTGGTGATACGGATGCTGTTCTTAGAAGGTATGATGAATTTATGAATTTGTAGAGGAACAAACAACTATGGCAAGAGAGAATGACACTAAAGATGTTCAGTGGAAAAATACTATAAATGCTTATAAGGGAATTGCAGCTGTTGCAATTGCATATTTCTATCATTATAAAAATAATATTTTATGAAGAACAGCGAATTGGAACAGAGATTAAAAGAATGTAATTATAGATTATCTAAAATGGATGAAAGAATAAAAAGACTGGAAGAAGAGAATGAGCAGCTGAGACAAAATAAAGAAGAGGAAGCTGTAAAGCCGGAAGCTGTAAAACCAGAAGTTAAAAACCATACAATATTGTCTGATGAAGTGGATAGATTGAATGACAGGATAAAAGCATTAAGCGATGAGCTGTACGAATATATAGACAATCAGATCAGACAACAAGTTTCTTATACGGATGAAAATAAAGAGTACTTAGAGAAGAGAATCAAGGGACTGAGTGATGAATTATATGAATATATAGGGCAACAGATTGAAAGACAGAAAGAATTTATCATGAACAGGTAAAAAGGATTATGGTGCGCAAAGTATGAATGAAAAGGATGAAACAAAAAACAGATTAATTCAATTTGATTTATTAAGGATACTTGCAATTTTTTTTATGATGCTATTGCATATAGCTGGTTCTAATTGGGATTGGACGGCTGTAGATTCATTTGAATGGAATACATTTAATGTGTATGACAGTATCGCGAGATGCTGTGTACCTATATTTGTTATGATTTCTGGAATGTTTTTTTGAATGATGACAGAATTGAGCCTATAGGTTATATTTATAAAAAGAGAATACTGAGACTTGTAACAGCGTATCTTTTTTGGTCTACATTATATTCATTGTATGTAAATTTAATCTTACAAAATGATTCTGGTGTAGAAATAGACATTGTGAATGGACGCTACCATTTATGGTTTGTCCCTATGATGATAGGATTATATATGGTAGTACCTTTTTTGAAAAAAATATGTTCTGATAAAAAAACAGAGGAATATTATATTATTTTGGTGATTGTGTTTACATTTGGATTAAATGTATTAAAATTGATTCCTCAAAGTGATATTTTTGTTTATGGCATATTGGGAAATTTTAATTTGTATATGGTGTTAGGGTACACCGGATATTTTGTGATAGGTCATTATATAAGTTCATACTCTGTAAAACGTAAGACAGAAATTTTATTTTATGTATTAGGGATGATATCGGCTGTGCTAACAATAATAGCAACAGTTGTTATATCTAAAAAAAATGGATATCCAACCCAGACATTTTATGGTTATTTAATGCCAAATGTTTTAGGTATGGCAGTTGCAGTATATGTGTTTTTTGCTAAAAGAGTTTCAAAGTGGAAATTTAGTGAACGGATGAAAACGGTAATTGTTAAAATATCGCAAATTTCATTTGGAATGTATTTAGTTCATGATTTTTTTATTATATTGTTTTCTAGGTATTTAAATATAACTACGATGTCGTTTAATGCAATTATATCTGTACCATTTATTACAGTATGTGTGTTTGTTTTGAGCATGTTTGGGGCTTATTTATTGAGCAAAATACCATATGTAAATAAATATATAATTTAAATTTATTATAATAGAATATTTTGAAATTTTTCTGTGGAGGGTGTGATGGAAAGAAATAAAAGCATAGATTTTTAGAGATTTGCCTTTTGTTTACCTGTAATATTATTACATATCAGTGTATCGACAACGTTATATGATGAAAGATTTACATTAGGAGGTAATGCGGTTGAGTTCTTTTTTGTATTATCCGGATTCCTTCTTGGTAGATATATAAAAAAGACTAGTGAAAAAGATATATTTGTTAGTGCGTTAAATAAAACAAAAAGACAAATTATTCACATTTTTCCGTATTATTATTTATGTCTTTTTATGACATTGTTTTATCGAATACATATTAAAATTAAATTTGATAGTTATAGTAAACAGGATTGGGTGCAATTTATTAACAATTTTGTTGCAGAATTATTGTGTATTACAGGCGTATCATATAGAACACGACATATTAATGGACCTGATTGGTATGTTTCTGCTTTAATTATAGCATCTTTTTTAGTAACAGTGTTTGTGCTGGCAATGAAACGCTACTTAAAGAAATGGGAATATGTATATGAAGCGTTAAGCATATTTATTTTTGTGATATATATACAATTGTTTGATTTATCAAGTAGATATGCGAATATAGTTAGAGCTATTGTTAATATAATGATAGGCATAACTTGCTATATCATATATACAAATATAGAAAAAAAATATAAAAATAGAATCCCTATTATTGTATATGATATTATTGATATAATTGCAATGAGCTTTTGCCTCATAAGATGACTGAAAAATATTTATAATAGTGCTGAAATCATAATTTATCAGATGCTGATTACGGAGGATTGGTTTATGAAGAACAGAAGAAGGCTTTTTATGGTAGGATATGTAATACTTGTTTTTTTGGGACTGTTTATTTTTTTCATAAGAATTCATCCTCTGATAATTTATGATACGGATGATTGGCTGTATATAGCATATGCAAGAAAGGCAGTTCCGCTCTGGAGTGATTGGAATCCGTCAAGGATTTTTCCTGAAATAGTAATGCCATTTATGGCATCGCTTGGGATATATTTAATTTATCCATTTACACATGATTATGTTGGTTCTATAGCGTTTATGTATGGGGTTATATTAAGTGTATGCATTACGTTATACGTTTATTTTGTAATGAAAAGCCTGACTGTTAAAATAAAGTTGCCATTGCGATGGTCCGCGTGTGTTTCTGTGGTGTTTTTACTACTTAATTTCCTCATTTTTAGAAGCAGTGATTCAGATAATGTATATATGTTTCACTCCTTTAGCTGTACGAATTATTTTTATTATACAATTCCAACAATATTTAATATTATTATTGTTTTGATACTGATTTTGAAACCTGAACTGGTGAGGGTAGATGGACAAAAGGATGTTTGGAATTATTCATTTATAATACTGGCAATTTATTTGTGTATCTTTTCTAATTTATTTTGTTCTTATATTCTTGCAATATGGGCGGGAGTGCGTGTATTGTTTGAACTATTCGAGCAAATAAAGTCTCCAAAAAGAAATATGAAAATCTCGTTAAAAAATATGACGGGTTATTTATTAATTCTAGGATTCTGGTTTATATCCATGATTTATGAGTTGAGTGGAGGAAGAGCGGACAGTTTACAAGAAGACTCCTATATACATAATTTAATAACCACACTGAAGTTATTTGTCTCCTTTTTGAAGGAAAAATGCAATGGATTATTTGTAGGAATGCTAATTGTGACTGTGTGTATGGCGATTTTCTTCAGTATCAACCGTTCAACGAAAGAGGAGTTTAAGAAGTTATATGTTGAAATTTTTTTGAATTTCATTTTGGCAGTATTATACGTAGTATTAATATGTGCAAAGACATCACCGGACTATATCTGCAGGACAGATGTATTGTTGGGAATATCATTCTGGTTGTTATATGCAATGGTGTTTTGTTTTTCTTATGGGATACAAAAGAGAGAGAAGATCGCTTTAATAATACCGTTGATGGTTTGTATTATGTTTTTTGAAATCAATGTTTCCGGGAGAACATATAAAGATTCTAATCAGGGAGAAATTGACTGGAACACGGCATATCTTATTGACAATGATATTATTGCTCAAATACAAGATGCTGTCCGCAGTGGTGAGACGGAAATGGAATTATATGTGCCAAAAAGTTTGACGAATGAGGATAATTGGCCGATTGCTTTATATGGAGGAAACCACTTTAGTCAGAGTCTGTATAAGCATGGAATTATATCGCGAATGATAAATATTACACTTATACCAAGCGAAGAGTTTAATCAAAAATATAATATCGATATGTCAGAACAGTAAATATTTGTTATAAAAGCCCAGTGGCATGTGTCAAGAGAAAATGATACGAGGTGACAAGCAGTGTGTAAAAAAGTACTGAAATCGAAAAGTATTGGAATGCTTTTTCCTATATTGGTGATAGTGGTTTCAGGAATAAGTACGGAATTAAGTCTGAGTTCCACGGAGTTACACACTCTTTTTTCGTTAAATATAAAATACATCATTCTTAACGTATTAACATTACAGGTTTTGTATACGATATTGCTGATCATAACAGATAGATTATGGATCGCGGGAATCATTTTTTCGGTTTTCACAGGGGTTATATCGCTAGTTAATTATTATACAATTATGTATCATGGACTTCCGTTTTCTACAATGGAGTTGCACAATATAACTACCGCATTAAATGTGATGCATTCCTATAAAATAAAGCCAGATTTTATTTCGTCGACAATCTTTTTGCTGACTGTTGGAATATGTATATTATGTGTGATTGAGAAAGGAAAAGAGATTCATAGAGCCAGATTTTCTAAGGAAAAAATAATACGGAATATTATTCTTGTAATCATATCTGTTAGTAGTATGTATTTTGGTTACTTTTCGGCAAATCCCGTAAAACCAGCAAAGATTGTTGGATGGTCGTGGCAGGAGGCGTACTGCAATTATGGATATGCGGCATGTACAGTTGAAATTGCAGCAAAATCATTTAATGTAATACAGAAACCTGATAATTATGATGAGAAAATTGCTGAAGATATTTTGTATGGGGAACAAACAGACAAAGATGTTCTAACAGAATTGGACAATTTGCCGGATATTATCGTAATTCTGAATGAGACTTTTTATGATTTGAGTCTGGGTGCGGATATAGAGACAGATGAGGACTATTTGCAGGAGATACATTCAATGGGAAATCTTGTTTCAGGATATGCCGCAGCTCCATCTGCGGGGGGAGGAACGAATAGTTCTGAATACGAGTTGCTGACAAGTAATTCGTTAGAAATTATGCCCAATATTACACCATTTAATGTCTTAAATATGAATGGTGCAGAAAGTGTAGTAAGTTATTTAAATGGATTGGGTTATAAAACGATTGCAGCGCACAGTGGAGCAGGTTCTAACTATTCGAGAAATAGAGCATATGCAGAAATGGGATTTGATCAAATACATTTTTTGGAGGACTTTGAAGAACTGGAGTTTTATCACGATCGGTATTTTGCAGAAGATTTTTCATTATATGATAATTTAATTAGATGGTATGAAGAGCAATGCGAGGACGCAGAACCCATATTTATGTATATGCTGACAATTCAAAATCATGGAGGGTGGAATTTAAATGATTCAGTGTATGATACTGTACATGTGTTAAATGCTGAGGGGGAATACACTGAGGAGATGAATGAATATCTGACATGTATTAAAAATTCTGATAATGCATTTAAGAAGCTGACAGAGTATTTTGAAAAGGAGTCAAGACCGGTAATTATTATGATGGTAGGAGATCATTCGCCAAGTTTTATTTCTGATGTATGTGATCCATCAAAAGATAATTTACGGCTCTTATTGTGCAGCACACCGTTTTTTATTTGGAGTAATTGGGGGATGGAGGCAGAAGATATGGGCATTTTGGGAATGACCGCGTTGATGCCGCAGCTATTAGAAAAAGCTGGTATTCCATTGTCTTCATATTATCAATATATATACGAATTAACAGAAGATGTTCCGGTGTTGACTTGTTATGATGTATACTACGATAAAAATGAGGTTATGCATTATTATACAGAGGATACGGAATATAAAGGTTTAGTAGATACTTATTTTTCATGTGAGTATGAAAATGTAAAACACCAGTAAAAAGAAATTTATCAGATGTTGATAGTGGAGGAGCGATTGGCAGCCAATGAAAAGATCATATTTATTGCAAACTTATTTGAGAATATGTTTTTTCTGACGGTCTGTCAGAGAAGAATGTATTGGAGCGAGCGCGGAAGGATTTAGCCAATAAGATCTACAAGAATAATTTCGGGACGTGTCTGTCTGATAATTCGAGAACAGAAGACAAGGGAAAGTACCATTATGTTTCATTATGCAAATTTATCGGATTTTGAATTTGAATTGTTGTGTCGGGATATCATGGAGCGGAAGATCGGCTGTCCGCTTCGCTGTTTTGCGCCCGGAAGGGATGGCGGTGTAGACATTACAGAGACGAAACTGTCAGGAAAACATATGGTGAGGCAGAAAAGCAGGATATTCTTGCAGACCTCGACATGTATGGAATTTAAGAAAGAGAGGACATGATTCATGAACAAGGAAATGCAGAAACTGTTGAAAGCAATCAACGACAAAAAGAATGAGGTCAAGAGCCTTGTGAAAGATGGAAAACTCGACAAGGCAAGGACAGCAAAAGATGAACTCAAAGAGTTACAGGAAAAGTTTGACCTCCTGTTTGATTTGGACGAGGAGGAACACGAGGAGATCGAGGACAAGGTGGCGACGGGAGCAGCAAAGACCATCGGGGGAAAAGCGGACAAGAAAAACCTCGTGAAAGCGTTCGCCAATATCGTCAAGTGCGGATTCTTAAAGAGAGAACCGGACGAGGGAGATGTCAAGGTGTACAAGGATGCGTTAAGCACAGACACCACAAAGGGAGACGATGATGAAATGGGAATCGGTGTCACCGTTCCGGAGGACATCAGAACAGACATCATCGAGTTAAGACGTTCAGAGGATAATCTGGAGCAGTATGTCAATGTTGAGAACGTAACCACAAAGAGCGGTTCGAGAAACATTGAGGTCAATGCAGATTCCACCCCGTTTGACAATGTGGACGAGGAGGCAGATTTTCCCGACATGGATGAGCCGAAGTTCAAAAAGATTGCGTATGCAATCAAGAAAAAGGGTGGCATCTTAAAAATCACCGCAGAACTGTTTGAGGACACCGCATCAAATGTCATGGCATACATCAACAAGTGGATTGCCAAGAAAACAAAGGCGACAAGAAATGCGATGATTCTCAAGGTTGCGGATGAGATGACAAAGGGGAAAGAGGTTGTGATTTCCACAATCGACAGCCTCAAGGACGTGTTCAACGTGGGTCTCGACCCTGCTATCGCAGCCGGAGCAATGGTCGTCACAAATCAGAACGGGTACAACTATCTCGACAAGTTAAAGGATAAGGACGGAAAGTATATTTTGCAGCCGAATCCTACACAGCCGACACAGATGATGCTGTTCGGTAAATATCCGATTGTCAAGGTGTCAAAAAGAACTGTGAAATCTGAATCTGTGTACTCACCTGCGTTCACAATCTCCGATAGCAAATTAGCAATCGACGGAACAACCACAGCAATCGACGCATCAGCAACTTCCGACGTGACAGCATGGAAAGTCGTGAAAGGAAAGTATGTTGTAACTTGCAAAGGACAGGAGCAGGAAACGACAGTCGATGCAAAGGTGTACGCATACAAGCATCCTGTGTATATGGGCGACTTAAAAGAGGCTATCACATTATTTGACAGAAATGTCATCACCATCGACATGAACGACAAGGCAGCAGGTTTGTGGGAGAAAGACATGACTGGAATCAAGGCTCGTGATCGTTTCGACGTGCAGCCTGCTGATGATGAAGCAATCATCAAAGGCAACATCACGGAAGTTGTGCAGGGATAAGAAATGCAGCAGGGCGGGAACACCCGCCCTGTGATTGAAAGCAGGTGAATGAAATGACGGACGAGGAAAAGAAAGAGTATAGAGACAAACTGGTTGAGGACTGCATGAAATACAATCACATCGACTATGACGACGACAAGGACATTGTCGAGACTATGGTTGAGGCGATTGCATCAGAGGAATTGATGGAACTGATTCCGAATTTCGACCCATACAATTTGACCGCCCGTCAGAGATTGCTTGTATATTCTTTCGTCAAGGAATTGTATGACCACAGGGAGAAGTATCAGAACGGTACACAGCAACTCACAAATGCGGTCTCAACCATGCTACTCAATGAAAAGTATGGAGGGAGCAGTGAATGACCGGACGGGTGAAAATAATCAGAGTGACCACAGAAATCAAGGAAGGCAGGAAAGAACCGACCACAGAGGTGTTTTATGAGTGTTGGTGCGATGTTCAGAGTTTGGGAACAAATGAGAAATACACAGCACTGCAAGCAGGTCTTGAGAACACCATTGTTTTCAAGGTTCGGAATTGCAAGCGGATGAAAGAGGTCAGAAAGAAAATGAAAGAGTTCTATGCAGAGTATGACGGAACACGATTCGACATCTATGACGCATCACCGATGTTCACAGATAACGGATGGGTGCTTGTGAAATGTCGTGCGGTTGCATAGGTGTCACATTCTGACACGGAGGTGAGGACATGAAAATTGACATTGAGTTCAAAGGACTGGAGGAACTGGTAAAAGCGTTTGAAAGCGCTGCATCGGATGAAGATATTGCACAGGTAAATAAAGCGATCGCTGAAAAAGGAGAACCAGTTGTACAGAGAATCATGTCCGGAAAAATCCCAAAGTCAAAGGACATCAAAAAAAGTGGGCGAGGGTTCGGTTCAAAATCATCAGTGTCCGCACATGCAGCAGATGAAATCCCTATCGGGAAAGTAAAGGTGAACGGTACGGGAGCGACAGCAGATGTCGGATGGGAAAAGAACACACAGGACGAGGGCGGTCATTTCTACGTCCGTTTTATTAACTGGGGAACGATTTACAGACCGCCACAAGAGTTCATATATGCAACAGGCAGGGAGGCAGATGCAGAACTGCAAAAGATAGCAGAACAGGAATATCAAGCGTATTTAGACAGGACAGTGGGGTGATAAGCATGGACAGCAGTCCGGACATCATAAAAGACGCATCAGACGTACTCAAGCCGATAGAGGACAGAGGAATCACCGTGATGCAGGGGTGGTATGACAAAGACCTCAACAAATGTCATGTGACATTGTGGGATTTGGGCGAAACCGATGATAATTTTTCGGATGATGATGCGGAGGGAGTGACACTTTCCTTGCAAGTCACCATTTTCTCAAAAGAGGACGAGGTGGAACTGGCAAGGGAAATCAAGTCTCTCATGAAAGAGAATGGGTTCTCATTCGAGGGGAGAAACGGAGACGATTCAAAACCGGAGGATGGAATCTATATGAAAGCACAGCGATTCACAAAATATTATGAAAGCGAGGAAAAATCATGAGCGAAACAGTAACACAGGTAAATGAAACCACACAGCAGATTGTAAGGAGTAGAACTTGCGGTCTGAAAGATTTCTACATCGCACTGGTGCAGAGCAATACTGCAACAGCATACACAGCCGGAACTCCGGTGAAATTAGCGAGGGCAATCAAAGCGAAAATTGATGAAAAGTGGACAAGTGAGAAAATCTACTCCGACGATAACACCGAGGAGGTCATCACCTCATACGAGGGAACAGATGTCGAACTGGAGATCAATGCTCTTGCACCGCAGGACAGAGTGATTCTGTTCGGGCAGTTGTACGAGAAAGGATTCTTGAGAAAGTCATCTGACGACAGAGCACCGGAGGTCGCTGTCGGATGGAGAGAAAGAAAACTCAACGGGAAATATGAGTTCAAGTGGCTTTATGTCGGAAAGTTTGCAGAGGGTATCAGCGAGGAGGCAAGCACTAAAGAGGGAAAATTGTCACCTACAACAAAGAGCATCAAGGGCAGTTTCTACGAGCGTAGCATCGACAATCTGTATGAGGTATCTGTTGATGAATCAAACCTTGTAGCAGAGGACACGGATGCAGCAACAGCAATCAAAGACTGGTTCTCAAAAGTGCAGGAAGCACCGGACGCAGCAGCGTAAAACAAGAGAGGATATAACAGGAGGATAATTCAATGAATAGAAAAATTATCGTGAATCATAAAGAGTTCAAAATGGAGAAAATGTCTGCGGACACATACATATCTCGAACTTGCAGAACAGATTGACGCTGCGACATCCGAGAGAGCGTCAAAAAGATACTCACGACAGGAAATTGAGGCGATGATGTTGTTCATCTGCAAAGCATACGGAAATCAGTTCACGGTTGACGAGTTAAAGGACGCAGAGAGCGGACTGGATGCAGCAGGAATCGTCATCGAGTTCAACATGATTGACATGGGAATCGCAGAGGAAATGAACAAGAGAATGGACAAGATGATGAAAAATTTTCAGAGTGGCAAGTGATTCCGGAAATAACAATCACTTGCAGCACAGGAAAAGTATTCATCAATAACATAACGGTTGAGCAGTACAAGAAATATGCTGCACTCATGGAGAAAAACGGTTCGGACAAAATAACGGATGCACTGTTTTTCAACAAAAGAATTATTCAAGAGATATTCGGAAACAGGATGTCTCTCGA
>ERZ859738.1099-NODE-1099-length-13965-cov-2.223508_pt1 | contig 13965 bp, 12 predicted proteins | sample MGYA00510122_ERZ859738 | MGnify/ENA primary metagenome ERZ859738 (study PRJEB30046, sample SAMN00715139) | human gut metagenome | study: EMG produced TPA metagenomics assembly of the A metagenome-wide association study of gut microbiota in type 2...
TGCACAGGTAATGTTATACTTTCTGTTGGCTACCAGTACGGAACATCCGTTGATGTTGGTCGTCTGGTCATACTTAATCTGCATCTCGCCCTGCGCGGTATCTACATAAAGAACATCACCATTGGTCTTATCACTGATGGTTCCGGTCACGGTAGATGTCTTGGAATTATCAATCGTAATTCCGACAGCCGCTCCGTTGTATGTAATCTTGGTCGCATGCCAGTATCCGTCCGATCCATGGGAAATTGCCACAGAAAGCTTTGTTTCCGGCAAAAGGATTCTCGCCTCACTGACATCGGTACTGCTGTCAATCTTAATCTCCATCTTGCCATCCTTCGTGGATAACATTAAAAGCTCTGCAGTCGTTCCCGATGCAACCGTTCCCTGTACATTTGCAGTTTCTGCTGCATATACCTCTGTCTGCAAAAACGGTGTCAACAGCATTGTCACTGCCAGACACATTGCCAGACAGTTTCTCCATCCTGTCCATTTCTTCATCGTAAATACCCCTCCTATAATCTGTCGATCATCAACTTTGTTGTAGTGGTTTTCATAATATTTTCCTTATGTAAACCATCCTACAACATAACACTAAAAAAAGCAACTTTTTTCCACATCTTGTAGAAAAAAATTGCTTTTTGGTTCACATAAAACATTTAATTATCTGCAAAATTACTGCAGCTCCCTATAGAACTTCTGCAGTACATAGAATGCCTGCTTACGATACTTCTTGTCTGCTGAAAGAAGTCCCTTCGTGTTATAATATTTCTGATTCACTGATGTTCTTCTTGGGCAGCGGAAATCATACAGAATCCACGGCGTCATTCCTTTAATATAAGGAATGTTCCGGATAGTCTCAATCTGCTTTTCATAAACAAACGCCTGACACTCCTCGGTTCCCTTATCCGTGATCGTACCATGCAGTCCGGCATAGGCATCCGCTCCGAATTCCGTAACAATCACCGGCTTCTGTGGCTTACTGTTTGCAAAAAGTGCAGGCAGCGTCTTCAGATCTGCGGTATACCAACCACAATATTCATTTAAACCAATGATATCCAGATACTGCTCTAAGCGGTCCTCAATCGCATTTTTCTTAAAGTTCACGAGGCATGCTGCCGACACGGCTCTCGTATGATCGAGCTCATGCGCACATTTTGCCAGATTTCCCATAAATTGTAGTCTCAGATCCGTATCTTCGTTTTCATTTCCAACAGACCAGATAATCACGCTGGCACGATTATAATCACGGTGGATCAGCTCTTTCAACTGGTTTTCGGCATCCTGATAAGTATCCTCAGAATCAAAATGAATATTCCAGTATACCGGAACCTCCTCCCATAAAAGAATGCCAAGCTCATCTGCAAGCTGCGCCATTCTCTCGTGGTGCGGATAATGTGCCACTCTCATAAAGTTGCATCCTAGCTCTTTGGCAATCCGGATATTCTCAATCCGTTCCTCATCGGTGAGTCCCTTGCCATTTGGTACACTGTCCTCATGACAGCTGATTCCATGTAAGAAAACCGGCTTTCCATTTAAGACAATATCCATTCCCTTGACACGGATTTCCCGGAAACCGACACGGTCACGTACTTCGTCTCCTTCACAGGAAAGCTCCACATCATAAAGCTTCGGATTCTCCGGTGACCAGACTTCCGGTTCTGCCTCAAACAAAAGCTCCCCCCGTCCTCCTAAAACCGGAATCTTCTTCTCAATTCCCAGTTCACGAATGGTCAGAATTGCTGTTCCTGTGATTTCTTCCGACATCCGTACAAATACCCGGATTTTCCTGAAATTACTGTCCGGCTCCAGTGCAATTTTAAACTCCTTCACATGAACCTTCGGTACACGGATCAACTCGATATCACGATAAATTCCACCATAATTGAACCAGTCTGTATCCAGTGCCGGAACCTGATTGTTCCTTCTGGTACTGTCCACCTGAATCAGAATCCGGTTCTCATGCTTTAACAGATCCGTGAGATCAAAGTAACACGGCGTAGAACTGCCACGATGCATGCCAACATATTTTTTGTTCAAAAAGACTCTGCACAGATAATTGGCGGCACCAATCTTTAAAATCATCCGTTCGTCATCCTTCTGCCTGGCATAAAGGAATTTTCTCGTAAAAATCATGCTGCCGTCATACAGCTTGTATAAATCTGAAAAGGTATTGAAGCAGCAGGGAAGCGTCATCATTTCCCACTCATCAAAGGAAAAGTCCACCGGCAGGGAATTTCCCTCTTCATCATAATAATGCTCCTCATACCATTTCGCCCGGATACAGGTATCATACTGGTCCACTGCGTAATGCCAGTGTCCGTTCAACGATTCCTTCTTACGAAACCGGTCATAAATCATATCATCTGCTGTCACCAGCTTTTCAAAATATTCCTTCATGTAAGCTTCCATTGTCCAGCTCTCCTTTTCTGTACTGTTTATTCAAGTGTATGGTTAAAGTATATTTGTTTAGAGTGCAAAAGAAAATATCACAAATTGTTTCAATTCCATTGAAACATGTCAAAAATTGCTTTACTATAAGCCTATGAAAACCATATTAGAAAAAAACTATCGAATTTCACACAATGAAGACCGTTTTACACAGGAATACCCGTTTCACAGCCACGATTTTTATGAAATCTACTTCTTCGCAGGCGGCAGTGTTACCTATTATATTGAAAGCCAAAGCTACCATTTATCGAAGGGGGACATCCTGATCATTCCTCCCCGAACACTCCACCGCGCGGTCATTGACAACACCAATGCTTCCTATGACCGTTATGTCCTGTGGCTCTATAACTCCTGCCTTGCCGTCAATCCGGGTATCAAGTGCTTCCTCGAAGATATTCATCAGGAACTTTCTGTGAAAAACACTCTCCTGCTGAACCGGAACGAGCAGGAAGCCGATGCTTTTTCTGACCTGCTGGACCGGCTGCTTAACTGCTTTTCTTCCGAAGATGATCTGGCCGGTTATCTGGCAGAAAGCTGTATCACACTCATCCTGAATGAAATCCGCTCCGACTTAAAAAGCATGGACCAAGTCATCGAACTATCCGACGATCTGATCCATCAGGTCATTTCCTATATCAATGATCACCTTGTGGACGCACCTTCGCTTGACGAACTGGCTGCTCACTTTTACGTGTCCAAATACTACCTTCTGCATCAGTTCAAGGAATATACGAAGACCACCATTCACCAGTACATCCTGATGAAACGGATTAACCTTGCCAAGGATTATCTGGAATCCGGCTTCTCCCCAACTTCCATTTATGAAAAGTGTGGCTTCTCTACCTATTCCAATTTCTATAAAGCATTTACTGGTCAGACGGGAATCTCACCCGGAAATTATAAAAGGTAGAAAATTACACACCGGTCGTATCAAAATCCGGAATGAAGCTCTCCTTCGCCACATCTCCCTCCTGAATAAAAGCTTTGGTAATGCCAAGCTGCAATGCATAATCCACCACCTGCTCATACTCCCGTGTGGTTACCTTACGCATGAGCTGCGGCTCCTGCTGTGCGGCCTCCTCCAGTTCCTTCTGATTTCCGCTGTGCGAAGTAAGCTGCAGCATCGGCGTATACTGGTTCATCAGACTAATGTAAACCCTGTCCCCATAGGTTTCCCACAAATACCGCAAAACAGCTTTCGCATTTTTCTTATGTCCCGGCAGCAGTAAATGCCGGACAATTACCCCTCTTTGCATCATTCCCTCTTCATTAAAAAGGGGGGCTCCTGTTATTTTCACCATCTGTTCTAACGCGCGCTTCGCCACCTCCGGATAATCCCCTGCATGAGAAAGTCTCCCTGCCAGTTCTCCATCCATATATTTGAAGTCCGTAAGAAAAATGTCCACCAGACCCTCTAATGCTGCAATCACATCGGCCTTTTCATATCCGCTTCCATTGTACACAACCGGAATGCAAAGTCCCTGCTCCTTTGCCTTGAGAAGCGCCCATACAATATCCGGCAGATCATGATCCGGCGTCACCAGATTGATATTGGCTGCTCCCTGTGCCTGCAGCTCCAGAAAGATTTCTGACAGCCTCTCCCTGCTGATTTCCTTTCCTCTTGTACCGGCTGCAATATCAAAGTTCTGACAATAGACACACCTTAAGTTACATCCCGAAAAGAATACGGCGCCCGAACCCCTTTTTCCGGAAATGCATGGTTCCTCCCACATATGTAAGGCCGCTCTTGCCACCCGCAGTGTCCCATCCATCTGACAAAACCCGGTCTGTCCTTCCTTCCGGTTCACCCCGCACTCTCTCGGACAAAGCCTGCATTCTTCATAAGCTTTTTCAAACATATCCTATTCCTTATTTTCATCATTCACATCTGACTATATGCTGTATTTACCATATTCCTTTATATACTGTGCAAAAAAGGGTAATGCAAATGAAATATATCCTTGTCTTGAATTCAATATACCTCTTTTAACCAGGCGATCCCTATACATAGAATAACTTCCTGCTTTATCTCCCATAAGCTTTAGAACCTCTTCTCGTTTATACTCTTCTTTTTCAACCAGAAGTTCTGCTAGAAAACGATCCATTGCCGTCATTTCTTCCCATATTTTTTCATAAGAATACGCATAAAGTTCTGTCTTAAGTCTGAGTATTATATCATCCAATGTTTCATCATCACATTTCTTAAAATATAACACTCCCAATTCCTGAAAAGCATATGCATAACCCCGGGTAATAATTGCCATTTCACGGGCCTCATCAATGGCTATATTAAGCTTATTTCTATATACTTCTGTCATTCTTATCATATTTAAAGGCTCTGTTTTGATTGTTGTCGCTCTTCTAAAAAATGTCAGATTTTTCACATTGCAAAGTTCCTGTATGTTCTCATATAACCCCGTACATACAAAATACACTGGATATCCCGCTCTGAGCCATTTTCCATATTCAGATGCAAATTTAATCATTTCTTCTGATTTAGATACTTCATCAATCCCAATCAAAATCTTCTTTCCCTTTTTCTGAACCGCTTGTACCATCAGTTCAATTTCTACTCCAATATCAAAAAAAGCATCATTTGTCGCTTTTGTATATCCAAAACCTCCACCTGATCCCAACACGGTTGCAGAAATATTCACTCCCGTGGTTTTATCTACAGAACCATAGCCTTCCTTTACAAGCATTGCTGCTATCTGTCCCAGTATATCTCTGGTTGGATTTACATCAAAGACAAGCCAATCCTTATATTTGCTTTGATTAATTTTCAATTCCTCCTCTACTTTCGCCAGAATAACTGTTTTTCCAGATCCTCTGACTCCGGTTATTTTGTAAACAGACTCTGATGGATTATCATATGAAAAATTCTCTAATATCTCATCAATCATATTGATATGGATATATGTGGATTCCGGTGTTTTACTGAATGTAGTTGTAAATGGATTTTGCATGTGATTACCTCATTTATAATTATTTATACTTTTTCTATCTCTTTATACATTTTTATACTTTTTCTTTTATTTTATACTTTTTTATACTTTTTTCAAGTAGGTTTCCAACGAATATTTTTTCTACTTTCTTACATAATTGTTTGTTATTCATTTTCCACACTTTCAATAACATTCAAAATTTGAATTCATTCCGATTTTGCACACTACAATCTGATTTTCTCAAATACTAACTATTACACACCTATTATGGACTATGTATATTTTTATATCTATTCCTCTCCCAAATATGTTATACTTTAATCAAGTATACCATCCGTGGTATACTTGTCCATTTTACCCATAATGGAACAAAACCACTGTACTCACCCAAATGTCAAGGAGTTAACATTATTTTATGAACACCAAGGTTTTACACACACTGGAATATGACAAGATCATTCAGTTATTAATAGACAAAGCGACATCCAATCCCGGACGGGAGCTGTGCCGCAGGCTCATTCCCTCCACGGATTTATCTGCGATTGAGGAAGCCCAGCAGGAAACAGCCGATGCACTCTCCATGCTGCTTACGAAGGGCTCTACTTCCTTTGGCGGCAACAAGGATCTGCAGTTTGCCATCAAAAGTCTGGAGATCGGCTCCGCCCTCTCCATCCCGGAGCTTCTCGGTATCGCAGGTCTTCTCCAGAATACCGCCCGCATCAGATCCTACGGACGCAAAGCCCGCGAGGAGGATGCCGATACCTCGTTAACACCCTACTTTGCAGCGTTGGAACCGCTTAACAGAGTATCGGAGGAAATCAGCCGCTGTATTCTGTCCGAAGAGGAAATTGCAGACGATGCCAGTCCGAAGCTGAAATCCATCCGCCGTTCCATCGTCTTAACCGGAGACAAAATTCACTCCCAGCTGAACAGCATGGTGAACGGCTCCTACCGAACCTACCTGCAGGACAACGTTATTACGATGCGTAACGACCGCTACTGTATTCCTGTCAAGGCAGAATATAAGGGACAGGTCAGAGGTATGGTACACGATCAGTCCTCGACCGGTTCTACCTTTTTCATTGAACCGGAGGCCATCGTCAATCTCAACAATCAATTGAAAGAGCTTTCCATTCAGGAAAAGGAAGAGATCGAAGCCATTCTCTTTTCCTTAAGTCAGCTCTGCGCCGAACACACGGAAGAGCTTGCCCGCAACCAACAGCTGATGACACAGCTTGACTTTATTTTTGCCAAGGCTTCCCTTGCACTTGACTTAAATGCAACGAAGCCCGTTTTTAATACCGATCACTATATCCAGATCCGGAAAGGACGTCATCCTCTCCTTCCTGCGAAAAAGGTGGTTCCGATTGATATCCATCTCGGAAAGGATTTTGACCTTCTGGTCATCACCGGCCCCAATACCGGTGGTAAAACCGTAAGCCTAAAAACCATCGGACTGTTTACCCTCATGGGTCAGGCAGGTCTTCACATCCCTGCGCTCGACCGCAGCGAGCTATCTATTTTTACGGAAGTATTTGCAGATATCGGTGACGAGCAGAGCATTGAGCAGAGTCTCAGTACCTTCTCCTCCCATATGACCAGCATTGTTTCCATCCTGCAGAAAGCCGATGCCGATTCGCTGTGCCTGTTCGATGAACTGGGTGCCGGAACTGATCCGACCGAAGGTGCCGCCCTTGCAATTGCAGTTCTGAACTACCTGCATGAGCGTGGAATCCGCACGGTTGCCACTACCCATTACAGTGAGCTTAAGGTCTATGCACTTTCTACCGATTTTGTGGAGAACGCCTGCTGTGAATTTAACGTAGATACCCTTTCTCCGACCTACCGCCTGTTAATCGGCGTTCCCGGAAAAAGTAATGCCTTCGCGATTTCCAAAAAGCTCGGGCTTCCCGATCATATCATCGAAGCTGCCACCGCACAGATCGGTACACAGGATAAAAGCTTTGAAGATCTCCTCTCCGATCTTGAGGAAAGCAGGATCACCATTGAGAAGGAACGCCGCGAGATTGCTTCTTATAAGGAAGAAATCAAAGCACTCCGCGAAAAGCTGCAGCAGAAGAACGAGAAAATTGATATGGCAAAGGACCGCATCTTACGTGAAGCCAATGAACAGGCCCGTGAGATCCTGCAGGATGCCAAGGAAACGGCCGATGAAACCATCCGGATTTTCCAGAAAGCCGGTCCCAATGTTTCTCTGAAAACGCTGGAAAAGGAGCGTGAAAAGCTCCGAGGTGAAATCGGTAAGAAGAACGACAAACTGGCACTGAAAACGGCTCCCACCAGATCCGGGAAAAAGGTCAGGGCTGAGGACCTCAAACTCGGTGACACCGTGAAAATCCTCTCCATGGGACTTGTAGGAACCGTCAGCACACTTCCGGATCACAAAGGAAATCTGTTCGTACAGTGCGGCATCATGCGCTCCCAGACAAATATCAAGGATCTTGCTTACGGGGAAGCCAAAGCAGAGCCTGAAAAACCGGTTTTACACAGAAGTCATACCGGAAGTGTGAAGATGTCCAAATCCATGCACGTTTCCGCCGAAATCAATCTTCTTGGCAAAACCGTGGACGAAGCGCTTGCCGAGCTTGATAAATATCTGGATGATGCCTACCTTGCCCATCTTCCTTCCGTCCGTGTCGTACACGGCAAGGGAACCGGCGCTCTCCGCAGTGCCGTACAGAACCATTTGAAGCGCATTAAATATGTGAAGAGCTATCGGCTTGGGGAATATGGAGAAGGCGATGCCGGTGTCACCATTGTCACCTTTAAGGAGTAACGTTAATTTTTACATCGTAACTTTGAAGGTACTGAACAGTTACATGAGATGGATCATTTCAGGAGGTAGAATAATATATGGCTGCTAAACAGAAAATTTTAATTGTAGATGATGACAACAATATTGCAGAACTGATTTCGCTTTATCTTACAAAGGAATGCTTTGAAACCATGATCGCCGGCGATGGCGAGACTGCACTTACACTCGCGGACAGCTTTGCCCCCAACCTGATCCTGCTTGATCTCATGCTTCCGGGCATTGACGGCTATCAGGTCTGCCGGGAAATCCGTGCCAAGTCATCCATTCCGATCATCATGCTCTCTGCTAAGGGCGAGATTTTTGATAAGGTTCTGGGATTGGAGCTCGGTGCCGATGACTATATGGAAAAGCCCTTTGATTCCAAGGAACTGGTAGCACGCGTCAAAGCAGTTCTCCGCCGTTTCCAGCCTGCCAAAACCGAGTCCGTTGTAGAATTAAAATGTGTGGAATATCCGGATCTGATTATTAATCAGACCAACTACTCTGTCCTCTATATGGGACGCACGATTGAAATGCCGCCGAAGGAGCTGGAGCTTCTGTATTTCCTTGCCTCTTCCCCGAACCATGTATTTACCCGTGAACAGCTTCTTGACCAGATCTGGGGATATGAATACATTGGTGATACCCGTACCGTTGACGTACATATTAAGCGTCTGCGTGAGAAAATCAACGATCATGAACACTGGAGGATTGCCACCATCTGGGGTATCGGCTACAAGTTTGAGACGAAATAATTCATGAATGCTTATCGATGATAAGCAGCGAGGCTTTTATGAAAAAAACACTTTATCTGAAATTTATTCTGGCTTATATCATCTTCGGATTTTTTGGTTTCATGGTTGTTGCTACCTTTGTAAGCAGTATGACCATGGAGCATCTGAAGCGTGAAAAAGCAGATGCCTTGTATAAGGAAGCAACACTGATTGCCAACACCTACGCTTCCGACCTTTACAACAATGAAACCACACTGGAAAGTGTGAAAAACCAGCTGGATGCGCTGGATACCTATCTTTCAGCTACCCTGTGGATCATTAACCCGTCCGGACGTCTGGTGCTCTGTTCCAATGAACCCATCAACGTGGAAAATGAAATTGTCATCGACAATTTTGACCCGACCATTACGGAAGGCTCCTACTACACCGTTGGGAATTTCTTTGATACCTTTACAGAGGAACAGTTGAGTGTCTTTGCTCCGATCACCTCCGATTTCAAGGTACGTGGATATGTAGTCATCCATTATCCGATGAGTAACCTCACCGCATCCTGTAACAGTCTGCTGAACATTTCCTATATTATGCTCGTCATTCTGTTTTTACTGTCATTGATTATCCTGATCTTTTTTACTGAGCTGGTTTATCTTCCTTTACGCAAAATCACGCAGGCAACCGAGCAGTATGCATCCGGCAACATGCACTATGAATTTCAGATCGACAGTGAAGATGAAATCGGATACCTTGGTGCAACCATTTCTTACATGGCAGGTGAAATTGCACGTTCCGAAGACGATCAGAAGAAGTTCGTGGCAAATGTTTCCCACGACTTCCGCTCACCCTTAACCTCCATCAAGGGTTATCTGGAAGCAATGCTCGATGGCACAATTCCTCCGGAGCTTTATGAAAAATATCTGAACATTGTATTGAACGAAACCGAACGGCTCCGTAAGCTGACAAACAGTCTGCTGACCTTAAATAACCTGAATACGAAGGGAATGCTCCTGGATATCAGCCGCTTTAACATCAACGCCGTCATCCGTAACACGGCTGCCTCCTTTGAAGGCACCTGCAGGCAGAAGATGATTGCCATTGAACTCATCCTCACCGGTGACGAGCTTTATGTCAAAGCCGATGTCGGGAAGATCCAGCAGGTATTGTACAACCTTCTCGACAATGCCATCAAATTCAGCCACGAGGATTCCATTATCAGGATTGAAACCACGGAAAAGCACAATAAGGTATTTGTCTCTGTAAAGGACAGTGGAATCGGTATTCCGAAGGACGAACTGAAGCAGATCTGGGAACGCTTTTACAAATCTGATCTGTCCCGTGGCAGGGACAAGAAGGGAACCGGCTTAGGACTTTCCATTACCCGGGAAATCATCCGTTCCCATGGTGAAAACATTAACGTCATCAGTACAGAAGGCGTTGGCTCTGAATTTATTTTTTCACTTCCGGTTGCCGCAGACGAAGAGGATGAATACTAATCTCTCCGGCCAGATCAGAAGATACCACATTTATCATTCATTACAGAAAGAAGGAACAACATGCATATCATCTTACATCAGCCGGAGATTCCGGCAAATACGGGAAATATTGGAAGAACCTGCGTCGCCACCGGCACAGATCTTCATTTAATTGAGCCGCTTGGCTTCCAGCTTAACGAAAAGTCCATTAAACGTGCCGGCATGGATTACTGGGAGCATCTGAATGTCACTCGTTATATCAATTTTGAGGATTTCAAATCCCGGCATCCCGGCGCCAGAATCTGGATGGCCACCACCAAGGCGCAGCATGTCTATACGGACGTTTCTTTTGAACCGGACGATTATATTATGTTTGGAAAAGAAAGTGCTGGTATTCCGGAGGAAATTCTGATAGAATATTCAGACACGTGCATCAGAATCCCGATGTTGCCCACGATCCGGTCCTTAAACTTATCGAATTCGGTATCGATCGTTTTATACGAAGCACTCCGTCAGCAGAATTTCGAAAGTATGCAGCTTACCGGAGAGCTCCATCGTCTTCACTGGCCGGATTCCACTATGAAAACAGAATAAATGCACGAATATGAAACAATTGGAGTACCTTATGAGTCAGACTGGAATTTTAACCAAAGCAAAGAAAAAATTTATTGGAGATAAAGCCTTTTACCGTTATCTGATTTTTCTGGCCTTTCCGATGATTGTCCAAAACGGAATCACAAGCTTTGTCAGTTTCCTGGATAATATTATGGTCGGACAGATCGGAACCCATGTCCGGCGTTGCCATTGTAAATCAGTTATTTTTTGTATTTAATATCTGTATCTTTGGAGGCGTCTCCGGTGCAGGTATTTTCAGTGCGCAGTTTTTTGGAAAAGGAGACTTTGAGGGACAGAAATATACCTTCCGTTTCAAATTGTACGCCTGTCTGCTGATCACTGCGATTGCCTGTGTGCTGTTTCATTTCCTGGATGAACCGCTCATTTCCCTCTACTTAAATGATGAGGGTTCTGTCGGCAATACCCGGCTTGCCCTGTCCTATGGCAAAGAATATCTCGCCATCATGATCTTGGGCCTGCTCCCCTTTGCCGTTTCCCAGACCTATGTAAGCACGATCCGTGAAACCGGACAGACCTTCGTGCCGATGGTTTCCGGTATTGTAGCAGTGATCACCAACCTGGTACTTGATTATGTACTGATTTTTGGTGCCTTCGGAGCACCGGAGCTTGGCGTAGCGGGAGCTGCCATTGCTACTGTAATCGCCCGTTACACCGAATGCCTGATTGTTGTTGTCTGGGCTCACCGCCACTTGGATAAGAATCCTTATCTTATTGGTGTGTATAAAGGATTACGCATTCCCGGATCCATTCTTGCCGATATTTTCCGTAAGGGGCTGCCCTTAATGTTTAATGAAATGCTGTGGGCGGTTGGCATGGCCGTCATCGTACAATGTTATGCTGTGCGGGGCCTTGAGGTGGTTGCTGCACAGAATATTTCCTCCACAATTTCCAATCTGTTTAATATTGTTTATCTGCAGCTTGGAAACTGTATTTCGATTGTGGTTGGTCAGAAATTGGGAGCCGGTCAGCTCGAGGAAGCCAAGGATGCTGATAATAAGATCATCTTCTTTGATGTGGCGTGTTGTGCCGGTATCTCTGTCATTATGATCCTGCTCGGCGGTCTTTTCCCTGAAATCTATAAGACAGAACCCGGCATCAAGGCTCTTGCCAAAAACTTCATTATTATTTCTGCAATGGCGATGCCTCTGTGTGCCTTCTCCCACTGCAGCTATTTTACCCTGCGTTCCGGCGGCAAAACCATCGTCACTTTCCTATTTGACAGTGTTTATACCTGGGTGGTCATGATTCCTTATGCCTTCGTTTTATCACACTTTACTACTCTTTCCATCACGATGGTATTTTTCCTTGTCAGCTTTACAGAAATCATCAAGGTCATCATTGGCTTCTTTATGATTAAAAGTAATGTCTGGCTGCAGAACATTGTGAATTCTTATTGACCGGATGATAAATCCTCATTCAGATTCTTCTGCTGTTCCTGTTCTTTACGGAGTTCCTTTTCTGCCTTGTTGCGGATCCGGAGCTCTTTAAAGAACTGGGTCAGCATATGGGAGCATTCTTCTTCCAAAATTCCCCTTGTCACCTTCACCTGATGATTAAACTCAGGCATTTCCAGAATATTTAAAATGGATCCTCCGCAGCCTGCCTTCGGGTTCATACTGGCCATAACCACTTCATCGATTCTTGCCTGTACAATTGCTCCGGCGCACATCTGGCATGGCTCCAGCGTCACATACAGTGTACATCCCTCAAGCCGCCAGTCCCCTAATTTCCTGCTTGCCTTATTGATTGCGGTAATTTCCGCATGTGCCAATGTATTTTTATCCGTATTCCGGCGGTTATATCCTCTTCCGATAATTTTTCCTTCATGCACGATCACGCAGCCAATCGGCACCTCACCCAATGCGTAGGCCTTCTTCGCCTGCCGTAATGCTTCCTTCATGTACTTTTCCTGGTCGGTTAGTTGTGTTGTTTTCACCAGAACCTCCTGGTCATAGCTATAGTTTGCTTATTCTCCGTTCATTCCTCGCAGATGCACCTTTCCTTCCATCCCCGGAATATGGTTCAGGTGCTCCGCAATTCTTTTGATCTCTGCTTCTTCATAAGCATGAAAAATCATATGCTTTTCCACAGAGCCTTCCATTTCTGCAATCAGTTGTCCACTATCCTCAAACTGTTGTAAATAATAGGCGGAACATCCGGCAATCCACACACAGATCTCCTTAAGCTCCTGCTGCGTATGAAATTCCTTTACAACCGTTGTCCGGAATTCATAAGGAATAGTGCAGTTTTTCAGCAGTTCCACAGACTGCTGCACCGCCTTCACAGGAAAAGCCATATCAGATGCTTCTGCATACGCTCCTTCTACGGCAAGCCCTGTTGTCTCCTGATATTTTCCGGGCGCATTCTTGATGTCCATTGCCACATAATCAATCTGCTTCTTTCCGATCAATTCCTCCAGCATATGTGGATGGGAACCGTTCGTATCCAGTTTTACTGCCAGCCCTAATTCCTTAATTTTGTAAATGAAGTCCGGAAGATCCTGTTGAATGGTCGGTTCTCCACCGGTAATGCAGACGCCGGACAGAATATGTTTACGTTTTTTTAGAAAACCAAGGATATCCTCTTCCGTATAATGCTCCTGTGTCAGCGGGCTTAATACCAGTCCCCCGTTATGACAGAACGGACAACGAAAATTGCAGCCTCCGGTAAATACCGTTGCTGCAACTCTTCCAGGATAATCCAATAATGTTGTTTTATTTAAACCACTGATTAACATTGTATAACTCCCATTGACAAAAAATCAAAAAACACATATACTAAATAAGTCTGAACCGTGCAGCTCTTGTTTGTAAGGAGCTGCTATGGCTGCCCAGAGTAAGTGGCGTTAACGATTGGGTCTTACGCAATGGAGACTGCGAACCGTGTCAGGTTGGGAACAAAGCAGCACTAAGCAGAACCTG
>ERZ859738.1109-NODE-1109-length-13912-cov-3.164971_pt1 | contig 13912 bp, 12 predicted proteins | sample MGYA00510122_ERZ859738 | MGnify/ENA primary metagenome ERZ859738 (study PRJEB30046, sample SAMN00715139) | human gut metagenome | study: EMG produced TPA metagenomics assembly of the A metagenome-wide association study of gut microbiota in type 2...
TTGAGAGGGGAGCCCCCCTCCTCCCCCCCCCCGCCCGCCGCAGCTCCTCCGCCGTTAGGGGACGGCGGACATTCATGGTGTGGGGCAGGGTGAAATCCAGCCGCATCCGCTCCAGATCCAGCGCCAGACGGGACGCGCCGAACCGACGTACCCCCTCGTCCAGACAGCTTTTCAGCGTGCCGCCGGACACGGCGGTGTTCAGCAGCACCGTGGCATGGGGCGCATGGGACGCGTACCGCTCCGGTACGAACAGACGGCGCTCATATTGGGTGCATAACTGCCCCATCTGGGCTGTTAAAGCCCCTCTGTCGGTACTGTTATGATACCAGTCCAGCACCACGCCGTCATAGTTCCGCCGCAGGCACTCCCGCAGGATATCACGGGCCAGCACCTCCGCCGGGCCGCACTCCCGGCTGTCGCGCACCAGCATCAGCCCGCCCTGCACCGGCGCGTTGCCCGCTGCCGACAGCAGCCGCGGCCCCAGCCGGTAGACCGCCCGCACCGGACGGAACCGCCCACGGGGCAGCGTGTCGCCCGCCCCTGCCGCCAGATAGAACTGCATGACCCCGCCCCCTTGTTTTTTCCGGTAAAAACTGGTATACTACGTTTAAATTTATGAGAAAAGGAGCATGGATATGCGCGTTTCCCTGCGGCCTGACCGCTTATTCAGCGACTACAGCGGCATTACGCCGGAGCTGCTGCATGAAAAAGGCATCAAGCTGCTGCTGTGCGATCTGGACTACACGCTGGCGCCCAAGGCGGTAAAGACCCCGCCGGAGGGGGTGAAAGCGTGGATCGACGGATTGAAGGCGGCGGGCATCACGGTGATGATCCTGTCCAACAACCGCAGCGGCAAGCGGGTGAACGACTTCTGCCGCACACTGGGCATCGACTATGTGGGCCACGCCCAGAAGCCTTCGCCCAAAGGACTGCGGCGGGCCATGGCCAGGGCAGGCGTCACAGAACGCGAGACCGCCATGCTGGGAGACAAGCTGCTGACGGACGTGCTGGCGGCCAACCTGTCCGGCGTCACCGCCTTGATGGTGGAGCCGGTAGGCGGCGCGGTAACGCCCTGGCAGAAGGTACTGCACGCCATGCAGGCTCCTTTCAAGGGCATGGCGCGGGAACAGTAAAGGAGGAAGCCATATGAACCATCTGGAACGGATCGCCGCCCATCTGGGCGAGCTGGACGCGGTGCTGCTGACGGGCGAGTCCAACTGCTATTACGCCACCGGCTTCATGGGCGAGGGTGCGGCGCTCATCACCCGCAAGGGCAGCTGGTATTTTACCGACAGTCGCTACACCGAAGCGGCGGAAAAGGCCATCGGCGGTGCGGCCGTCATCGGCGAGGCCCGCCCGGGGGGCATCGGCGAGATCAGCCGGGAGAAGCCCTTCTCCGCTCTGATCAATGACGCGCTGGCCCAGACCGGCGCGAAAAACGTGGGCTTTGAGGACGAGAGCATGACCGTGGCGGAGCACACCGCCTATACGAAGAAGCTCAGCGCCGCGCTGACCCCCGCCTCGGCCCTGATGACGGAGCTGCGGGGCAGCAAGGACGCGGAGGAGATCGAAACCATGATCGCCGCCCAGCGGATCGCCGAGGGCGCGCTGGAGCAGATTTTGAAAGAGATCCGCCCCGGCATGACGGAAAAGGCCATTGCCGCCCGGCTCAACTACCTGATGGTGTCCGCCGGAGCGGAAAAGACCTCCTTTGACACCATCATCGCCTCCGGCCCCAACGGCTCCATGCCCCACGCGGTGCCGGGCATGCGGCAGGTGCGGGAGGGCGACTTCATCACCATGGACTTCGGCTGCGTCTACAAGGGCTATTGCAGCGACATGACCCGTACCGTGGCGCTGGGCCAGCCCTCCGACGAGATGCGGCAGGTCTACGACATTGTTTTGCAGGCCCAGCTGGCGGGTATCGCCGCTGCAAAGGCGGGCGTTACCGGTGCGGCCATCGACGGTGCAGCCCGCCAGGTCATCGCCGACGCTGGGTACGGCGCTTACTTCGGCCACAGCTTCGGCCACAGTCTGGGCATCGACATTCATGAGTCCCCCAACGCCTCGCCCGCCAACGAAAAGTCCATGCCGGAGAACGCGGTGGTCAGCGCCGAGCCGGGCATTTATCTGCCGGGCAAATTCGGCGTCCGCATCGAGGATGTGATGGTGCTGCGGCCTGACGGCGCGGAGATCATCACCAAAGCGCCCAAGGCGCTGCTGGTGCTGTAAAGAAATATTTTCGCTTTTTTGGCAAAAAATACGGCAAAGCTCTTGCCAAACAGGTAGGCATCATGTAAAATAGATACGGCTTTTTGCGGCCAGAATTATTTTATTCGAGGGAATCGTGATATTCCCTCATCACATGGGAGGAATATCAATATGGCAACTATCACTGCCGGCGATTTCAGAAACGGTAAGACTTTCGAGTATGATGGCAAGATCATGCAGGTCATCGAGTTCCAGCACGTGAAGCCCGGTAAGGGCGCTGCTTTCGTGCGCACCAAGATGAAGAACATCGTGACCGGCGGCGTCACCGAAACGTCCTTCAACCCCACCGCCAAGTTCGAGGAAGCTTTCATTGAGCGCAAGGACATGGCCTACAGCTACAACGACGGCGACCTGTACTACTTCATGGATCAGGAGACCTTCGACATGGTGCCTCTGGGCAAGGATCTGCTGGGCGACGCGTTCCGCTTCATCACCGAGAACACCGTGTGCAAGGTGCTGAGCTATAAGGGCAACGTGTTCGGTCTGGAGTGCCCCAACTTCATGGATCTGGAGGTCACCGAGACCGAGCCCGGTCTGGCCGGCAACACCGCCACCAACACCCTGAAGCCCGCCACCGTGGAGACCGGCGCCGAGGTGAAGGTGCCCCTGTTCATCAACATCGGCGACAAGATCACCATCGACACCCGCACCGGCGAATATCTGGGCCGCGCCAAGTAAAAAGCAGTCGTTAAACAATCAACCAACCGTACAGAAAGGAGCCGAAAATGGGTATTTCTGAAAAGGTAGCGTATCTGAAGGGTCTGGCCGAGGGTCTGAAGCTGGACACCGAGAGCAACGCGGGCAAGCTGTTTGCCGCCATCATCGATGTGCTGGAGGACATGGCCGACGAGATCGCCGACATGCAGGACGAGATGGTGGATCTGGAAGACGGTCTGGATGCCGTCAGCGACGACCTGAGCGAAGTGGAGGAATCCCTCTACGAGCTGGAGGACGAGGATGAGGACGAGTGGGACGATGATGAGGACGAAGAGGACTGCTTCATGACCACCTGCCCCGAGTGCGAGGAAGAGGTCTACTTCGACGAGTCCATTTTGGAGGACGGCGAAGTGGTGTGCCCCAACTGTGGCACCAAGCTGGAGTTCGATCTCAGCGATCTGGCCAACGCCTTGAACGAAGCCGCCGAAGAGGACGACGAATAATTCTCAGAACAGAAAAAAGAACCGCCTGCGGGCGGTTCTTTTTTTCTGAAAGCTGGTCAGCTCCATGTGCTGTAGAGTTGTGTAATGAGTTGTCCCGTGATGTCCACATCGCAGAGCATGAAGGGCTTCTCCCCGCCGAGACCTGTCAGCAGCAGTTCGTTGATGCCGTCGCCGTCCACATCCTCCACGCGGTAGTCTACGTGGCGTCCCGCGTCCGGCAGGAGCATCAGTCCCTGCCGCTCCTCCGGATGCTCCGGAACAGGAGCGAAGAAGTAGGTGGCACCATGGTCGTCAAGGTGCGCCGAATAGGTTTTCTCAAAGCCGAAAAGCGGCTTCTCCATGGGCTGTGCCGGACTGCCGTCAAAGCCGCCTATGGCGGTCACTGTCAGATATTCCGGCAGTTCATCGCATCGCGTGATCTCGTTGGTGCGGCGATCATATTCAATGAGATACTGTGGATGTGCCAAAACGGAGTCTACATAGCGCCATCCGGTTTTCAAGGTGTCCGTATCCATATCCGCCGGACACCGGAGTTTCAGGAATTCCATGGCGAGATCGTCCGCATCCATAACGTAGAGCCATGTGCCGTCTGCCGTGCGCTCTACCTCTTGGACAAGACAGAATACCGCCTCTGTGTTTCGATAGGGGTTTGTCAGATTGGTGTGGATATTTTCGATCACCAGCAGGATAATGACGAGCAGAAGCGTCGCTACAGTGGCACTGGTACCCGTGAGCCACTGGCGCTGCAGCTGCTTTTTGCTGTCATCGGCCATTTCCGCGACGGCGCGAAGCGTCTCGTTTTCCGCATGGGGCTTTTTTTCTTCCATAGCGTTCTCCTTTTCCTCAGCAGGCGAATCGCACCGGATAAGCGCGGCTGTTGTCATCCCTAAAGCCGTGGCCAGCGGCTCCAGAAGTGTGACATCGGGATAGGAAAGCCCGCGCTCCCATTTGCTCACAGCCTTATCGGTGATGTAAAGCATTTGGGCCAGCTGCTGTTGGGTCATGTGCTGACGCCTGCGATTTTCGGCGATAAACGCGCCGAGTTGTTTTTTGTCCAAAGTGATCACCTCGCCGTTTATTGTAGCAGGTGGAGCAAAAAATGCAACCGACCAGCGGTTTAGCTGCCCCAAAACGCTGAATTATATGGGAGAAACGGTTGCGAAATGTTAAATTTGTGCTATAATTAAGTAGATACTCTTGCGCCCCGACACCGGGGTATTATTGAGAATTTGAGGTTTGACAGGAAATGAATACTGCTGAAAAGCTGAACATGACCATGCTGTGCGACTTCTATGAGTTGACCATGGGCAACGGATACTTCCGCAACGGATACAAGGACCGCATCACCTATTTCGATGTGTTCTTCCGCAAGGTGCCCGATCAGGGCGGCTTCGCCATCGCCGCAGGTCTGGAGCAGCTGATCGACTACATTGAAAATCTCCACTTCAGCGAGGAGGATATCGCCTATCTCCGGGGCCGCAGCCTGTTCTGTGAGGAGTTTCTGGACTATCTGAAGAACTTCCGCTTCACCGGCGACATCTACGCCATCCCCGAGGGCACCCCTGTGTTCCCTCGCGAGCCGCTGGTGGTGGTACGCGCACCGTCTATCGAGGCCCAGCTGATTGAGACGTTCACGCTGCTGACCATCAACCACCAGAGCCTGATCGCCACCAAGGCCAACCGCATCTGCCGGGCCGCCAACGGCCGCACGGTGCTGGAGTTTGGCTCCCGCCGGGCACAGGGCGCGGACGCGGCTATCATCGGCGCGCGGGCGGCCTATATCGGCGGCTGCGCCGGTACGGCCTGCACCATTTCCGACCAGCTGTACGGCGTTCCCGCCGGCGGCACCATGGCCCACGCCTGGGTGCAGATGTTTGACACGGAGTACGAGGCCTTCAAGACCTACTGTGAGACATACCCCACCAACGCCACGCTGCTGGTGGATACCTACAACACTCTGAAATCCGGCGTGCCCAACGCTATCCGCGCTTTTAACGAGGTACTGCGCCCCATGGGCATCAGCAAGTGCGGTATCCGGCTGGACAGCGGCGACATGGCCTATCTCAGCCAGAAGGCCCGCAAGATGCTGGACGAGGCCGGCTGGCCGGAGTGTCAGATCAGCGTGTCCAACTCGCTGGACGAGCGGCTGATCCAGAACCTGTTTTTGCAGGGCGCTCAAATTGATATGTTCGGCGTGGGCGAGCGGATGATCACCGCCAAGAGCGAGCCGGTGTTCGGCGGCGTGTACAAGCTGACCGCCGTGGAGAACGACAAGGGCGAGATCATTCCCAAGATCAAGTGCAGCGAAAACGTGGAGAAGATCACCATTCCCCACTTCAAGAAGGTATACCGCCTTTATAATAAGGACAACGGCAAGGCCATCGCCGACTACATGACCGTCCATGACGAGGTAGTGGACGAGAATGAGCCGCTGATGCTGTTCGACCCCTATGCCACGTGGAAAACCAAAAACGTGTGCAACTTCGAGGCCCGCGAGCTGCTGGTGCCGGTGTTCCTGAACGGCAAAAAGGTGTACCAGTCCCCGACGCTGAAGGACATTCAGGCCTACTGCAAGCAGCAGGTGAACACCCTGTGGGACGAGATCAAGCGCTTTGATAACCCCCAGACCTATTACGTGGATCTCAGCCAGAAGCTGTGGGACATCCAGCAGGAACTGCTGTGGAAGAACCGGAACTGAGCGGGAGGGGCCGACCCTGAACTACACGTTCTTTGCCTCCCTCTGTGAGGGAGGTGGCAGCTACGGCGGGACAACCGCCCGACACCGGGGCTCGCCGCCCCAGCCGCCGAGATCGGGGCTAAAAACATGCCACCGGCATATTTTCTTAACGCCCCGACGGGGGAGAGAATTTCAGCCTTTTATTCTCTCCCCCAGTCAGCCTTGCGGCTGACAGCCCCCTCCCAGAGGGGGCCGATTGGTACACCATCCCCTGCGCAATTTCCCCCGCTATCCCCTTACCCTATTCTGAAAGGAGCCCCATGAAAAAGCACCGGATACAACAGAAAACGGAACGGCGGATCAGCGCCGGACTGCGGCTTGCGCTGGTGGCGCTGCTGCTGCTGGTGCAGATCGCACTGGTGGTGGGGCTGTCCGTGCTGCTGCAGCAGAAAATGGCGCTGGCCTATACGCTGCTGCAAGTGCTGGCATTGATCGTGGCCGGACGCGTCTACACCCGCCCCGGCAGCAGCAGCTACAAGATCGGCTGGATCCTGCTGATCCTGGTGGTACCCGCCGCGGGTCTGATCCTGTACTGGCTGTGGAACGGCGAAAGCAGTGCCAAGCGGCTGACGCTGAAAAAGGTGCCGCTTCCGGCGGAGAGTCCCGTCCAGATGGAGCAGTGCGCCGCCGCGGCGTCGGCGCTGGCAGAGCAAATGCCGGAGTGGAACCGTCTGGCCTGCTACATGGCACGGGGCGGCTTCCCCCTGTACGACAGCACCCAGGCGGAATATCTCGCCACCGGCGAGGCGTATCTCAGCGATCTGCTGGAGCACATGGAGCAGGCGAAGCGCTTCATCTTTCTGGAATACTATATTGTGGCACGGGGCGAGATCTTCGACCGGATGCTGGATATCTTCCGCCGCAAGCGGGCGGAGGGCGTGGAGATCAAGTTCCTCTTTGATGACTTCGGCAGCATGATGCGCTTCGGCAACGAGGAGATCGACGCACTGCAAAGTATCGGCGTGGAGGTCATGATCTTCAACCCGGTACACCAGTACGTGAACCGGCTGTACTTCAACTACCGCGACCACCGGAAGATCGCCTGCATCGACGGCGAGGTGGCCTATACCGGCGGCGCCAATCTGGCAGACGAATACGCCAACATCACGGAGCGGTTCGGCTATTGGAAGGACTGCGGCATGCGGCTGACCGGCCGGGGCGCCTGGGGTCTCACACGGGATTTTATCCACCTGTGGGAGCGGATGGGCGGCACGCTGGCAAACGGCTACGACTACTACCGTCCCCGCTTCGGCGCGGAGGGTCAGGGCTTCGTCCAGCCCTTTGTGGACGGCCCGGACAACAACCCCATCAACACCGCCGAGGACGCGTTTTTGCAGCTAATCGCCGGAGCGCGGGAGACGCTGACCATCACCACGCCGTATCTGGCCATTGACGAGCCCATGATGCGCGCCCTGTGTCTGGCGGCGGACAGCGGCGTCAAGGTGCAGCTGCTGATGCCCGGCATCCCCGACCACAAGTTCGCCTATCTGGTGGCGGAAAGCTACTGGGGCGAGCTGATGCGCCACGGGGTGGAGATCGACATTTTCACGCCGGGCCTGCTGCACGGCAAGACCGTGCTGGCAGACGGGAAAATGGCGTTTGTCGGCTCGGTGAACATGGATTACCGCAGCTTCCAGCTGCATTTCGAGTGCGGTACGCTGCTGTACGGCACGGCGGCGTCCCAGCCGCTGGCAGAGGACATGGCGCGCATCGCCGCCTCCGGCGAACGCATGACCATGAAGCGCTGGAAAAGCCGTCCCTGGTATCACAAGGCTCTTGGCACGCTGCTGCGGCTGTTCGCCATGTGGATGTAATTCTCCGGAACATGAGGTAGACCTATGAAACTATTGGAACCGAAATACCGCCGTTTGATGCGGGCGCTGGCTATCCCGGCTATACTGATCTTCGTGCTGTCCGTCATCGCCATGGTGACGGGCCGTATGGCCCTGTCCTATGAGGGCATCGCGGCGGACGACGCCGGACGGCTGTATCTGGGCCGCGGCGGAAAGATCGAGGTGTATGAGGCGGGGCAAAAGGTGTCCGCCATCACGCCCCACGTGGACAAGAGCTTTCTGTTCACTGTGCGGGACGGACAGCTGCTGCTGTCCACCGGAAAAACTGTTGTCACACTGGATCTGCAGGGCAATGAGGTGGAGCAGCAGGCCGACGAGGACGGCGCGCTGTACAAGGAGCTGAAGGCCCAGCGCCGCAGCTTCACCGCCGCTGACGGCACGGTGTACACCCTGCGCCATGAGATGCTGGCGGCACAGGTGGTCACGGACAGCGGCAGCGTGGTATTCAGCGAGCCGGGCTGGGCCAACGTTCTGAAGCCGCTGCTGGCACTGGCGGGCCTGTACGTGATCTTCGCCGCCGGATATATCGCGCTGGATCGCTTTGCCACGCTGGAGGCCACCGGCCATCTGGATCAGGTGTAAAAAATGGCAGATTTTTCTGCCGACACGTATTGACAAAAACCTACCTGTGTGCTATGATGACGCTACAATCCAAGGGGTGCTGGTGCAAACCGGCTGAGATACAGCGTATCGCCGCTGTGATCCCTCGAACCTGATCCGGATAATGCCGGCGTAGGAATGTGGTCATAGTGATGATTTTCACCGCATTGCATCGCCGCAATGCGGTGTTTCTTTTGCGGAGCGTACCTCCCACGGAAAGACCGCAGCGGTCAGACTATGTTTTTCTTAGGAGGTAACAACAAATGAATCACATGAAGCTTCGCGCCCTGTGCGAGGGTGCTGTTCTGGTGGCTGTGGCCGAGATCCTCAGCTTTATCAAGCTGTGGGAGATGCCCTGGGGCGGCAGCGTCGTGCTGTCCATGGTTCCGCTGGTGCTGTATGCCGTGCGCTGGGGCCTTGGGCCTGGCCTGCTGAGCGGCTTTGTTTTCGGCGTGCTGCAGTTCGTATTTGACGGCGGCTTTGCCATCGGCTGGCAGTCCATTATCGGCGACTATCTGCTGGCGTTTACGGTGCTGGGCTTTGCCGGTCTGGCGGCCCGTAAGAAAAGCGGCGTTTTCACCGGTACGCTGATTGCCGGCTTTGCCCGGTTCCTGGTGCACTATGTGGTGGGCGCCACCATCTGGGCCGCATATATGCCCGACGTGTTCTTCGGCATGACCATGAAGTCTCCCTGGTTCTACTCCCTGCTGTACAATCTGGCCTACATGCTGCCCAACATCGCCATCACGCTGGTGGTGTTCGCCGTGGCCTATAAGCCCCTGAAGAAGTATCTGACGGGCGAGGATCTGCCCCGCGCTTCTGCCGCAGCTCAGAAGGCTCAGGCTGATAAGGAGGACAAAAACTCCAACTGGGATCCCGAGCGCTAACTTTGCTATTTTCTCTCTCCCCTGTCGTTATACCCTGTCAGTCTTGCGTCTCTGTGCCGGGACGTGAAGCAGCCGAAAACCCCCCCCCCCGGTGGGGGGGGGGTTTCGGTTTATTTCATTCTTGATCCAATTTCGGCCGCAGCCAGTCGGCCAGCGTGTCAAACAGCTTGCCGTAGCCCTCCATGGTCATGTGGATACCGTCGGCGGACAGCATGTCGTTCATATGGTGATCCGCCAGAAACGCCTGCCGCACATGGATCAGCGGCACGCTGTTGGCGTAGGCCAGCTCCGTCACCGTGTCGCTGTACAGCTCCTGATGGCGGTAGATCATATCCTCGTCCCCCAGCCAGCGTAGGATGGCGCTGCGATCCAGCCCATTGCGGCAGATGAAATTCAGATACCGCCGGGGATCGATGGGCGGAAGGCTCATCAGCACCGGCTGCACGCCCTGCCGGTACAGCACGTTCAGCATGCTCTCCAGCGTCTGGCGGAAGGTCTCCCGCTTCGTATGGGGCTGGTGGTCGGCAGCGGGGTCGACGGCGTTGGCCCCCCGTTCATAGTCGCTGTCGTTGCCGCCGTAGCAGATCAGGGCGTAATCGGCATCCAGTCCCCGGGCCGCGTCGTGCTCCACCAGCGACAGGCCCTTGGACACGGTGGCGCCCATCTTGGCCCGGTTCGTCACCTGCACCCGGTCAGAGGGATAGCGGGCCATGATCTCCGGCAGGTGAAAATGATATTTCAGCTCCTCGTCCGGCACAGTGGCCTTCAGCAGCGAATCTCCGTAAATATACACGTTGCGCATCACACAGCACCTCCCAAAGCTTTACATCTAATATAGCACACAAGATGAGCTGCGTCAATATACAATTTACCAGTCCGTCGTCGAAAAAAACAGGGGATTTTTCATGCAAAGGCAACAATTAGGTCTTGCATACGACGCTTTTTTCAGGTAAAATAGAGGAGACAATCCAAGATTGGTAGCTGTAAGGAAGTGCTTCGCGCACGGGCTGCAACTATCACTCGGCGCAGCGGCTTGAGTGTTTCAGACCTCCCCGGAGGTTTGGAACATTTTTTGCATTTAGCGACAGTGATGGTGAATTGGAACTTTTTTACAGGAGGGAAAACCATATGACTTTAGTGACCAATGGCAGACTGATCACCCGCGACAGCGAGGGGAAGGGCTATTACGAGCACGGCGCCGTAGCCTACGAAGGGGCCAACATCGTTGAGGTAGGCGAGGAAGCCGCGCTGCGTGCCAAGTACCCCCAGGCGGAGATCATCGACGCCAGGGGCGGCGTCATCATGCCCGCTCTCATCAACGCCCACACCCACATCTATTCCGCTCTGGCCCGCGGCCTGAGCATCGTGGGCAACAACCCCACCAATTTCTATGAGGTGCTGGACGGCACATGGTGGGCCATCGACCGCCAGTAGATGATGTACGCCCCCCGCGCCAGCGCCACCGCGCTGTACATGGACTCCATCAAGCAGGGCGTCACCACCGTGTTCGACCATCACGCCAGCTACGGCGAGATCCCCGGCACGCTGCACACCATTGCCGAGGAGAGCAAGCGTCTGGGCCTGCGCTCCTGCCTGTGCTACGAGGTCAGCGACCGGGACGGCGAGGAGAAATGCTTACAGGCCATCAAGGAAAACGCCGACTTTATCACCGAGTGCGAGCAGCGGAAGGATCCCATGCTGGCGGCCATGTTCGGCGGCCATGCCCTGTTCACCATCTCCGACAAGACCTTTGATCGCATGGTGGAGGCCAACAACGGCCGCACCGGCTATCACATCCACGTGTCCGAGGGCATGAACGATGTGTACGACTCTCTCCAGAACTACGGCCGCCGTCCCGTGCAGCGTCTGCAGGATCACGGCATTCTGGGCGAAAAGACCATTCTGGGCCACTGCATCCACGTGAACACCGCCGAGATGGAGATCATCAAGGAGACCAACACCATGGTGGTCAACAACCCCGAGTCCAACATGGGCAACGCCATCGGCATCTGCCCGGTGCTCCAGCTCCACAAGCGGGGCATCCTGCTGGGCATGGGTACCGACGCCTATACCAACGACATGCTGGAGTCCATCAAGGTGGCCCTGTGCTCCCAGCGCAGCCAGAACTGCCTGCCCAACGTGGGCTGGTGCGAGGTCACGGACATGCTGTTCAAGAATAACGCCAAGATCGGCGAGAAGTACTTCCCCCAGCAGTTGGGCGTGCTGAAGGCCGGCGCCGCAGCGGACATCATCGTCATGGACTACAAGCCCTTTACCCCCTTCTCCGACGAGAATATTGACGGCCACATGATCTTCGGCATGACGGGCCGCCAGTGCCAGACCACCATCGCCGCCGGTAAGCTGCTGATGAAGGACCGCGTGCTGGTGGGCATCGACGAGGAGGCCGAGAACGCCCATATCCTCGAGGCCGCCAAGAAGCTGTGGGGCGATCTGAACCACAGAGAGTATTGATATACCCACCTGTAGGGGCAGACGACTCTGTCCGCCCCTACACAAAATAACACAATCTCACGACAAGGAGGACATCCCATGTCTGAAAAAATGTATCCCATCCCGTTCAAGTCTCTGATGAACTGGGTGGTCACGGAATACGCCAACTGCGGCGAAATTTTTGGTGTGCGCAAGGCTTACCACGCCACCGGCAAATCCCTGCCCATTTTCGGCGAGCGCATTGAAACTCCCTTCGGCCCCGCCGCAGGCCCCAACAGCCAGCTGGCCCAGAACATCATCGCCGCCTACATGGCAGGCGCCCGGTTCTTCGAGGTCAAGACCGTTCAGAAGATGGACGGCGCCGATCTGGCCGCCTGTGTGCCCCGTCCCTGCATTCTGGCCAATGACGAGGGCTACAACCAGGAGTGGTCCACCGAGCTGACCATTCCCCAGGCAATGGACGAGTACATCAAGGCCTGGTGCGCCCTGAAGGTGCTCAGCAAGGTGTACGGTCTGGGCGATCCCAACGGCTTCGTATTCAACATGTCCGTGGGCTACGATCTGGAAGGCATCAAGGGCGACAAGGTCAACACCTATATCGAGGGCATGAAGGACGCCAACAAGACCGCCATCTTCGGCGAGTGCAAGGCCGTTCTGAAGGAGCTGTTCCCCGAGGAGAGCGCCTACATCGACGCCATTGACCCCCGCGTTAGCCGCAGCGTCACCGTTTCCACCCTCCACGGCTGCCCTCCTGACGAGATTGAGCGCATTGCCAGCTACCTCATCACCGAGAAGCAGCTGCACACCTTCGTGAAGTGCAACCCCACCATTCTGGGCTACGAGACCGCACGCCGCACGCTGGACAGCATGGGCTATGACTACATCGTGTTCGACGAGCACCACTTCAACGAGGATCTCCAGTGGGCCGACGCCGTTCCCATGTTCGAGCGTCTGCAGGCGCTGGCCGACAGTAAGGGTCTGGAGTTCGGCCTGAAGCTGTCCAACACCTTCCCCGTCGACACCACCCGCGGCGAGCTGCCCAACGACGAGATGTACATGTCCGGCCGCTCCCTGTTCCCCCTGACCATCGAGATGTGCCATCGCATTTCCCGCCAGTTCCAGGGCAAGATGCGCATCTCCTTCGCCGGCGGCGCCGAGTACTTCAACTGCGACAAGCTGTTTGCCGCAGGCATCTGGCCCATCACCGTGGCCACCACCATCCTGAAGCCCGGCGGATACAACCGCCTGCTGCAGATGGTGGAAAAGGTGGAGCACATGACCTATAAGCCCTTCTGCGGCACCGATACCCAGGCCATCTGCGAAATGTCTACCGCCAGCCACACCGACGTGCACCACGTGAAGCCAATTAAGCCCCTGCCCAGCCGCAAGAGCGAGAAGAACGTGCCCTGGATCGATTGCTTCAGCGCGCCCTGCAAGGGCGGCTGCCCCATCGCACAGGACATTCCCGAGTATCTGGAGCTGGTGAACAAGGGCCTGTACGGCCCGGCGCTGAAGCTTATCACCGAGAAGAATCCCCTGCCCTTCCTGACCGGCACCATCTGCGCCCATCGCTGTCAGACCAAGTGCTCCCGCAACTTCTATGACGAGTCCGTCCGCATCCGCGACACCAAGCTGCTGGCTGCCCAGAAGGGCTACAACGCCCTGATGGCCTCCATCAAGTTGCCGGAGCGCGTGGCGTTCAGGAGGGTCGCCGTCATCGGCGGCGGCCCCACCGGCATTGCCGCCGCCTACTTCTGCGGCCGCGCCGGTATCGAGACCACCATCTTCGAGCGCGAGAGCTGCCTGGGCGGCGTGCCCCGTCACGTGATCCCCAGCTTCCGTATCGCCAACGAAGCCATCGAGAAGGATATCGCCCTCATGGAGAAGTACGGCGTGGAGGTCAAGTGCGGTGCGCCCGCCCCCTCTGTGGACGAGCTGAAAAAGCAGGGCTAC
>ERZ859738.1134-NODE-1134-length-13658-cov-3.666985_pt1 | contig 13658 bp, 12 predicted proteins | sample MGYA00510122_ERZ859738 | MGnify/ENA primary metagenome ERZ859738 (study PRJEB30046, sample SAMN00715139) | human gut metagenome | study: EMG produced TPA metagenomics assembly of the A metagenome-wide association study of gut microbiota in type 2...
CCTTTCGTTCTATTGAGGCTCTGAGCCCCGAAATCTCCCGCCGCAATGAGGTTTATACTATCGTGGAATGAGATTTCTCCACTCTGCTTCCGACCGTCGAAATGACAGTGAGGTGGAGTGGTAACGGTGTCATTTCTGTATTTTTTCACAGCCCCTTTTTGTTTTTATGAAGGCTCTAACACTACGGCACGTGCCGAACTGTCATTTCGAGCGCAGCCGGTTAGCCGCCAATAGGAAAGCCTCTTATTGGGCAGGCTATAGGCCAACTTCGGCTGACTTGGAGGTCCTATGCAGGATCTCCACAGAGCCCCGAAATCTCCTACCGCTATGCTCCCCGCTCTATTGGCCTCATATCATAGAACGTAACGCAGGCTCCTTCCTTTGGAAGGAGTTGGGCGGAGCCTTGAGTATAGGTCCAAGAAATTTTCTGAATTTTTTTCTTCCAGGGGGTAAAAAAATCGAACCTCAAACGATATTAAATAATAGAGGGATGAAAAGACCTCATGAGATGATGAATCCCATTTCCTAAATGCCTTTTTCCACATCCGCGGTAGAGAAGAGGGCAGGGGAGAGGGGAGACATCAGGGAATTCCACTTTTCATCTTTCCGCTTCTGAAAGCCCGGGAAAACAGAAGGAAGCAGAAAAACAAAAGACAGAAAAGCAATAAGGAAGAGCGATCGCAGGACTTTCCTCTCTCTGATGTGCGTATCCTGCATAGGATACGCAAGTCGGGAAAAGTTGGCCCTTAGTCTGCACATAAAAGGGCTTTCCTTTTAATTTCCCGACCGTCCAAGTATCGAGCAGCACCCATGCGAATGGGAGGGCCAAGGCGCAGACGCCTGATTCATTGGTTGAACTTACCTGGATATTCCCCCTGATAGGCTTTTCTGCTTTTTGCGTGGCTGGATTCGAGACATCATCACTTTGAAACGTTTTATAACCATAGAATTCTCACTTGCGGGAGCGGATTTCTTCTATTCGCTCCCTTTTTTCATTGCCTGTTATGGATAAAAAATTCCTGAGAAAATTATGGGATTTCGTGGGGCTGGTTTATGGAATAATACGATTCGTTTTTTATCAATAATACTGCACAGCTGTTTAATCACAAAATAGATGACGTAAATACAGAAAAATATCAAGAATAAAGGAAAGAATATGAGATATTTATATAGTTAATTTGAAATATATGATGAAATGATATAGATGATGTACTGAAATAACGGAATTTTACCATATTCATGTATTATCAGATTTTTGTTTCTATTTCTTTATGCAATTTGACCTTCCTGCTACATTAGGCCCTATTCTAAGAAAAAATGAATCTAATCTTGGCTTCAGGCTCTATGTATTTCTTGAAATTTTCAGGATGCATTTGATTTATCTTCAATGGAGGAAATCATGAAAAAGAGGACGTATCTAGCCATCATCGCATTGCTCTCTCTAATGTACGGACAGGCCATGGTTTTTGCCGCAAATAATACGACTGGCAGCGCTGGTATTGTTATCAAGGGCGATAATAACACCGTTTCCAGTTCAAATTCCATCACCCTTGGCAATGAAATCAGTTCTCTTGGTGGGGCGAATGTTGCCATTGGATACAAGAGCAAGGCAGGAAATCAGGAACATCCGCTGGGCCCGAACAAAGCGAACGGTGCAACGGCAGTTGGCACCGGGGCCCAGGCAACTAACTACAGGGCAACGGCCCTTGGCGATTATACAGTTGCTTCCGGGAAAGATTCTCTTGGATTGGGAACTACTGCCCAGGCGACTGGTGAACGTTCTTTAGCAGCAGGGCTTTCATCACAGGCATCCGGAGTGAATGCTATAGCCATTGGGGATAAAGCAGTTTCAAGCAGCAGTGATTCTGTAGCCATTGGTGAAAAGGCTAGTGCAGCGGGCAGCCAGGCTATTGCCATTGGCAGCGCTTCTTCTGCTTCCGGCTCCTACAGCGTGGCGCTGGGGCAGAACGCTAAAGCAGGGGATAACAGGTCTGTTGCCCTGGGAAACAGTTCGGAAACCGCAGAAGCTGTTTCAACTCCAAGTATGAAAGTGGGAGAGAAAACATATCAAACCGCCGGCGGACGCGCAGCTGGTACGGTAAGTGTAGGAAATCAATATATCAAGCGTACGATTACAAATGTTGCGGCAGGCCGTGTGCTTGATACTTCCACCGATGCAGTGAACGGGAGCCAGCTGTATGCAACGAATCAGAGCGTTGCCGCGAATGCTGAAAACATTGACAGAGGAATGAATTTTGCGGCAGATAGGGGAAGCCCCTATAATGAACAGCTGGGCAATACCATTTCAATCAAAGGGGACGGGGCAAATCTGTCCACTTCAATAGATAAAGGAACAATTACCGTACATATGTCAGACACGCCTGAATTTACGACAGTGACAGCAGATACGGTTGCCGGCAGTACTATAAAAGCCGGTAATACCGTTACTATCAGCAAAGAGGGAGCTGATTTTGGCGGGACAAAGATTACCCATTTAAAGAAAGGCGAAATTTCTCCCATATCCACCGATGCAGTGAATGGAAGTCAGCTGTATGGCACAGAAGTCCGTATCAATCAGCTGGGAGGCCGCATTAACAAAGTCGGTGCCGGCGCCGCCGCCCTGGCTGCCCTGCACCCGCTTGACTTCGACCCGGAAGATAAATGGAACTTCGCCGTGGGCTATGGCAATTACCGCAATGCCAACAGCACAGCCGTCGGTGCATTCTACTGTCCGAATGATGACACCATGCTCAGCGTTGCAACGAACTTCGGCAATGACGAGAACATGATTAATGCCGGCGTCAGCTTCAAACTCGGCGGGGCGGACAAGTCCCCGGCCCGCCTGGCCTCCCTACAGGAAATCAAAGAACTGCGAGAAGTCGTCGCCCGTCAGGACGACCAGCTCAAAAAGCAGGACAAAGAAATCAGGGAACTCAAAACCCTGGTCCATCAGCTTCTTGCCGCACAGGGAAATAAGACAGCTGATTGATAACCTATCCATCAGCAGATTAACTTAGCTGCAATTTGTATCGTTCTTACAAGGCTGTTGAGGTGGGCCCTTCTGGAGACGCCATGCGGACGTGAGGATGGTGGGGCGACTTAAAAAATAATGGGCGCCCTCTTATGATAAACCCTGGGAGCCGCCCTTGCGGGCGAGGGGAAAGCCACTGGAGGCGGCTAATCCATCGCAATGATTAGCGGGACTTAATCAGAAAAAGGTAAATCCCGTAACGTAGGCTCCTTCCTCAGGTGGCAATCCTGCATAGGATTGCCAAGTCGGGCGAAGTAAGGCGCCTGGCCTGCCCATAAGGGCGCTTTCCTTTTGTCGCCCGACCGTCAGCAGCTGGGCGAAGCCCTGAGGATAGGTCCGAATAAATAGCAGGTACATAAAGATTCACATTATGGGGGCCTTGGCTTTTCAAAGAAAGGTCTGCTATTTTCCATCGCCTTCGTGCCTTTAAAACATTTTATCCCCATAGCATTCCCGTATAAGGAAGCGGACTTCCTCTATCCACTTCCATTTTTTATGCTCATATATGAAATAAAAACTATGTAAAAAACCTTATGACACTTTGAAATTATGATTCATGAAATAATACGTTTTGCTATTTAACCATATTGGTACAGGAATGTTTAAACATAAAATCAACGGCACATATATGGAAAAAAGCAGCAGAAGTGACGAAAAGTCATAATCTATTTCTATAGAATGACTGGGGAGACATGAGAAAGCGGCATAAACAATACACTGGAATGACGGCAATCAGCTATAATTATGAATCCGCTCTCTCTTATTCTTATTTCCATATGTAAATTTCTTATTTCCATATGTAAATTGACCTTCCTCTTACATCATGCACTATTCTTAAAAATATAAATCTAATTTTTGCTTTAGGTTCTATGCATCTCTTAGTATTCTCGGATTACATAGATTTATGGTCCGTTGTAATAGAGCGTTTTTGGAAGGAGAATTGAAATGAATCGAATCTACAAAGTCATTTACAGCAAAGCACGGCAGTGTTCCATTGTCGTGTCAGAATTCGCAAAAAGCAGCCATAAAAACAGCCGGAAAGGAGCCGGCCACACCGGTACACCAGCTTTGGCCCGCATCATCGCCACAGCCCTCGCCGCTGGTGCTTTGACCTGGGGAATCGCGCCGGGAGTCAGCTGGGCGGCACCGGGTAATGACCAGAGTGCTGTTGTTTTTGACGATAAGGGTTCTTTAAAGAGTACAGACGCTAACATTAGTCATCAGATTCTTCAATTTCCTGGGAGCTTCCCTGAAGGTGAAGGACAGAGTATAGCCTTGGGGAAAGGTGCTCATGCCTTTATGCAGGGTGGATCAAAAGCTGAAAATATGCTCTTTGGCATGAAGAAGGCAGCTGGTGCGATTGCTATCGGTGAAGGTTCCCAGGCTTTATCGCAGTCAATTGCCATCGGTAATCGTACCTATACTGGTGACATTGGCGATGTAAATATTTCGAACTACAAAAATTTTTATGGTGATGGGGGAGCTGGTTCCGGCGTTGGGTCTGTCCTTTTGGGGACGAACAGCTATACTGGTGGCACGTTGAGTACGTTGATTGGTGACTATTCCATTATGTCGACTTCTTATCCTAATGGGAACAGTGCTGCTTATACGCAAAATGCGGGCGCTGTATCTATCGGTGCTTTTAATAGTATTGAATCTGCTACTTCAACGAATACTACTTCCGGTATCGCAAATAGCATTGTAGGGTTGGCCAACCGGACCCAGAATGCCAACGGGGCGTTGATCTATGGTGCCGGTAACGAAATTACCAATTCCATTGCGACTGCGTCTGCTCCTGGCTATGGTTCTTCTGCCAAAGCGGCTGCAAATGATTTGAGACAATCTGTTAAAAGTAATCCTGGTGGGGCTGCGCTGGCCATCGGTGGCGGCAACAAAATCGACAAATCCATCCGTACACAGACTATGGGCGTTAACAATGAAGTGACTGGCAGCTTGTATCATGAAGATGCGAAGTATGGAGAGTTTTGGGGACATAAGTATCTAAGCAGTCCGGAAGTCAACGAATACAGCAGCCAGTACAACATGGTAGATGGCTACAATAACAAAGTTTCCAATACCAACAATGCTTATGTAATTGGTACGAACAATACAATTTTAGGCAAGACTTTCTCGGCAGATACGAAAGATGGTACTTTGAGCAAAGCTGACCGCACCAAAGCCAAGGAAAGTGACAACCTGGTCATCATCGGTGACAATCACACCATGGGTAAGGATGTGAAGAACAACATTGTCATCGGTACTGCTGACAAAGCACTGACGACGAAGGTTTCCAACGCTGTCCTGTTGGGGCACAATGCCGATGTCCAGAACGATGGTGGCGTGGCTGTAGGCGATGGTTCTGTAGCTGCTACGGATAAAGGTGCAGTAGGCTACGACCTGAAAGGGGAAGACCACAGCGGCGATACCACCGGTGTTTGGAAATCCACAGCAGCTGCTGTTTCTGTAGGTGATGCAGTTAATCACCTAACCCGCCAGATTACCAACGTCGCTGCTGGTACGCAGGATACCGATGCGGTGAACGTGGCCCAGCTGAAGAATGTAGAAAATCAGGTGACTTCCAATACCCAGAATATCAACTACCTGAACGGCAGGGTAGGGGAACTGGGCGATCGCATCAACAAGGTGGGCGCCGGTGCCGCCGCCCTGGCTGCCCTTCATCCGCTTGACTTCGATCCGGATGATAAGTGGGATTTCGCAGCCGGCGTAGGCAATTACCGCAATGCCACCGCTGCTGCTGTAGGCCTCTTCTATCGCCCCAACGAAAGGACCATGTTCAACCTGGGCTGGACCATGGGGGATAACCGCAACATGGTGAACGGCGGCTTCTCTGTGAAATTTGGAAAGAGCAATAAGTATGTGAAATATTCCAAAGCGGAAATGGCATCTGTCATTGACAACCAGAGCAGGGAAATTGCGGAACTGAAGGCCAAAGATGCGCAGAATGCTAAAGATAATGCTGAAATGAGAGCGGAAATCGAAGCACTCAAGAAACAGGTGGAGGCCCTGGCTGCAAAGAAATAATCTGACATCAAAAAAGATTGCACAAATATGAATTGGCATGCTTCCTTCTCGGCAGGCAGGAAAATAAAAATCTGTCTGCCCGGAAGGGAGCATGCCATTCTTTTTTTGATTATATGGGCAAAAGGGAAATCTTATATTCATTCAATCCATCGAATCATGAAATAATACGATTTGTTATCAAGCATTTATTCAACATGAATGTTCAGCCATGAAATAAACAACGTTTATATGGTAAGAACCTTAAAATCAAAGAAAACTCATGACTTAATGGTATAAATTACCTGCAAAATATGAGGAAATTATATAAATAAAAGATTAAAGTAACAATAATTTGCCGTATTTATATATTTCAGGATTCTCATTCATATTTCCATAGGCAGTTTGACCTTCCTGTCACATCAGGTCCTATTCTAAGAAAAATGAATCTGATTTAAATTTCAGATTCAAAAGATTTTTTTTTAGAATACAGGAGGCAGGGTCACATGAACAAAATTTATAAAGTCATGTACAGCAAAGTGAAACAATGCGCCGTCGTTGTTTCAGAAATTGCCAAGAGCCACAGCAAAACTTCTCAGAAATGTCACAAAAATAAAAAGCTACTCCTTACCGGCGTTGTTTTAACAGCACTTTCGTTTGGCAGTATGCTGCCTTCGCTGGCTGATGATATGCCTTCTACTTATACGGCAAATGGTGTAACATATAAATTTGACCACCGTAGTTTGGGCCTGACGGGAGTATATTATAATCCTAAGAATCCTAAGGAATATGCTTTAGTAACATACTCTGACGATACTTATAACGGGGTTAAGTCATATGGAGTAGGTACGTTTGAAGGGACTGGGAATATCGAAGGTATTATTCAGAAATTTCCTTCTAATTCTAGTATACCTAGCTCTGTATCTGGAGGATCTTACAACGTGGCAAGCGGCGATAGCTCTTCTGTTTCCGGCGGACAGCATAATATGGCAAGCGGCGATAGCTCTTCTGTTTCCGGCGGAGAGTATAATATGGCAAGCGGCCGTTACTCTTCTGTATCTGGAGGAGTTAACAACGTGGCAAGCGGCGATTGGTCTTCTGTATCTGGAGGATGGGACAACGTGGCAAGCGGCTCTGACTCTTCTGTTTCCGGCGGAGAGCATAATATGGCAAGCGGCAATTTTTCTTCTGTATCTGGAGGATGGAATAATGTGGCAAGCGACGATAACTCTTCTGCTTCTGGGGGACAAGATAATATGGCAAGCGGCAATAAATCTTCTGTATCTGGAGGATGGAAAAATGTGGCAAGCGGCTATTGCTCTTCTGTTTCCGGCGGAAGGTATAATATGGCAAGTGGAGAATCTTCTTTTGCTTCTGGGGGATATGAAAATATGGCTAGTGGGTACCATTCTTCTGCTATTGGAGGATGTCTAAATACAGCAAGTGGGGGCGAGTCTTCTGCTATTGGAGGATATCAAAATAAAGCAAGTGGGGAGCAGTCTTCTGCTATTGGAGGAAATGATAATATATCGCTTGGCGGGGCAAGTTCTACTTTTGGTGGAGCGAATTCTGTGGTTCTTGGTTCTTATTATGATTCTTTTAATACTGGAGTTGCTGGTGGATCTACAGGCTCAAGTGCTAAAAATGCTCTTGCTGCCGGGTATCAATCGGTTGTCACCGTTGCTAACGGAACAGCGATTGGCTATCAGGCCACGACAAATAAAGTTGGTACGATTGCTTTCGGTCATGACAGCGGGGATGTTTCTGGCTATACTGTGACTTGGCAGAAGCGGACGGATAAGGATTCCAGCGGCAATATTGCCCATAATGCTGATGGTACAAACAACGAATATAGAATGCCTCCAACCATCACTGAAAATACTTATTCTTCTGCTTACTATAACCGTCTCGTTAAGGTTGCCGATGGTATTAATGACCACGACGTCGTTGTCATGGAACAGCTGAAGAATGCTTCTGATGTGGGTAACAATATCAAAGTTTATAAGACAGATGAGAATGGCAACGTGCAGTTTGATGAGAACAACAAACCTATCGAAGACACAAGCGATGCTGCAAAAACGGCCCAGAACGGTAGCAAAGACGCTTGGGGCCAGGCTCTTGGTGCAGATTCATTCACTGCAGGCACTGCCACTACCGTTACGAATGCTTCTACTTCCGACCAGCTGGTAACGGGCAAGACGCTCTATAACTATGATAAGCCAACTGGCTCACAGAATTATGTTAAAGTAAACAACACGACAGGCCAGAATCTGAGTGCTCTTGATGCGCAGGTCAAGGATAATGCCGATGCTATCCAGAAAAACAGCGAATCCATCCAGAATATCACCAACAATCTGAACAATAACATCAACAAAGCCGCAGCAGGAAGCAACGCTTTGGCCGCTCTCCATCCGCTGGACTATGATCCCGATGACAAGGCCGACTTTGCTGTAGGCTATGGCCATTACCGCAATGCCAATGCCGCCGCCGTGGGCGCCTTCTATCATCCCAATGAAAACACCATGGTGAACGTAGGCGTTTCTTTGGGCAACGGGGACCCCGGCTTCAATGCAGGCGTTTCCTTCAAGATTGGAAGCGGCAGCGCAGGCCATCAGGCCATGTCAAAGACTGAAATGGCGAAAGTCATCAGCAGCCAGTCTAAGGAAATCGATGCCCTGAAGAAGGACAATGCAGATAAGGATAAGCGTATCGATGCTCTGGAGCAGAAGATGGCTGAAATCCTGGCTAAACTGGATAAGAATGGTAAATGATTTTTCCGGCGGAAAGGACGTGATGGCCTATGAAAGAGGTCGATGCAGTATGGCCGAAACGGCTGAAGTTCCTTCGCAAGTCCAACAACCTTTCACAGACAGACGTGGCTGAAGTGCTTCACTGCAGCCAGGCTGCCTATGGCATGTATGAGCTTGGCAAGAGGAAAATATCGGCAGATAAGCTGCTGATACTGGCACAGTATTACCATGTGTCCGTTGATTATCTGGTAGGACTTCGGGACGAAGTGTGATTAAAAAAAGCAGTGCAGATTCATGATCTGCACTGCTTTTTTATTATGGTTGAAGGATTTAGTGCATATGGTAGAAACATCATTATTTTCTGAATTTGTCGAAAAATCATTCTACTAATAAAGTAAATATCTTGTTAAAATCAGAAAGAATTAATCTTTTAATCCAAATCGTTTATTGACCTTTATGCTAATGATGGTTTATGATAAATATAATAAGTAAGTGAAGTATGGGAGGTTTATAAATGCTTTATCAAAATCCGGAAATGGGTCCCATAGCTCCTGTGTACGTTTCCAGTGGACAATTAGAGGAAATGTACGCGGGGAGGGGGAAAAAACTGTCAGAAAACATTTTGATTCATCTGGAGCAGTCTGTTTCAAAATGAGTCATATTTCCATGGTTTTATGGAAATATATGTACGCTCTGCATCCTTTGAAAATAGGTTTCCAGCAGGAAGGCGGGGTATTCATTCCTTTTAGAAGGATTGCAATGAGCTGACAAGACCAGCTTTGAGGTGTTTACGATAGCATTGCTGCTTGGAGGGAATCTTGAAAAATAACAGACTGTTAATCGGGCAGATGGCCAGATTGAATCACACTACTCTTGCTACACTTCGTCATTATGACAAAGTGGGTATCCTTTCTCCTGTTTATGTAAATCCGGAAACGGGATATCGCTATTATGATGTTTAGCAGTGTCTGGTATTTCATATGATACAGCATCATAAAGCACTCAATATGAGCTTGAAAGAGATAAAAGAAATATTGAGACGGAATGACTATGATTTTCTCGAACAGATATACAAAAAGAAGCTAGATGAGGTGAATCAGGCGCTGGCTGAATTTGAATTTCGGAAAGAGGAGCTGGAGCGGATGATGAAAGGGGCTGACCATTTCTGCCATCGCCCGCCCAATGGATTCATTCAGATGGGCTTTATTACAGCCGAATATGTATATGAAAAAAAGGCAATTAGAAATTATGTGCTTGAAGATATAGGCAGTGTCATTTATGATGCATCCTCCATTGAAGGACAGTTGATTAAGAGTGGATTTACAGAGGGATATCTGAATTATCCATTTGTCACACTGAGTCTGGATGATATCAAACATCAGCGATACCGGACGGAAAAACTGGGAATTATTGTACAGGGAAAAAATAGAGAAGCAGTCGGCGTAGAACAGCTTCCCAGCAGTACAAGCGTTTTTGTTTACTTTGAAGACTTCAGCAAACTTCGCACCTATGCGGAACAGGTCATTGCTTTCTGCCACGATCACAATTATACCCCTGCCGGCGATATGATATGCCGGCTTATGGGCGTCTTACACCTGGATGATTTTAAAAAAACCTCAGAAGTTTATCGTCTATCCATTCCGGTGGAGGCAGGAAATACCATTCAAGTCTGAGGGACGTAAATGGCAGGAGGAAGGATAGAGGCAAAGGTCCTTCCTGCATGAGGGTATCTAAAGGAAATTATTGAAAGGGACTGTGAAAAAATGGAAATCATTTCTTCGCAGTCTTTTTTACATGAAAATTTTCTGATGGCAAGGTGCCTGCCATGCATCATCTTGAGCAGGGAAATAGGAAGAAAGGGGCATTCCGGGGACTCACGGTTTTTGCATCAGCAGGTCCCGGGGATTTTACAGGAAAAACTGGCGGAAAGAGGAGTGATGTTGTACAATGAAACATGCGCAGAGGGATTTCACATTTTTAGATAGATGAAGGAGAGTTTATGCACGAAGTTTTAGATTGGGTCTATTCTATTGTGGTGGCCCTGTTTTTGGCCATGCTGATTCACATTTTTTTGTTTGTACCCACCAAGGTGTCCGGTGAGTCCATGTATCCTACCCTCACCAACGGGGAATATCTTATTGTTTCGAAAATCAGTCATGTCCTTAGAGAAATGCCGAATTACGGAGATATCGTCATTATCGACAGCCGGACCCACAGGGAGCGTTCCTGGATGGATGATCTGGATGAACCGATGAAGAATTATATTGCCATTTTCGACAAATCTTCTCAGGGTCATAATGTATGGGTTAAACGGGTCATCGGTAAAGGCGGCGATAAGCTGGAGTTCAAGAACGGCCATGTGTATCGCAATGGCAGCGAGCTGGATGAGCCTTATATCAATGAACCCATGGAGTTTTCCATGGATGGCTCCTATACGGTTCCCGAGGGCATGGTGTTTGTGATGGGGGACAACCGCAACCACAGCTCCGACAGCCGGTTTATCGGCCCTGTGCCGGTGGACCATGTGCTGGGCAAAGTGGTATTTCAATTCTGATCAAAAAGCTTCCTGAGAAATCGGGAAGCTTTTTTGATGCGCCCACAGGACCCATAATGCCACTCCAACCCTGGGGCCGAAGACCCACTTACGAACCCGACCGCCAGCGGCCGGTCTATCTTAAGAACCCTCATTTTCTTATTTCCCAAATAGAAATGTAAAATTTCTCTTGACAAATCTCTCTTCATTGTGTATCCTATTAATTGTAACCGATGTCGGGACGTAGCTCAGTTTGGTAGAGCGCTACCTTGGGGTGGTAGAGGTCGCATGTTCGAATCATGTCGTTCCGACCATTTTTTTTATTTCAACACATTCATAAATTTCTATTTATTGCGTAAAGTGAGGTCTTTTCTTTGAACAGAGTCAAATCGGTGATGCTGCTGACACTGCTCAGCGTGATTCTCATGGCAATCGGCGGTGTCGTGGGCGGCAGGAGTGGTGCTTTCACCATGCTTCTTATTTCATTCGCCATGAATTTCTATACTTACTGGAACTGCGATAAAATGGCGCTCCGCGCCTATAATGCCCAGCCTTTGTCGGAGTCCGATGTGCCGGAGCTGTACCAGCTGGTGCGGGAGCTGACCGAGAAGGCCCATATGCCCATGCCCAGGCTCTATGTGATTCCTACGGATGTGCCCAATGCTTTTGCTACGGGCCGGAATGAAAATCATGCGGCTGTAGCTGTGACAGAAGGGATTCTTTCCATGCTGGACCGGGATGAGCTGGCAGGAGTTTTAAGTCATGAGTTGTCACATATCCGTCATCGTGATACACTGATAATGACGCTGGCTGCATCTATTGCTACAGCCATCAGCTACATTGCCAATATTGCCCAGTGGGCTGCCATTTTCGGCGGTGGCCGGGACGAGGAGGGGAGAAGTGCAAACCCCATCGCTCTTCTGGTGACCATCGTGGTGGCTCCGCTGGCGGCGACTCTGATCCAGCTGGCTTTGTCAAGGTCCCGGGAGTTCATGGCTGACGCTTCGGGCGCCGAGATTTCCGGTAAACCTCTGGCGCTGGCCAATGCGCTTCTGAAGCTGGATGCCTATGCCCATCATAAGGTAATGGCTGATGCGAAACCGGCTACCTGCGGGCTTTTCATTATTAACCCGCTGGCCGGTGTCGGCGGAATGGCAAATCTGTTTTCAACGCATCCTTCTACGGAGGAGCGGGTGGAAAAGCTGCGTGAGATCGCAGCACAAATGCATTCTTATTAAGGAGGGTCATATTTATGGCTGACATTCAGAAAACTCTTGTACTTGTAAAACCGGACGGCGTGAAGAAACACATCTGCGGTGAAGTGATTTCCCGTTTCGAAAGAAAGGGCCTTTCCATTCACGCAATCAAAATGATCAATGTTCCTGTAGAACTGGCTGAAGAACATTATGCTGAACATAAGGGCAAAGGCTTCTTCAAGGCTCTCATCGATTTCATCACTTCCGGTCCTGTACTGGCTATGGTTATCGAAGGTGAAAATGCAGTAGCAGCAGTACGCCAGATCAACGGCGCTACTAACCCGCTGGAAGCTGTACCCGGCTCCATCCGCGGTGATTTCGCTACTTCCATTGATGAAAACGTAGTTCACGCTTCCGATGCTCCGGAAACAGCAGCAAGAGAAATTGCTCTCTGGTTCCCTGAATTGAAGAAATAAGGTGATTGTCATGGCAAAGGTATATACACGTACAGGTGATAAGGGACAGACCAGCCTCTATACCAATCAGAGGGTATCGAAAGGCAGTCTTCGCGTTGAAGCTTATGGTACAGTGGACGAAGCGGACTCCGTTCTGGGAATGGCCCGCGCTTTTGCGGCTCATGACAATGTGAAGGAAACGATTTATAAGCTCCAGAAGGAACTGTGGCTTCTGATGGCTGATGTGGCCAGCTTGGACCAGGAACCGAACATTACGCCGGAACATGTGACCAACCTGGAACACATCATCGACCAGTATACTGAATCCCTGGCACCTCTGGACCATTTCCTGGTGCCCGGAGCTACAAAGGGCTCCAGCTTCCTGGATGTGGCCAGATCCGTAGTACGCCGCGCTGAAAGATGTATGTGGCGTCTGGCAGAAGCAGAAGATGTACATGATGTGGATATCCGCTATCTGAACCGTCTCTCTGACCTCTGCTTCACTCTGGCCCGCTATGAAGCGGAAGTGAAATAATCGATTCCTGATTTGGAAGGAGATATTCAAGGCGTTGAATACCTCCTTCTTTTATTTTATAATTTTATGGAAAGGACACGCCGATGTGATGGTTGACGGCCCTTTGGGGCTTGAGGGTTCAGGCGCCTTTCGGCGCGGTC
>ERZ859738.1140-NODE-1140-length-13609-cov-1.645123_pt1 | contig 13609 bp, 17 predicted proteins | sample MGYA00510122_ERZ859738 | MGnify/ENA primary metagenome ERZ859738 (study PRJEB30046, sample SAMN00715139) | human gut metagenome | study: EMG produced TPA metagenomics assembly of the A metagenome-wide association study of gut microbiota in type 2...
AACGGTCAGCCTATGCCGAAATTCTGCCCCGAATGCGGAGCACGCTTGTAATTTGAAGCGAGCAGACTGCATTAAAAAAGCGAGCTTATTGTTGCTTATACTGTTATTACCTATAGGTCTTTTCGGCTGCGGAGCAAAGAAAAATTACGCTGCGGCAGATGTGAGTGTAATCAGTTTTTCCTGTTCGTCAATTATATAGCCCTTGTATCTTCCATGGTATAAGAACCCACACTCCATTGTCTTTCCAAGGATATCCCACGCTACCATCTTCTTGTTAGTACGAACAGCCAAATTCAAGATGTTCAGTATGAACAACATTACTGCTTTCCCATTTTACTAAAACAACTATTTTAGTTAACGCAAGGGCGCGTTCTTCTATTTCTTCTAATTCATAAGAAATCAAATTTTTACTCTCAAAAAGCTTTCTACATTCGCCTGCCCGTTTTTTGTCAGAAGATTCATGTGAGAAAACATTTTTAAGCCAAACAGACAATGAACCATAATTACGAGTACTCCAAGCATTAAATGCACTAATTAGCGGTGACAGGTACGGGAAATTCCTACATTCCTCAATTGTTGGTGTTGCGGAAATAGTTTCTCCGATTTTAATATCTCTCTTGACCCATTTTTGTATTTCTTGCCTATCGATAGAATTTTGCCTTATCTTTTTCAATGATTCCGAAATAGGCGGAGGATTACACTCTTTTTCGAATTTTTGCTTTCGAAAATCTTCACTGTCTTTCATATTCACCCATCGGCCAAAGCAAACATTAAAGATAAATCGTTATAATACGGTATTGAGTCGGATGCGCCTTTTCTCGATACGGTAACCGAAGCCGCCTTCGTTGCAATTTCCATTGCGTATTCTGCACTCTCACCTCTGCTTACCGCACTTATAAAGTAGCCTGTAAAGGTGTCGCCTGCGGCAGTTGTATCAACAGCTTTAACCTTAAGTGCAGACTGAAAGAATGATTTTTCCCAACTTATATACATACTGCCGCGGCTTCCGAGGGTTAAAATCAGCACGCTTTCGGGATACATTCTAAGAAAATTTCTTTTCATTGTTTCAGGGTCGCCGCTGCCGAAAAGAGCCTCGCCCTCTATCTCATTGCAGAAAAACCACTTTACGCACTTTAACGGTAGTAGCTTTATATCCTCCTTAAAAGGCGACGGATTAAAGGCTATATGCAATTTCTTTTTCTTGGCAATTTCAAAAGCATCTGCAAGACAGCTTACCTCATTTTGAAGTAACAGAATATCGTTTTCCTCTGCGTCTGCCAAAAAATCCTCGATATACTTTCTGTCAATCTTATAATTTGAACCGGCGTAAAGCAGAATACAGTTTTGTCCGTCCATATTGACCTGAATAATCGCGTGTCCGTTGCTTCCGTCTGTTCTTTTGATTCGGCTTGTATCCACACCTGACAAAGCCATTTTTTCTGTTAAAAAATCACCGCCGTCACCGATAAGTCCGCCGTGAATAACCTTTGCTCCGGCGCGGGCTAACGCAACAGACTGATTTAATCCCTTTCCGCCCGGAAAAACCTCCATAACATCCGACGGCAGGGTTTCCCCTGCTGTAACAAAATGCTCCACGGAATAAACATAGTCAATATTAAGAGAACCGAAATTATATATTTTCATTTTTCGTCAACCTAAATGTTAATATGCTTAAGCGTTAATTGCACACGGTCGGAAATTTTAACCGTTCCGACTCCGAATATTGAGGTATGCAGGGTATCGTTTATAGGTTTAGTCCAATACTCGGTGATATTGTCTATTCCTTTTGCCATTCCTATTATTGAGCCGACAGTCGCACCGTTGCAGTCGGTGTCAAAGCCTGTTTCCACCGCCATACAAATTGATTTGCCGTAATCGCCATTGCCATATAGCAAAGCCGCGGTTACAATCATAGCGTTTGAAATTGTATGACACCAACCATGCTCCGTATATTCATTATATTTTTTGTGAATCTTTTTAAAAGCTTCTTCCTGATCGACTCCGTTTTTAAATCCGTTCAATACTTCCGTAACCGATTCGTATAGTCTTGAGGTACACGGTATCTGGGCAAGACCGCCCTTAATTATATCCTCAAAACTGTCAGTTTCAGCTGCCACTGCAAGCATAGCCGCAACGAACATTTCGGCATAAATTCCGTTTTTAGTATGCGAAATTGAAGCGTCACGCCACGCCATTTCCGCCGCAAGCTCAGGATTCCCGGGATTTATATAGCCGAAATAATCGGCTCTTATTTGAGCGCCGATCCATTCGCGGAACGGGTTTTTATATATTGCGGATTCAGGCGGAACATACCCTTTTATAAAATTACAATAAGCCACACGTTCAGCAGAACAGTAAAATCTTTTAGGCTGGTAGTCAAGCCATACTCTTGAAACATCGTAAGGTGTAAAATCCTTTCCGTATTTTTCAATTAACTCCTGTGCGAGTACCGTATAATTTGTATCGTCATCAATAGGCATTCCGTCTATTTCATCGGCATATGCTCTTGAAGCAAAAGGATATTTATATTTATTTATAATCTCATTACTTAATTCACTTTTGTAAATATATCTGTGCATCGGATAGTTATCGGTTTCTTTCAAAAACGGAATAAGCTCATCTGTCTTGATACATTCGATTGGCTTTCCGAGCATACAGCCGCAAATTCTGCCAAACCAAGCGCCCTTAATTTTTTTCTCGGTATTTTTTATACCTGAGCAATTATAACTGTAAGGCGCACGCAATTCCTTTATGAAATCAAGGTCCGACGGTTCGGTATATTTATAATCCTTTTTTTGTTTTGCACCTGATATTACCGAAAATAAAATATCTCCCATTTTCTTTTTGATTTCATTTTTCGGCAGATGCGAAACCGCTTTAAAAAGGTCGCTGTATTGCTCAATATCCAAGCCTTCTTCTAGAGACTGCTGATATTCGTTTAGAATATAGGATGAATAGAATTCACTGTCTGCTATACTCTGATACTGAGGATTAATTTCCTTCGTGCTTTTAAGCTCCTCTACAATTCTGTTACCGTTACCTAATATAAGCGCATCTAATGACACGCCGAAATATTTTGCAATGCTCACAAGTTTGCTGAGTTCAGGTGTTGCCGCATCTGTTTCCCATTTTTGAACCGACTGCTGTGAGACACCAAATAAATCGGCAAACTGCTCCTGAGACATATTTGCATTTGTTCTGAGTTTATTTATTGATTTTCCTAGGGTCATAAAGACACCTCCAAATTTTTATGCAAATATTATACATTATCAATTTCCAACAGTCAACAAATCTACGGTTGTATTTTTTACAATCGTGTTAGTTTACAATAGATGTGAGACTAAAATAATAGAAAAAATGATTGAGATCTGTTAGAATAAAGTTTCCCACAAACAAAATCAACAGAGAGGTCTCAATCATTTATGGAAAGTATAACACAGAAAGCAAAAGAAAACAAGAGGTATTTACCACACGAGATCGGCACAAAAGTTCAAGCTGTTAATTTGTATCGTAATACAAAAGACATATCGTTTGTATGCAGAAGATACCATTTTTCAAAAGCATCTGCTCCGTCCTCGACACATTCGTCAATCTTTTCAAAATATCTTTTTTTCGGTGACTCCTTTAAAAGAGAATAAAACTCTCTTCCCAAAATCTCCACCCATTTAGAATTTATCTCTTGGCAATTAGCCTCTTTCCATATAAAATACCTGTTTGACATTTATGTAATCTCCTTAATTTTGAATTCTTTTTCAAAATTAAGAAGTTACGGATATTCAGCTATGTAGCATAGCCATCTATATACCATAAAAGTCCTTTCTTAAGCATTAAGCGAAAGAAAGGACTTTTATAATACTTATAAATAAAACACTGTATGAATAATAAGAGTAATGTGATATGCCTTATTTTCATACAGTGTTTATTGTTGTTAAAGTATAACTATTTTATATTCTTTTATTATTTTCCCATCCTCCAAAAATTGCTTTCCACATTTTTATCAATTTAGAACAGTACCCTACCTGTCACATACTCCCCCGTGAGTGCGAAGGTTGTGCGCACGGCTCGTATTCTGATACCCAAATTCATCTTGCCGAGATTAAATTTAAGCGGTATTGTCCATACAAGCTCGTCGCCGTCCTCTGTCGGCGGAGTTGAATATTTGCTGAAGGTTCTTGTGTTTCCGTCGGGGTCGATAAACTGAATTTTCAGAACATCTTTGCTTGTTCTGATGATGACGTCATGCACACCTGCATATATTCTTCCGTCAGTATATGTTCCCGATGGATACATGTCGGGTATACTTACGGAGTGAATACCGAGATCAGGGCCGCTTGATGCGATCACGATCAGCGTTACGCCGCTGTCGATATAATCTTACTTATATTTTACGAAGATGCCGTAGACCGCCTTTTCCGATGTAGCTGCAAGCTTGATTCGCCAGATTTCATTATTCCCGTCCTTGACCGTCAACGCCGAGCTTCTGTCAAACGTTACTGCGCTTTTCTCTTCGTCAATAAGTCTGATTGCTTCGGGCGAACCGTTTACGGTAATCTCAACAACTGCGTTTGAGCCGAGCGTCGGTGTGCCGATAACTCTCGCGCTGACGGCATTTTTTCTGACAAGATTATTTCTTGCATTGATTATTTCCTGTACCGTCGCATCAATAATATTCTGCTTGCTCTTTACCAATCCGCTGTCGATGCTTGCGTCTACGCGGCGAGACAAACATCGTGCACATCAAAATCAATGTTACGATTAAACTCAAAATTTTCTTTTTTTCATAGACCCTTCCTTTCTTGACAAATCTGTTTATAATAAATTTCCCTTGAGAATATCTCAATTTATTTATAATGTTTTGATTTAAATCAGTCAATACAATGTGCAAAACTGCATTGTTTTGCGACAAAAACGCATAAAAAAAGAACAGGACATCGAATCCTGTTCTTTATATTTTTATTTTGGAAATGCTATTACCGTAACAAATTCCTTTTGCTTTTCATCATATCGCCAGGTATATTCGCCCTCATATTTCTTTGACGTTCGTTTGATTATCTTTGTTCCGAGCCCGTGCGATTTCTTATCCGCCTTTGTCGTTTTCAAAGTCATGTTCTTGCTTTCAGGTAATAGATCGCATGAATTTATACAGGTCAAAACCGTCATGCCCATTGCCATATTTATCGACAAATCAATTCGTCTTTCGGTTGAACGTGATGCCGCTTCAACCGCATTATCCAATAAATTTGACAGAAGCGAAATCAAATCCGTATCCTTCATAAAGGCAAGGTTTGCAGTTCGAATATTCGTTGTAAACAATATTTTTTCGGCGTCACATTGCACGGAATACTTGTTCAAAATGAAATCAAGCTGCTTATTATCGGTCAACCCTTTCGGAGTATATTTTCGCAGGTCGGAATAGATCTGATCAATATAGTCATTGATTCGGTCACTGTCCGACATTCCCTTAATCACCAAAAGATGATTCTTTTCATCATGCGCCATTTGCTTAATATTTTCCGACTGAAAATCGAGGAGCTTATAATATTCGTCCTCAATTTTCACCTTATCAAGCTCCGATTTTAATCTGTTTATTTCAAGATTTCTTGTTGCCGTGTAAGCATAAAAAGCGTAAGTAATAATAACGGAAAAGAATATAAGCACAACGCTTATTGAAATATAAATTTTTGTTGTGTCCGAGATAATATTTTTATCCAAAATCATCCAATAAACAAAGATTGAAAAAATCGAGCTTATCGGATAAATAAAAAGATAAATCGGCGAATCGGAATTTTGCCCGTTTTTCTTGTTCCTCAGCTTTTTGATGAAATAAATCAAAATAATTCCCAAGAACAGGTATATTATCTTGCTTGCGACCGAAAAGAGAATGAAATAATGCAAATCGGAATTCAGGACTTTTACATCCAAAACGCTCGAAGCAATGCTTAAACAAATGAACTCCGAAATCGCCATCAATGCCGTTATCAAAACGGTGTTAACTATTGATTCACGCCAATTCGTGTTAAAGCCGAAGTATGAAAACAATAAATTCACAACCAGCGTTGCAAGCAGATTCAAATAAATATTTGTTCCCCAAAAATAAACCGCAAAAGCAACCGTATAGCCTGTAAATCCTATCAGAAATGTTCTTAAAATACTTTTCCTGACCGAATATCCGTTCAAAAGAATTGTAAGAGAAATCAAAAATTCGGCAAAAAAAGTAATACTGTTAACCCACACATTAGCCATGCTCAACGATCCTCAATCTTTCTTAAGAAATACTTTCTGAACGGCGCTCGTTTCCTGTAGGCTATGGGGATATCAAACTTGTTATTTAAAACAATTTGGTCACTGTTATATTTTGTAATATAATTCGTGTTGACGATGAAGCTCTTATGTACAAGATAAAAATATGTCGCTGTCAGTTTCTCCTGCCAATAGCTCATTGAATTGTTAGACATATACTCTCCGTCCGTTGTGACGACCTTTGTGTAGCGGCCGAGTATTTCAACATAAATAATATCGGATGCGGAAATTTTATACACCGTGCTGCTGTCTTTAATCATAAAGCTGATGACCGTATTGTCAATAAGCTCCAATGCTTTTTCAAGACCGGCAAACAATCTTTTGATATCCAAGGGCTTTGACAAAAACCTGAATGCGTTTAAATCCATTGCCTCGTCAAGATAATTATTATATGCTGTGATGAAGAAAATCACAGTATGAGAATTCTTAGCCTTAATCATTTCGGCAATTTTCGTTCCTTTTACTTCACCGATTTCAATATCCAAAAACGCTATGTCGTATTGACCGAGATTATCATTAAGTGCCTTCTCCCCGTCCGTAAAGCATTCAAAGCATACTTTTTGGCCTTTCTCGTTAAAATAGTTTTTTACATTGATCTCAATGTCCTCGATATATCGTACCTCATCATCGCAAATAAGAATATTCATAAATACAGTCGCTTACCTTTTTAAAAAACTTGACCAAATCAACAATGGTTTGGTCAAGTTTATCATTTATAATATATTTTGTCAAATTTTATTATTGTCATTTCTATGGATATAACAGTCAATCAGCTTTCAAATTACTTTTTGTTCTTCTAACGACAAAGAAGCAACCATATCTGTTATGTTTTGATCCACAGATTTTTTAATAGTTCCTGACAAGAAATAATCCGCATTACAATCAAGGATTTCGCAAAGCTTTAAAAAATTCTGTAATCTAGGAAAACTTTTACCGTTTTCAATATTTGAAATCTGATTTTCCGAAACATTCAACATTTCAGCAATCTCTGATTGTTTAATATGCTTTTCTTTTCTTCTTTGCATTATTCTCGATCCTATTATTGCCTTTTGATTATTACTCATATAAATCACCATTAGAATAATAACATTGTAAATAGTAAAAATGAACAAAATAGAATTTATGTTAACAATTAAATTTGTAATAAGTAAACTTTTTTTGTTTTTATAAATCCATTTTGCATTTTATGCATTTTTTTCAAAAAAATAAGTACTTTTTTAAATGAACTTGATTTATCTATAAAATTGTTTTAAATTAAATAAAAAGGAGGTGTAAATTATGAAAAAAGCATTCTATGGTTTATTGGCAGCAATTTTATCATTTGCAAACTTTAATTTGGTTTTGGCTGCAAATTCCGCATCAAGTATATGGAATTATCAGCCTAAGGAGCCTGACAACATTAAAAAGTATAAGAGATGATTAATAATTTGTCGCATGTATTAGCATTAAAACTTTACAATCACAAAGTTATAAATAAGGATGACATTGACTTACTATCATATTCATTTTTCTTAATTTTCTCATATGTGATATATGCTTTTATTTGTTTATCTTGCGGGCTTATTTTTCATTGCATTCTTGAAAGTATAATTTTTTACTTTTTCTTTTCATTATTAAGAATGTTTACCGGGGGATTTCATGCATCAAGTGAAATAAAATGTTTTTTAATCTCTTCAATAATGATTTTTATTTCTACATATTCAATTACTGTACTAAGCGATAATCGTTTTAATTCAATTTTTTATGCTTTATTGTCTTTATCATTTATAATAATACTTATATTTGCCCCAATTGATAATGATACAAAAAAAATTGATAAAACAGATCGAAAAAAATATCGCAAAATTGCGATTATAATTTTATTTGTTTACTTGTTAACAATATTGATCTTTACATATTATCGTAAAGCAATTAGTTTTTCTATAGGATTAACCATTATTTTTGAGGGATTATTTATTTCATTAGAAAAGATTCGGTATCAAATAAAAAAACTTGCCCTTTCTAAACAAAAATAAGTATGTTTTTAAAAAATTACAAGCCTCATAAATAAATTCAGTTACTTGTAATCTTTAGAATTGCTAATATACAAACAGGATGCGTAGTTATTCTTACGCACCCTGTTTTTTATAATAGTGAAATATATTTCAATTGTATCTTATTTATAATATCTTAACGCATCAACCCTAACCCCATTTTGAATAACTTCATAATGTAAGTGCGGACCGGTAGAATATCCTGTTGAGCCGACTTTTGCAATTAACTGACCTTGTTTTACTTTTTGTCCTGTCGAAACATGGAGTTCCGAACAATGTCCGTAAAGCGTTGAATATGTGTTGTTGTGCTTTATCTTTACATAGTAGCCGTAACCGTTGTGCCATGTTGCCGCTACAACTGTACCGTCGGCAGCGGCAAGGATCGGGGTGCACTGTGGTGCGGCAATATCCGTTCCTCCATGCGTAGAAATTTCGCCCGTTATCGGATCAGATCTTGTTCCGAAATATGATGTAATAGTTCCGTCAAAGGTGAGCGGCCAAGCGAATATTCCTGTTCCTACAAGAGAACCGCCGCTTGGATAGCTTTTCACACTGTCCCCTATCAGTTTATTCCATAAATCATCATATTCTTCGCCCATAAATTCATCTAACATTTTATTTTGTTCATCATTGAATTTGTATTTTAATGCCATCTGATTCGCATCTAAACGAATAATAGAAATGTTCAGGACTTTCTTTGTGACATAAACCGTCTGCTTAACCGAGTTGCCATTGTCATCGGGTGTGACCTTTATTTCAGCAACCAACTTAGGAGTGACAACACCGGATATTTTATTCATTTCTTTCATTATTTCACGAAGTAAATTTATTTTAACTTCATTAAGTGCAACAACCTCAAGCGGATCTTCGCCTGAGGTTATTTTTATAGCATAGATCGCTAAAATATCTTTCCACTTGATTGAAGTGTCTCCTTTCACTTCGAGCAAATCATAAGAATATGAAGCTTTCATAGCGGTAATATTTTCATAATGCTCCGATGTAAGTTCGGATATAGCCTGTGACATAGTTTTTTCGGTACCTGTCGTTTCATCGTTGGCAAGAAAAATTCCAAAACAAGTTCCGCCGATTGCTCCGACCAGACATATAATTATAATTACAACAACAGCAGGTATACCTCCTGCCGCAATAATCGCTCCTATACTTTTTATACCCGAAGCAATAGCAGTATATAAATATATTTTAAAAAATCGTCCGTATACTGTCATAATCATAATGAACGATAAAACGTTAATACATAAGCTGCCTATGAGGGTCACTGCCCATAACGGTACGCTTTCCCAAAATCCGCTTTCCTCAATCGCCTTTATGATTGACTCCGGCAAAACGGTTTCGGTTGTACTTGACAATCCTGATGTCTCCATAATCTTTGAAACGATGCCCTGCACAATTTCAAAAAGTGATGTCATCAGTTCAAGTCCGTTGTCAATAGAAGCTTTTGCAAGCACAAAACGAATAAACATCTTTAAAGCTATTTCGTGTCTTTTGATTTCCGCAAAGCCGCCACAGGTTTTCATAACTCCGACAACAAAGAATAAAACCAGAAGCGAATATCCTATTGCCTGAAGTGCTCCGTGAATATTGGTTATCACAGTCCATATTGTACCGTCCTTGAACTCTTCGGGTGATTGAGTGATGAGAAGCCATATTTCACTTAATTTATTGTTCCAAGTGGCAAGTGCATTCTGAAGATTTTGCACTACCCAATTACTTGATTCTTCCATTAAAGACCTCCCTTAATTTAATACGGTCGGCAAGGTTAATTTGCCTGCCGACCGTAATCATCAGTAATCAGTTGACAATCAAATCAAGAATTTCCTTTGCAAAGGTAATAACAATACCTCCGGCAACGGTAAATAGAATTCTTCTTCATTAAGGAACAAATGAATGTCAATATTTCTTTTTCTCATCTCATATTCCTCAATTCTTTCTTGTGGTATTAGGGGCTTTCCCCTAACAAGCGAATTTGTGTGGATACAAATTCAGTGCTTGCTAAGACTAATGCCAACGGCATTGGCGTCTTAATTCGATCAGTCAGGCTGACATTCTTCATCGTTAAATTCGTTCTCGTCGTCAGTAAGTTCATCATCGTCATAACATTCATAAGCCTGATATGCCGCAAGCCAAACATCAATACTCTATATTAATCCTTCATTTTTTAACACGCTCATACTTTCTACACTTCTGTATTTGCTTAATATATCCATATAAGTTATAGCATATTAACCCAAATAATATAGACAAAAAAAGCAAGTAAGCAGCAAACCTATATTCATTCATTATTTTTAAGTCAAGAAAAAAATGCATAAATGTCTTTTTCTGTCCTCGAACCCGGGCAGTGATTTGTATCTTTGCATGAGTTTAAATGCTCCGCCACAAGATTTGCAACCGCCGCACCCAAGCTATGGCCTGTAACAAGGAAAATCGGATTGGTAATATTATTGTGCGGAATATATCCCTCACATGTTTCACAACCTACGCCGCTACATTCCGTACAGTTTTCGGTATCTCCCGTTCCGTGGAATAAAGAGTTTAATACCATGTTCATTCCTGTTTCAAAATTTATACCCAAAAATTCAAACTGTGTACCAGCGTCAGTTAACCAATCCTCGTTTGTCGATGTTCCCCTTATATCGACAACCACCAAGGTGCGCATACAGTCCGTATTAGATAAATTCATCCTATTCCCAAAAGCTTCTGAATTTCCGCTATAATTAACCCCAACATTGCCCATAGAAACATCGGTCCATAAATTGGATTTAGAATCATCATTAAAACTTCCATTGGATTTGCCTCCAATAGTCTTTTCAATACTTCCCAAAGATCCATTGTCATTACCTCCATTTGTATTATAAGATATATTATTGCTTACATTTGTATAAATTTGTTTATGTCCGATAATATGACAAACCGTGTCGTCTTCTTCAGTATTAAAGGCAACGGATTTAATGCCATAATCATCAAGCAAGTCTTCAGCCGAAACTATATTATCTTCCATAAACAATCCGGGTGCAAGACCTGAAAAATCACCGGTCAAGGGCACATACGCCGAATACGCCAGATCCATTGCCCACTTGGCAAGAGGATGGTTATATTCCGTAGATGGCCTTGTTTCGCAGCTTCCGTCGGATTTAATCGGATTGAAGAACTCCGAGACCTCATCAAGCTGCGTTACCGTTATGGTTTTTGATAAATTAACTATTTAATTCCTTCTCACCGCTTTCGTTATCAATTTATACCAATTATTTCATAAAACTTCAACGTCCTTTCTTGTTTTTTATATTTATCCAACTTGTTTTCATAGATAAATGTAATCAAAAATCAGTATGTACACCGCAATCTGTCAAAATGTAATTCTTTATTAACGCTTCTAACATATATGACTGTTTCATCATTTTGTGACAAAAAAGAAATAAGACTTTTGATAATCTCCGTTATAAATAAAACTTAAGCTGATTATTTGTATGATATTACATATAAATAGCTCAATTATTTTCTAACAAATTCAAAGTAAAAAATCAATATAAAAAGCAAAAACGCACGAAAAAAGTGCAAAAATGCACAAATGTGATTTTATAATCAAAAATTCAAATTAATAGCATAATAAAAAAGACCGATAATCTAAATGAATAGAATATCAGTCTAAAATAACCATTGTATATTAAATTGTCTTAAGTTCGAGTCCTGTTAGTCTTAAAAAAGTTTGACTAAAACTCAACCTTAAAAATTGCCCATAAAAAGCACGAAAGCCCTTGACAATTCAAGGACTTTCAGCTGGGTTTGATTATTGTTACCCAATCATGGCGCCTCAAACAGAGATTCCCCTGACAGGGGAAATGTCACGAAGTGACAAAAGGGTGATTGCGAGAAACAAGCAACTCGAACCTGTGGACGGTGTCGCAGCGCAGAAAATAATTTAAGCCAAAAAGAAACACTCACACTTTGTGTAAGTACTTAGTTTTATGTTTATGTAACGAAAATCAAGCTCCAAAATTTGCTTTTTCCTAAAAATTATATTTCTGCGATTAAGAATTGATTCCTTATTTATCTATTTAAGTTATTTAGTTAATCTTTCTCGAATAGATTTGACAAAGTCATCATGTGCATTATCAAAAAGTATATCAAGAATTTGCAACTTAACTGTAACGCAGGATTTTCCTTTTGCGTCTCATGATAACTTGACAAGAGTTTATTTTTAGATTATAATAATATTACTAGTTTTATGAAAATGGGTAAAGACAAAAAGTATATATAGGCTTGTGAGTTACCCTCATAAAATTATTATTATTTAAATACACAGTAATATGAGGTGATTTAAATGACAAAAAAGGTTTTTGTGGCGTTTATTTGCATAGCTCTTGCCCTCTGTATGGGAACTTTTTATGGATGTACTTCTGAAACGGAAACACAGTATGCAGATGAGGCATTTATTCAGAGCATGGCAAAGGGACTTGAGGCACGTTGGAAACTTGCTACGAAGGATGAAGGAAACCTAACCAATGATACAATTGAATCAACGATAACATGTATCCAAGCAGAATTAGATCAACTGACGCAATATGAGTCAGCAAGATTTGAAGACACGAAATTACAGGAAAAAGCAATAAAATACATAAACTGTTTGAAGGATTCAAAAGAAAACGTCAGCTATCGATTTTCAGATGACTATGATGAATATGAAAAGTGGCAAGAGATTTATAAAACACGTACCGTCTTGATTAAGGATTTTGTTGAAAACTATGGATTAACTGTTAGCAAGGAGTATCAAAGCACATTAGATGAATTCCTTGCAAAAGGAAAAAGTGTCGAAAAAAGCAAGAATGAAAAAACTGCCATACAAAAACTGGTTACTTCTTTGGAATTCAAACAAACCAAAAATGAATACGACTGGAAGATGTATGAGGCAACTCTTGAAAACACCACAGAATATGATATAAAGTCCCTACAAATTGATGTTAGCTTATTAGATAAAGAAGGCACAATACTGGAAACACGATATGTTTTTGCAGAAAATGTGTCAAAAGGGCAAAAAGCAAAGTTGAAATTTGATACAAACACTGACTTTGAAAAACTTGAGCTAATATTGGATTACTATGAAATAAACTCATAATAGAATTTCTGCTTTATCAATAAGATCTTTATGTCTCTTCAAAGTATTGCAATTATTTCTAGTTTTTAAGGGCGAAGAAAGAACATACAAAAATGGCATTAAAAATTCTTAATTAAAAAGAGAAACCGCTTGTTTGAGTGGTTTCTGG
>ERZ859738.1143-NODE-1143-length-13579-cov-4.482845_pt1 | contig 13579 bp, 7 predicted proteins | sample MGYA00510122_ERZ859738 | MGnify/ENA primary metagenome ERZ859738 (study PRJEB30046, sample SAMN00715139) | human gut metagenome | study: EMG produced TPA metagenomics assembly of the A metagenome-wide association study of gut microbiota in type 2...
AATCATTTCATAGTAAGCTTGTTCAATTTCTTCCCACGCTTTTGCTCCGTTTTTTAATTTTTCTTTTTCAAATTTTTCATAGGCAGTTTTTAATTCCGGATGCTTTTTGGGCGTATCACCATTTGACACCTCATTGGTAACCATACTTGAAAAAGCGTGTTTCATTCCAATTTGGTATATCCTTTTTTGAGCGTATTTTATAACCTCATTTTTAGATATACCATAATTATTAAGGCAGTATTCTTCGGTTAATTCACTATCATCGACCATTTCGTTATAAACTGAATCATACAAATTTTGACTCCAGTTATCTAATTTAAGTGAATTCTTTTCTGCATAATCTGCAACAATATAGTATTCAATAACATCATCAATAGTATTGCTATCTCCACCTATAGAATATAAATCTATGTCTACTTGTGTAATATCTGTAGAATTTACTTTCGCCAATTTTTTAGGATTATTAATGTGTTTCATTGCAATATCCATTTGAGATTTATACGAATTGTCAGAGTTGGTTGATTGTTCAGTTGAATTTTTATTGCTTTGAATTTTATCTGTATTTGAACAACTGCAAAATGAAATCAAAACTAAAAAAGATAAAATCATAAAACATATTTTCTTTTTCATGTTGTTATCACCGCCTCTTTATAGCTTTGATTCTTTGTCCAAGTAACATTAATTACAAAAGAACCGTATGATTCAAAATTTTTACCAATACCTGCTTTATTCATATCATTTAAGGTTGTTTCATTGATTGTTTCTAAGATTATAACTTGTTTTGTTCCAAGAGATGCAGTATCAAAAAACAAAGGGAATTCCATTGGATTTTCATTTTCATCTGCCCAATCATAATAATCACAAATTTCAAATCTTAAATCCATAGTGAATTGATTTCCGCTTTTAACCACATTCCCTTGAGTTTTATATACAAATCCATTAACAGCCATAAACCAGTTTAATCTATTTTTGCTTAGTGAATCTAATGATACGTCCATGCCTACTTGTGAACCTATGCTGTATTCTTGAGCAAATTTGCTTTGATTAACATATTCTGTAAAATATTCAGCTGCTCTCATATTCCTTTCGATTGTTGTATTATAAAGATTTTGTAATTTGGATGTTGAGTTGAGGATTTGATTTATGTTATCAAAATATAATTTTTGACCAAATCTATTATTGTCAATAAATCTGCCAAGCGCTAAAGATGCCTCTGGTAATATATTTTTATATAGATTAACTGCTCGTTCAACATCACTTTGAGCTTTTTCTAATTGTGCTGCTTTTTCAACACGATCTTTATTACTCATTGTATTCCATTCACTATCGCCATTAAGTTTTTCCTCAATGTATTTGGCATCAAATTTTGTATTTGATGAATCAAAAATATAATTATTTGGTTCACTGGCATTATCTTTATATGGTCCCATCATATATTGTTTGGATATATTAAGATATTTTTGATAATATGAGTTATTTACAATTTTTCCATTTGAATTAATTGAAAATCCCATTTTTCTCAAAGTTTCATCATTTAAAGTACCATCTTTAATTGATAAACTATACGCTTTTTGGTATTCTTCAATTGCTCCGGTTAATTCCCAATTATATTTATAATCTACTGATTTATCTTCATATAAAGTGGTTTCATATTTCAAATAAGCTTTTACAATTGCTATTTCATCATAAGATCTATTATAGACATATCCATAATCATCTGTTATGACTGTTAAATAATTTGTAGCAACATAACCGATTTTACCATTAGATAATTGTATCTTGTCCCAAGTATATCCATTAGCAGTTGCAACCGCCTTTTTTATTCTTGTTACTTTTGTGCCGTTTGTTAAGGATGTTACAATACTATAGGAAGTTCCCGGACCACTTCTTATATTAACAGAACTCGTTGTTTTTATCTGACACAAATCATTTACTACGGTACCACCCTCGGTTGTTGAAGAACCGCCTGAAATATTTGAAATCATATTTATTAATCCGTTCGTTAATTTACCGGCATAATTATTTGATGTAATACTTGATGATGAATTTGGCATAGGAAATTCAATTAAACACGATTTTGCCCCTTGTAAATATGCCCAAGTTTCAAGATATCCGTTGCCATGGGAATTACTGTGACTAAATCCAAACTGTTGTCTAAAGTATGAACCTACTTGCGAATTTCCATATGTTTGGTTTAACCAACCGTGAATATCTAAAACAATATTTGTTTTTTTACCGAATTTGCTACTAATGAAGTTTTTTAGTGATAATGCTTCAGGTGCGCTTAAGGATTTATCACCTGTGTAATTTCTGCTTGTATAGTATGGTGAAAAATTGCCCGGCCAACATCTATTCATATCAATTTTCTTTGAAACTGTGCATCTGCCGGGACCATTATTTGTATAGCCGTCAGTAATTCCATCAGGATTTGCATATGGTATTACATAAATTGTCCAGTCATTAAAAGTATTTTTATTTTTTGAAGACAAATTATTCATCATACTTTTAGCAATATTCACAAGTTCAACTCCATCAAAAGCCCATGCATCTTCCCATCCATGCTGTTCAAATACTGCAAATACAACATTAGAGCCTGAACCAATCTTATACCATTTTAAATCTTTACCCAGACCACTTTTACCATATGTTCCTGATGTAAAATTTGTATATGCTGGTATACTTGGAATTGATGGTGCTGAAGCAGTAGTAAGGGATGCAGTCTGAACATAGCCTCTTTTCGCACCATTAGAAGTAGTATATTCAATATAACTATAGTTTCTTTCAGTATCTATAAATGAAACTACTTCTTGATTAAAGATTGTTCCTATTGACGCATAATCCGAATTCGGACCACCATAAACCGTTAATTCCTTTGTGGATTTCTTTAAAGATTGATGAGTTAGGTTTTTACCATATGAGCGAACGCAGTAATTACTTAAATCAGAATATCTTACATAGCCTCGCTTTCTGCCGCTTGTAGTATTATACTCAACAAAAGCATAGCCTTTATCCACTGCCAATACAGCAACAAATTCGTTTTTGTAAACGCCACCTAACTTTACATAACTACTGTCTGTACCGGCATAAGCAGGTGAACTATCAGCCTTAACACGAGCAACGGTACTATCTACAGGACTTATATGAAGATTTGAACTATTGACAAAGCCTCTCTTTGTTCCACTCGGTGTACTAAATTCTACAAGTGAAACATATTTGCCATCTTCATAGTATTTTTGAAGTTCGGTAAAGCCTTCGCCGGAATAAATTGTTCCACTATTTATTGCATAATCAAATAAATAACAACTTTTCACGGTTAATTCAGAATCCGAATAATTATATCCGCCTGAAAAATGAGCTTCATCAATAGTACCTGAAATATTTGATACAGTTGAGACTGGAACATAACCTGATTTAAATGTTGATGTTGAACCAACAATGTACGAAATAAAATACCAACCGGCATTTTTACCCATAACAACTATATCCTCACCACTATCAACACTGCCTACTGTTGCATAATCACTTGAAGAAGGTCCAAAATAAACAGTTCTCGCTGTATTCATTTTACCTGTTTCGCCGTAAAGTTTGGTTGTTGAATAAGTTTGCGGAACGAGTTCGTCCGGGAAAAGATTTTTTACAAATCTATCTGATGTTGCAGGATTATATCCCATATCTAAATTAAAATATGCACTATTTAAATACAATATTTCAGCATTGTCATTTTCGCTCAAAAAGGCTCTAGCATATTCTTCACTTGAAAAATACACCTTTTCTAACAAGCCATTTTCATTTGTATAGTAAGAATCAGAAACACTAATTACAATGTTCAAACCACTTTCAATAACAAAAGCAATTTCTTTATCGATTTCAGTTTCACCCTGACAATCTAAATTCGGATTATTCTTTTCAACATTATCACATATAAGATAACCATTTTCATCAATACTGTATGTATAGATGCAATGTGTATTGAGATAATTAAGTATTATTTCCTGAGAATTCGAATCAACAAGTATACCACTACTTGATAAATTGTTTTCTTCATCAAGACTGAGCGTCATAATGCCATCACTTTCAATGCCGTACATAGCAGCATCAAATTCCGAAATATTTGAATAAGAGGGAGCTCTTGAAACAATTTCTGTTTCAGGTGTTTCATATTGAACTTCATTATCATCGATTAATAATTCGTCAAGTTCCTTTTGTGTCTGCTCATCAGCAGTTAGCTCTACAAAATCGACATTTGGATAAAAGACTTCTAAAAACTTGTCCATTAATTCGGAATCAGAATAAAAATATTCTTCGTCAAATTCATCTTTATCCTCAAATACAAACTTATCTTTATGTTCTGCATAATGATAATAGTTGAGAATTGTTATGCTACATTTACTGTCTTTTTCAAACAAAACTGTGAATTCATCATCTTCAAGCATAATTGAGTAGGATTCATCTAATGCTTCATTATAAGCATCATAAGTTTCAGATATTGAAACAATTACAGTTTTCTTTCCATTAATAAGTTCTTTTAATTTTTCATCATATGTATTAAAAGTATCCTTATTAACTTTTTCTTGTACTAAATAGCCATTTTTATCAACAGTATAGTTTTGATCACTTAAATTTTCGATAATTGAAAGAAAATACTTTTGTGACGATTTATTAATCCAAACGCCATATTCAGACGGATAAGTATCATCACTACTAACTATAGCGTTTAGCATGGCTTCATAAGATTTTGGATTATCATTATTTTCATATATGCCATTAGAGGCCATGCCATAAGCAGAAGGGAATGAAATAATTTGCAACATAAAAATCAAAGATAAGAATATTGATAAATATTTTTTAGATTTTTTCATATTAACTCCTTTCATTATAACAAAATCGAAAGATTATAATTGATTTTAAAGTTTAGAAATGTTTTTGCTTAAATGTAGTTGCTATTATAATCAAATAAATAGTTGTTTATCGATTAAATAAATAGTAGGGTGCATTAAGTTTTATTCATATCAATATTCTTTTTATTTGATTTTTAATTAAAAAATTCACCTCATTTCCTAAAATTTAAATTATGATTCACATATTTTTATAAATAAAAATATAAAATTGTTTGCGTTTTTTTGTATAAAAATCCTTTATTATACTCCAATAATAACATAAGCAATAGCCGTTGGTCAATATGAATAATAACAGCGTGCTATAAGCATCGGTTTTTGCTCATTTTATAGTAAATAAAATGTTGAATTAGTTTATATACATAAGACAATATAGTTCTGCTTGCATTTGCTTTCTGACAAAGCACGAGGGTGGCACGGCATACACTGTTGATTATGCAAAACAAAATGGTCTTGATATAATAAATGTTGTTGAAGAATTTGAAGGATAGCCGAGTTTATTTCTCGACTATCCTTTTCTTTTTTTGCACATCAATTCGTTGCTGCTGGACTTTCAACTTGTTGGGATTTGGTTACTGCATACTGTGCCATTCTCATTCGGTTCTGCTCGAATACTTCGTCTACCATATGCGTATAGATTTTTGCTGTTACCGATATGTCAGAGTGTCCCATCCATTCTTTTGCCACATTGATTGGTACTCCGGCTGCCTGACAGTCGGTGCAGAAAGTGTGGCGCAGTAGGTATGGCTCGAAGTCGGGTGCTATGATTGAGTTCTTTACTTGATTGCGATATAGGTGAGCTCCGTTTGCTAAGTCCATTTCTTTTACGAAGTTTTTCCAGCTTTGATAAAAAGCATTGTCATCCATTCGTGTGTGCTTTTCGTACTTTACGAATACATATTCGTTGTTGAGTTCTTTTGCTTTATGTTCCTTTAATGCATCTAAAAGTACAGGCGGAATTGGTATCTTTCGTCCTGTTCCTGCTTCCGTTTTGGATTTGCCGACTGTCAGAATTGCGTTTTCAAAATCTATCCAATTCCACTTCATTCTTCGGATTTCTATCGGTCTAAGTCCGCAGCATAACATTGTAAGCACCATTGTTCCGGCATAGTGTTTTGGTATGGTTTCAAGTATCATTCGGCGTTCATCATCAGTGATTGGTCTGTGCTTGTTCTCGTACACAGACACCCTCCCCTTTTTGCAAAAATGCATAGAATTCTAATACAAGTGTGCCACACCCGACCGTCTTTTGCAACACAGCATTAGCACACAGGATGCAAAAGCGACGCACCGTTTGGTGCGTCGCTGCGTAGAGTCCTATTTACCTGTCAAATCGGCGACGATCCTAGCGCCAAACGCCGGCGCATCCTCCATAACGAACCGCTTCTCCCGGGCGTTTATATTTACACATTTCCGCATAAATGGCAAATAAATTCAGCTTACCTATCTAAATATTTTGTGATAAAATCCTCGACTGTACGCCAATACAGCGTGGGCGCAACAGAAGACGAGAGCGCATGGCCTGCGCCTTCTACGGTAAGTTTCTCTTTTTCGCAGGCTGCAGCCGCATACAATTCGTCCAGCATACTGTACGGCACAAGCTCATCCGACGAGCCGTGAATAAACAGCGTTGGTATGTGGCTCTTTTTCACCTGCGCAAGGGCGCTGGCCTGCTTAAAATCATACCCGTCACGAATCTTTGACAACACCGATGTGGCGTTGAGCACGGGGAACCACGGAATATGCAGGGCATCCGCCTCCCGTTGGAACTCATCCCATTCCGACGTGTAGCCGCAATCTGCAATAACAGCCTTCACATTTCCGGGTAAATCTTCACCTGACGCCATCAAAACCGTTGCTGCCCCCATGGATACACCGTGTAGAACGATCCGGGCGTTCGGCTCCCATGAAAGGATCCGGTTTATCCACTTTATAATATCCACACGCTCCGGCCAGCCCATACCGATTTTTGTTCCCTCGCTGTCGCCGTGGGCTCTTGCATCTACTGCCAAAACATTATAACCAAGCGTGTAAAATTTATGAACAAATCCGGCCATATGCTTGGCTTTGCTTGTGTAGCCGTGGCATACGAGAACATATTTTGTGCCGGTATTTTTGAACCGTTTTCCGTGCAGGCGCAGCGAATCAGACAGAATATACACATCCTCTCCGTGTGTAGCATACCATTCTTTAATTTCCGGCGTACCTGTCATACCGCTGTATTTTGCACTTGCTTCCTCTTCATTGCCGGCAGTATTCGTGGCTTTTTGAACCAAGTTGTTGAGTTTGCTCATATGGATAGGCGATTTCGTGTTGATTGAGATATCATAGAATATTTCCGCTGCCGTTGCAGTTAAAGCTGCCAGCCCACAAAGCGCGCCGAAAGCTATACCTATATTCTTTCTATTCATAAAAATCTCCTCCTGCTGTCAAAAGCATAACATTGTCGCAAAATGTCATTTTGCAATCTGAAGCTGTTTTGTGCGCGCCCCGGCTGTCTTTACAATACCAAAGCGCTCTGTGTATATCAAATCACATTTTTGGACGGATGTCAATAAAATCGCTGCTACATTTTGCAAGAAAAAGATAAGGATTCGAAGAATCGTTATTACGATCGAAGCGAGTAACAAGGTTATCAAGACCCATTCAAAATCTGTGATTTTGTAAATGGGTGATGTTCTTATTATGGGTTTATAATGCAAATAAACCCGTAATATCGTTCCGGTTCTTGACAAAGTAATGGCATTATTGTACTATGACAGAGTGAGTTAACAGTAAACCAAAGAACAATATGTCGATCATGAAAGAATGCTCCTTTGTGTTTTCCGTGCTTATGATTATAACAAGCAAAATAGCTATCGGCTAAAACATTTACACAAAATCAGTGTTAAAAATATAGCCGATGCAACAAAAACAAAATACCACTGAATTTGGAGAAAAATTATGATTTTTAAGAAACCTGTTTTGTCAGATGGAATTACAGAAAGCACCTTTGAATGCAAAAGAGATGGATTGACGATTCGTGGAACAGTGTACCGTCCAAAAGGAGAACATCTTCCAATTGCAATCGTATGTCACGGATTTATGGCATGGCAAGACAGTGTGAAACATTATGCGGCTTTTTTGGCTGAAATGGGATATGCTGCATTTACATTTGATTTTTGCGGCGGTTCTACTATGTGTGGAAAAAGTGACGGAAAAACTACAGAAATGTCTGTTCTGACAGAAACCAAAGATCTGGAAGCGGTCATTGAATATGTTAGAAATCTTTCCTATACAGATTCTGAAAAAATTTTATTGATGGGATGCAGTCAGGGCGGTTTGGTGTCTGCTTTGGTGGCAGCAAAGAACAACTTTCCGATAGAAAAACTTGTCCTGTTTTATCCGGCATTGTGTATCCCGGATGACGCCAGAGCCGGAAAAATGATGATGGTAAAATTTGATCCGCAAAATGTTCCCGATACTTTCCGCTGCGGACTGATGAAATTGGGGCGTTGCTATGCAATGGATGTCATGCAAATGGATGCCTTTGCAGAAATCAAGAACTATGCCGGCAGGGTGTGCATCGTGCATGGTACAAAGGATAAAATCGTAGATGTTTCTTATGCCAAACGTGCGGCAGAAGCATATAAAAGTACGATGCCAATCGGAATGCAAGAGTCCAAGCGGGTGCAACTGCATTTTATAGATGGCGGAGGGCATATGTTTTCGAAAAAGCATGATGTCATTGCAATGAAATTATTAAAAGAATTCGCCGCAAAACACGAATGATTTTCATCTGATACCATATGGACAAATCTCCACCTTTAAAGACTTGACAGTTGATATAATCTGCCATCACCTCGGAACATTCGTGTTCCGAGGCTTTTTTATGCCCGAATACTGCTTTTTACGGCGGTATTCGAGCAAAGTGTCTGCGTTCTTTGCAAAATTTCTTTTATATTTTTCAAGGTGTACTCGGTCGGAACTCCTATGCCAATGTCATTCGTTCCGATTAAAATCACAAGATTTTTCGTGTTTATGTTCAAGGCGTTACATTCGAGCCTTTCCAACAATCTGTCGCTGTCAACGGCAAACAATCCCGCACCGATTGCGCCGCAAAATTCAGGCTTATCGGATATGAAAATCTTTGTGTTCAACCGCTTTTGCAACACTTTTTTCAAAAACATGTTTTCGGGCAGATGAAATAGTCCCCCTTGGCTTGCAACTAAACCTAAAAATCGCATAATTTTTAAGGCTTTTGCCCTGTTTTGGGCAGAAGCCTTTTTGCATATTTAATAAGATTTTCTTCTTCGTGTAATATTAAATGTGTCGGCTGTAAAATTAACATAAATTTAATTGGATTTTCATTGACACATACAACACCTTACAATATAATAAAAGCAAATATATAGCTTATAAAGGAAGTGACTTAATGACGAAAAAAATAACGGCAATATTCTTGGCATTGTGCATGGCAATTTCCGTTTTGCCGATGACCATTCAGGCGGCATCAAAGCCCGATATTAAAGTTGGCGACTATGTTAAAATGGGCGCGTATAACAATGCCTCAATTCTTTGGCGATGTGTAAGCATTGACAATAACGGACCGCTTATGCTTGCAGACAAAATTGTTGACACCCTTGCATATGATGCCAAAACAAATGACAACAGCAATTCAAAATCACACAGCAGAAGCTATAAGCGTGATGATTACGGTTCTAACTATTGGAAAGACAGCAATATGCGTTCTTGGTTAAATTCGACCGCAGCTGAAGGCAAAGTCGATTGGCTTTGCGGCAACCCTCCGAAAGACGGATATGTAAGCGGCGTGGGAGCGTACAACGAAAAAGCGGGTTTTCTCAACGCTTTTTCAAAATCTGAAATTGCGGCAATGAAAACCGTTACCCAGCGTTCTCTCGTTTCTCATCCCGAATACAACAAGGGCATAGTTGATGGAGACGCAAATTCGGATTTGTTATACTACACCGATATTTCGGAAGCGGTGGCAAACTACGACAGTTCATATTTTGAAACTACAACCGAAAAGGTTTTTCTTCTTGATGTAAAGCAGGTTAATGCCGTGTGGAAAAATCTCAAAGGTTATTATGTTGCGTATAATAATGACGGTATGGCTTGGCCTTATTGGCTTCGCACTCCTGTTACCGATTGCAATCACGATATGCGTTATATCAGTTCATCGGGTCAGGTCGGTCGTTATGCTCCGTGGTATTCCGATTTGGGCGTAAGACCTGCATTTTATCTTGATTCCGAATATTTTGTTACAACTTCCGGCAGCGGCTCACAAAGCAGTCCTTATATCGGCTCTGCTCCAAATAAGCAAGAGGATGATTATACAATTTCGGAACCTGCCGAGGACGCAAATCCCGATTGGAATGTCAGCACCGAGCAAAGCATTCAGCTCACCCTCGGCCCGTGGTATTCAGGTGACGGAAAATATTCTAATCCTACCATCCCTGTTTATACCATCCAAAAAACACGCAGCGACACGGAAAATATGGTTGTTGTCGTTTGCGGCGAGGGATACACAAAAAGTCAGCAAGGCAAATTCATCAATGATGTCAAACGACTTTGGCAGGACGCTATGAAATATGAACCGTATCGCAGTTATGCCGACAGGTTCAATGTTTACGCTCTTTGCACAGCTTCCGAATCGACTTTTGACAATGGTGGAAGCACCTTCTTTGATGTTATAGTCGACAAATATAATTCGCCTGTTATTTCTAATAATCTCCACGGAAGTCAGTGGAAAAATCATATTTTTGAGAGATGTATCGGTCCTGAATTTATCGAGAAAATTCACGATGCTCATATCAAAAAAAAGTGTGATCCAAACACAATTCCGTCCGGTTCGGAATATGAGCCTTATTATTATGTTCACGATTATATTGCTCAGTTCGCTATGGTTGTAAACACAAAATCAGATTTCGGCGGTGCTTATAATAACCGTGAATACGGCTTCCATTATTTCATTTCGCCATCAGACAGTTATCGTGCGTCAAAAACTTTTGCACACGAGTTTGGACACGGTTTGCTCGGTCTCGGTGATGAATACAGTAACGGATATTTGCTTGACGATAAGGAACTTAAATCACTCAATCTTTCCTCGGTTGAAGACCCGGAAAAGATAAAATGGCGACAGCTTTTAGGTTTTAGAAACACATATACCTGCCGCAATGCTTACGGCTCAAAAATGCTTGTTTCAAGTTATGAGTGCATAATGAGAGACACAAACTATCAATTCTGTGAGGTTTGCCGTTTGCAGGGCTTCAAGCGAATGTCTCAGCTTGTTAAGGATGTAGACCTTTATGTTGCAACTCCCGAGGTTAAGGAATATACGGGCGCTTATTCAAAGCCGTCTGATTTTACCGACCTTGAAACAAGTTCATATTATAATTACACATATAATCGCAATGACCGACTTTTGAGCGGCAACAGCAAAAGCAGATTTAATACTAATATGAACGGTAAAAAAATCGAGCTTAGAACTGTTATTCAAAACATTTCAGATAAAAATGCACGACAATTAAAATTCAAAATGTGGATTAAGCACTCAGACGGAAGCGTTGCGACCGATTCATCGGGGAATCCGCTTCAAACAGTACAAACCTTTGACATTCCTGTTTGGAATGATAAGGCAAATTTCTGGCCGCTCGGTGCTTTGGATCACATCAAAAGCGACTTTAATTCAGGCTTAAAGAGTTGCTCGCTTATTTATCAAATTCCGTCTGATGCACAGCTTAAGAGCGGCGATACCGTGGCATTTCAGGTGCTCGATGAAAACGGAAATGTGCTTGCAGACGACAATACGGAAACACAGCGCTACACAACCGTTTCAATTCAGTATAAATTTGAGGACGGCTCTGAAATTCCAAACACTGCCGGCGGAACATTTACCGTGCCATACGGCACAAAGCTTGATTTAACACCGGCAAAAACACTTTATGATTATGAATTTATAAAGGTTGACGGCTTGAATAAGCCTATTGTTTCGGACGGAACGGTTGTTACATATTATTACAAAAATAAAAACGAAGAACACACTCACAATCTGACTTTGGTTGCTGCGAAAGCTGCCACCTGCACTACTGCGGGCAATTCCGCATACTACACCTGCGATGGCTGTGACAAGTGGTTCGCAGATGCAACAGGATCGGTAGAAATTACCGATAAAACCAGCGTAGAGATTGCACCTCTCAATCACGATTGGAACGCACCTGCTTACACTTGGAATGCAGACAACACCGTTTGCACAGCAACACGCACCTGTAAGCGTGATGCAGGTCATAAGGAAACTGCAACTGCTACTGTAACAAGCGCACAGACAAAGGCTCCGACCTGCACAGCAAAGGGCGAAACGACCTATACAGCAGCCTTTACTGAAGCTTGGGCAAATACACAGACCAAGACTGTTGACAATATCGCAGCTCTCGGTCACGATTGGAGTACCGCTTGGACCGGCGACAGCACAGGTCACTGGCATAAATGTACTCGCTGCGATGCTACAACAACCAAAGCGGCTCACGATTACGGTTCTGACAATGTTTGCGACACCTGCGGATATGACAAAACTGTACCGCACACTCACAATCTGACTTTGGTTGCTGCGAAAGCTGCCACCTGCACAGAGGGCGGTAAGGAAGCATACTACAAGTGCGAAGGTTGTGGCAAGTTCTATGAAGATGTACTCGGTACAAAGGAAATAACCGACCTTGCATCTTGGGGCAATATTGCTAAGATTGCCCACACCACAAAGCAAACCGTAACAAAGGCAACCCCAACAGCAAACGGCACGATAGTAAATTACTGTTCGGTATGTAAGAAAACTCTTTCAACAACAGTAATTCCAAATGCATCAAGCATAAAGCTTAAAGCAACATCATTAACATATAACGGAAAGGTTAGAACACCTAAGGTTATTGTTAAGGACAGAACAGGAAAGACACTTGTTAAGAATACTGACTATACTGTGTCTTATGCAAAAGGCAGAAAGTATGTTGGCAAGTACGCAGTAAAGATTACCTTTAAGGGTAAATACAGCGGAACAAAGACGCTTTATTTCACAATCAAGCCAAAGGCAACAAGTATTTCCTCACTTACAGCAGGTTCAAAGAAGTTTACAGTAAAGTGGAAGAAGCAGGCTACACAGACAACAGGCTATCAGGTACAGTACAGTGCCTCAAGTAAATTCAGCAAGGCTAAGACCGTAACAGTAGGCAAGAATACAACAGTATCAAAGAAAATTTCAAAGCTTTCGGGCAAGAAAAAGTATTATGTAAGAGTTCGCACCTATAAGACAGTTAAGATTAACGGCAAATCCATAAGGATTTATTCAGGCTGGTCAAAAGCTAAGACTGTTACAACAAAGAAATAACAGATAGCTAACCATTTAAGGATGGCGGTAGCGGAGCTTCCGCTGCCGCCTTTTCCTTACGAAAAGGATTTCTTCGGAAGTCCCTTTCCGAAAGGCGGCAAAAAAAGCGCTTTGCCGATTTTCGGAAAGAAATCGAACAAGGAGAAATCAAATGGACGAACAAGAAAAAGAAATTGAAGAAATACTCAGAACATTTGACAAAGCACCTTCGCCTTCGTCAGAGAATAGTGTTCAAAATCATTTTAGTGCGATTGGGGGCATTTATGACTGAGACTTTTGAGAGACATCGCTCAAATCAAAATCGTAACAC
>ERZ859738.1147-NODE-1147-length-13562-cov-5.667580_pt1 | contig 13562 bp, 9 predicted proteins | sample MGYA00510122_ERZ859738 | MGnify/ENA primary metagenome ERZ859738 (study PRJEB30046, sample SAMN00715139) | human gut metagenome | study: EMG produced TPA metagenomics assembly of the A metagenome-wide association study of gut microbiota in type 2...
CAGACATGATGGCAGGACCCCACATCACGCCTCGTCCACTTCATAGGCAAGGACAACATCGTGTTCCACTGCATCGTCTTCCCGACCATGCTGAAGGCTCACGGCGACTATATCCTGCCGGATAACGTACCAGCCAATGAGTTCCTGAATCTTGAGGATGATAAGATTTCCACCTCTCGCAACTGGGCAGTATGGTTGCACGAGTATCTCGTAGATCTCCCTGGCAAGCAGGATGTCTTGCGCTATGTATTGACAGCCAACGCTCCAGAGACCAAGGACAACAACTTTACCTGGAAGGATTTCCAGGAGCGCAATAACTCTGAGTTGGTTGCCGTTTATGGTAACTTCGTAAACCGTGCTCTCCAGCTCACCAAGAAGTACTGGGGCGGCTTGGTTCCTGCCTGCGGCGAATTGCAGGAGGTTGATCAGAAGGCTATCGCTGAGTTCAAGGATGTGAAGGAGAAGGTTGAGCAGTATCTCGACGTATTCAAGTTCCGTGAGGCTCAGAAGGAGGCTATGAACCTGGCACGTATCGGTAACAAGTACATCACAGAGTGCGAGCCTTGGAAGGTTTGGAAGACCGATCCTAAGCGTGTGGAGACCATCTTGAACATCTCCCTCCAGCTGGTTGCCAACCTTGCCATCGCCTTTGAGCCATTCCTGCCATTCTCATCAGAGAAGCTCCGCAAGATGATCAATATGCCAACCTTCGAGTGGACTCAGTTGGGCAGTACAGAGCTCCTCAAGCCTGGTACACAGCTTGGTGAGCCAGAATTGCTCTTCGAGAAGATCGAGGATGAGGTGATTGAGAAGCAGCTCCAGAAGCTCGCTGACACCAAGAAGGCTAACGAGGAAGCTTCCTACAAGGCTGCCCCTATCAAGCCAGAGGTCAGCTTCGATGATTTCGAAAAGCTCGACATCCGCGTAGGTCACATCCTGAACTGCGAGAAGGTGAAGAAGTCTAAGAAGCTCCTGAAGTTCACTATCGATGATGGCTCAGGCGTAGAGCGTACTATCTGTTCAGGTATCGCTGCATACTATGAGCCAGAGCAGCTGATCGGCAAGGATGTACTCTTCGTTGCCAACTTTGCTCCTCGCAAGATGATGGGTATTGAGAGTCAGGGTATGATTCTCTCTGCCGTTAACTTCGATGGCTCACTCAATGTTACCTCTCTCTTGGGTCAGGTAAAGCCAGGAAGCCAGGTAGGATAATCGTTTCGAAAAAAGCTCTATATCTTCAACACTGAGGATATAGAGCTTTTTCTTTTCAGCTAAAGGAGTAAAAAGTGATATAATCAACTAAAGCCCAAATCGATAGCCTACCGTAAAGGTGAATACCTTGTTCTTGGAATCGCCGGCATCAGTCTTATTCACCTTGGTCAAGCCGATATGATAGCGGGCATCCAGAATCACATTCATATACTCATACGATAAACCCACAGGAATAGACACATTCACCTTCTTGGCAGCGTATGTGCTTTCCACATCCCGGCTATCCTTGTAAAGAGTTGAACCCGTCTTACTATCCTTCTCCAAATCAGTTTCTTCCGACAGCATCTTGCCATCTCCACACAAGAACCCCACCTGTACACCAGCCATAATGGCAAACTGAGGAGCCACGTATGCCTTCAGCATCAAAGGCACCTGAACATAGTCAAGATTCAGACGATGATCCTTCACACCCGTATATTTCTTGATTCCATTATTACCCGTATCCCCATTCACAGCCATCTCATAATCACCCCAGCGGGCACCCTGACGGGCATAATAAGCCCCCAGAGAAACACCCAGGTAATCTGTGGCACGATACTCCACATCGAGTCCACCCAGGAATCCCGCCTTACTCTTGGATTTCACCTCCCGGTTGTTTTCCGTTGGCAGATAGATGGAATTATCACTCAGATTGGCAATAGCCACACCTACTCGGGGTATCACCGAGAATTTACCTACAGGATTCTCCCCACCTTGCGCCATTGCCCCCATAGCAGAAAGCAACAGCATCATCACGATAGCAATATTCTTTTTCATCATATTCATTGTATCTTGTTTTTTATTATCTTTGCATTTCTTGAATTACACCTTATTATATATAGAGAGATAAATTCAATTCTATATATAGATAAACTCAAAAACACGAAGAATATTGCATCCATACTGAATAAGGATTCAACAAAATCAAGCAAATCGCATTAAAAAACAGAAGCAAAAGCCACATAAAACTACCATTCTGTGATATTTTTCATCATTTATCCATAAAAAACAAACAAAAGATAGTAGATTATAGAAAAATTTGTGTAATTTTGCAAACGAAAACAAATGAAGGTTATCAGATTCAAAAACTGCATTTTTATAATAATGTATTTTTATACAACATAGAATATAATAGTATTAATTTAATTACAAGAGAGAGATTCTTATGGAAAAAAGACTCATGGTGTTTCTCGCCGGACTGTTTCTCAGTATAGGAATGGCCCTGGCACAAACTCAAGTTACCGGTACTGTTACCGCAGCCGAAGATGGCGCTCCTATCATTGGTGCATCTATCAAGGTGGTTGGTACAAAAACGGGTACTGTTACCGACATAAACGGTAATTTCAAGATGGATGTTCCTGCCAATGCAAAGTTGGAAGTGTCCTACATTGGTATGACCACAAAAACCATAAAGGCAGGTAAAAACTTAAACATTGTTTTGGGTGCCGACGAGCGTTCATTGGAAGAAATCGTGATCAGTGTGCCTTATGGTACACGTAAAAAAGCTTCCTTTACAGGTTCTGCAGGTATTGTTGGTGGAGAGAAGATTTCCTCTTCACAGGTTAGTAGTGTATCCAAGGCTTTGCAGGGTACCGTGGCTGGTCTTCAGTCATTCTCTACCAGCGGTCAGCCGGGTGAGGATGCCAGTGTCTATATCCGTGGTGTAGGATCCGTAAATGCCTCAACTACTCCACTTTACGTGGTAGATGGTATTCCATACGATGGTAAGTTGGCTAACATCAACAGCCAGGACATCGCTTCTGTCACCGTTTTGAAGGATGCTGCCGCAGCATCTCTTTATGGTTCTCGTGCTGCCAATGGTGTAATCATGATTACCACCAAGCAGGGACAGGCAGGCGCTGCTCCTTCTATCGAATTGACTGCCAAGTATGGTTTCTCTAGTCGCGCCGTAGCAGATTACGACCAGCTGAGCACCGACGACTACTTCAAGCTGCAGTGGGAAGGTATGCGCAACAGATACATCAACAATGGCAAGACCGAGGCAGAAGCAGCAACTTTGGCTTCAGCAAACACAGTAAAGGCATTGGGTATCAACCCTTACGGTACTGCTTATCCTCAGCCAATCGACCAGAATGGTAATCTGGTAGCCGGCGCTCACACCCTTTGGGATGACAGCTGGGAGGATGCCATGACCCAGAATGCTCACTATACCGACTTGAGCGCTCGCGTTTCCGGTGGTAGCAAGACCTCTAAATATTACATCTCTTTGGGCTACCTGGATGATCAGGGTGCTTATATCTGCTCAGGATTCAAGCGTTACAATGTACGTACCAACCTGACCTCCGATCTGAAGTCTTGGTTGCAGGTGGGTATGAACCTCTCTGCCTCTCACTCTATCCAGAGTTATCCTAAGCAGAATGATACTCGTACCGACAACGTGGTTTTGTTTGCCCGTCAGTTGCCTTCGTTCTATCCTGTTTATGAGCGTGATCCAGAGACCGGTGCTTATCTCTACGATAACAACGGCAACAAGATTTACGACTATGGTAACTACCGTTCAGGATCATACGCAGGTATGAACCTCGCCCAGTCTATGCTTTACGACAAGCACGACCGCAAGCGTGATGCTGTTACAGCACAAGGTTTCGTTTTGGTGAAGCCGATGGAAGGATTGACTTACAAGATGACGATGAACCTCGACTACAACAGTCTGTTCACTCACGATTATACCAACCCTACCTACGGCAAGCGTCCTATCGGTTCTTCTGCCAAGGGCAATACCCGTACTACAGGTTTCACCATCAACAACGTGGTCAACTATCAGCATACCTTTGCTGAGAAGCACGACATCACCCTGATGGCAGGTCAGGAGTACTACGAGTACAACACCTCTAACTTCAGCGGTGAACGTTCTAATGTGATTGCCGACGGTTACTATGAACCAGACGTAGCTTCTACACTGGTAGATTTCGGTGGTAATGCCGATCAGTATAAGCTGTTGAGTTTCTTCGGTAACGCCGAATACTCTTATATGAAGAAGTACTATGCATCCGTATCTTTGCGTTCTGATGGTTCCTCACGCTTCCATCCAGATCACCGCTGGGGTACATTCTGGTCATTCGGTGGTTCTTGGCGCATCATCAACGAGAAGTTCATGGAGCCTGCTACCAAGTGGTTGAACAACCTGACTCTCCGTGCCAGCTATGGTGCCCAGGGTAACGACAACGTAGGCTACTATGCTTACCAGGCACTCTACAGCATCGGTAAGTTTGATGGAGAAGCTACCTTGCATGCATCTCGTCTGGCTACTCCTAACCTGACTTGGGAGACCAACCTGAACACCAACATCGGTGTAGATTTCAGTATGTTCGGCGATCGCCTCACCGGTACTGTCGAATACTTCGAGCGTGCTTCCAAGGACTTGCTCTTCAGCCGCAGTCTGGTACCATCATCAGGTTTCTCAAGCATCGACGACAACATCGGTAAGCTGAAGAACTATGGTTGGGAATTCACCCTCAGCGGCACTCCAGTCCATACCAAGGACTGGATGTGGAAACTCTCAGTGAATGCTACCACTTACAAGAACGAGATTGTGCAGCTTCCTACAGAAGTGATGTGGAGCGGCAGCAAGAAATGGGTGAAGGGCGGTTCGCTCTACGACTACTATCTCTATGAGTGGGCAGGCGTAAACCCTGACAATGGTAACCCACAGTGGTACTACTATGACAATGGCGAGAAGAAGGTGACAGAAGATTACAGCAGTCTGACATCAGATGACAAGGTGAAGTCTGGCTCTTCTCTTCCTGATGTAACCGGTGGATTCTCTACTGACATCAGCTGGAAAGGACTCACACTCTCAGCCCTGTTCTCATACGCTATCGGCGGCAAGCTCTATAATAACGACTATACCGACCTGATGGGTGTTGGCGGTTTGAACGGTAGTTCCAAGAGTGTCGAATTAATCAACCGCTGGACTCCAGAGAACAGAAATACCAACGTTCCGAAGATTGTAGATCAGCAGACCAGCTACTTCACCTCATCATCTACCAGATGGTTGGTTGACCGTAGTTATCTCCGCTTGAAGACCGTGACATTGAACTATTCATTGCCACACAGTCTCTTGCAGCCACTGACATTGAAAGATGTCAATGTATTCATTCAGGCAGAGAACCTGTTGACATTCAGCCATCAGCAGGGATTGGATCCAGAACAGCCATTGAACGGTACTGTATCTTACCGCTATCCTGCCATGAAGACCATCTCATTCGGTATCAATGTAAAACTCTAAAATAGAAGTATCAAGATGAATAAATATATAACAAGAATGGGTGTGAGCCTCGCCTTGATGGCAACCACATTGTCTTCATGCGACCTGGATACCACCCCTACCACATCACTCGACTCTGATGCGGCTTTCAAGACCACCACATACGCAGAGAATGTATTGAGAGGTGCCTGGAGTTATGCCTTCAATGAAGGACAGACTTATCAGTCTATTGGCATATTCTCTGTTCTCCTGAGCGATGACTTCATGGGCTCAGACTGTGTTAAGGCTAAGAGCTATGGTTACAGTCAATGCTACAATCTGACCGTAGGCTACGGTCGTGGCCAGCACAATTCCGTACTCTGGGATATATGCTACGATGCCATCAACAACTGCAACAACATCATAGCCAACATCGATAAGGCTTCAGGTAGCGATACCGACAAGAGCCGTATCAAGGGTCAGGCATACGCCACCAGAGGATATATGTATATGATGCTGGCATCACACTTCGCCTTCTCTGTAGAAAAAGATCCTAATGCAGTCTGTGTTCCAATCTACACAGAGCCTACAGATATGAACCAGGCTTTGACCGGTAATCCTGCTGCCAGCGTCAAGGAGGTATATGACCAAGCATTGGCAGACTTGAAGGAATCGGTAAAGTTGATTCCGGAAAAGTATAATCGCGGTGTGAACACTACAGATTATTACAAGATCAACCATACCGTAGCCATGGGTATTCTTGCCAGAACCGCCCTCTATGCCCGTGACTGGCAAACAGCTTACGATTACGCCAGCAAGGTATTGGAGAAGAACTCTTATCTGATGACTGAGGCTGAATACAAGAGCGGCTTCAACAACTGCAACAACGGCGAGTGGCTCTGGGGATATTCTGCAACACAGGATGACAGCGATGGTGCCTACACCATGAACTTCAAGGACAAGTCTCTGGATGGTTATGGAAGTCTCTGCGTAGATCCATATTTCGTAGAAAACTATCATGATAACGACTATCGCAAGGATCTGTTCCAGGATTGGGGCTACACCGCACAGGGTGGTAAGGTAGTTCGCCTGCTGAACTCAAAGTTCGCCTTCCAGGATATTGACAATGGAATTACCGATATGGATCTGATGCGTACTTCAGAGATGTATCTCATCAAGGCAGAGGCAGCTTATTATCTCCACCATACCGACGAGGCAAAATCTGTACTCTACACCTTGCAGCAGGCTCGTATGAAAGAGGGTAAGACTGCTCCTGAGATTACTGCAACGGGTGAGGATCTGCTGAAGGCTATCTGGTTGGAGCGTCGCCTGGAACTCTGGGGTGAAGGTTTCGCCATCACTGACATCATCCGCAACCAGCAGTCTATCGAACGTAAGGAGTTTGAGGGGCCTGTCATCATCAAGGAAGAAGATGAGGAAGGAAACATCACTACCGAAGAAGCTACAGGTACCGGCCACGATGTGCTCAAGTTCAACGATGGTACAGACTTCTGTCCTAATAGCAAGTACTACCTCTACCGTATTCCGCTGAACGAGGAGCTCCAGAACCAGAACCTCTATAAGAATCATGAGAAGTTAGACTTCTATAGATAATACGTTTTAATAAATGAATCTCGTAAAGTTCTATATCCCTGCTCGGATATAGGGCTTTTTTATGTGAGATGCAGTGTGCACCAAACTTGTTAATTATAAGTAATAAAAACAAAAAAACTGTTGTTTTTGTTACTTATACGAAACAAAAAGAGTATCTTTGCGGAAAGTTTTACTCGTATGAAACAAAAGATATTAGAAAGACTAGGGTATTCCAATCGTATCGAACGCATGTTTGGACGTGGAATGATGATTGCATTGACGGGCCAGAGGCGTGTCGGCAAGAGTTGTGTGATGCGGCGAATTTATAATCACATCGCTGAGAATGAAGAAAATCACGTTATCTATATAGATAAGGAGAAAACCTCATTTGATATGATAGCCAACTATCAGGATCTGGAGGCTTATGTAGCAGCCAACATCGTTGAGGGTAAGGAAAACTATCTGTTTATTGATGAGGTGCAGGAGATTTCTGATTTCGAGAAAGCACTCCTCAGTATCCAATCGGATGATACCTGCCAGATTATGATTACCGGCAGCAACGCCAAGATGCTTTCGGGCGAACTGGCAACTCGCCTGAGAGGCAGATATATTGCTTATCGCATTAGAGGACTCTGCTATGAAGAGTTCCTGACGTTCCATGAACTGAAGGATGATGATGCTTCCTTGAACCTGTATCTGCAGTATGGCGGGCTCCCTCAGTTGCGCAGTTTAGGATTGGAAAATACGGATTTGGTAGAAGATTATCTTGACAATGTGTATAATACGATAGTACTTCGTGATATCATAGAGCGAGAAAACATCAGAAACATACCATTGTTGCGAACGCTGCTGAAGTTTGTGAGCGATAATATCGGTAAACAATTCTCAGCAACGAGTATTGTAAAATTTCTGAAAAGCCAGAACACCGAAACGTCTGCCAAGATGATTCTCACGTATTTGGAGTATTTAAGCAATGCTTTTATTATCGATCGAGTTAACAGATACGACATTCATGGCAAGCGACTTTTCGAGTTAGGCGACAAGTTCTATTTCGAAGACCTGGGAATCAGGAATCATATTATAGGTGGCAACAGGCGTTTTGATATAGAAAAGGTGATGGAGAACGCTGTATATATCCATTTGTGCAGGATGGGGTATAAAGTATATGTTGGTCAGATGTATAAGGCTGAGATTGATTTTGTTGCCGAGAAAGCGGATAGTGTGGCGTATGTGCAAGTTACCTATCTGCTGGCTTCTGAGGAAACGGTAGAGCGTGAATTCGGCAATTTGAAATTGATAAAAGACAGTCATCCCAAATACGTGATTTCTATGGATAGGCTTTACAGTCAAACCAATATTGATGGCATTAAGCACATTCATCTGCGAGATTTTCTGAAAATGACTACTTTGGTTTGATGCCAGGCAGATTATGATTATCACCATATAATCAAGGGTCTATACGCCACCTTTTCATCGTGGCATATAGACCCTTGTCGTTTCCCGTGAAGTGCGGGGGGATATAATTGCTGAGCACCTTATACTCCTGCCCAGCTTAGGAGTTAAACAATCTACTTTATTATTCAAATTTATATCTACACGTTATGGACTTAAATTCATACCCAAGGAATTTTTTGCTGACATGTTCATTACTAAGATCATAATCTGTAATAATATCAGCAGTCCAACAATACCTACCTTCGGCTTCGCCATCATTCATAGCTTTCTGGTCTTTTGACAAAACCAAATCGATGGACCGGGTGTCGAGACCATCAAAGATACCATTATTTCTGACATTACCATATACTTTTGTAAGATTGCCTAAAACTACTTTTTGAAGCCCTGAACAATATGAAAAAGCATTTTCCCCGATTTCTGTAACATCTGGGAGGACTATGGATTTCAGCATGTCAAAATGCATAAATCCTCCTGAAGGAATCTTCTTACATCCTATCAAAGTAAGGTTTATACTCCAATACCCTGCATCTTGAAGTCCGATAAGTATTGCATCCAATGTTTCTTCATCCACATCGGGAGCAAGAATGAGATTGATGTAAGTCTTGCCCGCATCCAATTCCTTCTTGACGTCTTCCACAATTTGATCGTGAGTGATACCTTCGTCAGTCAGCGAAACAACAGTAGCATCCAGTGCATAACTCTTAGCATTTACTGTTGCTTGCGAGAATGTATGAGTTGTCAAAGCTGCTTCTCTATATTTCACTGTTACTTCGGAATTATTTTCAAAAGTACCATATAAATAGGCATTGCCCTTTTCATCAGAAGTAAGGGCATAATTTTGATCCCATTTCATATCGCTGCTGCCCGCAGGAGTGTATTTATTGATGCTAACTGTTATTGGCTTATTTGGCATAGTTGCGATGCGGAGGCGGGAATAGTTGCGTGTTGCCTCGGAAAATTTTACGGTTATAGCCTCACCATTAGGGGTTATTTGTGCTGTTCCCTCGATATATTCATCGGTTCCAGCAACCTTACCTTCTTTCAAAACTAATTTGCCAGCTTCCCATTTGTAATTAGGGGCATAATATACATGAGGTATGTATGCAGGGTCTCCTTCCCGATAAACCAATTCACCACTTGTCAATTCCCAACTCTTGCCATTATATGTAAAAGTTGCATACTGTTTTCCATAAAAGGTGTTGTCTATCTCCAGAAGCAACTCATCTCCTACAGCCCATGAAGTCTTGCCTTCATCAGGTGTACCAATAGCACGAGTCTGTGAATCTCCGAATGCCGGAAATTCACCAACAACCAACTGTACGTTGTTTTTGCCTGTTGTTGCGGTTGTTTCTTCTATATCACTTGTGCATGACGCCATTACTATAGTAACGACAGCCAGCATGATGTATTGAAATATCTTTTTCATATTTTTTCCTCCAATTATTTGAGATCTTCTTCGTTGTTACTGTCCCAACCTTTCAAATCATCTACGCTGATTCGGGTTAGTTCCACTTTGTCTTTTCCTACATCGAGTTTGTAGATGTAGCGATAGCCTTCTTGAAAGTTCGTATCTGACCTCATTTTTGCATGGAAGTTTTTGTCGCCTATCTTGAATTTCACGAAAATATCGTCAGTTTTGTATGAACCAGGGATAACGATTGCTGAAAACATATCGCCGTCATGCTTACAGGCTTGTACCCAAGCAGGATTAGCAGTAGGTGTACTCATGACAAATTGCCCTTGTCGGTCGTCTCTGTTAAAATCAACACTATTGTGCTTAGAATACACTTGTGGTTCACTAATATCCATATTAGGATAATCTGCAGTTCCAACATGATATACTATTGTAACCAGCGACATGCGATGCTCCATACGAATGCTTAAATCAAACCGAGGAGAATCGTGCCAATATCCAGTTATGAGATCAGCGTTTTTTAATTTACTTTCGCTGCTTTGATCTGTCTGTAAATCATACTGTAGATTATTTTTCCCAAAATCCGTGTCAGATGGATATACAGCCAAAATAGTATGTTGATCGTAGCCTGTTAACCAACGAAAACTTCCTGTACGAGACCATTCGTTTGTTGCACTATTAAAAGAAAGAACAGTCGTACTACCAGGATCATAATCCGTAAATATACTTACTGTCAGTTTATCTTTATCCTCCCAATTGTCACCGTATCCAAATGTATTGACACGAGTCTGCATGCCTCCAACAGAGAAAGTGGCATTGATTTCCTGCCCTTTCAGCGTTGGAGCCATATCTTCATTTTGCGTACATGCTGTAAAGCCCATAGCCATAAGGCCCATTACCGCATAGGAAATTCTTTGTTTTATCGTCTTCATAATCTTCAGTTTTTTATTGTTAGTGAGTTAGTGAGCGACCAAGCTCACTAACCCTGTATTTCCTATTTCAGTACCTTATTTATCAGAATTATTCTATTTCTGCATCGAGAGGTTCATTGTCTACGCCAAGATCCCAACTCGTTATGTTTGCATTTCCTATTACTATACTATTATTATGAACTCTGATAGTATAAGTATATTTTTTACCACCTTCGAATCCATTTGGTAGGGATATCTTTGTTGTATAATTGTTAATAGTATTTTCGTTATACATCACATTACAACTAATGGTCAATTCTTTGTTTTCGAACTGTTGCGGGAAGAGTATGAACTTGCAGACCCTGGCATCGGTCAAAAGACCTGTTACTGGTAAGGTTATTGGGGAAGAAGTCACTGTGGCTTCTGTCGCACCTGTTTTTACATTTATCTTACCCTGTGTCTTTATCTTGTCCAATGTTATACTTTGAAGATCACTCTTGCTGCTCTCGACACCTTCTCCTGCACTGACCGTAAATTCTATCATACTCATCTTGTGCTTAAAGCGATGGTCTTTCTCTGGCAAGGATTCACCCACATTATTCAAGTCAGTGAAATTAACCATTGGCGATGCTTTGCTGGCTATTGCTCCCGAGGCAAAGAGAAAATCGTTTGCTAATAAGGTATTACTTGGATTGTTGTAATCAATAGTCCAATCATTTTTTAACCAACCATCCTCATCGAATTTGTCATTATTGGGGTCATCAATGTATGGATAATACGCACTGAATGTCTGTTCCGCATTATCTCTAAAATAAATAGGATTTGCCGAAACAAATTCACCATAATTGTCATATTCATACTTTACATTTGTTCCTTTTGTGTTTCCTGCGGAAGTGACGTACACGCCAATGGCATCGCCTGCTGTCCAGCTGTTGTTGTCTGCAGTTCCACGGGTTTTGATATTGTTGGAAATATCCGCCTTTACTGTAGCAGCAACAGGACCATTGTTGCCGATACCGTCTTCTTCGTTAGCGCAAGCTGCAAACAGCAATGCTGCGGCAGCAATGTATAAGAATCTAAATTTCTTCATATATCTTGTTATTTAAGAGTTGTTATTGTGCTATATGTTCATTATTGTCTCCTGCCTCTGTCCAAGACTTAATGGTTCCAGAAATATCTACGGCAGAACGACTCAATTTTACTACTGTATAGTGGTATCTTTTTCCACCCTCAAGTTTTACAGGCATTGTCCATACAAAAGGAGCGTCGTAACCATTCTTGAGGTCAAACTCTATCACTCGGCTTGCTTCTTCTGTAGGGAGCAGGATTGCCTCATACAGCTTGCCAGCTTCGGTAGTTTTCATCGTGATGTCCGCAGGAGTTTCTTCACCAGAGATAGTTCCATCCACAAGATTGAAAGTGGCTTTGGTATTCTGACCTTTCACTGTCACAGTCATTTTCTTAAGGTCTTCTTGCGTGAGACCGTTACCTGGTTGAACATCCAAAATAAGATTGCTTAACTTATGGAAGAACTTCAAGTCAACCTGTGGCGTAGCTTTGTTGCAGCCTTCTGTCTTGGCATACATGAAGTCGATAGTTTCTTGTTTCGTTTGGTCTGTTACATCAAGTGCAACCTTGTAGTCATTGACAGTGGTCTGTGGATAGTAAGAATAGAAGTCCACATCTCCATCTATCGGGAAGAAAACAGTCTTACCACCAGAAACAGGTGAAAAGGCTATACTTCCATTTGACTGATAGCAAACATTGTCAACACCCTCTCTGATTACATCCGCAGAGAGTGTCTTGCCAGCTTCTGTCATGAAGATACCGATCTTGTCACCATCAGCCCAAGCTACACCAGCAGCACGGGTGTTTACGCTGATACCACCAGTAAACTGTACGGCTACCTTATCGTTCTGGGTAGAAGGTGCGATATCTTCTGTACTGCATGAAACCATTGCACCTGCCAAGAGTGCAAGGGCGAAAAACTTCGTCATCTTTTTCATTTTATCAATATTTTAAATGTTATTATTATTATTTGATTTCTACTTCATTGTTGAGGTTCGTCCAACCGTTGATGGTAGCTTCCAGATACATCTTTGGCTGCATTTGGTTGTAGTTGAGCCGCAACTCATACTTTCCTCCAACCTTCATCGCAGGGGCGGTGATGTCATACTCCTGCAAGGTCTCGTCAGGGAGCAGCAGGCGGAGATAAATATGAGAGGATGAGCTTCCCTGTATGGTCGGCATCAGTCGGATGACTTCCGATTTCAGGGTTGATTCCGTAGCCAGGATAGTAGGTATTTCTACTTCCGTTGGCTCTATGCTCGGCAAACCGTAGTCTCCATCACTGTTCTTCTGTGTAGGGAACAGACACCAGGCTGCATCTAATGCCTTGCCACTCATCTCTGTGCCTTTAGGTACATTCTCTATGATGACGGTCAGTTCCGAAAGCACGCTCTTCATAGGGTTTTGCACCACATAGCTGCCTTCCTTGTTGTCAATCCTCACGTCGGTCACTCCGAAATAGGCATTGTTCCTTACATTCTTGGGATTGGTCAAACCTATCTGGATATTGTTCCAGTTGCTCAAAGCCCGGGTCTGGTCAGTGGTGAAGAATGGCTCTATGAGATTGGTAATAGCCAATATCTGATAATGCCCTTCAGGAAGAGCGAAGCGTTGGCTTGCCACCTCCTGTGCACTGCCACCATGTTTTTCCTCTACAAGCGAG
>ERZ859738.1150-NODE-1150-length-13549-cov-5.021046_pt1 | contig 13549 bp, 11 predicted proteins | sample MGYA00510122_ERZ859738 | MGnify/ENA primary metagenome ERZ859738 (study PRJEB30046, sample SAMN00715139) | human gut metagenome | study: EMG produced TPA metagenomics assembly of the A metagenome-wide association study of gut microbiota in type 2...
ACCGCGCGGGGGGGTTTATGGTGAGGTACGAAAGTCTTCCGGCGAATCTGTACTGCCCGGCAAATTTCAAATGCAGAGCGTTTTTACCGCAGCCATTCAAGGGCAGCTGCTCACAAATCTGGCGTCCCGTAACAGGCGGCGCGTACCATAGCGCCCGTAGGGTGAATATGTGTGTTTGCAGCGGCTAAAAATCAGGGCTTGCCTGAAACGTACCCGCAGCAGGCACCGAACGCGTCCAAGCACTCTTTTCTTCCATATCTTTTCTCTTGCGAGAGAAAAGATATGGCCGCCGGGGGCTCCAGCCGGACCACGGTGCGGGGAATGAGCGGGAAAAGAATTGGGCCGCCGGAGGCTCGTCGGAAACGGCCTCGACGGAACGAGTCCCCGCTATGCGCGGAGCCTCTTATCCTCTGAGCACGTTTCCTCCTCTTTCCCGTCGAACCGCTCCGCTGGGTTCGCCGGGAGTGCTTGAACCTCATAGTTGCACCGACATAAAAACCGCGGCGTCCGAATATTCAGACGCCGCGTGTGCTTTTATTCATCCCGGTACCGGAACAGTGCCCGGCTGAGGGCGAGGATCTCCGGCTCGTCGAGGGAATTTTCAAAAACCGCCGTTCCCGGTTTGCCGCATTGGCGCAGCATACCGCTTTGCGCAAGCTTCCGTTCGAGCTGCATCGCGACGCCGTGGCTGCCGTCTATGATCTCCGGCCCCGGCCCGACGATCCTGCGGATCGCGCCCGTCAGGAACGGATAGTGCGTGCAGCCCAGCACGATCCCGTCGACCGGCTCGCGCAGATACGGCGCGAGCTTTTCGGTCAGATACGCCTCCACGGCGCTCCCGCGCAGCTCCCCGCGCTCGACAAACTCCATCAGCCCCTCGCACGGCAGGCCGATGATCTGCGCGCGGTCGTCAAACTGGTGCTTGAGCGCCTGAAATTTCTCCTGCTTGATGGTCATGGGCGTGGCCATGACCAGAATCCTGCCGCCGGGGTATTTTTCTACGGCGGGCTTGAGCGCAGGCTCCGTTCCGATCACGGGAATGTCCGGGTAGACTTGCCGCAGCAGGCCGATGGCGGCGGATGTCGCCGTGTTGCAGGCCACGACGATGGCCTTGGCTCCGGCGCTTACCAGATGCTCCGCCGCCGCAAGGCTCAGCGCCTGGATCTGCGCTTCGCTCTTGACGCCGTAGGGCGCGTGGAGCGAGTCGCCGTAGTACAGATAGTTTTCCTGCGGCAGCAGCCGCACCGTCTCGCGCAGGACGCTGATCCCACCGAGGCCGGAGTCAAAAAACGCGACAGGCCGATCCTGCTTCTGCATGCTCACGCCTCCAAAAACCGCACGATCTCATCCAGATCATATTCTCCGCCGTCCATGTTGATGCGCAGCGTCCGCTCCGGCGGGAGGGTTTTGGCCCATTCGTCGTAAAGCTCCTTGAGCTCGTACACATACATGAGGTCGAGATCGTCCTCGTATTCCCGTCCGCGCTGGCGCATATGCTCGATGATCGTGCTGACGGAGCAGTCGAGATAGAGATACTTGTCGACCGGCGGCATCAGCGACGCGATGCCGTGCGCCAGCTTGCAGAGAATGCCGAATTCGTCCTGCGTCAGATCCTGCTGGTTCAGGCGGTATTTCGCGATGACCAGATTTTCCAGAAACGCGCGGTCAAAGAAGAAAAACTCGGTGTCGCCGACCTCCGGCCGCCACTTCTCGTCGTCAAAATACAGCGAGAGGAAGCTCACCTGCGAGTGAAACGACCAGCGTTTGGAATCGGAATAGTATTCATTGATATAGGGGTTGTCCTGCGGGCGCTCCTCATGAAACGCGGCGCGCGGGCCGAAATATGCTGTGAGCCGCTGCAAAAGCGTCGTCTTTCCCGCGCCGACAGTGCCGCAGATCGCGATGTACTTCATATCCGCCCGCCTCCTTCGTTTACACAAAACGCTTTTCTATTCTACAACATCCAGCCGGTGGAAGCAAGATGCAAAACTGCCGAAAAACACGGCGTCCCGCTTGCAAACCTCCCGGCGGCATGATACGATAGAAAAAAGAAAAGGGGAGGGTGCTGCAATGAACTACGCGGCGATCAAAAACTGCGATATTGCCAACGGACCCGGCGTGCGGGTCAGTCTGTTCGTCTCCGGCTGCCGCCACCACTGCAAGGATTGCTTCAATCCCGAAACGTGGGACTTTGCCTGCGGCGAGCCGTTTGATGAGGCTGTGATGGACAAGCTTCTCGCCCTGCTGGCTCCCGGCTATATCCGGGGCATCACGTATCTCGGCGGCGAACCGTTTGAGCCGGAGAACCAGCCGGGGCTGCTGGAGCTTTCTCGCAGGATCCGGGCGGCCTATCCCGAAAAATCCATCTGGTCGTTCACGGGCTATCTCTTCGACCGCGACATTCTGGCAAAAAAGCTCGGCCCGTGGGAGGTCACGCAGGAGCTTTTGTCCTATCTCGACGTGCTGGTGGATGGGCCGTTTGTTGCAAGTCTCAAAAATCTGAATCTACGCTTCCGCGGCTCGTCCAATCAGCGGCTGATCGACGTGCCAGCAAGCCTGAAAACCGGAGCCGTCGTCCTCTGGGACGAGCGGCAGTAGGAGGAAGTCTATGCCTGTGATCAAGATCCACTATTTTTCCGACGATCTGCCCCGGCTGCAAAAGACGGCCAAGGGCGACTGGATCGATCTGTACTGCGCGCAGACCATGCAGCTTCACGCGGGGGAGTATGCCCTTGTTCCGCTGGGTGTGTCGATGCAGCTGCCGGAGGGGTATGAGGCGCGCACGGCCCCGCGCTCGTCCACGTTCAAGCGCTGGGGCATTCTGCAGGCCAACTCCGTCGGCGTGATCGACAACAGCTACTGCGGCACGAACGATGAATGGAAGCTGCCGGTCTACGCCACGCGCGACACCGTGCTCGAAAAGGGCGACCGCATCTGCCAGTTCCGCATCTATGAGGTGCAGCCGCCTATCAGCTTTGAAGAATGCGACACGCTTTCCGACACCGACCGGGGGGGCTTCGGCTCGACCGGCGTGCGCTGATTGTTTGAAACACATACTCCGATACAAGAAAGGATGATTTGGTTATGAAAACGTTGCTCAAGGGCGGCACGGTCGTCTCTGCGGCAGGCTCCCGCGTTGCGGATGTGCTGGTGGACGGCGAGAAGATCGCTGCTGTTGGCGAAGGACTGGCAGTGGACGGCGCAAAGGTCGTCGACGTGCGCGGCAAGCTGCTCTTCCCCGGCTTTATCGACGCGCATACGCATTTTGACCTCGACGTCTGCAACACCACGACCGCCGACAACTTTGACACCGGCACGCGCAGCGCCATCCACGGCGGCACGACGATGGTCATCGACTTCGCCTGCCCGAATAAGGGCGAGACGCTGGGCTACGGGCTTGATCTCTGGCACAAAAAGGCCGACGGCCGGTCCAGCTGCGACTACAGCTTCCACATGACCATTGACGACTGGAACGAGGGCATCAAAAATGAAATTCCGGCCATGTTTGCCGCCGGTATCCCATCGTTCAAGATGTACATGACGTATCCCGCCATGATGATCGGCGATCAGGACCTGTTTTCCGCGCTGCTGGAGCTGAAAAAATACGGCGGCATCGCGGGCGTTCACTGCGAAAACGCGGGCGTGATCGATGCGCTGATCGCGCAGCACAAGGCGGAAGGAAAGACGGCCCCGTCGTCGCATCCCGAGTGCCGCCCGAATCCGCTTGAGGCGGAGGCCGTGGCCCATCTGCTGCGCATTGCGGAGGTCGCGGACGTTCCCATCGTGATCGTGCATCTGAGCACGAAGGAGGCGCTGCTCGAAGTTATGCACGCGCGTGAGCGCGGCCAGAAGGTCTATGTCGAAACCTGCCCGCACTACCTGCTGCTGGACGACAGCGTCTATGATCAGGAGGACTATTCCGCCTCTGCCCGCTATATCTGCGCGCCGCCCATGCGCAAGAAGGAGGATCAGGCGGTTTTGTGGAAGGCCCTTGCCAACGGCAGCATCCAGACCGTCTCGACCGACCATTGCAGCTTTACGCTGAAACAGAAGGACGCCGGACGCGGCGACTTTACGAAGATCCCCGGCGGTCTGCCCGGCGTGGAGACGCGCGGCGAGCTGCTCTATACCGCAGGCGTGGCCGAAGGCCGCATCACAAAGGAGCAGATGTGCGCGCTTCTGTCCGAAAACCCCGCCCGGCTCTATGGCGCATATCCGCGCAAGGGCGTGATCGCGCCCGGCAGCGACGCGGATATCGTCGTCTACGATCCTGAGGCTGACACGGTCATCACCGCGCAGACGCAGCTTTCCGCCGCAGGCTACACGCCCTATGAGGGCTTCAAGACCAGGGGTTCCATCGCACAGGTCTATCTGCGCGGCACGCTCGCCGTCGACCGCGGCGAAATGAAGACCGGCCCCATCGGCACGTACATCCCGCGCCATCCGGGAAGTCTGTAAGCATAAGCGCAGCGGCCCGGCACGGGCTGCTGCGCTGGTTTCTTTCTGGATTTGATTGACAGTGCCCGGAAACTGTGGTACAGTGAGATCACAGCCAGTGTTATACGGGGCGTCTGGGACGTGGTTGCCGGGGGGGCTTCGGCCTGTTGATCCGCTTCGGGCGGGCACATCGGTATCGTCGGAAACACTGGTGATAAATACAGCTGATGAGACACCGGCCGAAAGGGGCGATTCGCCCGAGCGTCCACCGTCCAAGGCTGTGTTTGCGCTCCTGCGGTCCCGGTAATCCTGCCGCGGCGGGAACCCCGGTCTTGATTGCCGCAGGAGCGTTTTTCATGTTTGCAGGCGCATTCTCTCCGGCATTTCCTTCAAAATACAGCCTCCCATTCTCATGCATGGCATGACAACGGGAGGCTGTTTCGCAGATTCCTGCCGCTCAGGTTTGCCGGGCGGCTTTTTCCATGAGCTTCTGATAGACCGGGCGCATGGCAGGCTCAGAGACGGACGGCAGAACGTCCTGTGCGGAAAGCCAGCGGACGGCGCTGTTTTCATCCGGCTTGCAGCGGATGGGGGATTTGTCGTCGGCCTCCAGCAGATACGTCGCGTTCAGATGCAGGTGGGCGCAGACGAATTTTCCACGCTTGACGTGCGGCGCGACGTGCAGGATTTCGAGTGAGAAGATATCCGGGGAGACGGGCGCGGCCAGCACGCCGGATTCCTCATTTGCCTCGCGCAGCGCGACGGAAAGAAGGTCGGCTTCCCCATCGGCGTGTCCGCCGAGCCAGGCCCAGGACTGATAGAGATTGTGATAGGCCATGAGCACCTTCGTCCTGTCCGGGTTTACGATCCAGCAGGAGGCGGTGAAGTGCGCCGTAGCGTTTTCGCGCGTAAGGAGATCGGAGAAGCAGTCCATGTCAGCCAGCATCTGCCGCCGGTCGGCCTCCTCCTGCTCGTTATAAGGCGCAAACGCCTCGATCTGCGCGCGCAGGCGGGTAAGCTCAGTCATGCTCGTAGGCCATCATCTTGTCGATACGCCGCTGGTGACGTTCGACGCCGGAGAACGCCGTGTCCAGCCACACGTCGACGATCTCAAGGGCCAGCATTTCGCCCGTCACGGCTGCGCCGAGGGCCATCATGTTCGTGTCGTTGTGTTCGCGGGTGAGCCTTGCGGACATGGGGTTGTCGAGCAGCGCGCAGCGGATGCCCTTGACCTTGTTGGCCGTGATGGACACGCCGATACCGGTCGTGCAGCAGACAATGCCGCGGTCGCATTCGCCGCTGGCGACGGCCTGCGCCGCCGGGCCCGCAAAGTCGGGATAGTCACAGCTGTCTTTCGTGTAGCAGCCGAAGTCCTTATAGGCAAGGCCGCGCTGTTCGAGATGCTTCATAATGGCGTGCTTGAGATCAAGCGCGCCGTGGTCACAAGCGAGAGCGATCATAGGGGTGTTCCTCCTGCGGTTTTTCTTTTATTATACCGCAGAGGACACAATTTGCAAGCGCAATCGTTTCAGCCGCTGACGCTGATGCTGCGGACAAGGCCGTCCGTGCCGGTGCGAATGATGCAGGAAAGCTCCCCGCAGTCGATGTCGATCGTATAAAAGCCGTTATGATCCCACCAGATCCACGCGCAGAGCGCGTCGCCGGAACTGCCGTAGAGGAACTGTTTCCGCTCCTGCTCCGGCGTCCAATCGGCAGCGGGAAGCGCGGCTAGAACATGGTCCAGATTGTCGCCGAGCTGAATGCCGCGCAGGAAGTCCGGCGAGGAGCCGATTCCCGGCCCGCCGTAGAGCAGCTCGTCCTCGCAGGACCATGCATCCAGCCGGACGGTGCCGTCGCTGTGCTGTGTAAATTGATAGCTCACGCCGTCGACCGTAAAGTTGTCCCCGCGCATTTTGCCCTTCCGGACGGGACTGCCCTGATAGGCTGCCGCCCTTTGCAGAACGGCTGCGTAATCCATGCCGGGGAAGACCCCGTTCGGAAGCACAAGCTCACAGCGCTGCACCGGCAGAGAACGGTCTGTCTCTGCCGCATCGGGAAGCGCGATGGGGTCGCCCGACAGCGATGCGTCCGTATACATCTCCACGCGGTCGTCAGAGCGCCAGCGTGTCAGATCGAACCGGTCGCTGCCGCTTGAAAAGCGGCCTGTGTGCAGATCCTGTTCCAGATAGCCGAAGCGGGCCTTTGGCGCGTTGATGTCGATCAGCCACCACGCACCGTCCAGCAGCGGCGCACCGAGCGGGTGCACCTGCCCGTTTTCCTCACAGACAAGCTGCGTTTTCGTGTGCGCAAGCGTGCAGTCAGTCCTGCCCTCCGGGCAGGAGGCCGTTTCCGTTTCGAGCCGGAACGTGTATCCGTCCGCGCTTCCCAGCGTCACGGAAGCGCCTGCGCAGGCGGTAAAGCTCGCGGCCATCTGCTTTAGCAGCTGCCCTTCATAGCGTGCCTGCAGATACGGGTTATAGCCGGAAGCATCGGTTTCATCCGTCCCGCGCGGCCAGTGGATCGTGACCTCGTAACAGCCATCTTTTGCGCCGCAGAGATAGACCATCTCGTTCTGCTCACCCGCCTCGACGGAGATCGTCTCGCCACGCTGCGTCACCTCGCTGAGACAGCCGCGCGCGGTATAGCCGGCGGAGCATTCGGTGATCGTCTTTTCAACATAGCGGACGGCGAACGTCGAGCCGGTGCTGTAGGTGCTGCGCCAGAGGTCGTCCTGCTCGTCGTATTCCCAGCCGGTCGTGGGCAGATACGCGCCCCAGCCTCCGGCCTCGTCCGGGAAGGTGGAGAAGTACGCGTCAATATGAACGGCCCTGCCGTAGCCGTCCATGCCGTTATAGAAGCTCGGATAGAAATAGCCCTGTATATTATTTGCACCATGGGTCGCGGCGTAAATGTCGCGCAGATAGTCCGTCAAGCGCCCGGACTGTTCATACACGGCCAGCGCCGTGCCGTCCGTGTCCTTTGTCCAGCCGAGCAGGCGGTAGTCCTGCGTTTCGCTGCGATAGGTGACGGTCACGAGATAGCGGGTGTTGTCCACCAGATATTCCTGCCCGCCGATATACGACAGGCCGGTATCGGTGCCCAGCATGAAGGTGCGCCCGTCGGCATTTTCCGGCGCGATCGCAATTTTGTAACTCCACAGCTGCAAATCTCCCTCCGGGTCGAGGCCGGACAGGGATGCAAGCTGCTCGAGGCTCACCATCTGCGCGTCCTGCACCGTATCTGTTACAGTCTCAAATCCGCCGTCGGTCAGCACCTTATATTCGATTGGCTCCGGCAAAATGACCTGTGTGATATAATATTCGGCGTAGTCCTGTATGCTGGAAAAGAACGCGCTTGTCGGGGGCGTGCTGTCTGCCTCTGCGGGGCTGTCTGCGGTAGAAGAAGCGGGCGGCTCTTCCTCCGGCTGCTCTGCGTCCGTCTTCGGGTCGGTCAGGAAGCACACGGCCACGGCGATGGACACGAATACCGCCGCCAGCACGACCCAGAACGCAGGCTTTTTGTAATTTAAAACGGACTTGATGCGGCCCTTCACGCCCGTCTCGCCGAAGGCCAGCGGGCAGGCCTTGATCATCCGGCGCGGGACGCTGCATTGCAGCAGCGCACGGGAATAGGCCGTCTTGCAGCTCTCTCCCAGCTCGCGCACGACCTTTTCATCGCAGGCCGCCTCGATATCGCGGCAGAATAAAACATACGCCAGCCAGCAGACGGGGTTGAACCAGTATGCCGTCAGGAGCAGGAAGCCCAGCGGCTTCCAGAGCTGGTCGCCGCGCTTTAAATGTGCGCGCTCGTGCGCCAGAACCATGTCCTGCGCGCCGGGCTCCAGCCCGAAGGGCAGATAAATTCTTGGCCGAATCACGCCGAAGATGAACGGGGACGGGACGAATTCCGACTGGAACACGTTTCCCTCCAGCCGCACCGCCGTGCGCACACGAAGCCGCAGGCGCAGCGCGGAAATGGCCGCGTACAGGACAAGCACCGCGCAGCCGCCGAGCCAGACCCACGCGGCAAGCCACGTCAGAATTTGCAGCGGGTTCGCGCTCTGCGCGGGGTCAGGTGTAAACGCGGCCTGTAAGGGCGGATTTACAATGGCGTCGACCGCCGGGATGCCGCTCGTGATGGCTGGCGCGGCGGAATACACGATCTCCGGCTGCACCGGCTCCGCGCTCGGAATGAGGCTCAGCACGCTTTCAATCGAGAACGGGCACAAAAGCCGCACCGCCGCCAGCGCCCACAGGGCGCACAGCAGCCATTTCGGCGCTTTTTTGAACGCCAGCCGTATCAGTACAATCGCAAAAATCAGAATTGCCGCAGACAGGCTGCGGTTGAGAAAGCCGAGAAAAAGATTTGTCATGGCCGCTTCTCCTCATAGCTGTCGATCATGGCGCGCAGCCGGTCGACCTCGTCCTGCGAAAGCTTCGTCTTGCGTGCGAACGCCGCGATAAACGCGGGGAGCGAGCCTTCGAACGTCTTCTCGACCAGCTCGTCCAGCTCTGCCGCCTGCGCCTCGTCCTTGGAGACGAGGGAGAAGACGAGGCCGTTTTCATTTTTTACGATGCCGCGCTCGCCTAGACGGTGGATGACCGTATACGTCGTCGTCCGGCTCCAGCCGAGCCTTTCTTTGCACAGCTTCGCCAGCTCCGCGCTGGGCAGCGGCTCATGCTCCCATAAAATCAGGCAGAACCGGTATTCGCTCTCAAAGATCTTCGGGGTGGGCATAGGCATTCCCTCCTTGTCTAATACGTTAGACTGTAATTGCAGTCTAACGTATTAGACTGCTCTTGTCAAGTCCCCTTTGCAAAAGGGCAGCTTTTTGCGGACAGAAAATTTTCGGCAGGATGCAACCCTTGCGGAATTTTTGCGTGTAGGAAAGAGAAGCGCGGATGCGGACGCGGCGCGGCCCACAATATCTTGTGGCGGGTGTTACGTCTACCTCGCAACATGGGCCGAAAGGGGCTGAAATGCTTGGTAAAACAGACATTTTCGTAAAAATCGGTTGCAATTTTTAATTTTTATGGTAAACTGGTTACATAAAATCTGCGGCTGCAACAGGCCGCAAATTGAAAGAGGTGCACTTATGAAGCGTACATTTGGAAGATTCATGAGCCTGCTGCTGGTGCTCGCCATGGTATTGGCGATGGTTCCGGCGGCATTGGCTGCAAACGCGTACAGCGTCGAGCCGGACTCGACGATCACGCTCACGACGACGTACACGTTCACGGAAGCAACGTGGACGTCCAGCGATTCGACCGTCGCAAAAATTGAAAGCAACACCGCCACAACGGCAGTCATCAAGGGCGTAAAGGCCAGCAACACGGCCATCCGGATCACGGCTACCGGCAAGGTAAATGGTCGTGATTATTCGGAGTATTTCACGGTTTATGTGCGGGACGCATATACCCTCACGCTGGCGCTCAGCAACAGTAATATCAACGGCACGGTTGCGCTGAATCAGGGCGACACCAGAACGCTCACCGCGACTGTCACGGTCGGCAGCAGCGGCGTGACCGCAGGCAATCTGGCAAACTGCGAAGTTCATTTCACCAGCGATAACGATGCCATCTCGGTTACTCCTGCCAGCGCGAAGGTCACCGCAAGCACGGTCGGCAACTACACGACCTATAAGGTTGAAGCGACTGTCAAAGCAGAGAAGGTCGGCGGCGCAACGCTGACGGCGCAGGTCTGGTATCAGGGTAAAGATGGCATGAAGCCGTCCACGTCCGCGACTGCGACCAAGACCATCGGCTTCAGAGTCAGCGGCGCGGCTACCGTCACGGTCACACTGCCGGACGCGCAGCAGACGCTGTCTCTGGAAGCGAACGGCACGAACGGCCTGCTTCAGCCGAGAGTCTCCGGCTATTCCGGCACGACCCAGCCGAAGCTGCTGTATCTGTACGACACCACAGACAACAGGCTGTATGTCCGTCCCAATACCGCAACGACCTCTGCGACCGTCGAGCCGTACAAGGCCTGCGACGCAACGAAGATCTATATCTGCATTGCGGACTACAATCCCGGTCTGACATACGATAAGATCGACCAGACATACCCGGCTGGAAAACCGGACGGAACAGTAGCAAGCGGCAAACAGAAGATCGTGGGCAGCTACGCAGTCTGCACGGTCAGCATCAAGAATAAGGGCATGGCCGTCACATCGATCGAGGTCATGAACAACGAAAGCGTGTCCTATAACGGAAAGACCTCCCGCCTGCAGACGCTGCTGGACAACGGCACGATGGTCTTCGGCCTGCAGGATACGAATTATAAATATAAAGTGGACGGCAAGGACGGCACGGAAACAAAGACGGTTTCTTCCACGCTGATCCGTGACGATCTCACGCTGACCGCACGCATTAAGGCCCCAGATTCGCTGCTTGCAAGCGCTGCGGATCTGAAAAATGCCTATTCCCGCATTGAGTGGACAAGCTCTGCCCCTGCTGTTGCCAAGGTGGGCACGACCGATTCGGACGGAACCTCGGCAACTGCGACGATCGTGCCGGTCGCAGCCGGTACGGCGACGATCACCGCGAAGGTTGATGGCAATGTTACCGCAACCTATAATGTTACGGTCTATCAGGGTCGTGCATACAAGATCACCGAAGAGCCGAGCATCGGTGAGACGGTCGGCAAGATGACGGACACCGAGCTCAAGGCCATGTTCGAAAAGGAATCAGCCAAGGTCGAGATTCAGACCAGCATCTACGCTGACGAAGTGATGATCTACGAGCTGCCGGTCAAGACGGCAGAAGTCGTAAACGGCACGAACGGCGGCAAGAAGTTCAAGTATACGCTCAACGGCCTCAAGACGGCTACGAAGGAATTCTTCTACAACAGAGAAGACCCGAACGGCATAGGCGTTACGACGGATAGACAGGTGACCTTCTCCGACATTTCCTTCTCGGAGCAGCCCGCAAACGCGGCCTATAAGATCACGGACACCATTGCCGATTTGGCCATGACAGCGTCGGTTTCGACGGGCAAGATCAAATCCGTGGTCTGGTACATGAACAGCGACCAGACGACCGGCGGTGTGGATAAAGCAATTCAGACAGACAAAATTACCGATAAGCCTACGAACTACCGTTCGGTTCTGTCCAATCTCAAGCAGTACATCACCGGTACCGGAACCTATGTGTTCTACTGCCGTGTCACGACCGACGACGGCAAGTATGCCGAAACACGCAAGGCCATCATCACCATCACGGGTGAGAACCACATCAACATTGTCTTCAACCCGACTACGGTAAAAGCCGGCGGGACGTTCACCATCACCGGCACGCCGCAGGAGTATGTGAGCGGCAAGCTGACCAATGTGACCGGCAAGACCTACACGATCACATGGACCTCGAGCGACGAGAGCATTGTTAAGCTTTCCAGCAAGACCAGCACCAACAGCAGCCCCTCTATCACCGCGACGGCCAAGGCAGGCGGTCAGGTCACCATCAAGGCTGAAACGACGATCGGCGCGAAAAAGTATGCTGCCGAAGTGAAGTTCACCGTCACTGTCCCCGAGGCGGACACTGTCAGCCTGACGCTCGGCGAGAACGAAACCTACGTCCAGCTCGACGGCAGCAAGCTTGCCGCAGCAGTCAAGACCGCCGCGAAGGTCACACCCAGCACCTTTACCTTTGAATCCCCGGCCAACGGCACGCTCTATACCACAAGCGCCATGTCCGGCACGGTCAGCACGACGACCAAGTATTCTGCCAGCGAAGTCAGCAAGATGGTCTACCGTCCGACGAGAACCACCGGCACGCATACCATCAGGTACGCCGCCTATGACGGCAGCGCCCAGATCGCGACCGGCACGATCAATGTCGTGACCAGCGCAAGCACGGTCGAATACCACATCTCCGCCAATGAAAAGCAGCAGATGGTCGTCAGCGACTTCCAGCGCGTCTACGGCTCCGGCCTGAGCACCGTGACCTTCGGCTCAAACACCGATACCCGCGGCGCGCTGTACAAGGGCAGCACGACCAGCTCCGGCAAGGTCGGCAGCGAGGCCTACAGCGTCTCGACCGGCTCGAACCTGCTGAAAAACGTCTGCTTCATCGCGGGCAGCACCACGTCGAAGTACACTGTGACCATCCCCTTCACGGCAAACGGCTCGTCCGGTCAGATGAACGGCCAGCTTGTGGTCTATGTCAATGACACCCACACGCTGAACTCCACCGGCGCGTCCTTCCGCTCCATGGGCATCGCGGGTGAGCTGACGCCGGAAAACGCCACCGGCAGCACCTACATCACCATTGACCGTGTCGTCGGCGGCAAGCTTTACTCCGCCTACACCAGCATCAAGAACTGCACCGCGCTGACCAGCAAGGATTTCGGCAGCACGAAGTTCTACTTCTCTGGCTCCGGCAGTCTGGATAACCTCTATATCCTGCCGCTGGCCGACAGCAAGAGCGCCGAGGTCAGCTACACCATCGACGGCAGCACGAAGGGCACGCTGTCCTTCAAGGTCAACCAGCCGACGGCCTCCAGTCAGTTCACCGACGTGAGCGGTTCTTACAAGTGGGCGGCCAACTCGGTCGACTTCATGTACATGAACGACATCATCAAGGGCAACAACACCAAGAACCCGAAGCTCTTCGGGCCGGGCGCCAAGATGACCCGCGCCATGCTCGTCACGGTCCTCTACCGTGCGGCAGGCGAGCCCACCGTTACCGGTATCACCAACAAGTTCACCGACAACAAGCAGGGCCAGTACTACTACAACGCAGTCCTCTGGGCCTCCAACATGGGCATTGTCAACGGCGCGACCGCCACGACCTTCGACCCGAACGGCAATGTCACCCGTGAGCAGATCGCGGCTATCCTGTACCGCTACGAAGGCAGTCCGACCGTGACCGGTTCTCTGAGCGGCTATCCCGATCAGGCGCAGGTCAGCTCCTTTGCCGTCACGGCAATGCAGTGGGCTGTCGGCACCGGCATCATCACCGGCGTCACCTCCGGCGGCAGGACGACCCTCTCCGCAAAGGGCAACGCCACCCGCGCTCAGGTCGCTGTCATGCTCCACCGCTTCCTGACGTTCTAAGCATATCGACCCCTCGCCCCCCCCCCCCCCCCCGCGGGGCCGCTTTTGGTCCCCACC
>ERZ859738.1151-NODE-1151-length-13549-cov-1.836816_pt1 | contig 13549 bp, 6 predicted proteins | sample MGYA00510122_ERZ859738 | MGnify/ENA primary metagenome ERZ859738 (study PRJEB30046, sample SAMN00715139) | human gut metagenome | study: EMG produced TPA metagenomics assembly of the A metagenome-wide association study of gut microbiota in type 2...
TCCCCCCCAGCCCCCCGCCGCCTGCCGATACCACAATCTGCTCATCCTTGTTTTCCTCCCATTCCCTTCCTGTCTCTCTATGGTTTCAGTTCATATTCTTCTGTTACAGAAGCTTCAAAAGAAAATCCTGTTTCTGTTCCGGTAACTTTGACTGCCTTACCTTTGCAGATAACGGACAGTTCCTTTCCGACCACGTTAATTATGCCATCACTTCCCGGTCTTATCACGGCACTGGTCAGACTGCTGTTTTCCCAATACAGATCAACCTCATGCCCACCCCTGGCAAGAAGCCCTCTGCAGCTTCCCTTCTTCCATGATACCGGCAGTGCAGGAAGGAAATCCAATCCCAGATGGCTTTGCAGCAGACATTCGGCTATTCCTGCAGCAGCGCCCAGATTTCCATCGATCTGGAAAACATAGCCTGCATTTAATAAGCTGCCGGAAGTGGAATTGGTCAGCATCCGGCGTATATATTGGTCTGCACTCCTTCCATCTTTGAAACGGGCATCAAGACAGATCTGCCATGCCAAAGGCCAGCCGTTTTGTCCTGCTCCATGATCCCTGCGTCGTTTTAATGAAATTTTTGCCGCCTCCATCAATTCCTTCGTGTCTTTCCAGTTAATGGAACAGCCCGGATAAACCGCATACAGGTGAGACACATGCCCTATTCCCGGGCACTGCTCTTTATAATCCTGCTTCCATTCCATAAGCTGCCCCTCAGAACCGATCTGATCCTTCGGAAGTTTTGCTATCATTGCTTTTAAAGTTTCTCCATATTCCCGATCAATTTCCAGAATTCTCTGGATTTCAATACATGCTCCGAAAAATTCACGCAGCAGCTGGTTGTCCATTGCCGGACTTACGCACAGCGGCGTATCGGTACCATCCGGAAGATAATAGCGGTTCTCCGGTGAGATTGCCGGACAGGTAAGAAGCTGTCCATCGACCTCTATTAAAAAATCTTCATAGAACAGCGCTATATCCTTAAGAACCGGATACATCCGCTCCAATACATCCTTGTCACCGGTGTAAAGATAGTGTTCCCACACATGCATTCCCATCCATGCTCCGCCCATTACCCATGGTGTAGATGCCATATAGACATCCTGCGGTGCACAGTCGCCGTAATAATCTGTGTTATGATGGCAAACCATTCCTCTCATACCGTACATTACTTCCGCCGTCTTTTTCCCCGGCTCATGCATCGTCTCAAGCAAATCCAGAACCGGCTCGTGAAGCCTTGTCAGATTTCCTGTCCAGGACAGCCAGTAATTCATCTGAAGATTGATATTGATGGTATATTTACTATCCCACATAGGCATAAACTCAGCATTCCAGATTCCCTGGAGATTTAACGGTGCACTATCCTGTCTGCTTCCTGATACAATCAGATAACGGCCAAACTGGAAATACAGTGCCGCCAGCGCCGGGTCTTCCCTTCCATCCCGCAGTGCACAAAGCCTCTGCTCCAAATTTCCCTGCGCCGGTTTTCCCAGATCCAGCTGGCATTTCTCCATAAGTGCCGAAAAATCCCTGATATGCTCTTCCTTCAGGCTCTGATATCCTTTTTTCTGTGCAGCATCCAGCACCTTTATTACCTCGGTACGGGGATCGGCATAACGGTTGGATGTGGCAGTTGTCAGATAAATGATTACTTCACTGCAGTCATCAGCTGTCAGCTGGGATACCGGATTCATAAGTTTTCCGTCACATTCTACCCGGAATGCCGCTGCAAACTGCACTCCTGCATCATTGCCTGCCATTAAAAACGTATGATCATCAATGGTTCTCGAAAAGTCCACCCGTGTTCCCGGCCATCCGCCTCCTTTGGTCTTCATGCCGGGTCGGCGGTCGTCCTCAATATACGCATCGGATACAACGACACGATCCAGTTTCAATTCCAGACGGATTGCCTGAAAAGCATCGGATGTAAGTCGGATGCAAAGCACGCCGGCCGGATTGCTGATGAACATCTCTCTATGATAGGAAACACCTTCCAATTTATGATCTATCTCAAGAATCCCCGTCATCAGATCCAGATCCATACGATACTTTTCCGGCTTCGGCGACTCTGATCTTCCCCCCATGGCAAACGGCATCTTCTGATTCAAAGCCATGCTTAATTGCCCAAGAAAGGTATAAGGACGCTGCGAATAAGGCACCCCTGCCATATATTGTGCAATCAGTTCCTCCGCTTCATGCATTTTCCCATCCAGAATTAATCTGCGGATTTCCGGTAGTTTTTGCCGGTATGCCGGATTATTGCGATCCATGGCAAGACCATACCATAAAGAGTCATCATTCAGTGTAATGCGCTCCATATCGGTCTCTCCATAAACCATTGCGCCCAGCCGTCCGTTTCCCAGCGGCAGTGCATTCCCCCATCTTTTTGCAGGGTTGTCATAATACATATGATAATTGTGTTCCATAGAAATCTCCTCTCTCTCAGAAAAGCAAGGTAAAAAACAAAACAAAGAAAAAAATACTGTATACCAGTTTGATAACCGGCAGAATCTTCAGTGACAGATGGGACGCCGACATCACGGATTTCCCTCTGGCTACCAGTACCGTCAGCAGAACCATCGGCACACACATTGCAATCAGATAGATTACCAGGTTTCCTGCCAATTCCGGGTTAAATCCGGCATTTTGCTCCACCATATAAAGAAGAGAGGCCAGGTAAACCTGTCCCGTGCACAGGAACTCTCCTGCGGAAATCACAATTCCCAGAAGAAATAAGGCCGGATACCAGAATTGCCCCGGTATCTTCGTAAGCCTGTTAATCATTTTGTGATTCCACTTCCGGAAGCGTTCCGGAAGCTGAAATCTTGTCCTGCCATACTCCTTTTTCAGGACATGGATAAAATCGATCAGATAAAACACACCAAAGATAAAAGCCAGTACTGCAAAGAAAAGTTCAAGTCCCTTCTGTACCGTCCGGAACAGGGTATTCTCAATCACACCAAAAAGTGTTCCGATCGTAAATCCCAAAAGCAGATAGGTAAGAAATTTTCCTGCCAGATAGGTGAAACTTCCCCCGTAAAAGCTGCGTTTCGACATAAGAAGTATGGACAGAACCATCAACAGCATTGAAATCCCGCATGGGTTTAAGCCATTAAAAAATCCCGTCACCGCCAGCCGGCTCTTTGAAATTTTAACGCTTTCTTTCTCTCCGGCAAGCTCTTCTATTATGTCCTTCCAGGATCCCTGTGCTTCTCCGCTTTCCAGCATTCCAACCGTACCGTTCACAATCTTCTCCGCTCCGGACAGATAACTGCTCCTGGAAAAAAGAAGCGGAACCTGTTGTCCGCTCTCCGGTACGCCATATATCTTCATAAGTCTGCGAAGTATAACCGCATTTTCTTCATCCAGGATATTGTAGATCAACAGATGAAAGCTTTTATCCGACAGGCTTCCCTGCAAATACTGATCTGCCTTCTGACAGCTCTCGCAGGCTCCTGTCACAAACAAAACCAGTGTCGTATCCTCTTCCCCGATCTCACTGACCTCACGGTAAAATGCCGTATCTTTTTCCTGTTCACTTTCCATGTCTCCGTCAGTTTCTACCCCGGAACCGGATGCGGTCTTCCTGTCCTCTTCTGCCATACCGGTCTCAAGGTAGTTCACCACAGCTTCGCTGATCTCCTGATAGCTTCCCTGATATGCCACCCCATCAACGACCGCCACTGGCAGATCCGTCAGTGTGATCCCAAGTCCATATTTTCCAACCGTTTTTTCAAAATGGGATGCGCCACTTTCTTTATAGACGTTATAAACGGTGTAATCCTGATTTTCAATCCCCGCTTTGGCAAAACGGTCTGCTATTTCCTGACGGAATTTTTCCTCCTCATGACAGCTCTCGCAGGGAGCAAGAACAAACAGCTCCATTGGTTCTTTCTCTGCCTCCCGCACGTTTTTAACCGGGTCTCCGGTTCTGCGCGCTGCGTTATAAGCGATTCCTGTCACGACAAGCATCAGGACAGCCAGCATGACAATGAGGTATCTTTTCCGGAGGGAAGACCTCTTTGTTCCACGATCCGATTCTTCAGGCTTCCGATTTTTGATCCACATCGTTCTTCCCTCCCTTATCATCATCTGGCGATTCTCTAAGTGTGATATTATTTCATATGTTTTACAGAAGCATTCTGATTTCTGTACGGAAGCTGCCAAGCTGCGCATTCTCTATCACAAGTTCTGCGCTTCCCTGTTCATAGCCGCTCCGGATCACAGCCGTGGCTCTTCCCCTGAAGGAATATGTTTCAGGCTGTGTATAGTTGTCCTCAGTCACAGGATTGGCGCTTCCAAAGCCGGAAAGTTCTCCAACTCCTGATAAAACTGCCTTCAGAGGAATCTGCGCATCCGTTACCAGCAGACCATTCTGATCCAGAATCTCAATCTGTACAAAAACCACATCATGTCCATCCGCACGAAGCTCCTTCTTCTCCGGTATCAGACGGATTTCTGCCGGTTCTCCGGTTGTTGCCAGCCGGTCCCTGCTGACTTCCATTCCGTCCGTATAGCTTACCGCTTCGAGTACACCCTTTTCATAAGGAAGCACAAACCGGACTGAATTCGGCAAATTTCCATCTTTCTGAACCTCCTTTTTCCCAACAGACACTCCATTCAACAGCAGTTCCACTTCCTCTGCACCTGAAAAAGCTATAACCTCGACCGGTTTTCCTTCAAAGCCTGTATAATTCCAGCATTTACGTGCATCCGTAAACCCCCACATACTGATCACTTCTGCCTTACCATAATTCTGCGGCTGTATAGAATACAGATATGTCTTTTCACTTCCCCATACCACACTGCGGTAATCTCCCTGGGGCTTCCGGATACCTGTTATATCAAAATCGGCATCATTGGCAAGCCGCCACGGATAACAGGTAGTAGATGGAGGCATGACCGCCCACGGCCCTTTTTTAACAAGCGGATCCGTCTCCTCTACAAACAGGGATTTTCCGATTCCGGCTTCTCCGATATAATCCCATGCTGTCCAGGTAAAGTCTCCGATCACATAAGGAAGCTTTTCTACTACCGGCCATCGGAATCCAATTTCCCTCGGAAAATTTTCAGACCCCAGAATGACACGTTCCGGGTAAAGCTCATGATCCCGTTCATAGAGATCCTCCATGTAGTTGTAGCCTACCACATCCAGACCATTGGTAAAGGCCTCGGTCTGTTTTTCCCAGAAATCCGCTTCCTTTTCCGTGGCTGCATTTTGTGTCTGATCCTGCCCCTTTGCCATGGCATCGTCCAATCCGCTCCAGAAGGAGCAGATTCCATTGCTGACCGGTCTTGTCGGGTCTAAGGTCCTGATACACTCTGCAAGCTTTGTGGCAGTGGAATAGCCCTGATTCAGTCCACCTCTTTCCGGTATTTCATTTCCTGTAGACCACATGATAACCGATGGATGAACCCTGTCTCTTTTGATAAACGCGCTCAGATCCTTCTCCCACAGAGCTGCAAAATACTGGCTGTAATCGCCGGTACGTTTCGCCATTCCCCATGCATCAAAAGCCTCGTCAAAAATATACATTCCCAGTCTGTCACAGGCCTCCACAAGTGCTCCGGATGGAGGATTGTGTGCGGTTCTGACTGCATTGAAGCCGGTTTCCTTAAGCTTCCTTATCTTTCTTTCCTCACACTCATATAAACTGACTGCTCCCAGCAGGCCATTGTCATGATGAACACAGCCTCCCTTAAGCTTGACAGGCTTTCCGTTGATCCTAAGTCCCCTTACGGAGTCAACCGTGATGGTCCGTATTCCAAACAGTGTCTGTGCTTCATCCACAGTCTGTATCGGAACCGGATTGCTATGGGTACGGAAAACACTCTGATCTGTTACGGTTGCCTTTACGATATACAAATTGGGGTTTTCCGCATCCCAGAGTACCGGATCCGAAAGATGAATGGAAATTCTGGCTGTTTCCCGGTTATTCTTTCCAACTTCAATCATGCGCCTCGCTTCCGCCACAGCTTTTTCCTCCGGCTCACCTTCCTTCCACAATTCCACCTTTACTTCCACCATATGGTTCTCCAGTGTCTCATTTCCGATCTCCACCTGTGCCTCCAGAAAGGCAATCTGATCCGTAACTTCCCTGGTAACCACGTTGATTCCATCCGGCAGGATAAATACTCTCGGACTGTGGCACAGGGTCACTCCCCGGAACAGACCGGAACCGGTGTACCATCTTGAACTGGGCTGCACGCCGGTATTTACGTTAATCGTAATTCTATTCTCTTCACCAAAGGTCACATAATCCGTCAAATCAACATAAAAAGGAGAATAGCCATAATGATGTTCCCCCACCTTACAGCCGTTCACATCAATAGAGGTATGCATCATCACCCCATCAAACTGCAGTCCTACCAGATCCCTTTCCCATTCCCTGGGAATCATCACATATCTGGTATAATTGCAGGTATCCCCCGGATAATAACCGGAATCGTACTGTGCCGGTGCCTCCTTCGTCACATCAAGGTGAATCATTCCATCATGTGGGAGATTCACAAGTTCTCCCGGATCCCACTGCAGCATGCCCACAGAATCCAGCATTCCTCGTCTGAAACACCATTTTTCATCTAAATTAATACGTTGCATTCTGTTTCCTCCTCTTCTGATCTTACATGATCAAATGATTTTTTTATCGCTTCAGAAGCAAAAGCTTCCGCTTGTACAGAATCGTTACTCTTTCTCTACCATATATACCTTCCGGATCTGATAAAGCCTGTCTATATTGCTCCACTGGGATTCCGGTGTCATCACCTCTGTGCTGAGAGTCCTGTCTGCTTCCTTCCAGGTCAGTCTGGTAAGACGATATTTTCCCTCTTCATAGTCATACCCCTCACCCTCATCCTCGTAGAAGTCGAAGCAGCCATCCCGGCCGGTATAAACCGTAACGCAGCAATTACCGTCAAGCTCCTTTGTGGAACCGGCAAAGTCTGTCTTCAGAAGGATTCCTCCTTCTTTGACAAATAATGGTATTCGGTCAATAGATGCACAGACCTCAATCCACTGTCCCCCTTCGTAATAGGTATTGGTCCAGTAATCATACCAGCCGTGTGCCTCCGGCAGATATACCCTCCTTGTTTTAACGGTATCCGTAAGCTCTGTTGAATTTTCTCCATAATACATAGGTTCTGTGACCGGACAAACCATCAGTTCTTCTCCGAACAAATACTGATCCATAATATGAAAAACTGCTGTTTCTTCCGGATAGGCAAAAGCAAGCAGCTTCATCATGGAGCGATCCTTCAGCCAGCACAGGCCGGCACAGGAATAAATATAAGGCATCAGTGTATATCTCAGATGATTCATTTGTACAAGAGCATCATAAAAAGGGATTTCTGTATTTTCAAAATGCCAAAGTTCTCTTCTGCAGTCTGTTCCATGCCCGCGGAATACCGGAAGGAAGCATGCCCATTGATACCATCTCACGAACAATTCACGATATCCCAGATCCTCTGTTCCCGCATCATAATGTCCCTTCCAAAACCATAGATTACCATTCTTTACAAAAAATGCACCTATATCCACCGTCCAGAACGGCAGACCACTGGCACTGAAATGTAAGCCTGCTGCAATCTGTTTTCGGAGTGTCTCCCATGAAGCCTCTATGTCTCCTGACCAGAGGACTGTTCCAAAACGCTGCTGCCCGGTCCATGCACTTCTGGTAAGATTAAAAACTCTTTTCTCATTATCCTGCTCCCCCCTTTGTCCCTCGTAAATTCCCTGTGCATGATATAACGCATAGGCATTTGTTTTTTCTGCGGGAAGATGGTTTTCCGTTGTTTCACAGTACTCGGCATACATTTTCGCCGGTTCTGTTCTTTCCACATGATTCCATTCCGGAGTAAACGGTTCACTGCTGTCACACCACCATGCATCAACCCCGTGCGCATACAGTCCCCTTTTTACCTGCTCCCAATACAGCTGTCTTCCTTCTGCGGATAAGGCGTTATAAATGCTGCATCCCGGCAAAAGAAGCTGTCTTTCCGCAAATTCTTTATAATTCTCTGTCTCCTGATCCATGTTAGGCCATATGGACAGCATAAAATGCACCTGCGCCTCATGAAGCTGTTCCATCATATCGTCCGGATCCGGAAAGCGTGTTTCATCAAAGGTTTTCTGTCCCCAAAGATTGCCCTTCCACGAGCACCAGTCGAGAACAATTCCATCTAGGCCAATATTACGCTCACGATACTCCTTTACCGTATCCAGGATTTCTTTCCGGGTTTCATATCGTTCCTGAGACTGTATATATCCATATGCCCATCTTGGTAAAATTGTGGCCTTTCCGGTTAAGCTCCGATATTGTGCAATTACTCCATCCATGGTCTCACCATTGATAAAATAGAAATCCATTTCCGGATCTGCCTCAGTGTAAATATAAGAACCATATAATGTATCACTGAAAATCAACGGACTATAGGTGTCCACCAGTATCCCATATCCTAATGTAGAAACCAGCATCGGTATGGCTATCTTCCGGTTTGCCTGATGCAGGAACAGTGTCTGTCCGCGCAGGGAGGCAAATCCCTCCTCATGCTGTCCAAGTCCATATAAGGCTTCGTTTTCGGCCCATTCCAGATACATTCTTGTATGATAGCTTTTGCCAAGCGGTACTTTGGCAGCTTCCATAACTACCTCTTTGTCCCCATCCGGTGTATGTACCTTCTCGATCCTGCTGCTTTGTGCTTCCAGTCTGTAAACCGTAAATTCCTCCAGATTTTTACTTTCCCGTTCCCGCTCCTTTAACAGCTTCTTTCCATGACTGTCAAAATAGCTGTAAGAAGCTGTCTTTTTATTAACAACAAGCGTAAGTCTTCTCATTTTCAGCCATATTTCCGTATCCGTTTCCATATAATCCCAATCCGGGAATACGGTTCTTAACAGCACTCCTGGCTTTTCTGTATTGCTGAACTCTTCCCGTTGTGTATAAGTCACCCTTATAACAGCGTCATTTTTCGGCTCTATTCTATGAATTCCAGCTTCAGAATAAAGATAAAGGGAGTTCTCTTTTCTTTCGGCTTTTTCAATTGCCCTGCTTTTCCCTTTCACGACATTCAGCATATCTTTTCCTCCATCGGGTAACATAACCCTTTCTTCATATTTTGAAAAACGACTCATCGTATTACGGATTCTAAGCTCTCACGATACTATTATTATAGTTCATCCGTTTTAGATTATTAGTATTACATCTGCCATTTTTCACAAAAATATGTCGTGTTATTGTAACTTTATCTGTTGTGGCAAAAGAAGTTCCTTATACTTTCAGGAAATCTTAGAACACAGTCTTTTCTTAAACAATTCTGGATTTATGATATAGTTTCCAGATAACATTTTCCCAGACATATCTCTCCATCCGCCTGCTTCACCACAGTGAACTCTGCCAGTCCTCCGGTCTGACATTCTTCTTTTGTCTGCGCGGAGATCAAATTGCCGAGAGAATAATAAATCAGCATTTTGTGTTGTGGCAGATCCTTTTTCCATCCGACAGAATCTGCCTCATATGCCGTTCCATTCTTTTCAACAATCTCCCACTTCTGCACGACATGAGGATGCGTTCCGATCACTGCATCGACTCCCTCCCGGTAAAAGAAGTCCCTGTAATATTCCTGCTGCTCGTCAATTTCTGTTTCATACTCCGTTCCCCAGTGCACGAACACCATTACCACATCTGCCCGGCTCTTTGCATAGGAAAGCTGCCGGTGCATACGTTCTTCATCTCCAAGCTTTTCTACCAGATGAGGATAGCCTTCCGGCTCCGGCATACCGTTTGTCCCATAGGTGTACCCGACAAAGGCAAAGCGGATCCCGTTGATTTCCATGAATTTTACGGCAGCCTCCGAAGCTTCCCTATAGCTTTTCGCAGACTGCGCTCCCACATAGGAAATTCCCTTTTCATCCCAGAAAGCCGTCGTCGTATTGATCCCGTAAATTCCCTGATCCAGTGTATGATTATTGGCAAGGGTAATGAGATTGAATCCGGCTCTTTCCATGGCATCCCCTACTTCTGTCGGCGTTCCAAAGCGGGGATAGCCGCTGACTCTCTTCGGGTCTGTCACAAAAATCGTCTCCTGATTTACGGCTGCCAGATCTGCATTCTGAAGCTTATCCCGGACAGAGTCATAAAAGGAATCGTACAAATTCTCTGCTGTCACTTCTCCAGCTCTTTGCTTCTTCTGTTCTGCTGCGAGCAGACTTAGGTGGATCAGATTATCACCTGCACAGACCACCTGAGCCTGCTGCTCCTTTGACTCTCCTGCATATTTAAGTCCAAAGTCCTTCCAGACCCAGCAGGTACTTGTACTATCCTCAGCAATACGGTCTTTCCCGGTATAAATGTCAGGCTCAGGCCCAGCTCCTGCCTCGTTATTTTGTAAATCCCGACCGGTTTTTAGATCCTTCAGACGATATCGGGTGAGAATCAAACTGTTTTTCCTGCCCCGGGCAATTGACCCAATCTCTTTCCCAAGTGAAGAAGACATCCACACCGGTCTCATCACACCCGTACTGATATTGCGTTCTCTGTCTTTTCCTTCTGCTGCTTCTTTTTCTATAATTTTGTCTGCTTCTTCATCCTGGGCTTTTACATATTCATTATTCTGTTCCGGATACTCCTGCAGCCGGTAAATGAAGATATGCTGCTCCAGACGGATGTCATTCTTTTTCTCCCAGACGGGAAGATGCCTGCCGTAGCTCCCATGCTTCCAGACAAGCAATACCAGCTCTTCCTGCTGATCCCTGTCAATATCCATTACCAGAACATCCTGCACCTGCCAGTCCGCCGGAGTTTTCCATATGTGCTCCGATTGATCTCTTTTCGTAAATCGGTGACGGTCTCCGGCATCCTCCATATCCGTTTTCACCACCCGGAGTGTCCGGTTTTTCAAAATCACCTCGCCGCCTTCATAAAAGAACTCCTTTTCGTTCCAGGTAATCCAATGCGGCAGGAAAGCTCCATACCACCTCAAGGTGAAAACAGCAGTGATGCTTACCACCACTGCTATTCCACCTGCTATCATCCATTTTGTATGCCGGACTGCCTTATCCGTCCCAGGAGTACCGGTAGCTCTTCGTCCAGGACGGCTGTTCCACTTTATTGTCATACTCATACTCCATATCGTCATTCAGTTCCATGCCGATCATCTGTCTCCATTCGGAGTCTGTCATCCGGCTGTCAATCGGTACCGTAAATTCATAATAACTGAATGTACCGCCTACTGCAAGCCGCAGCTTTCCATCCACCGGCACAACCACAGAAATTCTGGAAACTCCACCAATGGCTTCTTCCAGAATTGTGCCATTGGGATCGGTCGCAATATCCACAACAAGTGCTGCCGGGAACTCCCGGGAATCGACGTATTCCTCTGTGGTCTGATCCCTGATGGTCTCTTTCCAGAAGTGTTCCAGATTTCCGCCAAATGTCCGGATCAGCTCATAATCTTCATCGGTAACAGTACTGCCACCTTCCAGCTCCTTAATCGAAATCTCTGCAAGCTGATCAGATAACTGCTGCAGCTTCTCCAAATTCTCTTTATCCTTCGCCGAAAGAATACCAAACCGCTCCATTCCTTCAGAGGTATTCTTTGCAAGGCTTCCCAGTGCATGGAAGATCTCCGGTTCCGGCTCTACATAGCCCCGGTCATCCATCTCTTCCATACCGCCCCCCATTTCGGCAAGCATCTGTTTTGAATACAGAACGGTATCGTGCTTTAACTCTGTATAACTTCCTAAGAAGCTTTCCAGATTCTTCTTCCGCCATTCCTCGTTACGCATGAACGATGGATACCCTTCATCCCGCTCCTCAAGCAATGGACACAGTGTCTGTAACCATCCTGCATAAAGGCTGCCATTCCACAGCGTATCGTCCGCATTCTGAACAGCATTCTGCAGCTTCTCCATATTTTCTGCATAGCCCTGATACTCGAACGCACCGTTATCTTCTAAAATTCTCTTCGCTGTATCCGAGCCTAAAACCGCCGGGACATCCATTGCCATCGGAAGCATTCTATTGCTTCCGTCTGCATTTTCCCCGACTTTACTATAGGTCAGATTCGTAAAAATCGCTTCATCAAGGGTGAACCGCTGTCCCATAAAGCGGAAGCCCTTCGATTCCTGTGTCTTATCCGTTTCACCGTTGTCATCCATAAAGACAGCAGAATTAATTGCCGGAGGATCAAGCTTTCCGGTAAGCTCATGGAAGGCATCAAATGCAGCCTCATTTCCTATCAGATTTCCGGTGCCCGCTCCGTCTCCATAAGCCTCACGGATTAACGGCGCATATTCATAGAATCCGGAATCATCACTTGCCCCTGCGAAAAAGGACGTAATGGTATACACCGTTTCCCAGTTCTTGAAGGCCTCATTGCTTAAGGCCATTGTCATAAGAAGTGCTGCCCGGTCGGTAAGCTCCTGCTTCTGTGCAAAATTTCTTCGTCCATACCACATCATTGCCCGGAAGTACTGCTCCAGTGCTTCCTCTCCCTCATAATAGCCACGTGGCTTATACTGGGAATAGTCCTCCATCTCTCCTTCAAAAAGTGCTGAATCATAGATGCCGTCCGCTGCTTCAATAAAGGACAGCTCCTGATCCACCGCGCTCTTCACTTCATCCGGAATCGAAATTGCTGCTTCATCCCCCATCAGGGAGACTCCAACTGCAAAGAATCCCACATTTAAAGCGGCTGCCTGTTCCCATTCACTTCCCTTTAATTCCTCATACTGCGTCAGGCAGGTTTGATACATGGAATGGCTCATTTCCTTTACCATGGAAGCAAGATAATCCCGTTCTGTTGTCCGCTGCAGCAGCGCAAAATACAGATGATAGGTATGCATCATCGAATCCACGGTCACAAAGCTCGGCACCTGACTATAGCGGTTGTATTCATACACATCAAAGAACTCGCTATATCCACTGTCCATCACAATAAAGTTATTGGCTGCAAGTTTCCCGGAAATATCCTCATCCGTATCATAAGCATAGAACTGTCCAAGATTCTCAATGTTGGATAAATCAGGAGCTGTCTGATAAGCTGCTACCGATGGGGTATAGTCCCGTAACGGCTCCTGCGTACTAAGATCATTTAAATAAATTCTCTGCTGTCCTGCCGCCTGATCCTGCAGCTTTACGGTTCCGTCACTGCCTGTTCCATCAGTTTTTCCCTGCGTTGCATCTTCCTGTGAAGACGGATCTTCCTGCTCCGAATCCTTATTCTGATCGTAATATTCCTTTCCGGTTTCAACTGTCTGCTTTGCCAACTGTCCGAACGCCGAACATCCTCCTAAGGTACTGATTACCAGTACTCCCGATAAGACAAGAGCCAGCAGCTGTCTGTTCTTCATTGCCATATGCATCCTCCCTTTCTTACTCCTTATATGATTCGTTTACCTGCAAATTGCCCTTTACTAATGAAAAGTTCCTAGTAGAAAAACCGCCAGATTTGATTTGCAAATTTAGCGGTTATTTCGATCACTTCTTTATTATTTCAACGTAACTATTCAGAACCCCATTCGTAAAACCGTTGCTAACGCAACTTGAGA
>ERZ859738.1156-NODE-1156-length-13486-cov-1.993448_pt1 | contig 13486 bp, 12 predicted proteins | sample MGYA00510122_ERZ859738 | MGnify/ENA primary metagenome ERZ859738 (study PRJEB30046, sample SAMN00715139) | human gut metagenome | study: EMG produced TPA metagenomics assembly of the A metagenome-wide association study of gut microbiota in type 2...
ATGTGAAATTGCATATGAACTGGCTTTACAGGGCAAAAAGCCGGTGATCGTGGAAATGAAGGATGACCTGATTGCGCAGACCGGTGTGTGTCTGGCGAACAGCTCCTATTTAAGAGAATGGTTTGCATGGCAGAAGGTGCCGGTTTATCTGGAAACGACCTTACAGTCTGTAGAAGATGGCAGGATCATCTGTAAGGATAAGGAAGGCAGAGAGATCACCATTCCGTGTGACAGTGTTATCAGTTCTGCCGGTTATCTTCCCAATCCGCTTGCCGAAGAGAGCCGGAATGTACATCTGGTCGGTGACTGTAAGCAGGTCGGTAATTTAAGAAGTGTCGTATGGCGGGCCTATGAAGCAGCCATGAAGATTTAAGGAGTGAGGTGATCATTTTGAATTTAACGAAAGAACAACAGGAAATTCTAGATGGAAAGCAGGGAGATATCCTTGCCAGAATAATGAAGACGCTGGTGAGGTACGGGGAATTGTTCGGAGCAGATTCCATGGTGCCGGTAACGAGTCAGTATAACCACCTGGTAACCTCGTTTGGATTAAAGGCACTGGCCCCGGTTTATGAACTGATGGACCGCCTGATTGAATCCGGGAATGTATCGAAGCAGAAGTTTTCGGCAGATCCAAGACCGCTTGATCCCAATGTGCCGAGTTCCTTTTTACAGAATATTGTGTTTAAAAATTTCATGTATTCCAGGCAGGAGGATTATGAGAAGCAGCTTACCAGGCTGGGAATCATGAATCCGGATGCGTATACCTGTACCTGCTACATGGATGAGGTGGGAAATACGCCGGCGATGGGCGAGGTGCTGTCCTGGTCAGAATCCTCCGCGGTAGTATACGCTAATTCCGTACTGGGGGCAAGATGTAACCGCAACTCCGGAATTATTGATCTGATGGGTTCGGTTGCAGGCTTTGTGCCGAACTTCGGCCTTCTTACCGATGAAGGAAGAAAAGCGACCTGGATTGTCAGGATCGAAACAACGAAAAAGCCGGAGGCACAGCTTCTTGGCTCTGCAATCGGAATGAAGGTTATGGCAGAGGTTCCATTTATTGTAGGACTGGATCAGTGGCTTCCGGGAGGGCTGGATGAGGATGCCAAAACCTATCTGAAAGACTTTGGTGCAGCGACTGCTTCTAACGGAGCCGTAGGACTTTATCATGTGGAGAATATCACACCGGAGGCTGTGAAATACGGTAAGGATCTGATTAAGGAGAATGCGCAGGTTTATGTGGTGGATGACGCGGAGCTTGACCGGGTATACCGCAGTTACCCGGTTATCTGGAAAAGGAAGGATGCGGCTCCGAAGCTCTGCTTTATGGGATGTCCGCATATGAGTCTGAACCAGCTGATTGACTGGACAAAGAAGATCGAAGAAAGCCTTAAGAAATACGGAAAGACAAGGGTCTGCATTCCGACCGTATTTACGGCAGCTCCGGCGGTGCTTAAGAAGTTTGAGGAAACCCCTTATGCAGCGACGTTGAAGCAGGCGGGAGTCATTACTTCCTATATTTGTCCGTTGATGTATATGAACAATCCGCTCAGTGAAAAGATGCCGGTCATTACTTCCAGCAACAAGCTTAGAACCTACACCAGTGCAAGATATTACACTGATGCGGAAATTCTGGAGCAGATCACAAAAGGAGGGATGACACGATGAAAGAATTTAGAGGAAGAGTCGTAGCAAACGGAACGACAACCGCAAAGGCACTCGTATCCCACGGAGGCTTAAATACGCTGGCATCCTTCCAGAAGGCATTGCAGTTTGGAGATAAGAAGGCAACCTGTGGAGATCAGAACAATCCGGATCTTTACGGAAAGCAGATGGCGGGCAAGGCTCTGTGTCTGCCGACAACCATCGGATCAACGACGGGAGGACTGGTTCTTTACTGTGCATGCTCCATGAACCGTCAGCCTGCATGTATGCTGTTTTCAGAGCCGATTGATTCCCTGGCAGGAGCCGGAGCCATTCTGGCAGATGTGTGGCTTGACAATGTCAGCATGCCGGTCATTGACAGCCTTGGCGAAGAGTTCCTTTCCTATGTAAAGGATGACATGATCATTACCGTGAAGGACGATGGCGTTGTGGTCGTAGAGTAAAACACGTTACTGGAACGGGGGACGAGTGAACAGTAACGAAACATATCGGACAAAGCAGAATAAACAGTAAATAAATATTCCGGATATTTATTAAAGTAATAGCTATTCATAAAACATGAAAAGAGGCGGAATTATGAAATCCATTAAGACAAAAATCATTGTAAGTATTATTGCATGTACCTTACTTTCCTCCATTCCGATTGGAATTATGAGTCTTCGGAATGTGTATCAGACATCAAATCAGGCGGCGGAACAGGAGCTGGCATTGAAGTGCCAGAATGAGCAGGAACAGATTAATGCACAGATTTCGAAAATCGAACAGTCCGTAGATACCTTAAGCAGTATTGCAATGAATAAGCTTGATTTTTCGAAGTTTAAGAGCAGTGCAGTCTATGTGAAGCAGTATACGGATTCCATTATGAGTGATGTTGTGAAGTTTGGAGAGCACACCGATGGTGCTATCTGCGTTTATGTGCGGTACAATCCTGATTTTACGGAACCGACTTCCGGTATTTTCCTTACCAGAAACAGCACGGACGAGGAATTCACCAGTTCTGTACCAACGGACTTTACCATGTATGACAAAACGGATGTGGAGCATGTCGGCTGGTATTATGTTCCTGTAGAGAACGGTGCACCGTTGTGGATGGATCCTTATCTCAACGGTAATGTAAATATTTATATGATTTCTTATGTTGTTCCGCTGTATGTTGATGGGGAATCCGTTGGTATTATCGGAATGGATATTGATTTTTCACAGATTACGGGAATGGTTGAAAAAACAAAGGCATTTTCTACCGGATATTCCTTCCTTTATAAGCCGGATGGCTCCATTATGTACCATCCCGAGATGGAAAACGGCGCGGATCTTGAGCAGCTTGGGATGACGGCAGATGAAAAGGCTCGGATGTGTGATGCAGCAAATGAGGGACAGGTAGAGGGCTTTAGCAGTAACGGAACAAAGAACAGTGCGGTATTCTATACGCTGGATAATGGAATGATGGTAGCCCTGTCTGCCCCGGACAGTGAGATTACCTCAGATGCCGTAAGCCTTTCGACCATGATGATCGGTACCTGTGTGGTATGTCTGCTTATCTGTGTCGTACTTGCGGTTATTTTAAGCCGGAGTATTGCTGCTCCGATTACCGGCATTACGAGGGTGATCCGTCAGACAGCGGATCTCGATTTCCAGAAAACAAAATCAGGGGAATCCCTGGTAAAGCGCAAGGATGAAACCGGTGTGATGGCGGGTGCTGTCAGCGATATGAGAAAGGTATTCCGTGAACTGATCGGAGACATTACAGCTGCGGAAACAACCATTCTGACTGATATGGATAAGCTGGATTCCATCATGCAGGCAAACAGTGAAATGGCAGAGGATAATTCCGCGACCACGCAGGAAATGGCAGCCGGCATGCAGGAGACAACAGCAAGTGCATCCATGATTACCGGTAACATTGATGGTATTAAGCAAAATACGGAAGATATAAAGGAGCTTTCAAAGGAAGGACAGGAGACCTCTGTACAGGTTAAGGGCAGAGCTGACCAGCTCCAGAGCACAACCATTTCTTCAAGCAATAAGGCACTGGCAATTTTCGAGGAGATGAAGATAAAAACCCAGGAAGCCATTGAGAAGTCCAAGGCGGTTGACCAGATTAACAATCTGACCGAAAACATCAAACAGATTTCATCCCAGACCAATCTCCTTGCCCTGAATGCCAATATCGAGGCAGCACGTGCCGGTGAAGCAGGAAAAGGCTTTGCCGTTGTTGCAACAGAGATTGGAAATCTGTCAAATCAGACCTATGCAACGGTGGATGGCATTACGGAAATGGTTACGGAGGTCAACAGTGCCGTTAACAGTATGACGGACTGTATGACAACGATTATGGATTTTCTGGAGAATACGGTAGTGCTTGATTATAATTCCTTCAGGGAGATCGGTAAGGAATATCAGGCGGATGCCAATACCTTTGCGGATGCAATGGGCAGAATTTACAGTGAGATCACAAAGCTGGATGAGCAGATCAGTGATATTGCAGAGAATGTGACCAATGTCAGTGAAACGATCAGCCAGTCCGCGCAGGGTGTCAGCCAGATCGCGGAGAAATCCTCCGATGCTGCTGCAAAGACCACAGAGGGCTATGAGCTGTTGCGTGAGAGCCGTGACAGCATTGCAAAATTAAGAACCATTATTGAACGGTTCCGGTTATAGGGAAATGAGATATGGATGATAAAGGACGGAGTAACTTTTTCACCAGATAAGAGGATTATATTTGAGAAAGAGGTGGCAGAATGGCACATTTAGCTATTGATTTTTTCTCAAACTGTCTGCGCAGGACGGTGCAGTTTCAGATGATTATTCCGGGAGATTTCTGTAATACCTGGCAGATTGAGCAGAAGCGTAAAGGGAAACGGATGAAGACCCTCTTTCTCCTGCATGGATATACCGGTGCTGCAGAAAACTGGGTGCCGGATAATTTAAGTACACTTTACAATTTCGCAATCGTGATGCCGAGCGGAGAAAACGGCTTCTGGGTAGATGGTCCGGCTACCGGACATCAGTATGGAGCCTTTATCGGGGAGGAACTGCCGGAGTATATCCGTAAGATCTTTGGTCTTGCCATGAATCCGGAAGAGACTTATATCATGGGGCTTTCCATGGGCGGCTTCGGGGCGCTGCATACGGCATTACAGTATCCGGAGACCTTCGGAAAGGTGGCAGCGCTTTCCTCGGCACTCATTATCCATGAGATTGCCCATATGCAGCCGGGAGGATCAAACGAGGTCGCAAACTATGAGTACTATCACGGCTGCTTCGGAGATCTGGACCGGATCGAGATCAGCCGCTATAATCCGGAGGTGCTGGTAGAAGAGATCCTGAATGAACAGCGGAAGATGCCGGATATCTATATGGCGTGTGGAACGGAAGACTTCCTGCTTGAAAAAAACCGTGAGTTCCACAGATTTCTCGATAAGTATGAGGTGTCGCATTGTTATATGGAGTCCAAGGGAGAGCACAATATGGAGTTTTGGACCGAATATGCAAGGATCTTCATCCCGAAGATGCTTGAGGAGCAGGAGGAAAGATGATGTCATTGTGGATTCCCGATATGTTTTGGAGGATTTTATGAATAAGCTTCAGCTTATGTATGCGTGATACGGGTAAGTGCTGTTTATAAAGAAAGTCAGAAAACGAGAGTGTGAAAAAGGCATAATCGTTTTCTGGCTTTTGTTTTATATATGGAATAGTTACGAAGATTTGCATTTACTGTCATGCGGTGGTGGTAGATATATCAAAAACAGAAGGTTGACAACTGTCTACCTATATGCTATTTTATGGGTATACAGATGTCTACCTATAGAAAATGGAAGGTAAGGATTCCGTACCTTCACAGTTACAATCACAGAATGGCTCAGAGAGGAAGAGAAATAATGATTAAAATATCCGATGCGGAATGGAAAATTATGAATGTGCTGTGGGAAGGACAGCCCAGGACCATGATGCAGATTACGAAAGAGTTGCAGGAAGAAACGGGCTGGACCAAGCATACGGTTATGACGTACCTGAAAAGAATGGAGAGCAAGAAAATCATTCATTATGTAGAGGGAGAAAAGGCAAAATTATATTATACCGACCTGGACCGGAAAGAAGCGGTGATTCAGGAAGAGCAGAATTTCTTAAACCGGGTATTCAAGGGCAACCGGGGACTGATGATGACAACCATGTTAGAGCAGGAGAAACTTACGGATGAGGACATTGATGAGCTGATCCGTATATTGGAAAAACGCAAGGGGGAATAACATTGGAAATTGTAAAATGGGGAATTATAGTGACGGGAATTCTGATTCTTCGAAAGGCAGCATGGGGACGCATCAGCAGAAGAATGCAGTATGGAATATGGATTGTGGCAGTACTGTTGTTCATGGTTCAACCATTTATCCCGGTACAAAGCAGATTCAGTATTGAGAATCTGTTTTCGGAAAGCATAATATTCCGGGAGCAGAACGGAACGAGTATGAACACGGGCATTACTGGCATTGCACCGATCAAGGCAGATTCGGAAGCACAGGACACCGCTCTTATGGGACAAGACAGGGAAGAAACGCAGGTGCCATTGCAGGGGGAACGTACGGAAACAGATACTATCATGCAATCAACAGCCCCTTTTCTGTATCAATGGATTCATACTTATGGAAGTGCCATCCGCTGGGGTGCATCACTGCTGCTGGGATTGGGAATGCTTTTGTCCAATCTGCGATTTTACAGATATTGCCGGAGAGAACGAACCTTTTATAAAAGAGATCCGCATACCGGTCTGCAAATATATGTGCTAAAGGAGCTGCCTTCGCCGTTTCTGGCTGGAAACCGGATTTATGTAGATGCCAGGATGGTTCAGGATGAAAAGAAGCTTTCCTATATGATTCTGCATGAATATTGTCATTACCGGAATGGAGATCTGCTATGGGTGTTGTTGAGAAATCTTTGTCTGGTGTTGTATTTTTATAATCCATTTGTATGGGTTGCGGTCAGATACATGAAGCAGGATTGTGAGCTTGCCTGTGATGAAGCAGTACTGCAAATGCTGCAGGAGGAGGCACAGCGCAAGGAGTATGGCTATACGCTGCTTGCGCTGGCGGGAAGACAAAATCACAGGGCTGTGGACTTTACCATTACCACGTCCATGAGTGGCGGCGCGAAGCGGCTGAAGGAAAGAATCGGAATGATTTCCAGTCAGAAAAAGATCAGTGGAATGGTGTCAGTATTGGTTCTACTCATTTTGTTCTGTCTGGCCGGATGTACGTTTACGGACAGAAAAACAGTATCTCAGAATGTTTCGGAAATAAAAAGCGTTCCGGATGACCGGCAGGGCGATAGCATGAATGAGGTGATACCGGGAGTTCCAAACTCAGAGGAGGAAAACCGGGAAAAAGAGGATGAGAAGCAGAAGGTGCAGAATAAAGATGGCAGCGATCAGGTGGATTCTACATATAATATGGTGAAATGGGCAGATGGATATTTTTATTTCCCGGACGTAGAAGGATTGAAGCGAGTTTCGGAAGAGACTGCCGAGGTAGAGAAACTGGCAGAAGGAAATGTGAAGCTTGGAAATTTTGATGGAGACTTCCTGTATTATATCCGATATCCTGTGGAAAAGGATAGTCTTACAGGATTGATACGGATGTCGATTGAAAAACGGCAGGAAGAACAGCTTGCAGCATGGTCCGAAGAATTATGGACATGTCGTAATATTTATGCCTGCGAAGAGAAAATTTATATTGAGCTTGCAGATTCCTGTGAAGAATATATGCAAAAGGGAGATCATGTCGAGAAGGTATCGGAAGATCAGCAGATGGTATATCAGATATTAGAAAGGTGCGGTTATTCGAAAGAGGATGCTGCAATGCTTCCTGCAGGGTATACCAATGCAATATTCCAATATCATAAGCTGGTATGCCGGGATCCTGCACAGAACCGGATTTTTGTGCACGATACGGATACCGGAAAACGGGTTAAAGAAATTACAGATGTACAAAGTGATGTGCTGTTAAGTAACCGGGGTGTGGTATATAAGGACCTGGCAGAAAATATTTATTTGCAGAGCTGGAACGGAGAGACTGCAGAATTACTTTATGAAGCCGGAGCACATGATCAGGAAAGTGTAAATTATGGAACCTATGATGAGGAATTTCTTTATGGTTTTGTGGAAGAGAAAACGCAGTGTACGTTAATTAAACTTTCATGGGAAGGAGGATATGAGAGAAGTAAGACTTTTACCGGCGTGGAAAAGGCAGTGCAGTTGGGATTCAGTGTGAATCATGGAGTTGCAGGCTATTGGCAAAACGGACAGGTGATTTTTGAAAAGGTATGAAGGAAGGGGATCAAAGTATGAAAAAACATTTAAAATTTTTTGTATTACATTATTAGTAATTGTGGCCAGTTCTATGACATGTTTTGCAGCAGAAAAGCAGGAGAAAGACAGAAGCATTCCAGAACTGATTCAGGTAGATGGAGGAATGCTTCAACTGGTTGATTCGTCAGAAAATGGATCAGCAAGAGGAGTGGCACGGTATCAATATCATGTTATTACAGATGGTAGTAATCTTAATGTTAGAAGTGGACCTGGAACTAATTACTCTATTATTGGAAAGTTTAAGAATGGACAGGTTATTGATGTATCCTTCATGCAAGATGCAGGCATTGGACCTTGGGTATATGCAGGGGGTGATGATGCCATAACAGGAAAATATATAAATGGATATATACATGAAGATTACTATGGATAAATAGAGAGATAATGTTTGTTTTGCCATATAGATATATAAAAGTTCACCGTTCTTTAGGATTAGGAGCTAAGGAACGGTGACTTTTTCATTTATTTATTGTATAATGAGCCACAGAGAAAAGGGACGGAAGAGTCCGTAAGAAATAGTTACGATTCAGTTACAGGAATATAGATTGGAACAGGAAGAAACAGCAATGGAAATAACAGCAAAAGAACTTATGGAAATGAACCCGGAGGAGCTTCTGATTATCGACATCCGGAATGAATATGACCGGAACTACGGACTGATTCCGGGATCTGTCTGGGCCGATGCGCAGGAGCTTGGGTTGAACCCGCCGGAGGATAGGTCAAAGAAGATCATTCTGTATTGTGCACGGGGAATTATCAGTGTGGATCTGGCACAGGCTTTGTGCGATGAGGGCTACGAAGCTTACAGTCTGCAGGAAGGGTATCTTGGATGGCTGCGCTATGACATGCAGAACCAGCAGGAGGACGAGCTTTGCCGGAAGGTGGAACACAGTCTGCAGAAGAAGTTCCGTACCTCCCTGATGAGTCCGTTTATCAAGGCATTAAAGGATTATGAGCTGGTTAAGGATGGTGACCGGGTGGCGGTCTGTATGTCCGGTGGTAAGGATTCCATGCTGATGGCAAAGCTGTTTCAGGAATTGAAGAAATACAGCAAGGTGGATTTTGAAGTCAAGTATCTGGTGATGGATCCGGGCTATAATAAGGAAAACCGTCAGGTAATTGAGGACAATGCCAGAGCGCTTCAGATCCCGATTACGATTTTTGAAAGTGACATTTTTGATTCGGTATATACCGTGGAGAAGTCCCCCTGCTATCTGTGCGCGAGAATGCGCCGCGGAAATCTTTATGCGTTTGCAAGGGAGCTGGGATGCAACAAAATCGCGCTTGGACATCATTATGACGATGTGATTGAAACGATCTTAATGGGAATGCTGTATGGTGCCCAGATCCAGTCGATGATGCCGAAGCTCCATAGTACGAACTTTGAAGGAATGGAGCTGATCCGTCCGCTGTACTATATCCGTGAGGATGACATCAAGGCATGGCGCGATTATAACGGACTTCATTTCATTCAGTGTGCCTGCAAATTTACGGATACCTGTACGACCTGCAACAACGGACAGAATCATTCCAAGCGTCAGGAGACGAAGGAGCTGATCCGCAAATTAAAGGAAAACAATCCGGATGTGGAGAAGTGTATTTTTCGAAGTGTGGAAAATGTGCATATTGATACCGTCATTGCTTATAAGGAAAAAGGAGTACGGCATCATTTCTTAGATACGTATGATGAAAGATAGGAGAGAGCAGACAATAAAGTTGTTTGGGAGCCTGCTTCAAAGACAAATGAAGCTTGAAGTGCAAGTATGTTATCAAAAATACAATTTGGTTAACAAAGAACAGAGGAAATTCCGTTGAATAAGAAGACATTAAAGGAAGAAAAATACGAGCATATTACCCATCCGTTTCCACCGTTATATGATGCTGATTCAAAGATCCTGATTCTGGGGAGTCTTCCGTCGGTGAAATCCAGGGAGCAGATGTTCTTTTACGGGCATCCGCAGAACCGGTTCTGGAAGGTGATCAGTGCGGTGCTTCAGGAAGAAACGCCGACCACCATTGAAGAAAAGAGGAAGATGCTTCTGGCTCATCATGTTGCCTTGTGGGATACGATCTACAGCTGTGACATTATCGGATCCAGTGACAGCAGCATTAAGAATGTGGTGCCGACCGATCTTCGTACTGTGGTGGAACAGTCGAAGATTCAGCATATTTACTGTAATGGCAGGACGTCGGGAAAGTATTTTGAGAAATATCAGCAGAAAACACTGGGAATGATGGCGGAGGTGCTGCCTTCCACAAGCCCTGCCAATGCAGCATTCGGACTGGAGAAGCTGACTGCGATCTGGTCGGAAGCATTGAAGGATTCACTGGGATGAGAGGAAATGTAAACAGAAATATAGAGATATAAGAGGGTTCGAATATATAAGAGAGCTTGAATATAGCATGGAAAGAGGTGTCCTATGGTACAGATTGATTTAATTACCGGTTTCCTGGGATCCGGTAAAACAACATTCATCAAAGCATATGCGCAGTACCTGATGAAACAGGGACTGAAGATTGGAATTCTGGAGAATGATTTCGGCGCAGTCAATGTGGATATGCTTCTTTTGCAGGAATTATTAGGAGACCAGTGTGATCTGGAAATGGTTTCCGGCGGGTGTGACAGCGACTGTCACAGAAGACGGTTTAAAACGAAGCTGATTGCGATGGGCATGTCCGGGTATGACCGGGTGCTGGTAGAACCGTCCGGAATTTATGATGTGGATGAATTTTTCGATGCACTCCATGAAGAACCGCTCGATCAGTGGTACGAGGTAAAGAATGTGATTGCCATTGTCGATGCCAAGCTGGAAAAGAAGCTGTCACAGGAGGCAGACTTTATTCTGGCATCGGAGGCGGCAAGCGCAGGGAAGATCGTGTTAAGTCATGCGGATCGGGCAACGAAGGAGCAGATTGAAGGAACGATCCGGCATTTGCAGCAGGCTATGGAGAACATCCAGTGCAGCCGGAGGCTCACAGAAGATGAGATCATAGCCGGGAATATGGAAGCCCTGACGGATGAACAGTTACAGGGACTGTCCGGATGTGGATATGTTTCTTCCAGCTATCGCAAAATGGATCTGGAAAATCATCTGGGATTCGATTCTTTGTATTTTATGAATGCGCCGGTTACGAAGGAGACGCTTCCTGATAAGGTAAAACAGATCCTGCAGGATCCGGGGTGTGGAAAGATCTTCCGTGTGAAGGGCTTTTTGAAGGACGAGACGGGAGCCTGGTATCAGCTCAATGCGTCAAAGGATGCATTCGACTTCCAGCCGATCCCGACAGGACAGGAAGTGATCATTGCGATCGGCGAGAACCTGAATGAAGGAGCAATTAAGAAAATCCTGTTTGGTGATGTCGATGTGAAAAGTTACTGAGCTTTTACTTATGTGGTTATTTTGTTATATAAAATTGCTATTCTGTATGAAAGTGATTTTGACTTTGAATTGTGATAAATGTACAAAGATAGAAAAGAATATTTGAGTATTTTGTGAATGGTATCATGGAATGCTCTGTGGTAGGATGAAAGTGGAAACCAAAAACAGAAAACCGGTTTCCACTTTTTTCAAATCCACGGAAACCCAAAATAAAAAACGAGTTTCCATAAGGGAGAAAAGGAAGAGTCAGGAAAGAGAATCTATTAAGAAAGATAATCTATAAGAAAGAGAAATAATAAAAAAGCAGATTTACAGGAAAACGAAATTCAGAAGGAGAGACCGATGGTTACGGAAATACAGGAAAAAATCCTGAACGCGGCAATTGAAGAGTTTGCGCAGCGGGGCTTGAAATTCACCATGAATGATGTGGCGAAGAACCTTGGTATGAGCAAGAAGACGATTTATACGATCTATGAAAGCAAGGAAGAAATGTTGCTTGCATTGGCAGATTACTGCTTTCGGGATATTAAGAAAAGTGAGCAGGCCATTTTACAGGACGGATCCATGGATGTATTAACGAAGATAGAGAAGATTATGGTGGTTCTGCCCGAGAAATATCAGAACATCGGATTGAGTAATCTTTACCAGTTGAAGGAAAAATATCCGCATGTCTATCAGAGAACGGCGAAGTATCTGGAAACGGACTGGGATGCCACCATTTCGTTGCTGGAGCAGGGAATGCAAGAGGGAAAGATCCGGAAGATTTCCATACCGGTTTTAAAGACGATGCTGGAAAGCACGATTCAACAGTTTTTTGCAAGTGATGTGCTGATCCGGAATGGAATCTCCTACGAGGATGCCCTGCAGGAGATGATTCGAATCTTGATTGGCGGAATCCGTGAGGAAAATGATGATGTACCGTTTAGTGCGTCTGGAAGGAACAACGATGTACCGGCAGAGAGGCCTGCTATGAAAGACAATGCAGATGAATAAGGGAGGAGAAAGATGGATGGAAGAAAAGCAGAAACGAATTTACTGGAACCGGAACTGGCAGTTTTTAAAAGGTTTTGAAGAGTCATACCTTGGGTTGCAGACGATTGACGCAGCGCAGGAAGTGGAGCAGGCAGAGCTTCCGCATACGGTACAGGAGGTGCCGCTGCATTATTTTGATGAAAGCCTGTATCAGGGAATTTTCACATACCGGAAGGTGTTCCGGCCGGATGCGGACTGGCAGGGCAAGCGGGTACTGCTTACGATAGAGGCAGCAGGGCACAGTGCATGGGTATACTTAAACGGGGAACTTCTGAACGAGCATCATTGCGGTTACACGGCATTTCAGACCGATCTTTCACCGGCACTTATTTACGAGGAGGAAAATGTGCTGGTGGTGAAGGTGGACAGCACAGAGAGCCAGAATATTCCTCCCTTTGGAAAAGTGATTGATTATATGACCTTTGGCGGACTATATCGGGAAGTTTATCTGGATATCAGAGAAAAGTATTGTATCACAGATGTGTTTGCCAGAACAGAAAAGGTAATGGAAGAAAAGCCGGTACTTTCCAAGGTACGGCGCGGCGGAAAACGGAAGAAGGATGCGGACGCGGAAGAAGAGTAAGCATATACGGTTCGTATGAGAATAAAAAGTTGCAGAAGCGGCGGTGATTCGTATGAGGCTGGAAGAATGCAGCAGTGGTTGTAGTGTTGTGTCAGCTGTTACAAAGACAGACTGTAAATTGAAAAGTGAAGGATAGCAGATAGGAGAGACAGGAACATGACAAAGGAAGAGCTTGCATTAGAGGTAATTGACCGCCTGAAAAAAGAATATCCGGATGCGGGTTGTACGCTGGACTACAATCAGGCGTGGAAGCTGCTGGTCAGTGTCCGTCTGGCGGCGCAGTGTACCGATGCGCGTGTCAATGTGGTAGTTAAGGGATTGTTTGAGAAATATCCAAATGTGGCGGCATTGGCGGATGCCCCGGTGGAAGACATCGAGGCGATTGTGAAGCCGTGCGGTCTGGGACACAGCAAGGCGCGGGACATCAGCGCTTGTATGAAGGTGCTGCGCGACGAGTACGGCGGG
>ERZ859738.1167-NODE-1167-length-13367-cov-1.517954_pt1 | contig 13367 bp, 13 predicted proteins | sample MGYA00510122_ERZ859738 | MGnify/ENA primary metagenome ERZ859738 (study PRJEB30046, sample SAMN00715139) | human gut metagenome | study: EMG produced TPA metagenomics assembly of the A metagenome-wide association study of gut microbiota in type 2...
CTGCGCGGATTTCGACAGGGAATAAAAACCGCCTGTGTTCTGACCGGCGTTACGACACCGGAAATCTACGAAAAATCAAATATCAAAGCAGATGTCTGTGTTGATTCGATAAAGGATCTCTGCGAAATATTCCAGTAAATTTATCCGCTGAGAATTGTGCTATGATTTAGTCAAGAGTTACTAAAGGTAAAAAGTCAGTTCGAAACCATCCTGACTTAAAATAAAACTAAGGAGCTAAAAAAATGAAGAAGATGAAAAAAGGTACGGCATACACCGTACAGGCTGCGCTGATTGCGGCGATTTATGCGGCGTTGACTTACGCCGTTGCCCCGCTTTCCTTCGGTGCAACACAGTTCAGAATTTCCGAGGCGCTTACAGTCCTCCCGGTGTTCACCCCTGCGGCGATCCCCGGTCTTGCAAATCGGCTGCATCATTGCCAATATCGGCAGCCCGTACGGACCGATCGACATTCTCCTCGGAACGGTCGCAACAGTTCTTGCCGCTCTGGCGACAAGGCTCACAAGAAACATTAAAATCAAGAATATTCCCCTGCTGTCGTTTATTTTCCCGACAGTTTTTAACGGAATAATAATCGGAGCGGAAATAATGATGTTCACACCCGGTCAGGCAGGAATCGTCGGATTTTTCACCTCGGCTTCGAGAGTCGCTCTCGGCGAGATTGTTGTGTGCTACACACTCGGGATCCTGCTTTATATCGGACTTGAAAAATCAAAAGTATTCAAAAAGCTTGGTGATTAAATGAAAATCGGATTTTTGATAAAAAATCTATCCTCGGGCGGAGCCGAAAGAGCAACGGTTTCGCTTGCTAATTACTTTGCGCTTCATTCGCAGGACGTTGAGATTATAACTTTCAACAGCGTTGACAGCTTTTATCCGCTTGAAGAGTCCGTTTCCGTCCGCACAGCCGAGCTCGAAGAACTGGAGCAGTCAGCTTCTGCGAAAAGACTTTTCGGCTCGATAAAAAGAATAATTGCAATACGAAGGCTTGTTAAATCATTACAGCTTGATGTTCTTATCGGCATGAGCTTTGCCATGACGTGGTACGCGGTTCTTGCAACAATGTTTACCAAAACAAAATCTGTTGGCACTGAGCGAAGCAATCCATACAGGTATAAGGCAACTAAGCTTAACACCTTTCTGAGAAAATTCTTTTATAATTTCACGGACGGCTATGTCTTTCAAACACGCAGAGCGGCTCAGTTTTTCGGCAATAAGAAAAGCGAGCGCGATATAATCATACCAAATGCGATATACAACGAAACCGTTTATTCCCTCTCCCCTCCTGCCGAACGCAAAAAAATAATCTGTGCGACAGGACGTCTGATAAAGCTTAAGCGCTTTGATTTGCTGATTGACGCTTTTGCAAAAATTGCCGATCAAATCCCCGACTATATGCTGTTCATTTTCGGCGACGGTGAGGAAAAAGAGGATCTTGAAAATCAGATCGAATATCTCGGATTAAAGAACAGGATTATTCTTGCCGGAACCGATCCGCAAGCGGTCAGATTTGTAAACTTCGCCTCGGTTTTTGTCCTTTCGTCGGATTTTGAAGGAATGCCCAACGCACTTCTTGAAGCGCTTGCCATGGGCGTTCCCTGCGTTTCGACTCGCTGCGAAATGGGCCCCGATGAATTGATTGAGAACAGAGTCAGCGGAATCCTCACGGATGTCGGCAGCAGCGAACAGCTCGCCGAAGCAATGCTTGAAATTATCGAAAATCCCGATTTTGCAAAGAAGCTTTCGGAAAACGGCAGGAAGCTTCTTAAGACACATTCAATAGAAAATATCAGCCGTCAATGGCTTGATTATTTAAGCAGAATATAATAAAATCCTCAAAGCTCATTTGATGGTCTGAGCTTTGAGGGTTATTTTTATTTAATTATCTCTCTGACGTGATTTTCTGTTTGAATCAATTCATCAATTATCATTCTCTGATATTTCGTGAACTTCTTTTGGTCGCAGGAACGTGACCAAAGGCTCATCGGAACGCCGACCTTGTTCATATGATACTTCGCCGTCTGAGGATAAGCCAAAGCCTCAAGAAAGGCTGTAAGAGTAAGAAATCCCTGCACTCTCTCGGCCTTTTCGGGCTCTTTTTCATAATTGTCGCAAACCCAGGCATATAAATCGGGGTGGAAATTGCCCATAATTCCCGAAAATCCGGCAGCGCCGTGTCTGAGGGTATAAAGAAATGTCTGTGAGTTTGCGTTGAAGAGCTTAATGCTTGTTCCCTTGAGCTGTTCAAGTCTTGCTTCAAGCATATCAGGATCACAGCAGGTATCTTTTATGAAAGCGAATCTGCCCGTCGAAATGCACCAGTCAAGAATCTTCGGAGTGAGAAGTCTCTTGTAGGGATAAGGACATTCATAAATACCTATAGCGATATCCTCGGGAAGCTTTGAAAGAAGATATTCGGCATTCTTTATCCAAACGTCGTCACCGTCGTTATGAAGATCAAGTCTGTTGCTGACCCATACAATAGCGTCAACACCGGTGTTCGCAATTGCCGTCATCTCCTCGATCTGAGCGTTCATATCGTCGGAATTGTGACCCGAGGCAACAACTGAAACATTCTTTCCGCTCGCCTTGACCGTTTCAACAACAGTCTTTGCGATTTTGACCTTCTCATCAAGCGAAAGATAAATCATTTCACTTGACTGACAAACCGCAAAAATACCTGTGCAGCCGTTGTCTATGTACCAGTTCGCGATATTCTTGACCGCCTCATAGTCAACTGTGTTGTCATCATGGTACGGCGTAATCATCGTGGGGTATGTTCCCGTGTTAATATCCTTCATTTTAGACCTCCGAGCAATTGTTTTAGATAATTATAGAGTATAAAAAGAAAAAAATCAATTCATATTTCAATTATACTTGAAAAAGTGTAATATTTTGTTGAAATTATACGATAAGCTATGATATAATAACAAAGTAATATTTTAGAGTATTGGATGTGATCTTCAATGAAATGTCCGTTTTGCGGCTACTCCGAGAGTAAGGTTATTGATTCCCGTCCCACAGACGAGGGTGAAAGAATCAGAAGAAGAAGAGAGTGCATGAACTGCGCCAAGAGATTTACAACCTATGAAATTATCGAAAGCGTTCCCATAATTGTCGTCAAGAAGGATAAATCCAGGGAGGCTTTTGACCGCAACAAGCTTTTCAACGGTCTCCTGCGTGCTTGCGAAAAGCGCCCTGTTTCGATTGAGACAATCGAAAGAATTGTTGACGAGATTGAAACCACGCTTCAAAACTCTCTCGACCGTGAGGTAACTTCGATCCATATCGGTGAGCTTGCAATGGATAAGCTTAAGGACACCGACGAAGTCGCATATGTTCGCTTTGCTTCTGTCTACAGACAGTTCAAAGATATCAACACATTTATGGATGAGCTTGCAAAGCTCCTCGGCGAAAAAAATAACTAAGCGAGATGACAGATTATGAAGAAAAAAAATAAGGCTCTTACGGTTGGTCTCGGTGTTACGGCGGCTGCTTTCGCCGTTGCGGATCTTGCCTGTGACTATGCCATCAAGCGTCCCGACCCGAGCAAGAAAAAGAAGCCCGAAACACGTGAGATGTATATCAAGCGTGCGGAAATCAGACGTCAGAACAACCAGAATCTTTATGACCTCAATCCCGAGGATTTAACTATAAAGAGCATTGACGGTCTCGATATGAAGGCATGGTATCTCCCGGCTGAGAAGGAAACAAAGCGCTTCGTTATCTGCGTTCACGGCCACAAGTGCAACGGACCCGATGAATTCAGCCACATGATGCCGTTCTATCACTACGACCTCGGCTATAACTACCTTCTCCCCGACCTCACGGGTCACGGCAGAAGCGAAGGCGAATACATAGGCTTCGGCTCTTTTGACGCAAAGAATATTCTTCTTTGGGTTGATTATCTGATCAATCGCTTCGGCGAGGATATAGAACGGAATTTCAATGGGAGCGGCAACCGTGCTCAACTGCAATGAGATGTCGCCGCCCGATCAGGTAAAAATTATCATTGAGGACTGCGGCTTTACAAGTGCCGAGGCTGTAATGAACAACACCCTCAAGGATATGATAGGCTTCAAGTTCATGCCGATAGTAAAACTCGGAAGCCTTGTCAGCAAGGTTAAGGCGGGCTATTTCTTCTCGGAGAGCGATCCGCTCAAAAATATGGGAATAAAGCAAAGAATCCCGTTCTCTTCATTCACGGCGAAGAGGACACATATGTACCTTTTGAATACGGCAAGGAGCTTTACGATGCGTGCCCGACACCGAAGGATTATCTTTGGGTGCCCAACACCGTTCACGCTTTCAGCTATTATAATGCCAAGGACGAATATGAGCAGAAGGTCAAGGACTTTATTGCAAAATATATGGATAAAAAAGAGGAAGCCGCGACAGCATAATAACATAAACAAGGGCACACTTGTGCCCTTTACTTTTGGAGGAAACTATGGAATACAAAAATTTATCAAAAGAAGAACTCTCAGGGATAAAGAAAGAGCTTGAAGCCGAGTACGAAGCCTTTAAGGCACAGGGACTTAAGCTTGATATGTCAAGAGGCAAGCCGAACAAGGCACAGCTCGATCTGACAAACGATATGCTCGATACAATAAATTCAGCAAGCGATATGACCGCGTCTGACGGCATGGAAACAAGAAATTACGGCGGTCTCACGGGTATACCCGAGTGTCGTAAGCTCATGGCTGAAATAGTTGACGTTGACGAAAAGAACGTCATCCTCGGCGGCGTTGCAAGTCTTACGCTCATGTATGATTATATTTCACAGTGCATGGTATTCGGCTGCGGCGGCAACGAGCCATGGATCAAGCAGGGTGAGATTAAATTCCTCTGCCCCTGTCCCGGCTACGACAGACATTTCGGAATTCTTGAGCATTTCGGCATCAAGATGATAAATATTAAAATGAACGACGACGGTCCCGACATGGACGCAATCGAGGAATATATCAAGGATGAAAGTGTTAAAGGCCTTTTCTGCGTTCCTAAATATTCCAATCCGGACGGAATAACATTTTCCGATGAGGTCGTTCGACGCTTCGCCGCTCTCAAACCTGCGGCAAAGGATTTCAGAGTTATCTGGGACAACGCTTACATTGTACATGACCTCAACGACACACCGGACAAGCTTCTCAACATCTTCGATGAGGCGAAGAAGTGCGGCAGCGAGGATATGTTTATTGAAGTAATTTCAACCTCCAAGATAAGCTTTGCCGGCGGCGGAATTTCCGCTGTGATCGCTTCCGATGCAAACATAGCCGAAATAAAGAAGCGTATGAGCATTCAAATAATTTCAAACGATAAAATCAACCAATTGAGACACGCAAGATACTTCAAAAATCTTGACGGCATAAAGGCTCACATGAAAAAGCAGGCGGCAATTCTCAAGCCGAAATTCGACGCCGTTACCGACGGCTTTGAAAAGGCATTTGACGGTACGGGAATCGCAAGCTGGAAGAAGCCAAACGGCGGATACTTTATCAGTCTTTTCGTTATGAAAGGCTGTGCAAAGCGTGTAGGTCAGCTATGCAAGGAAGCGGGACTCACCCTCACGACCGTCGGCGCAACCTATCCCTACGGCATTGATCCCGATGACAGCAATATCAGAATTGCACCGTCCTATCCCGACGTTGACGAGCTTAAAAAAGCCGTTGAACTGCTTTGCATATGCGTCAAGCTTGCCGCTGCGGAAAAATTAACGGAAGAGTGATTAAATGAACAAGCCCTATTATGAAGTAAGAGAATTTCATAATTTCAGAGAGCTGCTCAATCAAAGTGAGAAGCTTTACGGAAACAGTCCCGCATTCAAAATTAAAAACCAAATCGGTCAGATTCTTGATATAAGCTACACACGTTACAAGGCTGATGTTGAGGCTCTCGGCACGGCGTTGCTCAGTCTCGGACTCGGCGGCGCAAGAATCGCGGTTGCCGGAATGAACAGCTATAAGTGGTGCACGAGCTATCTTGCAATCGGCTGCGGAGTCGGCGTTGTTGTACCGACAGACAAGGAGCTTCCGTTTGACGATATTCTCAGCATACTGAGTGTTTCCGAAGCGAAAGCGATCATCTTTGATGAAAAATTCGGAGAAAAGCTGCTTGAGCACCGTGAAAGGCTTCCGAAAAATCTCCTGCTTATCTCTATGGAACAGCAAAAAGATGCAGACGGAATACTTTCTTATGATTTGCTTTTGAACAAGGGCTATCATCTTATCGGCAAGGGAAATACGGATTACATCGAAAGAGATGTTGAGGGCAACAAGCTGACCGTTCTCCTCTTTACCTCGGGCACAACGGGTATGTCAAAGGCGGTCATGCTCAGCGCTGATAATATCTGCTACGACGTCAGAGCAATTATGGGCTTTGTTAAAATAAACAAAGGTGAACGAATCCTTTCAATCCTTCCCCTGCACCACACCTATGAATGTACCGTTACATTTCTTTGCTGTATTTACGGCGGCGTTACAATATGCTTCTGCGACGGGCTTAGATATATTACAAAAAATCTTGAGGAATACAAGCCGAATATTCTAATTGTTGTTCCGCTCGTGCTTGAAAAATTTTATAAGCGAATTATGAAGGCGGTCGCAAAAGAGCGTGGCGGAGCTGCCAAGATAGCTCTCGGCAGTGCGATAACCAAGGTTGCCGGAGCCGCAAAGCTTGACGTTTCAAGCCTTTTCTTCGGCAAGATAAAAAAAGCCTTCGGCGGCTCGATAAGACTTATTATCTCCGGTGCGGCAGGAATTGACCCTGAGATTATAAAGAACATGAACCGCTTCGGTATACAGACCTTCCAGGGCTACGGCCTGACGGAATGTGCGCCTATCGTTATTTGCAACAGCGATAAGGATAACAAATACGATTCCATCGGTAAGCCGATTCCGTATGTTGAGGCAAAAATCGTTAATCCCGACGAAAACGGTATCGGCGAGATATGCGTTAAGGGTCCGATGGTCATGCTCGGCTATTATAAGAACCCGGAGGCAACAAGAGAAGCCTTCGATTCCGACGGCTGGTATCATACAGGCGATTTAGCAAGAACGGATAAAGACGGTCATTACTACATCTGCGGAAGATGCAAGAGCGTCATCGTCACGACTAACGGCAAAAACGTTTATCCCGAGGAGCTTGAAAGTATGCTTCTTAAAGAAAACGCCGTCAAGGAATGTATCGTAACGGGCGCTGAGGACGAGCGAGGAAATACAATTGTTTACGCAAGAATTTTCCCCGATCTTAAGGCTATCGGCGCAACCTACGGCAACAGAAACATAACAGATAAAGAGATCAGCAAGGCTGTTTCCGAAGCCGTTAAGAGTGTAAATTCACAGGTCGTAAGCTATAAGTCAATTAAACGATTTGAAATAGTGGATAAAGAATTTAAAAAAACAACCACATCAAAGATCAAACGAAATCAGTAATAATAAAAATTCCCTTCTCATATCATTTTGTGAGGAGGGATTTTTATGCCCAAAAACAAACGCAGAAAGCCAAAGGCGGAATCAACGAATTTAAGAAGCATAATTTTAAAAATTCTTGTTGGGTCGGCATTAAATGTTATTCTTTATTCGGCATTGTGCGTGATATTTTCGTTGGTTAGTCTCAAGGCCGATTTTGATTTGTCGATGTACAAATACTTTATTTTTGCAATCTCCGCAGTATCCGGCTTCTTCGGCGGATTTAAGTCAGTCGATGCAATTCGAAAAAACGGGTTGCTATTCGGTGCGCTGAGCGCCTTGCCCGCATTTTTGATTATTTTTCTTGTTGCGTCAATCATAAGCCGCACGGGAATAGCCGTCTCGGGCAGGATATCGGCAATAATAATGACGGTATTCTCGGCTGTCGGAGGAATAGTCAGCGCAAATAAACGCAGATGAATATTTACAAACAAGACCGAATCTGATATGATTAAAGAAAAACGGGAGTTGAAAGCATGGATTTTAAAACCGGACAGGTGTCATCACTTCAGCGGGTTTTTCTCGACGGAAGATGTGATTTAACGGAGCATAATTGCGATTCTGTGCTCAAAGGAGAGCGTTATTCATATCAAATCGCATATAAAAGCAGTGAGAAGTTTTTCGCCGAAATTGTAATTGACTCCCCTCTTTCTCAATTTATAACGGTCAGGTCGGTCGGCAATGTTCCCTCGGAGCTTCCCGTTTACGAATCCGATTGTGAATTTTGTGAAAGGAATGAACCCGGGCTTTTCCCCGATGTTCTTTTTCCGATTGAAAATAACCGTGTACTCATTAAACGTCAAAACTATTATGCGCTTTGGATTACGGTTGATCTTCCGAAGGATACGGACGCAGGCGATTATGAAATCAAAATAAAGCTAAAAAAAGACGGCGAGACAATCAGTGAAAACATATTCGGTCTGCACGTTATAAATGCTGTTCTGCCGGAGCAAAGGTTAATTTACACTCAATGGTTTCACAGCGACTCAATAGCGAATTATTATAAGATTCCCGTTTTCTGCGAGAAATTTTGGGCGCTCGTTGAAAGCTTCATTAAAGCGGCGGTTCATACGGGTGTTAATATGCTGCTCACCCCGGTTTTCACTCCTCCGCTCGATACGGAGATCGGCGGGGAAAGGCTGACGGTTCAGCTCGTTGACGTTAAGCTTGAAAACGGGAAATACAGCTTTGGCTTTGACAGGTTTATCCGATGGGTCAGGCTCGCTCAAAAATGCGGAATTAAATACTTTGAAATTTCTCATCTTTTCTCTCAGTGGGGAGCCAAGTATACTCCGAAAATCGTGGCAGAGGTAAACGGCAGACAAAAAAGAATTTTCGGCTGGGAAACCTCGGCGGATTCAATCGAATATGCCGAATTTCTAAGCGCATTTATCCCTCAATTGATTAAAGTAATTCGTTCGCTCGGGATTGAAAAGAGTACTTTTTTTCACATATCGGACGAGCCGAACGAAGACCAAATCGAAAGCTACTCAATGGCAAAAAGAACCGTTGCTCCCCTGCTCGAGGATTTCCCGATTATCGACGCTCTCTCCGATTACAGCTTCTATGAGAGCGGAATAATCAATAATCCGATACCGTGCACAAACGATATTGAAAGCTTTATTGAAAAAGGCTTCCCACACCCGTGGACGTATTATTGCTGCGGTCAGGGCGGCAAGCTCAGCAATCGCTTTTTCGGAATGCCGCTCTCAACAACAAGAATTATAGGATTTCAGCTTTTTAAATACGGGATTGAAGGCTTTTTACAATGGGGCTTTAATTTCTACAACTCCCAATACTCCCTGAGAAGCATCGACCCGTTTGCGGTTACAGACGCAGACTCGGCATTTCCGTCGGGCGATTCATTTACCGTTTATCCCGGAAAAAGCGGTGCGATTGAATCTGTTCGCAGTGAGGTTTTCTTTCAAGCATTGCAGGATATGCGTGCTCTGACGCTTCTATGCGACAGAATCGGCAAAAAAAGAACTATTGCCGCAGTTGAAGCCGATTTCGGCATAATAACATTTTTTGACTATCCGCGCGGCACGGAAAAAATGTTGAATTTGCGAAAATCGGTAAATAATTACTTGGACAATTTACACAAACAGTAATTCATCTGCAATTTTTCTTTGATTTTATATACAAATCATGCTATAATATTTGAAAAAAACGAGGAGAGATTTTAATGCTTGACAGAGCCGATTATCCCGAGCAGGTTGGCGTTGATTCCGACGTTGTTTCCGATTTGATTAAATTCTTTGAAAAGCTTGTATATAATATAGACAGCCTCATGGTTATAAGGCACGGCAAGGTTGCCTGCGAATGTCACTGGGCACCGAACAGAGTCGATACGCCGCATGATATGTATTCCCTGAGCAAAAGCGTAACTGCCACGGCGATAGGCATTGCCGTTGATGAAGGCTATATTTCACTTGACACGAGGATATATGAAAAATATTTTCCGCACAAGCTTGACGGGCTGACCGGCAAACAGCTTGAATGGGCTAAGAAGGTTACGGTCCATGATGTCCTTTCCATGAGAATGGGCAAGGTCACAAGCGTTTTTGACGATAAATCAAAGACGGACTGGGTCAACGGAATTCTTGACAAACCGATTCAGTTTGAGCCGAACAGCGATTGGAAATACATTAGCGAGAACGCTTATCTTCTCTCATGGATTTTGCAAAGAGAAACAGGAATGACAATGACGGAGTACCTCACTCCGAGATTGTATGAGCCGCTCGATATCAAGATTCCGCACTGGGAAAAAAGCCAGGTAGATGTTGACGCCGGCGGCTGGGGCTTAAAGCTCACAGCCGAGGACATTGCTAAAATTTCACTGCTTTATATCAACAAGGGAGTCTACAACGGTAAGCGGATTTTCTCCGAAGATTGGTTTAAAAAAGCGACATATCCGTACACCAAAAAGACCTATCCGGTATTCTCCGACAATGCCGAATACGGTTATCAGGTTTGGATCGACCATGAGCATCACGATACGACCTATCGCTTTACGGGACTCTACGGACAATTTTCTTTCATGTTCCCCGATCAGGACGCCTGTGTAGTTATAACCGCAAGCGACACCCGTGACGGCGATGCGATAGCCGCTGTTTACAAGCATTTTCCCAAGGGATTTATTGAGCCGAAGGAGCTTGACGAAAAAAAGCAATTTGAATTCAAGGCTCTGACGACCACAAGAGCTTACGGTCCGGATTTTAAACATTCTCTCGGCAAGCGTGATCCGAAGCGTGAAAAAAAATACAGCAACAGAATGATGAAATTTGTTCCGTTGCCATTTTCAAGCACACAGGGTGCACTTACTTATTTTATGTGGCGCAAAAAAATCGGCGGACTTACCGATGTTGTGCTTAGCTTTGATAAAGAAAATGCAATAATGTCCTTCAAGGAGAATAACTCCGAGCGAATGACCGTCAAGGCCGGCATGAACAACAGCTACACCCACAACGTTATCACCCTCGGCGAAAACGAGCTTATTGTTGACGCACAGGCAACATGGAACCGTGACGGCAGCCTTGAATTTTTCCTCTACAATTCAGGCAGACCGCAGTCAAAGAGATTACGCTTTATCTTCAAGGGCAATTCCGTTATCCTGAAGCAGAAATCCTATCCCGGCTTCGGTGCATTGGCGAAGTTTAATGTTGAATTCAATATGGGCATGAACGTTGGCCCGAGGTTTGAAAACTTCCTTGAAGTCGGCGGAGACCTTTTCAGCACATTCTACAGCGATACGGACACCGTCGGAAGATTTTTGAAATAATTTAATACATAAACAATTCAACCGCTCTCAATCTGAGGGCGGTTGATTCTTTAAAATAAAACCGAGATTCTGATTAACCTGAAATTTCTTTCGCTTTTTGATTTAGGGTTGACGTGGTTATCAACTCAAGCAAAAGAGCCTTTGACATAGCAAATTGTAGGGTGCGATGCCCACATCGCACCGAGAAAATCTGATAAAATTCTCTTATCAAATTTCAAATTTTCCAACGGTAATACCAAGTTTAGGTTTTTCTGATCTTGGGTCGATGTGGGCATCGACCCTACAAATTGTGCAATTACTGCACTTCTTGCCGCAAGAAGTTATCCGCAATAATACTTATCTTCGCACCATTTGATTGGATTATCATTTATATACTGTAAATGAACATTATAATCATAATCATCTCTTATTATATGATCGTAAAAGCTACTTTGCCATATCTGAAAACCAACCTCTTTAGTTACAAGTGTTTTAAAAGAACGAATATCATTTGATAAAACGGAATTTAGAATATTTTCTTTCTCAACAATTAGGTGAATATGATTTGGCATAATTATATAATATGTTATTCCGGGTATATTATTCATGTATTTTTTTACAATTAACCCTATATCAGTTAATTTAACCTCCGGATATGAATAGTTGCCGCTTTTTCTTATTGATGACAGGATACATTTTCTGTTAATTGTGCACAATGTAACAAAATAAGCACCGTTTGTCGAGTAATCAAATCCACTTAAACGTAATTTTTTTCTATCCATTCTCTTCATATTTTCTGCGAGAGGGTGAAATCGAACTTCATGGAAAGGGCTTCAAAAAGCATTTTCATAACTGCATTTCCGGTTGATATTATGTCGGATTCCAGCACATATGCAACTGCCTTATCCTGTTCCTCTTTCGGAACGTTATAGGCGCTCAGGCTCATTCTGACAAAGCGTTCAAGCTTCTTTTCAATGGTGAAATATTGATCGCACGGTCTTGACATATAGCCTCGCATGATTCCTGCAGAGCCAATTTCAAGCTCATAAAAATCACTGAGCGAGCAGTTTGGCATATACGAACTAAAAATCTTATAGAGCTCATTTGTAGTATTCTGGTAAATATACTCCGCAATGTGCGGCTGAGAATATGCCTCAACATATATTTCTCTGAGGTTTTCGTTGAGCTCGGTAAGAGTTAATTGCAAGGCAGTCTCTGCGGCATATACCATAATGGGAGACGCGCCCTCTCCAACAAGCTTTTCGGCTATGCTGAACTGATTTTCAAACATAAACTCGGTCAGCTCAAGGAGTACACCGTCCTTTGTTTTGAATATATTATAGAATGTGCTGCTTGTAACGTCGGCAAGCTCAAGAATTTCCGCATTTGTTGTTTTTTTTAATCCTTTTTCGATAAAAAGTTTTACGCACACGGATAAAATTCTTCTCTTAGAACTTTCCTTGTCGTATCTTCTTGACATTTGCTTTTTCTCCTTTTATTTGGACAATAGTTCAATTATACCAAACAGAATAAAAAAATCAAGTATATTATATAAAATTTTAAAAACGCCGTAAAAAATCACGGCGTTTAATATTATTCGTTTATATCGTCAAACATTCCGAATCCTGCGACCTCGCTTGTCGGCAGTGAAAACACAATTGCCTCCGCATCCGTATTCGGTCCCACTTTTTCAAGAATGGAACGCATTATATCCGATTTTTGTTCCTTTCTTGCAACGATGAGGATAACTTCTTTCTCGCTTGCAATTGAAACATTGTAGAATTTTTCCTCATTTCTTCCGCCCTCTCCCTTACCGTGCAGAACCGTTCCTCCCGTTGCGCCGGCAGCTCTTGCGGCATTCATAACGTTATCCATTCTGCCCTCGTTTGCAATGGCGACAATGAGCTCATACGAGGGATTGAATTCGGGTTTCGTCCCGATAAGCTGAGCATCGGCATTAAGCTTTTCCATCGTTCTTTTACCTCCTATGCTTTTTATCGGCACAGATACGACAATTCCGTGACCCGGTACAACGATAAACATTTTTTCTTCTGCTCTTTGATAAATTTTTTAAGCTTTTCATTATCCGCAACCGAGAGTAGAACACGCTTTTCGTTGCTTTC
>ERZ859738.1176-NODE-1176-length-13294-cov-5.644384_pt1 | contig 13294 bp, 10 predicted proteins | sample MGYA00510122_ERZ859738 | MGnify/ENA primary metagenome ERZ859738 (study PRJEB30046, sample SAMN00715139) | human gut metagenome | study: EMG produced TPA metagenomics assembly of the A metagenome-wide association study of gut microbiota in type 2...
ACCGTTTCGCTTTTACCATCCGTCATGACCCGGGTCGCGGCCAGCGTCTCCAGTTGCCGCACCGCTTCGGTTACCGCCTGGTTGTGGGCATCGATAAGGCGTTTATCGCCGCCCAGCTGGAGCGCGGGTTCCGGACGCTGGACTATTACAAGGCCCTGTTGGGATAACAGGAGGACATACATACATGAGCGAGTTATTTGAAAAATCTATCCGCACACTGGAGCTTCCGGCGGTGCTGGAGCTGCTGGCGCGCCATGCGGGCAGCGACGAGGCCAAGGCCCGGTGCCTGCGGCTGCGCCCGGCCACGGACGCGGCGGCGGGGGGGGGCCCGCGGGGGGGGGCGGGGCGGTGGGCTGGGAGCCGATGATACTCACCGATTGCCTCTGCTGTGAGGCGCGCGAGGCGGGGAGCATGCTTGCTTCCATTGCGCGCACGCATGCGCGTGACGGGAAAAACCTTGCGTTCCTCATGGGCGGCGAAACGGTCGTTCATCTGCGGGGAAATGGCCTTGGCGGGCGCAATCAGGAGATCGCGCTCTCCGCAGCGCTCGGCATTGAGGGACTTTCGAACGCGCTCGTCTTCTCCGTTGGCTCCGACGGGACGGACGGACCGACCGATGCCGCGGGCGGCATCGCCGACGGCGAGACCGCGCAGCTGATGCGCCAAAAGGGTGTTGACGCTGTGCAGTCGCTCAATGATAACGACGCCTACCATGCGCTCGGCGCGGTCGGCGGGCTTCTCAAAACCGGTGCGACGGGCACGAACGTCAATGACGTCACCGTCCTGCTGCTGCGTGCGGCGGAATGAGGGGAAAATGCGGAGCGCTTGACAGCGGGGCGTTCCGGCGTTACGATAGTTGCGGCAAGCCTTTCCAGGCTGCCGGAATTTTTAAAATGAAGGAGCCGTTTTTTGAAGTCTAAAACGATGTTACTGGAGCGTGTGCGCTGACCGGGAGGGTCGGCAAATTTACTGACACACGCCGTTCCTCCCGAGAGCCATGCTTTTCAGGAGGACTACATGAACCGCGAGAACAAACGCAAAACCTTTGAAAAAGGCTATTACAAGACCCACGTCTGCCGTGACACCTTCACCTGCAAGGTCTGTGGGCGGCTCTGCACGCCGGAAAACGCCGGCAGCGACCATCGCAACCACTGCCCGAACTGCTTATCGAGCCTGCACGTGGACATTGAGCCGGGCGACCGCGAAAGCGACTGCGGCGGCATCATGGAGCCCGTGGCCGTCTGGGTGCGAAGAGGCGGCGAGTGGGCGATCATCCACCGCTGCAAGCGCTGCGGAGCGCTCAGTTCGAATCGTGTGGCGGCGGACGACAACCCGATGAAGCTCATGAGCATCGCCATGCGGCCGCTCAGCGCGCCGCCGTTCCCCCTCGAGCGCATTGAGGAGATGACCGCCCTCATGGGCGGCGAGGGAAGCGTGCGATAAGCCCAAACGGAAACAGAGGAGGCCGCCGGCCCCGCCATTCAGGGGGGGGGCGGGCCGGCGGGGCGGGGCGGTCCCCCCTCCTCTGCCGCTTGACAAGGACGGAGCGGGGAGCAGGACAGCGGTGAGAGCAGGTGTTTCGTTTGTGTTTCGGTTTTGAACAGGTGATTGCAAAACCGGCAAACCTATGGTACAATAAAACTACAGACCGATCAAAAGCCGCCTTGGCGTCGAAGATACAGCCGTTTTTGCGGCTGCTTTTCTTATATTTGGCCGCTTTTTGCCGCAGACGCCGTTTTCAGATCACACCAAATGCTGGAAGGAGATTTTTTCTATGGAGGTGAGTCACTTCTTCAGGACATGACCGCACGCGTTTTGCAGCGCCGGAAACGGATGGTAATGCTTATGGCGCACACCGTCTATGATGCGGCGGCAGCCCTCCGCGCAGGGAGCTTTGGGATCGGTCAGATCAACGCATAATAAAATATTATAATTTAAGGATGTGTTATTTTGTTACTCTCGGGGAAAAGTCTGAAACATGACTTCATCCGTTTTGTCTCCGCCACGATGGTCTCACAGGTCGTGTTCTCGCTCTACTCCATGGTCGACGGGCTTATGGTCTCGATCGGTGTGAACGAATATGCCATGAGCGCCGTCAATCTCGCGATTCCCTTCACCAACGCGCTCTTTTCCATCGCCGTGCTCTTCGCCGTCGGCTCGTCGACGCTCATCGCCATTTTCATCGCGCAGGAGAAGCGGCGCGAGGCCAACGCCCTCTTTTCTCAGAATTTTGCCACGCTGCTGACCCTTGGCGCGGTCATCACTGCGCTCGTGCTGCTCTTTTTGGAGCCGTTTGCGTACCTTCTCGGCGCAGACGAGATCACACTTGACTATGTCAAGCAGTATATTCTCGGCATCGCGCCGTTCAGCGTGTGCTACCTGGTGTCCTACAATCTCGAAGTGCTCGTCAAGACAGACGGCTATCCGCGCTACGCGCTCTTCACGGTTATCGGCGGATGCCTGACGAACTGCGTGCTTGACTATATCGCCATTTTTCACCTCGACATGGGCGTGTTCGGCGCGGCGGTCGCCACGGGCATCTCGCAGCTCGTGACCTGTATCTCGTACTTTGTCCACTTTTTCAGCAAGAAGTGCACGTTCCGGCTGTGCAAATTTCGCTTCGACCCTCACCTTTACGCGCGCATCCTGCCCATCGGCCTGTCCGACGGCGTGACAGAGTTGTGCACGGGGCTGATGATCTTCCTCTTCAACCGCACGGTGCTCAAGTGCATCGGCACGGACGGCGTCGTGACCTACACGGTCATCGCCTACGTGACGACCATTGTCATTAACCTCATGGTCGGCATCTCGCAGGGCTCGCAGCCGCTTGTGAGCTATCACTACGGCAAAGAGGATCACACGGGCTGTCAAAAACTTCTGCGCTACGCGCTCACGACCGTCTGCATCTTCGCGCCGGCGCTGTTTCTGCTCGTCTTTTTCTTCGCGCCGCAGATCGTGCGCACGTACCTTTCGCACGCGGGCGATGAGCTCATCGCCTACTCCATCGGTGCATTCCGGCGCTACAGCGTTTCGTATCTGCTGCTGGGCTTCAACATCGTCATCGGTGGGTTTATGACCGCCATCGAGCGCCCCGTGCCCGCTATTTGTATCTCGGTCGGCCGCGGGCTGGCGCTGCAAAGTGCCGTGCTTCTTCTCCTCGCGGCGATCTTCGGCGGCGACGCAGTGTGGTATACGCCGATCTTCTCCGAAGCGATGTGCCTTGTCATGTCGCTCCTGTTCCTGCGCAGCTACCGCAGACAGACCGATATGCAGGCGTGAGTCCCCGCCCAGTGCGATAAAATAAGAGAAAATAAAAAGGCCCTGGAAGCAGCGCTTCCAGGGCCTTTTGGCATCCCCGACCAGACGCTAACTGGCGGACTGACGCTTAGAAGCCAGCTATCTCATTTCATGCCGTGCAGTACACCGTCATTTACTGCCGGCCGGTTAGTTCCGCACAGATCGCTTGAAAACAAAGATTTCTTCGATCGGCGCTTCGACAACCCTTGCAATATCGATCGCCAGTTTAAGTGAGGGATTGTATTGTGCCTTTTCCAGCCGCATGATGGTTTCCCGCCGCACGCCTACCTGCGCCGCCAACTGCTCTTGGGTCAAATCTTTTAATAGCCTGTACTTTTTTAATCGGCATTCAAAATCAGGCACGTTTATTCCTCACATTCATCAAACGGTTCATCATGGTCATAATGATATAGCAGATACTCACTGAGGAATAGTTCAAGCGCTATGGAAAGAGCGATCACAATAACAAGAGCAATTAGGGTGTATTCAAGGCGCCCCATGAGCCTTCCCTGTCCCAGAATCAGTATTGCAAAAAAATAATGGACAGAGCAGTTTTGTTCGCTGTGCTTTGCGCTCTCATTTTGCTTTCTTTGTACCGTTCGTCTATCAGGGTATTTGACATTTTCCCCTCATAGAAAAATCCGAAAAAGCCGAAAAACACAAAAAACACGAAGGGGAAAATGGTCTGGTCGACGCGGTAAGTCCAAAACCCTAAAAATCCGGCAAAACCGAATAAGCCTAAAAATCCCAGTTTGGGATTTGCGGTTCTGGTGGACCGAGAGGTCGATCCTCTGCGCTTGTTTGCGGAGGTAGACTGGAAAAACAACACAGCAAGGTACACGATGCACAAGGCAAGGAGTGTGCCGGAAATGGGAAAATAGAGAAAACGGTTCGAGATTAGCTGGTGGTGCCATGCAGGCGTTTGACACGATAACAGCTGTGAAATTTGCTTGATAAGCAAAAAGAAAAAACGCCGCAATCCCTTGAGATCACAGCGCTTTTGGTGCGCCTGCCCGGGCTCGAACCGGGGGCCTCGGGCTTAGGAGGCTCGCGCTCTATCCAACTGAGCTACAGACGCGGATGTTAAAAAATATTTTACCCTTTTGGCAGTGGATTTGTCAATGCCTGATTTGTCGAGAGCGGGGTGGAGAAAAGCGCTTGTATTCACCGCCGCCGTCCGTTATAATGGGACGCAAGAGCGGTTCTGACCGCGGACGGCGGACAGAGCCAGTGAGAAATATGGAGAAAAGGACGGTAAACCTATGGACGGAAAGACGATCCTCCCGCGCAGCGAGGTGCCCGAGGAGTTCACCTGGGACTTGAGCGACGTATTTGCAAGCGACGATAAGTGGAGCGAGGAGCTCGAAGCGCTCAAGGCATATCCTGAGCGCATGGCCGCCTACGCCGGCAAGCTCGGCGAGAGCGCGAAAACGCTGCTCGACTGGTTCACGCTCAGCGATGAGATCACGGTGCGCGTTTCGAAGTTCGTGCAGTACGCGAGCTGCCGCAGCGATCAGGACGTGGGCAACTCCTTCTATCAGGGCATGCGCAGCAAGGCGTTTTCCATGTCGGTCGCGCTGAACAGTGCGGGCTCTTTTGAAGCGAGCGAGATCATGGCGATCCCTGACGAAACGCTCGCGCGCTTCTATGCCGAGGAGCCGAAGCTCGAGACCTATCGCCGCAGCATCGACAAGCTGCGCCGCCGCAAGGCACACATCCTTTCGCCCGAGTGCGAAAAGATTCTCGCCGCCGCGGGCGAGATCAGCGAAAGCCCTGACCGCACGTTCAGCATGTTCCACAATGCCGATATGCGCTATCCCGACGTGACCGACGCAAAGGGCGAGGTCCACACGCTGACGGACGGCACGTTCGTCCCCATGCTGATGAGCGCCGATCGCACGCTGCGCGAAAACGCCTTCAAGGCCTACTACAAGCGCGCGGGCGAGTTCCGCAATACCTACGCCTCCACGCTGGACGCGCAGTTCAAGCAGCTCAAGTTCTTCGCCGACGCGCGCCATTATAACTCGACGCTCGAAGCGTCCCTTGACGTGACCGAGGTGCCGGTCGAGGTCTACACGAATCTCATCGACGCGGTGCACGGCAATCTCGACAAGATGTACCGCTATGTCGAGCTGCGCAAGAAGATCTTAGGCGTTGACGAGCTGCACATGTACGATGTCTACACCCCGATCGTCGCAGACGCGGACGTTGAGATCTCCTTTGAAGAGGCCAAGAAGACCGCTCTCGAAGCGCTCGCGGTGCTCGGCAAGGACTATACGGACGTGCTTGAGGAGGCCTTCAGCAACCGCTGGCTCGACGTGTATGAGAACACCGGCAAGCGCGGCGGCGCCTACTGCACCGGCAACGGCTGGCCCCACCCCTACGTGCTGCTCAACCACAAGGATAACCTCGACAGCATGTTCACCCTCGTCCACGAGATGGGCCACGCCATGCATACGTGGCACTCCTGCAAATACCAGCCGGTGAATACGGCGGAGTACGTCATCTTCGTCGCCGAGGTCGCCTCGACCTGCAACGAGATCCTCCTGATGCGCCACCTGCTCGGCAAGACCGACGACCGCAAGCAGCGCGCGTATCTCATCAACCACTTCCTCGACCAGTTCAAGGGTACACTGTACCGCCAGACGATGTTCGCCGAGTTCGAGCTCCAAATGGGCAAGATGGCCGAGAGCGGCGAGGCGCTGACCGCCGACGCGCTGAGCGCGAAGTATTTAGCGCTCAACAAGCTCTACTTCGGCGATACGATGATCTCCGACGACGAGATCGCGCTTGAGTGGACACGCATCCCGCACTTCTACTACAATTACTATGTCTTCCAGTACGCGACGAGTTTCTCCGCCGCCGTCGCCATCGCCAACCGCATCCTGCGCGAGGGCGAGAGCGCCGTCAAGGACTACAAGAAGTTCCTCTCCGGCGGCTGCTCGAAAGAGCCGGTCGAGCTGCTGCGCGACATGGGTGTCGACATGCGCACGCCCGCGCCCGTCAACGACGCGCTGTCGCTGTTCGGCGAGCTGATCGACGAGCTGAGTGCATTGCTGGGCTGACGCCTTCAAATCAGTGGTGAACCACTGATTTGAGCAGGTTTCGCGTCGCTTTGCGCCTCGGTTGCCCGTTAAAACGGGCGATTCGACTTTGCGCCGTTGCGGCACTACGATTGGCGCGCCCTTGCAGGCGTGCCAATCGTGCCGCTTCCTCGAACCCAGCTCGCTGTTTCCGCCACGCACCGGTTGCGGCGGAAAACGATCAAGAACATTTGTGCCTGCGGGCACTTGGGCAACCGTTAGCAGCTTTGCTGCTTTACGGATGCCCATACCCCTTGCGGGTAAAAACTGTGCGAGGATGCCTGCCCGAGAGGACAGGCATCCTCTTTTCCTAATTTTTCTGCAAAAGAGACAAAAAAAGTTTCAAAAAATCTTGCAAATGACGAAGCGGCAGAATATACTATTACAGTTAAAGACTTACGATTTGATATCCCTGCCCAGCGGCAGGAAGGAGAGATCACCTATGCAGAATGAAAAACTTCGCAATGTAGCCATCATCGCCCACGTCGACCACGGCAAGACCACCCTCGTCGACGAAATGCTCAAGCAGGGCGGCGTGTACCGCGAAAATCAGGAGGTCGTCGACCGCGTCATGGACTCGAACGACCTCGAGCGTGAGCGCGGCATCACGATCCTCGCCAAAAACACCGCCATCCGCTACGGCGACACCAAGATCAACATTGTCGATACCCCGGGCCACGCCGACTTCGGCGGCGAGGTCGAGCGTATCCTCAAGATGGTCAACGGCGTTATCCTGCTCGTCGATGCCGCTGAGGGCCCCATGCCGCAGACGCGCTTCGTCCTCTCCCGTGCGCTGGAGCTGGGTCACCGCGTCATCGTCGTCGTCAACAAGATCGACCGCCCCGACCAGCGCATCCACGAGGTCGTGGACGAGGTGCTCGAGCTTTTGATGGACCTCGATGCGACGCCCGAGCAGCTCGATTCCCCGATGCTGTTCTGCTCGGGGCGCAACGGCACGGCGTCCTATTCGCCCGACGTCGTCGGCACGGACTTAAAGCCCCTGTTTGACACGATCCTTGAGTATATCCCCGCGCCGGAGGCCGATGTGGACGCGCCGTTCCAGATGCTCGTCTCCGCCATTGACTACAACGAGTATGTCGGCCGCATGGCCATCGGTCGCATCGAGCGCGGCACGCTCAAGCAGAACCAGGAGATCATGGTCTGCAACTACCACGACCCCGACGCCGCGCCGAAGAAGGCCAAGGCCGTCTCCATGTACGAATTTGAGGGCCTTGCCAAGAACCCCGTCACCGAGTCCACCGCGGGCAACATCATCTGCCTGTCCGGCATCGGCGACATCACGATCGGCGATACGATCTGCGCGCCCGAGTGCGTCGAGCCGCTCCCGTTCGTCAAGATCAGCGCCCCCACGATGGAGATGACGTTCTCCATCAACGACTCTCCCTACGCCGGACGTGAGGGTAAGTTCGTCACCTCGCGCCAGCTGCGCGACCGTCTCTTCCGCGAAACGCTCAAGGACGTTTCGCTCCGCGTCACCGAGCTCGAGGGCTCGACGGACGCGTTCAACGTCGCGGGCCGCGGCGAAATGTCGCTGTCCATCCTCATCGAGACCATGCGCCGCGAAGGCTATGAGTTCCAGGTCTCGCCCCCGCGCGTCCTGTATCAGATGATCGACGGCAAGAAGTGCGAGCCCATCGAACGCCTTGTGTGCGACGTGCCGCAGGAGTATGTCGGCGCAGTCATCGAAAAGCTCGGCTCCCGCAAGGGCGACCTCGCCGAGATGACGCCGATCGGCAGCCGCATGAAGCTCGAATTCCTGATCCCCGCGCGCGGCCTGTTCGGTTACCGCAACGAGTTCCTCACCGACACCAAGGGCGAGGGCATCATGGCGAGCGTGTTTGATTCCTACGCACCCTACAAGGGCGAGCTTGCCCGCCGCAATACCGGCTCTCTCGTTGCGTCCGAGACCGGCACCTCTATCACCTATGGCCTCTTCAACGCGCAGGAGCGCGGCGTGCTGTTCATCGGCGCGGGCGTCGACGTGTACGAGGGTATGGTCGTCGGTCAGTCCCCCAAGCAGGAGGACATCACGGTCAACGTGTGCAAGAAGAAGCAGCTGACGAACATGCGCGCTTCCGGCTCGGACGACGCGCTGCGCCTTGTCCCGCCCAAGCAGATGAGCCTGGAGCAGTGCCTCGAGTTCCTCGCCGACGACGAGCTGCTTGAGGTCACGCCCAAGAACCTGCGCATCCGCAAGACGATCCTCAACAAAGAGCTGCGCATGAAGGCCACCCACGGCAACAAAAAGGTTTTGCAGTAATGCAGATAGAGAAGCGACGGCTGAAAAAGCCGTCGCTTTTTGATTTTCTGCACGAAAGTGCGGGGGGAGGGCAGCGCCGCCGGCGCTGCCCAAAGTAAGGGGGATATTCTCTTTTGAGAAAGAGAGTATCCCCTTTTTATGCACCCCCCTGCGCGGCGCAGGGAATGATCCCCCCCCCCCGCCTTGCGGGCGGTCTTGCTTTGTCTTGTCTGTGGCCCCCCGGGCGGGGCGCGGGGACTCCCCCCGCCGCTCTGCGAGCGGCATTATTCTTTATTCGGTTCGGGATCGCCCGCCAGCGAATCGAGATACAGATACAGGGGCATCAGCTCGCGGAAGCCCGCGAGGACTTCGTCTTTGAGCTCCGGCGTGAACAGCACGCCTTCGGGATTGTCATCATAGCCGACGGTGATATTTTTCGCGTTGTACCACGGGTTCAGGAGCTTGCCGACGTCGCCCTTCGGGCGCTTGAACTGCTCGCCGGAGAGCGTGAAGCGGGATTTATTCAGCTTGCGCACGAGCTTTTCAAGCCTTTTGGGGTCGGTCTCGATGCGGCGGCGGAGCTTGGCCATCGTGGCGGGGGAGGCGTCCCAGTAGCCGCAGCCATAGCTGAAGTAGTTCGGTGCGAGCTCGAAATACAGCGCGGGGACGCCCTCGAAGCGCTCGTGCGGGCGCTCGATCGTGAACCACAGGTGGTCCTTATATGGGCCGCGGCCAAAGAGACGGCGAGCGTCGCGGTAGATGCGGCAGACGTGCAGCTTGAGCGACTGCTTGGGATATGCCGCGGCGATCGCGTCGAACAGTTCGCTGCCGAGCTCGCGCATCGGCCGGTCAACGAGCGCGAGGAACTGCTCCTTTCGCGGCAGGAACCACTCGCGGTTGTTGTTGAATTTGATGCCCCAGAGGAACTCGACGGCCTCGGGCGTAAAACCTTGAAACATGATCCACCTCAAAGAAAAATTTGCAACGATGGCAGTATACCACCGAAAACGCGAAAAAAACAAGAGGGATCTCGCACCAGATCCCTCTTGTCTCAGAGGAGCACCGTCCTGTTTTTACCTAAAAACAGGAACAGAAAAAAGCAAAGTTACTTTGTGGCGTGGTCGACCGAGTACATGTGCTCGATGAGGTCGAGCACCTTGTTGGAGTAGCCGATCTCGTTGTCGTACCAGCTCACGACCTTGACGAACGTATCCGTCAGGGCGATACCGGCCTTGGCGTCGAAGATGGACGTGCGCGTATCGCCGAGGAAGTCGGAGGAAACGACCTGCTCGTCGGTGTAGCCGAGGATGCCCTTGAGCTCGCCCTCGCTGGCCTTCTTCATGGCCGCGCAGATCTCATCGTAGGTGGCGGGCTTTTCAAGGTTGACGGTCAGGTCGACGACGGAGACATCCAGCGTGGGAACGCGCATGGACATACCGGTCAGCTTGCCGTTGAGCGAGGGGATGACTTTGCCGACGGCCTTGGCGGCGCCGGTGGAGGAGGGGATGATGTTGCCCGTGGCCGCGCGGCCGCCGCGCCAGTCCTTCAGGGACGGGCCGTCCACGGTCTTCTGCGTGGCGGTGACGGAGTGCACGGTGGTCATCAGGCCATCCTTGATGCCGAAGCAGTCGTTCAGGACCTTGGCGATGGGGGCCAGGCAGTTCGTGGTGCACGAGGCGTTGGAAACGAACTGCATGTCGCTCGTGTAGGAATCGAGGTTGACGCCGCAGACGAACATCGGCGTGTCATCCTTGGACGGGGCGGACATGACGACCTTCTTCGCGCCGGCGTCGATGTGCGCCTGCGCCTTTTCCTTCGTCAGGAACAGGCCCGTGGATTCGACGACGTACTCCGCGCCGATCTTACCCCAGGGCAGATCCGCGGGGTTGCGCTCGGCGAAGACGGGGATCTCGCGGCCGTTGACCACGATGCCGTAGTCGTTGCTCTTCACATCGGCGGCGAATCTGCCGTGCATAGTATCGTATTTCAACATGTAGGCCAGATAATCGGCGGGGCAGAGGTCATTGATGCCCACGATCTCGATCTCAGGATGGTTCAGGCTTGCGCGAAAGACCATACGGCCAATGCGGCCAAAGCCGTTAATACCGACCTTAATACTCATAAAACTTACTTCCTTCCTGTTTATCGGAATATATCGAATGTTTGGTACATTTAGATATTATATAGCAGTAGTTTCGTTTTGCAAGTCCTTTTTTGCAAAAATTCTATTTTTTTCATAATTTCCACAAATTCCTTGCTTTTTGACCGAAATTTTGCTACCCTCATACTACAACGCTGTACAACAAAACGTTCTAAGCGTGAGCTTATCGCGAAAACACCAATTCTTTCCGCGCAAACTCCGCCTCCCTGCGGTGAATGCTACCGGTAGGAGAACTTTTATTAGGAGACGCTATGCGGGATTATACTGAAGAAGAACTGAAAATGCTGTCGGATGTGCTGCCGAATATTGCATTGCAGCTGCGCACCTCGCTTTCGACGATCTACACGGCGGTCGACCGCCTGGCACCGCAGGAGACGCGGGAGAAGGACCCGAAGACTGACCGCACCGCCGCGGCATTTTACCAGAGCTATTACCAGCTCTACCGCGTCACCAGCAATCTGACCGACGCGGGGAACCTGTTCGAGCGCAAGCGCTTCGAGCTCTACGATGACGACATTGTCGGCGTCTGCCGCAGCGTGTGCGCCGAGGTGGACTTCCTTTTTGCGCAGCGCGGCGTGGAGCTCGACTTCCTCGCCGACCGCGACAGCCGCATCATCGCCCTCGACGCCGAGGCCATCCGCAAGCTGCTGCTGAATCTCCTCTCCAACGCGCTTAAATTTACGCCCAAGGGTGGCAGTGTCCGCGTGCGCGTGAAAACGGAGGGGAGATTTGTCAAGATCACCGTGGCGGACACCGGCAGGGGCATGGACAGCGACACGCTGGCCCATTTGTTCGACCGCTTTATGGACGGCGGGCAGGACCCCATGCCGCCGCGCGGCTTGGGGCTCGGCCTTCCAATCTGCCAGCGCATCGCGCAGGGCCACGGCGGCATGATCGTCGCGCAGTCGGAGGAGGGGAAGGGCTCGCTCTTTACCGTCTCGCTCCCTGCGGTAAAGGCCGGGCGCGTACAGCTCAAGGACCGCGGCAGCGACTACGCCGGCGGCTTCAACCGCACGCTCGTGGAGATGTCCGACGCGCTTTCGAGCGAGGCATTTCTGCAAAAGTATCTGGATTAAGGAACACAGATGAAGAAAAAAGTTTTGATCGCCATGAGCGGCGGCGTGGATTCCTCCGCCGCCGCGCTTTTGCTGCAAAAGCAGGGCTACGAGTGCGCGGGCGCGACGCTGTCGCTCTGCGGCAACGAGACGGACGGTGCGAAGCGGATTGCCGACGGTCTCGGTATGCCGTTTTACATCTTCGACGAGCACGAGCTTTTTGCGCGTGAGGTGATGGATCACTTCGTCAGCGAGTACCGCGCGGGCCGCACGCCGAATCCGTGCATCGACTGCAACCGCTGCCTCAAATTCGGTGCATTTTTGGACCGCGCGCTGGAGATGGGCTTTGACTACATCGCGACGGGGCACTATGCCCGCGTCGGCTATGACGAAGCGAGCGGACGTTACCGGCTGCTGCGCGGCGAGAGCCGCGCGAAGGACCAGAGCTACGTGCTCTATCAGCTCACGCAGGAGCAGCTATCGCATCTTCTGCTGCCGGTCGGCAGCTTTGAAAAGCCGGAAATTCGAGAGCAGGCGGAGGAGGCGGGCCTTGCAAACGCCCATCAGGCCGATTCACAGGACATCTGCTTCATCCCCGACGGGGACTATGTGCGCTTTCTGCGCGACTATGGCGGCGTGACGCCGCAGCCCGGCGACTTTGTCGACGAAACGGGCCGCGTGCTCGGCCGCCACCGCGGTTTGGAGTGCTACACGGCGGGTCAGCGCAAGGGTCTCGGCGTGAGCGCGGACCGCCCGCTCTATGTGATATCCAAAAATGCCGAAAATAATACCGTGCTGCTCGGCGACAACGAGGAACTGTTTTCCGCAACGCTGCTCGCCTCGCGCGTGAACTGGATCGCGGGGGAGACGCCTGCGGAAAAAGTCTATTGCACCGCCAAAACGCGCTACAGCCAGAAAGAGTGTGATGCCGTCGTCACACCGCTGGAAGGAGGCTGCGCGCACGTCGAGCTCCTCACGCCCCAGCGCGCCGTCACGGCAGGACAGGCCGTCGTCTTCTATGATGGCGAAGAGGTCCTCGGCGGCGGCACGATCGAAAAGGCGTTATAAAAGTGAGAAAAGGCTCCGCGAAAGCGGAGCCTTTTGGCATATTATCGTTCGCTGACATGCGCCTCGCTGCCGAAGATCATGTCGTCCACGTCGCCATGACGGATGTTGTCTTTTTCCTTCATTGTAACCATTCCTTTCAGCTTTTCTCTCACCCGGCTATTATATGCGCGAGCAAACGAAAAGTTGTACGAAAAAAGGCAATGGGAATAAAAGGTGTCGCAGACTTTCACCCGCAAGGGGTATGCGGCATCCGTAAAGCAGCAAAGCTGCTAACGGCTGCCCAAGCGTCCGCAGACGCGAAATGATCTTAATCGTAAATTCCGACGTCACCGTCGCGGCATTACGATTCCCGCGCCCGTTCGGGCGCGCC
>ERZ859738.1181-NODE-1181-length-13233-cov-2.107300_pt1 | contig 13233 bp, 9 predicted proteins | sample MGYA00510122_ERZ859738 | MGnify/ENA primary metagenome ERZ859738 (study PRJEB30046, sample SAMN00715139) | human gut metagenome | study: EMG produced TPA metagenomics assembly of the A metagenome-wide association study of gut microbiota in type 2...
CTTCAGGCCGGAGAGGAAGGCTTCCAGTTGTTCCGGCCCGGCGATGTTCTTTCCAAAGAAAACAATCCCCCCGGCGGGGTATTTAGACAGCTGGGCCGCCATCTCCTCGGTCAGGGCCTGCACGCCGTAGTCCCGGGTGCTGTGTACCTGCTCCGGAGTCAGTGTGGAGTCTAGCGATTCTGGCCTGATAATAAACAGCTGCCCAATTTTTTCCTCCAGCGTCATGGCCGCCAGCAACTGTTCCGGGCTTTGCACCGTGGGCTCGTCGCCTGGTTTCGGATCATCGGGTATCGGTGTTGGCGTTGGGGTTGGTTCTGGGGTGGGGTCATTTCCACCGGTAGGCTGGCACCCGGCACAGCCCAGTACCAATAGAAAAACAGCAAGCAATATGCAGATAATTCGTTTCATATTGTTTTACCTCCTGATATTTCAGTATAAAGCCCTGCCCTCAAAGCGGACGGAGCACTTTTATATATAGTGTCATTTTAGCACCGTTTTTCTGCTCTGTATCGGTTTATTATAAATGTTTTTTTAGATACGATACCATCATGCAAAAAGAAAAGCCGGGTGCTACAATGTGACTGTAAAAATATTCCTGCCACATTGTAAAGATGGTCGGCTGATATCGGCTGTTGGTGGGACGGGGCGGATAAAATGCTGCCGGAGGGTGGCTTTTCCTAGGGATTGAAGTTAGCAAAGGCTAACCGCCATAACAGAGGTCGGAGGGGAATGATCATGCGGTTTGCAGCACTTGGCGATAGAAAAAATCCAGCGGTACTGTTTTTCCACGCCATGGGCGTAACGGGAGAAAGCAGTGAGCTGGTAGCAAAATATCTGCAGGAAAGATATTTTTGCATTCTGCAAACTCAAGCCAACGCTTATCAAAGCCGGCATGTGCCATATTCAGGACGAAAGCAAGGAAGAGATCGCCTATGCGCAGGATATGTTCGAGACGATCTTTAAGGACTACGCACTAAAGACATACAACAAGGATGTCGGAGAAAAGGCAGCCGAGTATGTCGCACAGGGCGTTACCTACGACCAATACTACGCCGCATACTTTGCAGCCCGTGGTATCGTAGGCAACAAGGGCGATAACGGGAAAACAATTTCAGGGTCTGCAAGCCGAAAGAAGAAGGCCGCTATCGATAAGGCCGTTCCAGGCGCAAGCACAAAGCAAAAGCACCTTTTGTACGAGGCACTCGGAGTGTCAGAGAAGGTGTGGTAAAGGGATGCCCCCTCCGTAACTGGAGGGGGTATTTTACTGTGTAGTTTCTGTGTAGCCTATATGCAAAAAGACCGCAAGAAACAGCAATATTTGCAAAGGCTAAAAATGCTGAAAACCCGCATGAACAAAAGAAAAACCCGCATTTCTGCGGGTTTTTCTTTGGCGGAGATGGAGGGATTTGAATTATGGTTGGATTTTTTGCTGTGCCCAAAATGCACGGTCGATTTCGTTCAAACGGCTCCTTGCTTCATCGAGCATAGACTGGCGGATGTGGGTATAGCTATCGGTTACGGCATATGACGAGTGCCCCATCATTTCCTGAATTACTCTCGGGTCGATACCGGCTTCCTTGCAGTTGGTCGCGAAGCTGTGCCGTAATTGGTGAAAGGTCGTTGAGCACTGGACATATCCATGACCTTTGCGGGGTTGAGCCATACCGTGTCGGACGCAAAATGCCTGCCAGCCCTTTTCAACCTGATGGCAGCGCAGCAGCGTTTTCCCGTCAAAGGAAAAAACATAATCATTCGGATTGCCGACAAATTTTCCGGACAGACTATCCAGCATAACAACGCGCCTGATCCCGGCCTTTGTTTTGGGCTCCTTAATGTGAGGGGTATTGCCGGTAAAGTACACACTTTTTGATACATGCAAAATGTGGCGGGCGTTATCAATATCCTTGAACTGGAGAGCCAGGGCTTCACCTTTCCGCAGACCGGTACACTTGATCAGAAAGCCAAGCCGGGAGTACATATCCTCATTCCATGCTTCGGAGATTATTTTTTGATCCTTGGCAGGGGCTTCTTCTCTTTGAGCAGAGGGCCGGCCGGCGGTGCGGTATTTGGCGTCGGTAGGGTTAAATGTAATGTCGCCGCCCAGAATGGCAAGAGCCATCGTCTGGCTGATGAGCTGGCGGTGAGTAATGACAGTCTTTTTGCAAAAAGTTTTGCCGAGGCTATCAAGGAAAGCCTTGATCATTGCCGGAGTAATTCCCCCGACCGGAAGATCCCCGAAATGGTCAACACACCTTCGGAACGGAGACTGATAGCCGCGGACTGTGTTGGGCGCAAGCTCTCCCCAGGATTGCTTCAACTGCTCTGCATAAAAGCGATACACTCTCGTTTTGTCCGTGCCGGCTTCTGCTTTGTTCCTTGTGCTGCACCACGGGCAGCATACCCAGTCCTGGTGTAATTCTCTTTTGCAGGTCCTGCAAATCATAATGATCACTCCTTATAAAGTTGTGCGGCTAATTATAAGGAGACTGTCATTTTTCGTCAATTAACTCGTAAAACAAAACATATCCCCGGCAGCAAGGTTGCACAACAAAATGGTAGGGCCGGTTCAATTCCGGATGCCGGGGTCCTTCACTGGCCACCCATAGGAGTGGCCCAATCTCTCTCTTTTGGAGGAGGGCCAGACAGTGGCCCTCCTTCCAAAGGCGAGAAAGCCAAAAGAAAGGGGCAGGACAATGTTATTTGAGGTTCTATTTGATGGGAAGGTAAGAGCGACCACTGAACATCCGGAGTGTATCCCGGAAAGGAACACACTCCGGGAAATGGAGGGTGCGGGATATGCCTTCCGTGTAAACGGGAAGCGCTGCAAGGCAAAGGATGTCGCTGCCGTTACACAGGGATAATTATTGTTGTTCAAGTTGAACAGTAAGGAAATTACAGCGAACACATACAAGAAGGAGACCACCATGAAAAGGCACAAAAAGGTTCTGTTTGAGCAGATTAAGGAAGAACAACAGAGCAAGCGAAAAAAGAAACCTTCTGCGGCATACTACTTTGCAATAGATGCTGTTTGGAATATCTTAAAAGTTGTGCTGGTGGTGGTCGGAACCCTCGTTCTTTCGGTGGCGGTGTCGGTCATTGCCACAGCCATCAATAACGGCCAGGCGCCGGATGCAGCAGTATTATCATTCTGGGTTAAGATGAAGGAATTCTTTCATTCGCTATTCGGGAGGGGGATGACATGAATTTAATATACTATAACAGCTTTGCGGAGCATATGAGAAAAACCTACACATCGGACTGCAGCATCTATTTGGAAAGCCGTGGTGTGATGGAATTGATGGCCGGGGCAGAGCTCCCGGAACAGTTGCTGGAGCAGTACCTTGGGTACATCGGGCCAAAGTACATCGTTTCGGAAAGCCGGCTGCCGCTGATGGGAACGGAGAATGCTTTTTCTCGATTTGTTTTCTGCACCAAAGCGGGGCAAAGGAGATTGCTTGTTGTGCTTTCGACAGAACGCCGTGAGGCTTATGAGGGAGATATTACAGCAGAGATAATCAAAGATATTCGAGAGTTTAGAGAGGGGGTGGAGAAATGAGTGTTAAAGTAGTGGTTGCCGTCGGAAACAGGAAAATCGAACGGTGCATCGCCAGAATGGAAGCGATAGATGTTTTGACAACGGTGCGGAAAAGGGAGGCTGTTCTGGATGCGGTTATCAATTACAATCCCCATGCCGTAATTCTTTCAAGGGAATTAAGCGGCAAAACGGAAATGACGGATGTGATCCAGCGCTGCAGGAATCTGAAGGAACAGTGCCGGATTGTATTCATTTATGGGGAAGTCGATGCGGAATACAAGTATTTTTCTGATTTTCTGGTGCGGCAGGGGATCTACAACATCCTCACCGGTGCGGTTGATGAGGATCGGCTGGAGGATGCAATCGAACGCACATACACCGCGGAGGATGTTGTGGGGTATCAAGCGGGACCGGAAGAGGATCGGGAGCCCATACCGAAGCCTATTCCGGAGGTGCGGCCGGTAGCGGCACCGGAGCAGGAAAAAGAGCTGGAAATACTGCTGGTGGAAAAAATCGTCGAACGAGAAACGATCCAAACCAAGGTGCTTGGTAATGTTGTGATCGGGGTGGCAGCGCTTTACCCGCACGGCGGCAGCACGCACACGGCATTGGAGCTGGCGGCCTGCCTGCACCGGCTTAAAAAGGATGTTGGCGTGTTGACCGACCGGGAGGTTTTTCGTCGAGCCAAAGATTATTATTTGCTCAAAGAGAGCAACGGCTGCATTGTGCTGGAGGGGATCTCGATCTATACCGATGAAGCCCAGGCGCTGGGCTGCCACCGGGTGGGGATCCGGATGTCCGGGACCTGGGGAGATTGACCGGCCACAACACCGAGCAGTTTTTGAAGGCCAGCTGCAAACTGTTGGTGTGCGGGGTGTCGGCGTGGGAGATCGACACCTTGACGGATTATCTGCGCGGCAACAAGTATGCAGATACGATTGAGTACCTTTTATGGCCGGCAAATGAAGCACAGGCAAAGTCTTATATTAAGAACCTGCGGCAAGGGAAGTGCCGGGGCTATGCCGTTGCCTATAACCCCGATCCATTGATAAAGAATACAGAGAACACAAAGATGTTCCAAAAGCTGCTGCAGCCGCTGATGGATACGATATAGTGTGTACCGTTTCTTTATTCACATTAGCGGAAATGCTTTTCAAATGAGTAATTCCGGGAATGCTAATTGAAATAAGGCGAGGATTGGCCACTTGTTATTCCAAATTTGCTTGACAAATTGAAATAAGGGGAATATGATTAAGTTAGTATTCTGATCTTGGAAAGGGAGTGAAAGGAAAATGAACGATCGTGCCGGTTACTGGAAGACAAACCTATCCGGAGAAATGGCGTACCAATCATTCGTGCCTTCTCCCCTGCCGCCGACGCCGCCCATCGAGATAAGCGAGGATATTCTTGAACAGCTGATTAAGGCGAATTCGCAGCTGGCCATCCTGGAGAGCGTGGCAACACGCATTCCAGATGTCGATTTGTTTGTCTCCATGTATGTGAGAAAAGAAGCGCTCATGTCCTCTCAAATCGAAGGAACACAGGCCACCCTGGAGGATGTTCTTGATCCGCTGATCGAAGACAATACAAACCGTAATGTTGCAGATGTTGTCAATTACATCAAGGCAACCGAGTATGCCATTAGGAGACTTCATGAGCTCCCGCTCTGCAATCGCTTGCTCAAGGAGACCCATGCAATCCTTATGGAGGGCGTCCGGGGGCAGGAAAAGAACCCGGGAGAGTTCAGGTGTTCTCAAAATTGGATTGGCGGGAAAGGCAGCACGCTGCGGAATGCAAAATACATTCCTCCATCTCCCGATGACATGACGGAGGCGATGTCCGATCTGGAAAAATACATCAATGCCGATGATAGATTGGATGGCTTGATTCGTGCTGCACTGATCCACTACCAGTTTGAAACGATACACCCCTTTTTGGATGGCAATGGGCGCATAGGACGCCTGCTTATCACTTTATTCCTGATGGAGAAAAAGATCTTAACTACCCCGGCTCTATATATCTCATACTTCTTAAAAAAGAACCGTGTGGAGTACTATGATCGCATGACAGAGGTGCGGAGCAAGGGAAACTATGAGCAATGGGTAAAGTTCTTCCTGCAGGCCATTGCCGAATCGGCGAAAGATGCCATAGCGGCCATCGATGAGCTGACGGCCCTGCATGATAAGAATGTTGACCTTGTTGCCGGAATGGGGCGTGCTTCCAAAAATGCGATGCTCGTGTTTCGGTACCTGGAAGCAAACCCAATCATCGAAATCGGAAAAACCGCAGAAGCATTGGGGATTACCTTCGGGACCGCTTCCAATGCAGTAGAAAGGCTTTCCTCTGCAGGTATTTTGGAACAAACCACGACCGGCAGGAGAAACAGAACCTTTGCCTATAAGGACTATCTTGCTATTCTCCGCAAAGGCACATGATGAAAAGCCCCCATTGAGGGGCTTTTCTGTTGCCCTTTTTCCAATAACATGATAAACTAAAGTCAGAGAAGACATAAAAAGAACAGGAGGTATTTACCATGAAGAGACTTATTGCAGTGATCCTGGTTGTTATGCTGCTGCTTTGCTGCGCAGCTTGCGGCAAGAATGTTCCTGATATCGAGGATGAGCAGCACGGTACGAATGAACCGATGGGAAAGGAAGAGAACCCCGGGGAGGAAACCGGAACCACCGAGGTCACCCCGCCGGTTGAGGAGCAGAACCCCACAGACCCCGGCGAGGAGGCAAAAGAACCGGAAGGCGCCAAGGAACCGGAAGAGGCGAAAGAGCCGCAGACGCCTGCCAAGGAGCCTGAAAACAAACAGCAGCAGAACCCCGGCCAGCAGCAGGGGCAGACCCAGACCGGCCCCAAGGATGGGGACATTAAGGAGGAGAACGGGCAAAAGTATATTTATAACAAGTGGCTTGGTTGGGGAATTTACAATGAACCAGGCACTGGGGGAGCGAGAGTCTGGGACGGCCCCGATGAGCTTTCCGGCAACAAGGTCGGCGTTATGTAATTCCCAAGACAACCGAATACCGGGTGAGCAAGCAGTCGCAGTAATGCGGCTGCTTTTCTATATCTCAAAATGAAAAGGAGACAGAAAGCATGAGGAAACGCATTTTATCAGCCCTGCTGGCTGTGATGTTTCTCTTTACCGGTTTGCCCGGCACAGCCTGGGCGGTCGGTGAGGGCAACATGGAGGCCGGCGGCGGCCAGACCGAGACCGTGACGGGAGACAGCTTCTGGAACGGCGATTGGGGCATCCGCTTCTGCGTGGTCGATGTGGCCAGTCAGACGGTGGTTTCCGCAACCTATGATGCGGCAAACAAGAGCTCCGGTTATGAGAACTACATACACTTTGGAAAAACAAACAAATTCGATTATCGGGGAGGTGCTTCCCTTTCATTCCAGCAAAGCGATTATTCCTGGGAAGATCCGGCGGTAACCATCCCCACCATTGTCCGCACAAGCGGTGCGCCGGATATCAAGGCGATCAAGGATTACTTTACCGATGAGACGGTCATCCGCTGGATCGGGGATGTGACCGGAATGGCATATGATACCCTGATCAGCGGTGACTACAAGCTGTTTATCGAACCGATTTTGTACTATACCTTTGATAGTCAAAAGTATGCGATGACCGCAACCGAGGCGGCGCTGTTTGACCGGGCTATCAATGGCTTGCTGCTGCGCACTATGGGTAACGCTACCCACCAGCAGCTGCCGCTGTCCCTCTATCTGGAGAAGAGCGACCTGGGCTTCTCCAAATGGTCCGGCGCCAAGACCGGCATCCAGAACGATACCAATATCATCAACTATCTTGGCATGGGTATTGTCAGCTTCATCCCGGAGGAGGATCCCGAGCCCGGGACCGGCGGGGACGGCGACGGCCCTACCGTCCCGATTTCCTTCCGAAAGACCGACCCGGAGAGATTTAATGCAGCCAATTACAATACCGGGCTTATTACCTTTGCTCCGGCATCCTCCAATTCAGCTGCTTTCGATAATATCTCCGGAGCTGTGATCGAGATCTCCGGCAATGGCACAGGCGCAGGAACCTACGAGCTGCCGTGTACGGTGGAGCTGGGAGAAGGCACCTTTACCGCGAGAGAGGTCACACCTCCCTATGGGTATCTCCTCAATGACGCATGGAGCGCAGAGATCACCGTGGAGGTGGAAAAGGACGGGGAAGGGAAACCCATTGAGGGAGCCGAAGCAGAGGCGACCATTACCGTGTCCGGCGGCGGAGGCACCGACGGCACCTCCTACGCATCGGTTGAAGATTATCGGCAGCGCGGTCAGCTGACCGTTACCAAGGTCGATAATGAGACGATTTCCCTCAACCACGGCAACTACCGCACTCCGCAGGGTGATGCTACCTTTGCCGGTGCCGTATTCGAGCTGCGGGCAGCCAAGGACATCTACCTGCCCTCCACCTGGATCAAGATCTACAGCGAGGGTGACCTGGTTGCAACTGCAGTGACCGGCAACGACGGCAGCTTTACCATCAACGGTATCGAGCAGGGTGTCTATACCCTGCAGGAGATCACGCCGAGTGACGGCTATGTGTTCCAAGGCGCCAAGGCGCGTGGGCAGATTTATACCATCACCAATGCCTATACCGGCAGCGGGACCAACATCCTTTCCTTTGACGACAAAGCGGCGGGCGATACCGGCAATAAGAACCAGTACGCCAACACCGTTATAAAGGCGGATCTGACCCTTACAAAGTTTAACGAAAACCGTACCGTTGAGAACGAGATGGACGGCAACGCCTATGAGATGAATAAGCAGCCTGCAGAGGGCGTTTACTTTGCGGTGTACCTGAACAGCAAGGCGGCCGCCGGCGGCAATCCCATCTATTCCACCACCGATGACCCGGTGGGGGATGGCACCTCCGGCAGCGCATCTACCGCCGGTTGGGGGTATCTCGACCTTGTGAACCATAACTTCTATTCTCCGCTGCCTGATGAATGGTTTAAGCAGAGAGATCTGGATGCCAATAATCCGCTGCCTAACGGCAATCCCAGCGTAGAGGAGGGGAGAGCGGAGGAAACCGACCTTGCAAGGATCTCCATGAAGGACCTTTACATGGTTCTGCGGACCGACAGCACCGGCCGGGCGACGACCCTTGACCCGTCCACTGTGGTTTACTGCAGTTGGGGTGAGCTGGGCAACTCCGCAGCAAACGGCACCGCAGGCATCGACTATCGGCTGCCTTACGGCTTATACACCATAATCGAGCTAAACCCCTACGAGGGGCGCGAGCCGGACATGTTTGAGGTGTTTATAGGCCGTGACCCGGAGACGGAGCCTGCGACCGCACCCACGGAGACCAAGAGCGGGTCCGGCGAGGACTATCCCTATACCTCCGGCTGGTACGATTTCAATTACAATTACATTCTGGAGAACAAGACCCTCAAGCAGACCGTTACTGTCCGCAAGACCGATACACAGTCCGGTAAGACGATCCCGGCAGCCAACACGACCTATCGCATTTGGAGCTGGGACAACATCTCTGCCAACGGGGTGACAGAGCATCCGCTGCGGCCCTATACCAGGAAGATCGTCGCGGGGGACGGTACTGTAACGGCGGACACCGTTGTACCGCCTACTGTTTCGATGGATTACAGCAGCCTCACCATCGCCCCGGGAGAGAGCGCTGCGGCACCGGAGCTTTCCCTTGACTTTGCTGGTCCGGCAGCGGTTGTTCTCAAGGATGGGACCAAGGCGATCAGCTGGACAGCGGCAGAGCAGGCGGAGATCAAGACCGACTTCGCCAATGCTTACGCTGTTTACATCGCCGACGCCGGTGTGGCCAAGGCGGAGCAGAAGACCGATGGCAGCTGGTCGATAATCGGTGTGGCTGCCGGCACAACCAAATATAGCGTAAGGCTGCCCGGTGGGCAAGCCATCACCGGGACGGTGAAAGTAGCTGATGGGGCTGCAACCGCAACAAATAGCCCTGTAACCTGGAAGGTTGACGGCCACTGGATCCACCAGACCATCAGCTATCCCAACCCCCATACACTGACTGATTTCAAGACTGATGCAACCGGAACCTTTACCATGCCGGATTATCTCGTGTATGGGGATTATCTACTCTATGAGATCGAAAGTCCGGAAGGCTATGTTCAGGCGGAGCCGTTTGCATTCACCATCAATAAGAGTGATGCAAACAACAGCAAGATCTATCTGACACTGAACATCAAACAGGCGGATGTGCCGCAGAAGGCCCGGATCGTCTTTGAGAAGTCCGGCAATCTGCTGGTTGGCGCTGAAGCGTATAAGACCCTGCTTTCCTTGAATGGACTGAAGCCCCTTTGGAAGATCGGACTGCTGGCCGGAGGTACAACCTTTGAGGTGTATGCCGCGGAGGACATCGCCACCCCCGAGGGAACCGTGTACTATACCGCAGGGCAGCTTGTGGAGACCGTAAAGACCGACCGCACCGGTATGGCGCAGACCTCCGAGCTGGAACTGGGCCATTATACCGTGAAAGAGGTAGCCACCACATGGGGCTATCTGACTGACGGTGAGCCGATCGATGTTGTGCTTGCATATGCAGGCCAGGCGGTAACTATCTATCCGAAGTATCTGGAGGTCGAAAACATTCGTCAGAATGTCATCTTTAAGGTGCTCAAAGAAGCGGTAACCAAGAACGGCAACAAGCCTGCAAATGATGTCTACTTCGGGCTATACAATGCGCAAAGCATTTACGCTTCCGCAGATGAGGCATGGATCGTAATGCCGCGCAGCAACTTCATCATCAAGAAGGGCGAGACCGTGACCTTGGATATCGGGCTTTCCTCACTGATTGCAGATGAGCAGGTTACCGTGACGGTAGAAAAGATGGCAAACCCGGACCCGGCCGGTAAGCCCATTGAAGTGGCAAATGTAAAGAACCACGACAATCGAGTATTTGAACTGATCGGCACAGAGGTTGGAAGCACCACCTTCGTTGTTTCGGCGGCAGGGCTCTCGATTGAGGGGACCATCGAAGTGCTGGCGGAAGATGCAGAGCTGCCGGATCCGATGCCGGAGGCAAAGCCGGCCAGCAGTATGCAGGATGGGGAGAATACACTGACAATGACCGTCGCAAGGACCAACTACCGGTTGATTGCCGGGAAGCGTGTCGATGAAAGAACCGATAAGCTGGATGTGACCTTCAGTGAAGACGCAGCACAGGAATACTCGGTGCATGTGAAGGATAAGAGCGTTGCGGTTTACGACCCCGACAGCAGGTGCTTCTTCGGCGTTGCGGCCGGCAGCACCACCTTTACCGTACAAAACACAGATGGCCTTATTGTAGAAGGCACCATCGAGGTCCTGGCGGATCCGGAGGCCGTTACCGGCGATGATTTGACCGGCCGGAGCTCCGGAGAGCCCTCCACAGAGGCAGCTGCTCCGGAGACCGAAAAGGAAGACGGAGCCGATGCACACTCCTCTGAAGATGAGCAGGCCACAGAGAATACCGATGGCAGCCAGGCAGAGGAAGGACCTCCTGCGGAACCGCCCGCAGTTCCTGCAGAACTGCCGGCGAAACTGCCTGCTGTTCCTACCGATGCCGAGGGCGACGATCCGGAGCCGGAGCCCGTAATCCCTGCGGCAGAGATCCCGGCTGCAATTCCCGGCACTGCGACAAAAGAGAAGGAGGCGGTACTTCCCAAGGTACTTATTCCCGCAGACTCTTTACTGGAGGTCATCCGCATTAAGGACGGTGTCGGCACCTCTTCCTTGGACCTTCCCCTTGGCAGCTACTATATCCGAGAGCTGAAGGCACCGGCCAATTATGAGTATGATCCTGACCAGCGCTGGTACTTCCGGTTTATGTACTCACCTTTGGCCGGCACAACAGTTACGGTGACTGCAAACGGCGGCCATGTTATCGTCAACAAAACAGATGAAAGACCGCCGGTAATTATTATTCCGGAAGAAATTGGCCGCATGGAGCTGCATAAGCCCAAAGGACCCAACTATTCAACCACAACAAACCCTGGAACCGGCGCCGGTGAACCATGGGAAGAAGCAGAACTGATCAGGGAAAGAAAAACAAAGGATGCTTTGATTAACACCTATGTTTTCACAAGTGACCGGGAGGACGATGAGCTGCAGTTGGCAAAGAAGATCTCCGATGGAGATGTGACCTGGAGACTGCGGGGCATCGATTATCTGCTGCTGCGCACGATCCCATCCGGGAAGCGCATCGAGGAAACCGTTTCCTTTGACTCGCTGGACAACAAGAGTGTACCGGAGACTTATACCGTGACGGTAGATGGAGAGGAGGTCATTCTTCAGCTTGAAAAAGCCGATTACACCGAGCATCGCAGCGAGGGCACGCAGGGCTACTGGAGCTGGGATCCGATTACCGTAACAGGTACGCTGTACGGCAGCCCGACAATGACGAAATACTATCTGGGCGATGAGCTGATCCCATATAATGATAGCGCCCCGGTTATCGGCGGTTATGAGACTGCTTATCTGCAGTACCTCGGGCTTAATGCCGACAACTTCCGGATTAAAAGCGGAGCATGGAGCGGCGAGTGGACGACAGGCAGCGATGGCCAGTCCTTACGCAATGTGACATTCCGCTGCAGCCGGTTGACCTGGCACGAAGGCAACCCCGCAGTAACCTATTATTCCGCGGAAGCGGTCTACTCTAACGGACTGACTGATGGGCCGGAACGCTATGAAATCCAAGCAACTGCAACCTATACCCCCAGCAGGGCGGCTGTTGTGGCTGGCGCCGTTGGGGGGAACCGGGGCAACGTTGTTTGCGCGTTCCTTTGGATCCGCCTTAACAATGCCCGCTTCTTCGATCCGGATGGTCGCCCGATCGGCAGAGGCCGCGTCAAGCGGACCAGAACGGCCGACACGGTTCTGATCGGTAAAGCAAAGTATAGGCTCGTTGAGATTGAGGAGGATCGCCTTGATGAGGAGTAAGCTGCACAGAGGAAGGACCGGAACGGTAAAAAATATTGTCTTCTTCGTGAAAATAATGTAGAATAGGAACGAAAGGACGACCAAACGGTTGGCGGCGCCCCTTTTTCTGTATCTTCGGGGGCAGCTTCTTTGTGGTGCAATCGTAGAGACAGCAAAAAGAAGCAACCGCCTCGTCTCCAAGCATGCGGTTACTTCTGTAACACTATTGGGGACTACCGTCACCGGCCATCCTTTCACCCTTATTGCAGCGCATCCGTTTTCAAAAGTCAACATAGAGAATAACCCATGATATGAGAGGCCTGCCAGCCGGAAAACACCCGATTGGCCGGCCCTTTTCTTATGCCGAAGCAAAGGATGAAAGGATGTGATGTAATGCCCGGAAAAGGCTATCGGGTGGATACGGATTTTAAGCTGCGGCCGGACCGCAGAAAGAAGAGAGCAAAGGCGGCTTTGGTGGCGTTGGCTATCATGGTGCTGCTGGAGGGCTATCTGTTCTTACACTATCTCTCATGGCTCGGCAAAACCGGAGAGCCCCCCGGCATTGTGGCGTTTATGACTTCCATGGGGGCGCTGTTTACCTTCTTCCCGACGGTTCCTCTGTTCTCTGCGGATACATGGAGAGCACTGGGCCGGATGTACCTTGCCGGCCTGCCGGTGATGGCGTTGATCCTTGGCTTTTTCCTGCTTTCCACCAAGCGGCTGGATCCCTTCCGTGGCGTGGAGTATGGCTCTGCCCGGGGGGCAAGCGGGGGGGAGTG
>ERZ859738.1185-NODE-1185-length-13209-cov-4.124601_pt1 | contig 13209 bp, 12 predicted proteins | sample MGYA00510122_ERZ859738 | MGnify/ENA primary metagenome ERZ859738 (study PRJEB30046, sample SAMN00715139) | human gut metagenome | study: EMG produced TPA metagenomics assembly of the A metagenome-wide association study of gut microbiota in type 2...
CCTACCATTCTGCTTGATGCAAAAACGTTGCTTTCATCAGTAAGATAGTTCTCTATAGTTGCTTCAAACAATTTTAGAAACTTTTTCGCTAAAAATCTTTTGTGTTTTTACGCATGTAGATAAGACAAGTATGTTTTTGTAGGATTGCACTGGGAGAGGGGGCATAAGTCTATGGCGCAGTACGACCATTACCCTTTATGTCGTATGACAACAATTTTAATCTTCTATGACAGCAGATTTCCATTCCAAGAGTTTCCTGTCTAGTATAATCTTCTTAGCTTCGCCTCTTTTACCATCTATATAATAGTACTTGGCGAGTGACTCGTCAAACTGGGATACGAAGGCGGCTCTTACTCGGGCGCACTTCTCATTGATGGAATTGGAGAGGGGGTTGGTCAAGGCATCTATGCTCTGGCGAATCTTCTCTGCAGATAGATGCACAGGGCTTTCCTGCTTGGCGCAAATGTCGAGATAGATGGTGTGTAGCTCTTCTCGATAGTCGGAAAGGTTCTTGAATACGATGCCCTCCTCATGGCGTAGGAAGAGGATGAATACAGCTTTTATCAATGGCTCCATCTTGATTTGCATATTATGATAATCGGGCAGGATGATGTCGTATTTCTCCGTGATAATCAGTCGGCTCAACTGCTTCTCGGGGAAGAGATACTGCTTGAGCACCCATTCGCTCACACCCCTAAGTTGTAGGTCTCTCACTTGGTGATATACCTCCCGCATCTTTTCCTTTACATCTTCATCAAAGGTTTCGTCTGCTGGCAGCTGTGGCTTGTAATCACCTAAGGTGAATTCAGGGACAGAACTACAGAATACTTTGGCACTGGAGAGTTGCTTGTCTAGTAGCCTCTCCATCAGTGGCATCAAGTCGGCATCCTCCTGAATGGATATTGGAAAGGCATTTACATAGTCTATGCCGTCCTCGCTTCTTTCGTATTGCATGATGCAAGGAGACAAATTCTCGGCATCTATCTTTTCATCAAGAAGTTGCAGAAGAATGTCGGAGGTGGCAGCCTGTGAGAAATCCCCCTTCGTCATCTGTGGAAAATTGTATACGGCAGCATCCCTTATCTCATGCATCAGATAAGGGAAATAGATGAAGTTGATGGATTCCTTCCACAGCAGCTTTCGTATCTCTTCCAAATGGTTGATGATGGAAAGATTCAACTGCTCATTGTATCCTTGCTCCACGAAGAATGCATAACCACGCCACTGAGTGGGGAAGTTCCTGAACCTCAGTGCCTTTACTTTTCTTGTTCTACCAGCCATATTTCTTACTTAATTTTCTCTATCAAGATATCTTTCCATTGCCCATATAGGTCATAAGGGTCTAACTGAGAAAATATCTCAGTATATGTATCCTTAACAATAAGGAAATTGCCACCTCCCATATAGTATGATTGCCAACCTTCAGGTGGCGTGGTACGGAATAAATCGCAGTCGCATGCCTGGAGGGTAGGGCAAAGCAATATGGCTTGTTCCCAACTGATGGTATAAGCAAAATTGGTGTGATATAGCTTGCCATCGGAAGTCACCATCCAAAGTCCACCCCCTTCTCCTGCAAAGGAGAATGCGATAATGTCAAGATGTAGGTAATCCTTATAATTTTCAGAATTGATTTCTATTACATTCATAATCTTATCGAATTATATATTCGCAGCAAATATACGACAAATAGCAAGAATTGCCAAATATTCTGTGATATTTTTTATTTTTCTTTTCGATTTTTTGCCCGATGTACGAGATAGATGCCCAGGGCTAACCAGAATGCTGGGCCAAACACACTGTTGCCATTGATGGCAGCGCCTAGAAAGGAGGCACTGCCTAGGATGACGCAAAACCAGCCGAATTCTTTCATAATTCCTGCTCCTTTTTGACCTCAATCTCTGTTTCATCCAATTTCTTGGAGCATAATACTGCTATCAGTCCAATAATGGCATTGATGAGTGATAAGCCGAATGCCCAACCAAATCCTATCTTTCTCTTTCTGCCGAGGCAGCCGATGCCGAATGCTATCGCAACCGCAATTACAAATAATACTAATCTGACCATACTCTAGTTCGTTTGAAAATTTTAGGGGCAAAGATAGTGTAAAATCTGATAATCAGCAAATCTTTTAGCTCCACAAGCCTTGTGGAGGTGTGCTTTTCTCTAGGTAATACATCTGTTTTCAAGAAAAAAACTAACTTTGCCATCTCATAAAGTATTAATTTAAAAAGTTACAACTATGATGTTATCATTTTTATCAAAATCTCATCATGCAAGAATTGCAGTGTCAAGTCTGTTGCTTCTATTGACAAACGTTGCTTATGCAGGGGTTGACTGGACGAGATATGATGATGCTCCAACTCTTTTCTTGGGTTGGGAAACTTCTTTCTATTTTGCTATAGCAGCGATTGTGTTGCTTGGCTTGTCTTGGATATTGACAGATCGCTTTAAAGGAAAAGATGGAACCCCTGAAGGAGGAATGGGTTGTGTTGTAGGCTTGATAAATTCGGCAATGATTATATGTGCAATATGTTCGTTTTATCTCTTAGTCCCGATAGGAATAGTATATTTTTTGTTAAAAGGCAACAAGAAAAAGTAACAGAAAAGATATTTTTCGTACCTTTGGAGTAGATTTGGCAATAACTGAGTCTAAAGTTGGTAAGAATAGAAAAAGTCGATGTTATAAATAAGAAAACAATTATAGTTATAGCATTGTTTTTCTTTATCGGAAATGCAATAGCAGTACGCCATGTTGGGTATGGCGCACAAGTTTGTGGCGCTAATACAATGCCATCAGATGAAGATGATTATCAAAAGGAAATCATCGCGAAATTTGGTGACTTGTATTTTGATTCATCAGAAAATCCAGAGGAGACAACTTCTGGGATGGCAATGTGGTGTACCCAACAAGAGAAACGATACAAGAACAATGTGGCAGTTTATTCTGCTAAGCTGAGTAGCCTGCCATTGCAGCCAATATTGAAAGACTGCCTTAAGCAGGAGACTGATTGCTGGAACAAGTTGCAGGCTTCGCTTAATAAGTTTGATGCCATGTATCTCAGATTGTATTATTATACTGGTGGTACGATGGGGATTATCTGTCAAGCTGATGCACCAATGAACATCGCTTATATCCGAATGTCTTGCCTGAAGGATGATTATGAATTGTTTGCCAATAAGCAAGAGCCGTCATTTGCAAAGATGAAGGTTATTGATACTACGGTTTGGAATAAAGAGCTACAGGAGGCTTTAGCCACTGTGAAATACGAAACTCAAGACAAAGAGTTGATTAAGTCTTATGGCAGTGCATCAGAATACAAACAACTGTATTGTCAACTGGAGAAATATGCAATTGAGACCAAGACTTTGCTGGCAGGATGGGTGACTCAACGTAGAAATGCAGAGCAACTTCTTTCTGACTCACAACAAGGCAATTACAGAAAACATACACTGATGGTTGTCAATGCTTTGGCATATCATTTATATAATAATAGAACGTTGTAACAAAAAATATAGTAAATGGTTATGAAGACATATTTGCTTGAGACATTAAATCGCTATAAAAGGTTCTCGGAGAGCCTTGATGCGAAAGCTGTGCTTTCCAATAAAGCATGGGTAGTTTTTAATGATGAAGGCGAAAAGCAAGTGTATATCTTTCAAGAGGATGGAACTGTATTGATAACAACGAACGGAATTGGTTCTGTAAAGACTTGGAAATATATACCTGCAAACAAATCAATTCTTATCAATGGTGAAGATAATAGCTTTGTGATGCTTCGTACAGCATTTGTTGACGAAAACATCCTAGCCTTCCAGTTGGATGGTACGGATAGATACGCTTTTATGATAGATGAGAATAATAAAGCGTTGTTTGCTCCCAAAACTTTGGAAGAGTTAAATACGTATTTAGTGGACAAGCTAGATACGGAAAAGCAGAAGCAGATTGAACAACAGAATAAAAACAAAGAGTTTGCTGAAAAAGCTAAACAAGAAGCAAATCGCGAAAGGGCAGAGAAAATAAAGGCCGAGATACAAATTAAATACCAAGATTCCAAAATGAAAAAGGCTGGAATCTTTGGCGTTTTAGGCGTTCTTCTTTATGTTTTAGCTGCTGCTTGTTCTGGATTAAAAGATTGGCTTGGATGCGTACTCTCTTTAATATTTGCTATTGCATCTACTTGTTTTTGCATATATTATTATAAGCAAGGTGAACATGCTTTTGAACAAAAGATAAAGGAATATAAGGAAAACAATCCTAATGATCCTTGTATAGTATATTTATGATAGAGTATAAGCTTGAGGCGCAAAAGATGCAACATATGAATAATAAATAAGTGTTCTGATAAAATCTCTGAAGAGGATCCCGGGAATGTAATGGATACGTTAAAAGTGTTAAATGATGGAAGAATATAAAATAAAAACAAAAATTAGGAATATCCGTTGTGAAATGATAGATTACGAATATTCGTATAGTGTAGGTGAATTAGAGCCTTTTTATCAAGGACTTGCTATCTTTAGAGGTCGTAATCTGTTTGGAAAGAATTATGACTACTATATAGTTAATGAAAATTTTGAAGATCACTTTTATAAGGTTTTTGTTGCAGAAAAAGATACAAATATATTTATTCAGAGAGATAATAATATGTATTTCATTGTTTCTGCAATGGAAAATGCAATTATAGAACATTTCCTGGCAAAGACAGAGAGACAGAATGGGATTTACGTCCAATAATTCTTGCAGTTTTAGATACTTGTGGCAATCTTCTATCAAAAGATGATATGTATAATTATATAGCAGCAAATAATAATGTACCATATTTGAGGATTGACAATTTGTCATGTATTTACAGCTGAATATTTACTTATTTGTACAGTAGTGTTAATCCCCCCAAAATCTACATGCCAAAATGTCATTGCTAGGGCAAATGTTATTGGGAAAAAACAAATATTAAACTGATCTTATGGTTGGTATACCTTTTGCAGAAATTAAATATGTACACGGCTAAAAACTTTTGAGTCAATAGCCTTATTCTATAATCATTTAAATTATTTACAACAATGGAACAAAATCCTAATTTTCGAGCACTACTCGAGGGTGCTTACGCTCAGATTCCAACTCTAGCTGGCAACTTTGTTAAGTTCAGTGAATTTGTAACTCGCTTCAGTGAATTGGTTGCTGAACGTAGTGAAAAGACAATTGATGTAGAGGAGTTCATCAAAGCTAACTATCCCGATGCTAAGTATGAACCTAACTACAAACCGCAAGACACCGATGATGTATTTCTTGCATTCCGCATTGCCCCCAACAAACTCAAGTACATTAGCGCGATGAAGAAGAAGATTGAGGGTGTATTCAAGACTACAGTATGTGATACTGACGGTTGGGTTCCGTTCGCCATTTTCGGCCAGAAAATCACTCGTTCAGAATATGAGGCCATGGGGTTCCTCAACATTCGTGAAGTGGTTCGTTGCCTGTTTGGTAAACGTATTGAGTTCCGTCAAGGGGACATCTCTAAACACGAGGCTCCCGTGCAAGTACGCGATCTTAAAATGGTAGGACGAGAGGATTTTATCTCTACACCGACAACCACACGACTCACTACAGAAACGTTCAAACCAAAGCAAGGCAGCTATCTTGGTAACGAACTTGATAAGTATGCATACTTTCCACGACCTAAGGATATGCCAGGATTGAAGGGATGGGATGCTGCAGTCAACTCTCTGGCAGTAAACCTTGCCCTTGAGGAACGATGGTATTATGACGATGCAGACAAACAAAATCGACCTATCTTGAAGAATTATCTCTCGTTTACCTTTCAGCGTCTTCAATATGAAGACAAATTGGAGAAAGAGGCGGCTGCTAAGAATAACAGACAACCACGACTCAAAATTCTCGAAAATCAGCAGTATGCAGTTTGGAATACTGGACTTGTAGACAATATCTATGATCCCATCTATGCCTATTTCATGCGCAACGATGGTCGTACACCCACAATCAAACAGCCTTGGGTATTTATGGGCTTCAATACAGCCAACTCTTCTCAGCAGAAGATTATGTCTAGCTTTCCTTATCGCCCAGAGCGAGCATCGTACTTCAATGATCCTCGCGAACTTCTTTACGATACTCGAGCTACAGAACCGACTCTAGACTGGGATCATTTTTTGAAAGATAACATATCACGACTGCCCATAGGTTTCATCAAGAAAGGATATGCAGACAGTTTCCCATTTGTAGATGATCCTTCAGCACTGCCTAAGCAGAAGCGCGAAGAGTACTATCGCAGCATGGCTGATGCCATATATGCTGACGATGATTGGAAACAGTTTGTTACTACTCGTTTTCGCAATGCTGTAACTGTGGCTCTGGCACGTGTAGCATGGAACTACAAGACTGCTATTCCAGTTTACTATCCTACCGCAAAAAAACTGCAATTACTCCTACCATTGGCACTCGAGGACAAGAAAAGAATTGATGTGGCATTGGTTTGTAATCATGTTTACAAGCCCGAAGAGGGAGTAAACAACTATGAAGGTCGTACTATCTTCACGTTGCAGATGGCATACAACAACGCTCGACTCATCACTCGCCCTGATAGCGACTGGCTCATGGCTGACATGGCAATAAACAAGTAACCCTAAACAATACATGAAGTCTTGTTTTTTAGCTAAAACAAGACTTCATGTATAATAAATTGGAGTTTAAATCATACAAGGACATTTGTATATTTTTAGTTGCTCATAAATTGAAATGGAAGGGCATAGAACCTGAAGTGCACAATCCTTACATTCCAATTTCTTATTTCGCGTGAAATACCAATAGCAGTCTTGTGAACCAACCCAATTATTAATAATACAAGCAAGGTCTCGATTTTGTAAAGACTCAATTTGCTGGTTTACACAGTAGACCATCCCGTCATAATTGATTGTTATATGACCAAAGTATGATGTATTTATGTAATCTTTCAAATAACAGTCTTTTAGATTTTGATTGATTTTAAGAACCTCGTCTTTGGTTATAACCATTTGTGGCTGTAGGGTAATATTCTTTTCATCCAAGAATATAGGGCACAATACTATATTTTCTTTTGCACCCGTAAGCTTGTCAAGATCAGAATTATCTTTTACAATATATTTTAGGATTAACCTTTCTTCTCTTAGGTTTATAATATCTAAGGGGGTAGCTGAATCGATAAGCAATTCTACCATTATTGTTCTATACTTGCGTAACATATCTTGTATATGTTGAATAGGATAAGCCAAGTAATGGACTCTAAAAACAACAAGTAGGTTTCTTGTTTGGGCAAGATTTAAAATTCTTTCCAATTTATCGCATGAAATTTCTCCAGACAAGACAATTCTTTCCAGGTCAAAAGAAATAAGTTGCAGTAATATTGTGTCTATGTCAATCTCTGTATGATTAACGTTTGGATACTCTAATTGATTGTAAGCAAATGAATTGAGATTTATAGACAATGTATTATTAAGTAAAAAAGTGATAGATTTCAACATCATATTTGTATATGATGCCAAGTTGTGCCCTAAAGCTTTGTTTTCTTTATTTAAGGAGGTCATTATTTGTAATCCTCGTTTTGGGAAATAAGGCATTGACTTGTTTGGTTGGATGAAATATCCGACTCCGTTGTCGGCGATTTTTTGCAAAATAGACTTGTTGTCATCGCAATCATCCATATAACCGAATTGATTTAATGTATTGACGGTTTTATGTGGGACGGCTATATTCCTCATATATATGCTACTAAACTTTATTGTATCATATATGAGCAATTCTTTTGATGTTGCCTTGATATAGCAATGTGGAAAAATTATATATAGTCTGTTCATTTTATTATAATGTTTTCTTTAAGTACTTCTATTATGTCAGGATGAGATTCTATGTATGATACAGCATCTGACAATAGTTTTGCAAATTTATTTTTTGAAGTAAACTCATCACATTTACCATTGCTGTAACAAAAAGAACATTTAGTGCAACAAAATTGGATGTAGCATTTCTTGCATAAAGATGAAACTTCTGCGATTCTTTTCATAAATCCATTTGCAACCTCATTGCAATCAATATGAACACAGCCACTATTATCAATATATCCTAACGGTGAATCCCTATTGACTTTTTCACATGGATGTATTTTCCCATTATAGCTTACGAAAAGTCGTTTTGAAAATGGAATACATGTGCCAGTTGGCAAGGTACTATTCTCTATACTTTCATCTACGAGTAGCTCACTCTCTTTGCTAACTGAATTATTCAACAGCCTTGTAGTAAAAACCAAAATTCGATTAAAGAGCGGATTTTGAGTGATTAAACTTGGAACCAACTCTATATCCTCTGGAATTTCAAATGCTTTAAGCATAGATAGAATTCTGTTTCCATCTTTTGCATCCTCTGTAGGAACATGAAGGGGGCTAAAATTCGGCGTTGTGTTAAATTGCATCTTAAACCAATCAACGATTTCCCTTACATCACTTTTATTTGTGAAAACCGCATTATAGCGAAATGTTGCGAACCATTCTGGATATAAATTCTCAACACACTTTAAGTTCATCATTACGATGTCAAACGAAGGATTCCCTTTAGGAGTTACTCTATAAGAGTCGTTTTCCTTGTTGCCATCAAGACTAATTAGCATTTTGAATTTGTGACGTGACAAAAAATCTGCATGTTTTGATAGAAGCATTGCATTTGTTGTCATTGTAAAAAACAATGAACGGTTGCGAAATTCTATACGTTCTGCATATTCTACAATTTGGCGCACTACAGCGAAATTCATCAATGGCTCACCTCCATAGAAACTAATGGCAAAAGGTTCTTTAGGTGCATTTGATAGAGGTTCTTTCTGAAAAAGAATTGCCAAATAATCAATTATGATTTTGGCTGTTTCAAATTTCAGATTCCCCAACATACCTCTTCGGCTATCAAATGTATCATACCCTTCGCTATAGCAACAATATTCGCATCTAAGATTACAGAGTGTTGTTGTCTCAAATATGATTTGTGACAGTTTTACCAATACTCCTTGTATAGTATTCCCTGTTATATAACTATCAAATGATGAAGTATATTTATCAAGGTATCCATATTGCTTTAACAGACGAAAGGTTTCGTCTCCTTCATTTCTGTCGTTTGAAATTATATCGTACACATTCTTTGATAATGGCAATATAGCCTTTTTCAAAGGACTATACAAATAATAATTTTCGTTTTGAGTTTGAAATACTATAGCTTCCATATGCGTAAAATAAGGAAAGCCAAAGTGTTAAACAATGGCTCTCCCTTAATTAGTGATTCTTTAATCAATGTTCCAACTTCCAGCAGAGGCTACATCGTCGCACATTGTAACTTCACCTTCTCTGATGAAACACTCACAAGGACAATAACAGTTGCTAATGCGAACAATATGTCCTTTTTGTCCAGCAACTCTTAATCTGTTTTTGAGTTGTTTGTTCTGCTCTTCTATAACAGACAGTTTTAAAACTCCCATAAATATTCTTTTAACCCCTTTTGTTGTGTACAAGTCAATCGCAGGGGTATTGCGTTTCGACTTGCTTGTGTATTGCTGTTAAATATTCATCCATAGGAATGTATATATCCGTGTTGGTATAAAGTGCATCAGTAAAAGTCTTTGGAAAGGCTGTATAACCGATTAATGCCCCTCGGAGCATATATCCATACTCTTTACTATCAATGCCTCTATTTTGGGCATATCGGTCAATTTGGTCAAAACCAAAAGGTTTGATAAAGAAAGCCATCAAGGATTTCAATACAACCAAGTTGGCGGGAATGCTAAATGATGAGCATTGGTTGTGCTTGTATGACCAAAATTCCCGAAGAGTGCTAAGTATTTGCTTTCCTTTTTCTGTGTTAGAGCATTCTAAGCACTTATATTTGTTGGCTGATTCAACAATAAGGTTCAATACAACTTCGTCAGACAAGCTTCTTTGTTTGCACATAAGAGCTTCATTCATAATGACATCAAGAAATACTTTTTCTTCATCAGAATTCAGTACATCAATGCTTATAGTTAAGTTCTTTAGCGAGAAACAAGAGTAATCAATGTTTCCGTTTGCCTCACCAGATACTTTTGCATTACCGATAAGATCATTCATAATATCACTAACACGGACAAACAAAGTTCCTAAAGTCGTATCGTACATAGATGAACCAGATTCTATGTTCGTTATCTGTTGTTTTATATCTGCGATCTGCTGCTTTATGGACTTAAATTCGTAATTTTCATCTTCGTATTTTTTGATTTCTTGTTTGAGATACTTCTTACGCTCATATTCCCAAGTTCCCTTTTTGAAATATTCACGTTTTTTCCCCATTTTGATACCATTATCACGTTCTTTCTGTTTTATAGAATTAAGTTCTTCTATCCAATCAGAAATGCCATCGTGACATTCCATGCTATAAAGTTTGCTTTCTAGCGCATCCTTTTGTGATATTAAGAAATCTCTTTTGTCGGTACTATTTGCTTGTTTATTCTGAGATATTTCTTCTGCACGAGCCTTTGCCAATTTGACAATTTCAGAGAAATGTTGCATAAGAATATCAAACAAGTTTGTCCTTGTCTTAACAGTACCATTATATAGCCCTTTAGCTGTTTGGATTAGAGAAATATATTTACTCTCATTTGAAACAGCGATTTCAGAAACCATAACTTGTGTATTTAATCCAGCAAATGAATTTTTTAAATCACGCAATATACACATTAGTTTTTGTTCTTGGGGATTTTTCGCAAACGCCATTGCACGAGTAAAGGCAACAATCATCCCTTTTAATCTGTCATAAATACAGTCTTGTGCAACATATTCTTGAAGTTGAAAAGATATGGCATTTGCTATTTTTCCTGTGGATATAGGCAACGCATTGCTCGTCTTTATGATAAATTCAGACTTGTACTTTTCAATACATTTTACTTCAAACAATATTTGCGATTCTGCAACAAGAGATTCCAGTAAATCTCTTGAAGAGAATAGAAATGCAATAGCTCCCTTTTTGTAGTAGATTGTCTTATTGTATGTAAATAGAGTTTTACTACTTTTTACAGGAGCTATATTTGATTTGTCTAGAATTTCATCATTGACTTTCAAGACATAATCACCATTAATTTCCTTTGTTGACAAAATTAGATAATTAGCCCTTTCGTTTGTTCCATCTAAATAACGGCTCAAATTATTCCCATATCCTCTGACTTGGTAGAAAGAGAAAGGCGATATACTTTCTGAAACGAAAGATTCCAGTAAGTTCCATGAGTTTGTACTTATATAATAAAACATAGGTCTAATTATTTTCAATTTCAACTATATTTTCCTTTGAAACATCTTTCAAAAAGGATGTTCGCTTTCCTGTGTAGGAGATATACAGATTGCGTGAAGAACGAGTGCATGCCACATAAAAGGCATTTCTTTTACAAGTGTTCGCCTCATTAGCAAAAGGCACAAAGACATTATCAAATTCAGACCCTTTTGCTGCATAGTATGTCAGGATGCATGGTAGGTCATTGTTTGAAAAGTCCAATGTGTTGACAGTTCTAAACGGAACTACATTTCCAGTTCGATAATGCACTTGTGTATTTACTCCTCTTTGATTCAGAAAATCATTTACTTCACGTACATCACTCTCGTCAGGAACAAGAATTGCGACATCATCTAAATCTTCCATTTTTATTCGATTTAATATGCCTTCTAACTCTTTCTCTCTAGATGAGTATTTCGTGACAATCGGTTTGGGATAATTAGGATAGTCGCTATTGCCACCATCTTTCATGTTATTTGTCAACAAGTCTACCTTGACATCTTGAATTTGCTGAGCAACTTTAGCAATTGTCTTTGGAAGACGATAATTGTAATCCAAAGAGAGACGTTTGTAGACTAATGTGTTAGCAATCTCATCTATTGAACTTCCTTTAAAATTCATTTGTTGAACAGAATCTCCAAATAGAGAAAGACTCTTCCCCTTATGAGGTATTATCCTTCCTTGATAGTCTGAGATGTTAAAATCTTGAGCCTCATCTATAATAAGATAATCAATTTTATCTTCTGATTGCTTATAAATTGTTCCACTTGGAATCAACTCGAACTTATTAGTATTAGTCACACTAAACCCTGATAGATATGGAACTTCTTTAAACCAACTAACCCTGCGTCCAAAGGCTGAGTAAAATTTGTAATCCACCCAATCAGCAAAATCTATTCCATAAGCCGTTTTGTCCTTTTCGGTACGTTCAAACTTTCTGACATTTAAATCATTTACCAGATAGAGGGTATTCCTATTTCCTTTTTCCCAAAATACATCTCCTGTTAGGTCAAAGCCACGATGAGTCCAAGCCCATTCGTATGCAATGCGCTCTTTGTCTAAACCGAGAGCCTGCATTCCATAAGCTATCATTCTTTTCAAAGCCACAGTAAAAATAACTATAGCGTAACTTCCTTTGTTCTTTGCCTGTAGTGCACGATGGATAGCAAGGTTAGTTTTTCCACTACCTGCAGTACCTTGTACTATAATATCTTCGTCTATACTTTGAACGATGATTTTTCTTTGAGAATCATCTAAGTTTGATATAAACCACTTTTCTAATCTCATGCCATTTCCATTAGAACAGCAGCTCCACTCTGTGTTGTTTGACTGATTAATGTTTTGAATACATACGAAAAAGCGCGGAGCCTGTTCTGTCGCTCGTTCCACGCTATAAAGGCTCTCGCATTGCCCGACAAGTCGAAACGAGCAACGCCGAAAGCCCCACGCCAGTGTAAGTATATAGAATGCACTCAGACAACGAACGACAGAATCGTCCGAAGCCAATGAGGGCTGTATATAATACACCTCATGAGGCGTTCTTTGTTGCTTTGTTCTTGACTTGTCGTTGAATTTGCGAGATTCTTATAGCGTCAAAACCAAAGCGTACAAAAACGCCTTTTACCATATGTATGTCTGCCCAACCTCTGCCCATCGGGGCTTCCGGTATGGGTATAGACGTTACAAAGATAATACTTTTACCTTGAAAACCACTTTGTTTGGCTGGTAAAGTATGATTTTAAGGTCCGATTTAACATTATTAAATATAAATATGTCAAAGAATTCCACTTTTGCGTGATTTTTCCTGCTAAAAAGTTTGTATTATCAATGATTGTTCGTATCTCGTGCAGCACGAGAACCCACCAAGCCTCTCAACGATGCTCAAATGTGTG
>ERZ859738.1190-NODE-1190-length-13112-cov-2.073907_pt1 | contig 13112 bp, 10 predicted proteins | sample MGYA00510122_ERZ859738 | MGnify/ENA primary metagenome ERZ859738 (study PRJEB30046, sample SAMN00715139) | human gut metagenome | study: EMG produced TPA metagenomics assembly of the A metagenome-wide association study of gut microbiota in type 2...
CAGCAGAAACTATGGACAAAGTTCTGAATATTTCGTAGAAAAACGGAGGGCTCAAACGAGTCCTCCGTTAGCTTATTTTTTTGAATCAATACCATATCCAGCCGAAGAAAATGTATGTTTTAACCCATTGCCATGCCGTTAGAGATACTGTTACCTTACAGGTATCTGTTACGACATTACCAAATTGATCAGTAACCTTACAGGTAATTATTGCGCTACCCTTTCCTCTTTTGGTTGCTGTTATTGTTCCCGACTGATCGACAGTTGCAATTTCAGTATCAGAACTTGACCATTCAACTACATATTTTGCGCCATTGGTAGAGTTAACGGTCGGCGTTATTTTAAAAATATCTTTATAGTTAAGAGACACATCATTTACAGAAACACCGGTAACCTTTGTGTCGTTCTTTGCCCAAACGGCATATAAACTCAAATCGGAACTCGGTGTAATTTCCGTTTCGCACTTAAATTCAGGCAAAACGGCATCTTTGCTTTCAGACCAACCGACACATGTATATCCTTTTTTTGTCGGAGAAGGAAGCTTTATCTTCTCGTTCATAGGAACAATCGACTGTGTCGTATTTGTACTTCCGTCATTTGTATCAAATATTACCGTATGGTTTTGTGAAGTTTGTTTTCCTATTACTGTCACGCTTCCGTCAATTACATCAAGCGGAACGCTGTCGTAATTACCGTCGAAAACATCATCTGCATCATATTTCACCCACACTTTTGCTTTATAAGTATCATTAATTTCTTTTGCAACCTTGAAGGTCAATGTTGCAAGAACACCGCTGATTTTTACATCTTTTAAAGGACTAATCATACTTATTGTCTGAGGATTTTTATACGGCGTTGGCGTTGTAATATATGATCCGAAATCAGAGCTTAAATCAACTTTGGTTAAAGTAAGCTTATTGTCATAATTGACATTGATTTTAAGCGATGCCAAACCCGGATTATCTTTAAGGCTAATCTTCACCGTGACGGCTTCACCCGGTTTTGCCGATACATTATCCACAACAAGCGACATTTTCTTTGTTGCAGCTGATGAAACAACCGTCAATAAGCTCAAAGAAATAATTAATGTTAAGACAATTGAAATAAACTTGTTAATATACTTTTTCATATAATCACATCCTTATACTCAAACAGTCTGCAAAATTTCATCAATCATAATTCCGGCGTTTCTCAACAAATCAACATCTTCACTGTTTACAACCCCGTCATGATTACAATCTGCCGCTGTCCATACTGTTTCATCTACATCTGTTCTTGTAAGCATACCCGAAGCAAGGCAGGACACTGTAACTGCATCAGTTCCGTCACAAAAGCTATCACCATCAACATCACCGAAGACAACAACAGAATATGTTTCAGCAATCACACCATTACTCAAAATATTAATCGTTGTTCCTGTTCCGAGTCCTCTGTTAGTCGGAACAATAGAAACGTCAACTCCGGAACAGTCGACAAAATCATTTATGTCCGTTATGTTCGTTTCAAGACCGTATATTACTTTTGAATTTCGATCAATTACTGTATTGGTGTTTTCTCTTGGCATAATAGTGTTTCCAAGATATACCGAACCGTTAATAACTTTTGTAGCGACATTATTATAATCCCCGTCAAAAACATCATCTTTATCAAAACTTAGTGAAATATCGGCAAGGTAATTATTCGGAACATCGTCTTTAACAGTAAAGGTCAATGTTGCGAAAACGCCGTTATTACTTATCTCACTTAGAGGACTTATCATGCTAAGTGACTGCGGGTTTTTGTACGGAGTAGGTGCTGTTACATAAGAACCGAAAGCACTGTCGAATTCAACATTTGTCAAAGTCAAATAACTGTCATAATTGACATTGAATTTTAGAGAAGCTAAGCCGGGATTATTGCTGAGAATCACATCAACATAAACCGTTTTACCCGAAACCGTGACCTGACCGACCTGCATTGTAAATATATCGGTATCCGTTCCGCCGATTTCTACATATCCGTTAACAACATTCAGGGGAACATTTTCAAAGTCCGCATTAAACACATCATCTGCATCGTATGTAAGTATAATATCTGCCACATAATCAGACGGTGCATTGTCTGAAATTTTGAATGTCAATGTTGCAAAAGTGCCGTTTGAGTTAACGTCACTTAACGGACTAATCATACTGAGTGATTGAGGATTATTATACGGTGTCGGTGCTGTCACATAAGATCCGAAAGCACTGTTAAATTCGACATTTGTCAATGTCAGATAATCATCATAATCAACATTGAATTTCAAGGAAGCAATACCGGGATTGTTTGCAATATCAATTTTAACCTGTACACAGTCACCTGGTCGGGCAACAACAGATTCCACACTGACGGTCATTTTGTCTTCACCTACGGCAAAGGCAAATACAGTTTGCGAATTCATAATTATCAGAACACTAAGAAAAAAGGCAACAATCCGGAAAAACTTTTTCTGCAATTAACACACTTCCTTCCTGTAATACTGTGTTGAGCAGGGCAACACGAGTTGCCCCGCTCAATCTTGCAATAGTTTATTTTGCTCTGTACTGAACATACTTAACTACATTTGAAACATTTGTCTGACCTGTCGGATCACCGGAAGTGGTTTCTTTTGATACGTCCTGATAGTAGTAGTAGGTGTATACGGGCTCTTGATAATACCAACGGGTTGAATAGTTGTTAGTGGTATACGTTCCATCAGGTATCCACATGTGATCAGCTGAACAAGTAGGGCAAGTATAATTGCCATAGAACTTAATACCGGAAGATGATCCTGTATATTTATGAGAGAGAGAATATGTTAAATCACAAGTATGTCTTGCCCAAGTTTTTGCGGTTGAATCAGAACCCCATGTTTTGTTGCCATTCCATCTGTGATAGTATTTATAATGAGTCGTTTGCGATGAAACGTACTGTTCATCCCAAACATTTCTTGATCCGTTGCTCGGATTTGAATATACCGGACCTTGTGTTGCACCCCAAGATGTTCTCTTAGTATCATATTTCGTCCAGCCTGAAAGAGAGGAACTTGAGCTTGAAGTATAATTGCGAAGCGTATATGTCCACTTTGAATTAATCGTCTTTGCTCCTGAAGGAACGTTTGAGGCAAGAACCCAACCGGACAATTCATTTTCTTTGGCTGTTGCATAAATATCACTTGAAGTAATATTTCTGTTAACAGTAACAGAAGTTTTTCCGGTCGATGTAAGGCTGTAATAATCAGCCTTAGTATACGTTATATTTAAAACGTCTCCATAATAAACCTTTGCTCCGCTGTTAATTACACCGGTTGAGGCTCCCTGATTTGGTGAACTGGTACGGTTAACAACGATAGTGTATCCGGTACCGCCTTCCCAAGTTGCGGTATATTCATTTACCGTCCAGTGTGCATATAACGTATGGTTAATGCGTGAAGTTACAACATCTTCTGCCGCAACAGCCTTACCCTCTGTAGCGTCCGTGAACCATCCGGCAAAAGTATATCCTTCTCTTGTTGGTACTGGCAAAGTTCCATATGCCATACCGTAACGAACAACCCTTGATGTTTCGTCAACTTCGCCACCATTTGCATCGAACGCAACCAATTGTGAGGAAAGATAACTATTGTATTCTTCTTCGGTAATGTTTACAATATTTGCTTTTCTAATGCAATTTTCGGTATCATTAACATTTCCACAAACAAGAATATTGTTATTTACGGTTAACGAACAAGTTACCTTCGGATTTGCATTTTTAATTGTTAAATCTCTGCACAATACTGCATTCTCTCTTTTAGAATCAATAACGACGTCACTGTAAAGACTCATTTGAGTGCTATTATTCTTGAGTATTAATGCTAATGCCGGAGCTTCGGTTACCTTTACTCTGTTTAATGTTACTTTTTCAGAGTCAAGCACAAGCGGAACATCCGTATTTTTAATAAACTCAATGTTATTAATTACAGTTTCCTTTGCAGAAGAAACAACCTGAAGATTCTCAACTGCACTGCCATCCGAATAAAGTGCAAAATATTCTGTATCACTGCCTACATTAATCGTTTTGTTATTGTATTTTCCTTCAACCTTTGAAATATTCAAAGTGATTCTGTCAGCTCCACATGTTACTGCATTATCTGCAACCGTAGAGTTTGCTGCATTCACCATTACTTCCGGTACACCATCAAAAGCATTTTCTCCAAGTACGGTAACCTTATTGTCAATAGAGAATTTTTTAAGATTTGTGCATCCTTTGAAAGCGTTGTTGCCTATTTTTGTTACACCAAACGCATAAACGGTTTCAAGGTTTGTGCAACCTTCAAATGCATTATCGGGTATTTCCGAAACATACTGCGGTAGAACAACTGTTTTAATATTTGTATTTCCCTTGAATACGTTTGCGTTGAATGATTTTACCTTGATGGCGGAGCTTGTTTCATCCATATTGTCCGCCGAATCATACTGTGGAACAACAACAGTTTCTCTGGTACCCTTATACGAATTTACAACTCCGTCCAAGCCGATTTGAAGGCCTGGAGTCTTTCCTGTGAGAGCACTGACATATTCATTTACGTAATACGGTACCTCAAAGGTAACCACACCGTTTTGACAATCATTAAAATTAGGATCATTCAATGAGAAGTCAAGATATGTATGTCTTTCATCGTCAAGAACATTATAAGTATATGTATAATACGAGTTTGTTGCAACATTGTATCCGACGACTGCAAACACATGAACCGTTCCTGCATTTACCAATCTGTAATATCCTCTGGCCGAAGCAGACTGCTTAATGGTTCTTGTTTCAGTCTCCTTTACCTGCTCATTGAATCTTACGGAGTTAACATACTCGTTTCCCTTAGTTTCTGCGGTAATGTTGGTTTCATTTTTGCTTTCCGAGCCGCCGATTGCATCCGAAACACTGTATGCAGTTTTCTTTGCTATCTGTTCGTTTATAGCGTTGGAAATTTCCGTATTGGTGCTTGTCTGGTAGCTCTTTTCAAAGCTTTGAGTAGTGTTCCAGTTGTTTTCGCTTCTTGATGTTGTGTCATAATACGAACTGCTGTTAGATTCATTATAAGTTCCGACATAACCGGAAGTAGAGCCATCTACGTGATACGCATTCTTTCTGCCGCCAGAAACCTCTGCACCAACGGTTGTTGTGTTTTTAACTTCGGCACTTAATTTGACTATTTTGATAGGTACAGAAGCACCGACACCGACCTCTGTAGTATTACTTGCTGAAAGCTTTGCATCAATATAATCCTGTCTGTCGTATGATTTGTTTATTCCGTAAGAATTTTCTCTCGTGACCTTTGCGGAATTGCTGCTCGAACCGCCGGACGAGCTGCTTACATAGGAGGATCCGCCCGAGCTGTTGCTTACAAAGTAATTTCCTCCTGTTACATTGCCTTCGGAATCTGTTCTGACGGTTGATTTACCCTTTTTCTCCTCAACCTCATCTGTTGCGGAATATTCTTTGTTCCAATCAGATGAAAGAGTCCATGCAGAGGATTTGGTCGTTGCGTTTGAAATAGTTTTCGCAACCTTCTTTGCGGTTTCCGAATCAACCGTATTGGAAACACTGTACTGTCGGTCGATTTCGATTCCATCACTGTTTGCCAGAGGGTCAATTACGTTTAACGGAACATTATCAATCTTACCTATATCATAAACAAAAAGGAATTGACCGTTATCACTATCTTCAATAATATACGGATCCTTATAGCTATCATAGCTTGTAGCTTTATTTCTGTTTGATGTCCAGTTTGCGTGGAGCGTGATAGCACCGATTGTTCCCGGCTTAACCCTGGAAACAAGGAATCCGTTATCGTTTGACCAACCTACAAACGTGTAGCCGAACTGACTTGCCGGGTTGATCAACGGAACACCTTCATCAACCGTATAGGTAAGATCTGATACCGGAATATCAGGAGAATCAAAATGTACCTTGTACGGAATCTTCTCCCAATGTGCATAAAGTTCAATTTCACCTGTTGTTTCCGGTGCAATGGACTTAACAATTTCTGCATTTTCACCAGAGGGTAAATCATACCAACCAAGGAAATTATATCCCGGGCAGCTTACAGTTTTGAGCGTAAGTCCTTTTGAGGTATAATACTCGGGGTTTGAATTTTCAATATCCTGAGAAGCAATATATGTATCACCGTTTGAAATGTTATAAGTGATTGCATAACGCTCAGGTACAATCACAGGTATAACTTCCTGCTCAACCAATATCTTTTTGCATACAGAACAGTGCGATCCCTCCGTCAAACCGGTGCTTGTTTCTGTCGCCGGAACCGCCGGGTCAATAACTACCGTATGTCCCTTTGCCGGAATCACAGTATTAACCAATGCAATTGCATTAGTACCGTTTTCATTACTGAAATATCTTCCACACTTTGAACAATGCCAATATGCAATATTTCCGTCTTCCTCACAGGTTGCTTCTTTTCTTGCAATCGCTGTAAGCTCATGGGAACAAATAACTCCGGGATAAACAAGAACGATGTCCGGCCAACCGGCACAATATCTGAACAACGTTATTGCATCTTTGGTGTTTACGCTTCCGTCTCCGTTACAGTCAACTGCGCCGAGATCAACCTCAACGTCCCAGCCCGCAATATACCGGAAAAGTATCATGGCGTCTTTATTGTTTACTTTCTTATCTCCGTTAATATCTCCAGGGATTCCGCTGCAAACTCTGACAGAACCACCGATAACGCTGATATCCACGCCGTCATAATCTGCGTTAAATACGTCGTCCGGGTCATAAGAGATACTTACGTTCGCATAATAATTATCCTCTGCTTCTTTCGAAACAGTAAACGTAAGTGTACAGAAATTTCCGCTGACACTTACATTTGCAAGAGGACTTATCATGCTGATTGTTTGTGGATTTTTGTACGGCGTCGGTGCTGTTACATAAGTACCGAATTCGCTGTTAAATTCCACATTTGTTAAAGTCAGCACATCATCGTAATTTACATTGAATTTCAATGATGCAAGTCCCGGATTGTTTTTAAGGTCAATCTTGACCTTAACCGTTGAACCCGGCATTGCCGACACGTTTTCCACCTGAAGTGTAGGTTTTGTCAGTTCTTCTGCCAAAACATTTACCACTCCGGCGCTCATGCAAAATATTGCTACCATAACAATAGCAATTACTCTTTTGAGTACATTTTGCATTTTGTTCACTTCCTTTCCTCGTTACCGCCCACAAAATTGCAAATAATTCACAATGTAGACTTTTTGAATTATTTGTGATAGCATATATTTAGCATGTAAAATAATGGATAAAAATGAAAAAATGCATGCTTCAAAAAGTCTACTATTTTATCCATTTTTACTTTCCAAGAAGAAACAATTATTATGTTGATTATTTAGTTAATTTGACAATATCTATAAAAAGACGAGGGCGTCATCCCACACAATTCTGCTGCTTGACGGTATGAAATTTGCCCGTTTTCATATTTATCCTTGGCATCATAAAAGTTTGGGGGTAAATCAAGCGGTTTTCGTCCGAATTTCACTCCCCTTTGCCTGGCTGCAGTTATGCCCTCCGCCTGTCTTTGGTGGATAAATTCACGCTCTGTCTGAGCAACATAAGATAATATCTGTAAAACAAGGTCTGCGATAAATGTTCCCGTTAAATCGTTGTCCTTTTTTCTTGAGTCCAGCAAAGGAAAATCAATCACATAAATATCCGCCTGCTTCACCCTTGTGATAACATGCCACTGCTCAAGTATTTCCGCATAGTTTCTGCCCAAACGGTCAATGGATTTTATTATCAAAACGTCCTTCTTTTTCAGCTTTTTCAAAAGTCTTTTATACGACGGTCTGTCAAAATTCTTACCCGATTGTTTGTCAATGAAAATATGCTTCTTGTCAAGCCCCTCTTTCAGCAACGCCGCCATCTGCCTGTCAATATTCTGCTCCTTGCACGACACCCGAATGTAACCGTACTCCATAACAACCTCCATAAAAATACCGGCAAGCCAATCATAACTTACCGGAGAATACTGTTATTATACTTGATAATTCTTCAAATCCACAAGATACACTGATACTTTAGATATTAAAATTGTGTCTTTCCTCAACTTCTTTCCAAGCTTCGGCGAACTTGACAAGTCTATCCTTAGAAGATTGCTCGTCATTCCCTTTGATGCAAATATTCCACCTGATGAAATTGATCCCCATCTCATTGATAAACTTGTGTTAGAAAAACAAGGTATAATGAATTGGGCTATTGAAGGTTTAAAGAGGCTAAGCAATAATAATTGGCAATTTAGCTACTCAAAAGCCTCGGACGATCTCTTAAATCGCTTAATCATTGAAAGCGATCCATTGGCTCAATATATCGCTGAATATGTTGAAGCCAATCCCGAAAAAAAGCCTGTAAAATATCAAGATTTTCATAAAAGTTTTAATTCATTCGCACTGAAAAACGGTTATGAAACTATTAACCGTACTTTTAATAGAGACTTCACTGATAAGCTATTGTCATTGGGATATATCTTCGATAAGGTTAATATCCATGGAGTTCAATATATAAAAGGCCTGAGAATTAAGCAGCAGGACAACCTCTGTCAAATAATTAAAGAAGCAGTATAAACACAACAAGGGTTGTTTCTAATATTGCCGGAAACAACCCTATATTTTAAAGAAGGAGTATATTATGCAATTCAATAAAATCGAAAAATATGGAATCGGAATTAATTATAACAAATATGATGCCGAAGTGCTTATGCCTCTCAGAAAGCAACAAACCGAATTAAAAGACAAAATACACAGCATTATTGGTTATAGAAACCTTGACAATCCATCGCAAATCCTCAGAGGCCTTAACATTAGGGGCTACGATATAAATTCAGCAACCCTCGATGAGTTTAAGCAAAGAAGAGGCTCCGATGAGATTTTTAATCTGCTTTTTCAGTATAAGGTTAATTCCGCATATTTATCACAGTATGGTGATAAATTCAAATCTTATCTTGATAAAGACAATCGAGTTCATCCTCATTATAGAATCAATAGTGAAACAACAGGGCGTATCGGAGCAACAGCTCCGGCCGCAATGTCTTTTGACAGCAAACTAATGAAATATTTGACTGCCAAAGAGGGTTGCTCCCTAATTCATCTTGATTACAAGGCAATGGAATTTCGTGTCCTTGCGGCACTCAGCAAAGATCCTATTCTCAAACGCAAACTTCGCTATCGATCTTTTGATATGCATACAGAGAATGCGTCTATAATGTTTGGTAAAGAGACTATTGACATTACTGATAATGAGCGTAAAACCGCAAAAGCCCTTGGTTTTGCTATCCTTTATGGAATGTCTGCTCACACATTAAGTAAAAAGCTATCTGCTTCTATGAATCGAGAGATTACAGAGGAAGAAGCCTATCAATACATATCCGATTTTTATAATCGTTTTCCTCTCGTAAAATTATATCATGATGATATATTGTTCAACAGAATTCCATGTTCAACACTCGGAGGCAAGGAATTTTCAAAGCAGTTGAAGCCTTCACAGCGTTTAAACTATCCAATTCAAGGAACAGCCGCTGAAGCTTTTATTAAGCTAATAGAGACTGTCGAAAAGACATTCCCATCATATCACATTTGCCTTCCTCTACATGATGCTTTGTTTATTGAGGTTTCAACGCAAGATGTCGATATGGCTTTAAAAGAAGTCAAAGATGTCATGGAACATTTTATGACAAACTATCTTTCTGTGCCTTCTTTCGTTGATGCAGAAATTTACTGCTAAAGGAGGTTTAATAATGGCATCCGGCTATATTAGAAAAAGAAAACGCACTAATGGATTTTCATATCAAGTGGTAGTAGAGGCAAGTAAACCTAACCCCATTACAGGTAAGAGATCACGAATATATAAAACATTCAATAGAAAAAAAGATGCTGAACAAGCATTGGTCGATATAGTTCACAACTTAAATCACGGTTCTTATGCTGATGCTCAAAACATGAGTGTCTGTACACTACTTAACGAATGGTTTTCTTCAAAAGAATATGGGTTAAAAGAATCTACTAAAGCACGCTATCGACAACAACTTGATTGGTACATAATACCAAAGCTCGGCAAATATCCTTTAAGCAGTCTTAATGTCGGTGTTATACAAAAATTTATTAATGAAATATACATATCTCCACCGACAATAAAGAATCACGGAAATAGCCTCTCTCCTAAGACGGTAAAAAACATCTTCTACAATTTGAAATCCGCTTTAGATTACGCCACGGAGTTAAACCTGATTGTTAGGAATCCATGTGATCATGTGAATCTACCTAAGATAAACAATCCCGAAATAGAGTCATATAATGAAGATGAAATTCAGCAAATTCTATACTGCGCCAAAGGCACCGATCTATTTTTCCCTATATATCTTTTAATCAATACAGGTATGCGTAGAGGTGAACTTCTCGGTCTGAGGTGGCAAGATGTGCATATTGATAACGAATTCACCTATCCATTTATTAAAATTTGTCAAACAAGAATTGACGTGTCCGGGCATGAAGTAATTGACACGCCAAAATCCAAAAGCAGTAGAAGAACAATATTTTTAAGCGAATCTGCTCGTGAACAGTTTTTAAGTTATCAGGTTTGGTGTAAAAAAACACTGTTAAAGCAAGGCAAAACTATCTGCCCCGAGGATTATGTTATTATTCGTTCTGATGGCAATATAGATTCTCCTGATAATTTTTCAAAAAGGTGGAGAAACTTTTTGAAGAAGAATAAGATAAAGCGTCTTAAGCTTCATTGCCTGAGACATACTTGTGCAACTATGCTCTTAAAGCAAAACGTTGATGTTAAAACTATTTCAACCAGATTGGGTCATGCTGATACCACACTGGTTCTTAATACATATGGTCATACCCTTGATAGCATGAGTCATGAGGCAGCAGAAAAAATTGACAAGGTGCTGAACATTTCATAATAATATATAAGTCCTGTCATATCGGCTTCGGTATGGCAGGACTTATGACTATAAAATATTACAGAAAACGGCATTTAGGAAAATATAAAGTAATTACTTCAGAAAAATTGTCACCTCCAAAATATTCAGCAAATTCAGAATCTTCAAATATCATTATAAAGAAACATACTGATGATATAAATACTTTTAAAAGTCTTTGGGCATTGTCTTTGTTATCCCTTATAAATGAATATGAAGCTGGTTTCGAAGGATTAATCTTTTTAAAGTTTCGTCTAACAGTACCTTCTTTATATTTATATACCATATTGAGGTATGTATTTAAACTTGTAAAGAGATCTAAACTCTGTGGAATGTAGATTTGTTTGTTATATATACATTTTTGCAATACTTTATCATTAAGATAATCCGTAACATCAGGCTCTTGCTTTTTGTCAAAAATAGTTTCCATTTGCGATCCGAATAGCATATCCACTACTGCAAAAAATTCTTTTTGTGGTTTAGTAGAAATTCTGTCCTTATAGTTATTAAAAATAGCTACTTTTCCTTTGTTTGTATTTATATAGTAATTATGTTGATAAAGCGGTTTAGAAATGGCAAAATATATTTTCCCAGAAGCATATTCCTTTTTTTCTTTACTCCTGAGTTTATACTTATATAAATATTCTTTATCTGTTTTTGATTTATTATCAAATGAAATTTGCTCTCTTCCACGATTTTTCTTGCAAATAATCAGAGCAAAATTTTTTCGAATTTTATTTTCAAATACAGTTGGATCCATTTTTGATTTTTCGTAGCATTTTTTAATCATTGCTTCTAACTCATTTATGGATTGTTGACATGGATACTGTATGGCATTGCATTTCTTACAGAAACAGCACTTCGGTGTTAAAAGGCTAAAATAGTGAATCTTTTTAACATCTATTGTTTTCTCAAAATAAAAGCAGTACCTTTCAGCCATTACATCTCCCATTAAAACATTATCATCTTTATATTTCTTCCATAAATCTTCTACGGAAATTTTATTGCTTACTGCCACAGAAACACCCCACTTTTAATCAATTCTTGAGAGTTCAAACCACTCTTCATCATATTGCTTATTAAAAACTAAGTATGACGAAAGTGAAATTATATCACTATCAGATAAGATCACTTGCAAATCCTTTGTTATATGCTCTGTTAATAAATCAAAACAATTTTCTGCTTCTTGATTGTTAGATTGTAAATCTCTATTAATATAATCATTAATGCGTTTTTCCATTTTTGACTCTAAAGAAACAAATGGTTTTGCCTTTTTATAAAAAGTGGTTGAAGAGATGTTTTCCATATGCTGTATTAGTTCATCACTAATAATATCTTCAAATTCGGGAGCACCTTCATCAAAAATATATCTTGCTGTTTTATCAACTAGCTGTGCTACTAATGAATTGTCTTCATCGCTTTCATATTTTACAATACTATCCCTGTTTAGCAAGCATTTAAACCGGCATCTTTTACATCTTTGCTCTTTGTCTTCTCTACCGTTACATAAATCATCTACTATAATGGCTTTTGCAATATTTTTTCTCTCTTCATCAATAAAATTTTGTAATTCGCTCATTTTCTCCACCTACTAGCTATATTGTAATTATAATTATAATACGATTTAATCTATATCGTCAAGATACAGCAACCAATTTGGGTTGTTAAGGTTGCTTAAAGAGAGATTGTGGCAACCTCAAAAGTTATTTAAGGTTTTACATTTTTCGATGGTTTAGTAAATTAGGTTGCTAAGGGATTTAATTATCTCTTGCTGTAAAAATCTTTAAAGGAGAATAAACTATGACAGAAAAATCTACTATTCTATGTGAAGCTGTTTTTAACGAAGACAAGACACATAGATATGCATGGAAAAGAGTGTGGGACTCTAAAAAGCCCGAATTATGCATTATTACTCTCAATCCAAATTCAAGTAATGTATTTGAGCTTGATCTTACGAGTATGCTTGTAACAAACAATGCTTACCGTCTTAAAGAATTTGGCGGCGTAAGCCGCTCTTAATGAAATGCTATATGATTTAAGGAGAAGGAGCTATACAGATGACAACAACATGACTGTATCATCTGTGATGACCGAATGGCTTAATTCAAAATCTCTTACTCTTAAAGAAACAACCTTGTCCAGATAC
>ERZ859738.1197-NODE-1197-length-13050-cov-4.103424_pt1 | contig 13050 bp, 12 predicted proteins | sample MGYA00510122_ERZ859738 | MGnify/ENA primary metagenome ERZ859738 (study PRJEB30046, sample SAMN00715139) | human gut metagenome | study: EMG produced TPA metagenomics assembly of the A metagenome-wide association study of gut microbiota in type 2...
ACATTGAAAACAGCGCTATCCATGATTACTATTTCAAGCCCCGTCCCATCTTCTATGGCACCGGGCCCCGCTTCTTCGGTGTCGAGCTGGAGATCGACGGCGCTGGTGAGGACAACGAGACTGCCTTGGCACTGCTGAACATCGCCAACCAGAAGCACTCTTTTGCTTGCTGCAAACACGATGGCAGTCTGGACGACGGCTTTGAGATTGTCACGCACCCCATGTCGCTGGAGTACCAGCTCCACGAAATGCCCTGGGATGAGGTGCTGCACGAGGCCGTTGCGCAGGGTTATCTCTCTCACCAGGCAGGCACCTGCGGCCTGCACGTCCATGTGTCCCGCAAAGCCTTCGGGGATACCTATGATGCCCAGGACAGCGCCATTGCGTGTGTGCTGTTCTTTGTGGAGTGTCACTGGCGGGAGCTGCTGCGGTTTTCTCGCCGGACGCAGCGCCAGATGGATCAGTGGGCGGCTCGCTATGGCTATCGTGACCAGCCCCATGAGATGCTGGAGCATGTCAAAAAGGGCTCTGGAAGCCGGTACACCTGCGTCAATCTGACCAACTGCGATACCATCGAGTTCCGCATGTTCCGGGGTACATTGAAACTGAACACGCTTCTTGCCACATTGCAGATGGTCGATCACATCTGCGATGTGGCAATTTATCTGTCCGACGATGAGCTGCACGACCTGTCCTGGAGCAGCTTTGTCAGCACCGTCAAAGAGCCGGAGCTGGTGCAGTACCTGAAGGAGCGCAATCTCTACATCAATGAGCCTGTGGAAGGGGAGGGGGAAGTCTGATGTGCTGCTTGTTTGGAATTTGCGACTACGGCCATAGCCTGACCGCCGCGCAGAAGAAGCGTCTTGTCTCCGCGTTGGCCATCGCCAGTGAAGATCGCGGTACGGACGCCACCGGCATCGCTTACAACTGCGACGGACACCTGGCTGTGTATAAACGCCCGTGGCCCGCCCATCTGATGCGCTTCCGCCTGCCGGAGAACACTCGCTGCATCATGGGACACACCAGAATGACCACGCAAGGCGACGAGAAGCAGAACTGCAACAATCACCCGTTTATTGGCACAGCGGGCATTCCCTTTGCCTTGGCTCATAACGGTATCTTTTATAACGATAAGGATCTGCGGCAGGAGAGGAAATTGCCCGATACCAACATTGAGACAGATTCGTATATCGCCGTACAGCTGCTGGAGCAGCAGGGCAAGCTGAACTTCTCCACCATCCGCACTGCGGCAGAGGCCCTGGCGGGTACCCTGACGCTGACGATTCTGGATGGTCGGGATAATCTGTATATCGTCAAGGGTAACAACCCGTTGACCTTATACCACTTTCCGCGGCTGGGTCTATACGCCTATGCCAGTACAGAAGCGATCCTGAAGAAGGGCCTCAAGAAGGGGCTGCCCCGCGCAGATCGCCCGGTGGAGGTGGTGATGAAGGAGGGGGATATCCTGCGTATTGACCGCCATGGTCGCTATACCGTGGAGCAGTTTGATACTCGCAATCTGTGGAATGGCGCAACGTCCTTCCATTGGCCGCATTGGGACGCATACGGCGGTGACGCAGAGTATGTCCGTGATCTGAAATCGATTGCCCCGGCCTATGGGTACGACCCCCGTGACATCGACACCTTTCTGCACTACGGCATGTGCCCGGAGGAGATCGAGGAACTGATGTGCAGTGGGGAGGTATAAAATATGCGAATTATAATTGCCGAAGGAGGAAAAAGACCGTATGAAGCCGAATTGGAGCATGATCTTAAAAGTATGCGCCGCTGTGTTGGTGGCAATATTGAGGTTGTCTACGAGCCAGGAGGACGAGACGCAGCCATGATCTGTAATGACGAGGGCAAGCTGTTGGGTCTGCCCCTGAATCGTGCCCTGCGGGATGAGGAGGGAGAAATTTACGATGTTATCGCGGGCTCGTTTTTCGTCTGCGGCGCCCCGCCGGACAGCGAGAACTTCACCTCCCTGACGGACGAGCAGGTGGACTATTGGCTCAGACGCTTTGCCAAGCCGGAGTTCTTCGTTCGGGTAAATGGTAAAGTAATCTGCGTCCCGGTGGAGGAACCAGGCAAATAAAAATGTCCCCAATAGGGCGGTTCGAGGCAGAGCCGCTCTACTGGGGCTTTTACATGGATTTCTTTTTGGATGAATAATTGCGGGGATGCTGCTGTACCAGTCTCCCTCACAATTACAGAAAAAGTTATCCCGTATTACTCACAAGAACAGAATGCAGTCTGACCCGCTTAACAAGCACCTTGTGCTTAACACGGGACATCCTTTTTCTGTTCTTGTTCGGTCAGCTGGACAGGAATGTCTCGAAGGGTACAAACCTTATAAAGAATATATAGGGATTTTCCCCCTGGAAAGATCTACCCTTGAATCAGAAATGCTCATTCAACATTGTGCTGATCGCGGCTTTCAGTGTTTGCCGCGCATCATCATTCAAAACCTGACGCATGGCATGCTCTGTCAGCAGAGACTTTAGCTCCAGCAATGTGGGTTCATAATCACGCCCCTTTTTGATAATGTCTCTGCAAAATGCGAGGATGTCGTATTTTCTGTAAACAGACGACCATCTGATAAGAGACATGCTTTTTTCGCATAGCCCTTCGGCAGACGATTTGCTTGTGCACGGGGAAGCCCACATCTTCTGATAAGTCAGCAGGGAGGTGCTCCAAGTTTGCCTGTTCTGCGTAATGCGCCGTACGATCTCACTTACTGCGTCAGAGTGCTCTTGAAGAAATCTTGCATACCCTCCTCTTTGCAAAAGAGAGCCTCGGCGATAGCTATACAGGCGCTCCTCCTGAATAGCGAGGCACTCGTCAGCCGCTGACCAAAGCAGCATGTTGAGCCGGATCAACGGCAGATCATCGCCTGCAAGGAAGTCAGTGGCAAGTACGTATTTCCACTCTGCAGCCTCTTCTTGGGACGCAATGGAGCGACCAAGGGTAATAGATAGGTATGTCCATGCTTCCCTGCGATGTTTATCATCTACGGCCAAGACCTGCATGATATTTTTCAAAAAACGTATCGCCGCAATGCGCTGAGCGGCAGTCGCTTTGTGGAATTTGCTGAGTACAGATAAAAGCGTATCAGCTGTAATTTCGGTTGGCAGCCTGCCGCCATATCGCACATCGGAAAGAATGCAAAGAGCCAGCAATGGATTTGTGTATATGTCGCATTCATCCAGCATGGCGCTTATATAGCTGCAAGATACTTCAACCTTGCGGCCACTCATCGCATGTGTGTATTCATTTACAGAAGCTTGGAGCAATGCCGCTATGGAGTCATTATCGTATGCATAATCTTCATCTTCATCGGCAAGAAGATACTCTTTTGCCTCCACCATTAGCCCCTTTGCAATGGAAGTCAAAGCGCGCTCAAGTCCTGCTTGATATGGCTTTTCTGCAAGAGTCCATAATTCATCTATCTGCGACCTCAAGTGCTTGCTGACTTTAAGACGATCATATTGCCACATGTAGTATTTTTGCCGAAAGTGGGCATTGGCATTTTCAATCAACTCATCTGCCCTGATGAAACTGACATAACGGCGAAATATGACTTCCGCAAAAAAGCGACAATCTTCTTCACTCATAAAGGTCAGATACTGCCGGGCGGCAAGATCGTCCTCACCGAGAATACTCGTTATTGCGGACTTGTATGTTTGCGGAGGGGCATCATCTTCAGCATAGGCAAATGTTACCTCGGACTGAATATTGCCCAGAACACTGGCAACTGTTGTGGAAGAAGCGCCGCCAGCTCGCGCACGCGCTATGGCTTTTTCATGCAAGGCTTTTAAGAGAACCCGATAGGCATCGCGCATTTCCGGCGGGGCATCGTCATACAGTGTCGGATTGTCCCTCTCATTCAGATATGCTTTTCGTTCTGCTAGGTATTCACCGTGTGTGGATGCATAGTCCTGGTATTGCAGGGAACAAAGCACATCCCGATCACAGAGAAGTGGGATCAGCACATCTCTCTTGTCAAGTACACTGGGGCTGTTCGTACTGCATTCGGCAATCAAACCAGCTTTGCAGATGAACTTGGACTCATCGTGAGTGGCCTTGCTACCCAACATTTTCAGAATTTCGGATTGGACTTCAGCTCGATATGCTTTTATTTGCTTATAAAGCTGGGAAGTAGATGCTTTTTCAGAAAGGAGAGTACATTTTCCTTCAGGGAGAAAGTTTTGCCCAATAGGGCGTACATTGTCGAGCAAAATTGAAAAGTCCATCACAAATAACCTCCCCCAAAATTCTCAAAGAAAAACAGGCGAAAAACGGCATAATGCCTTATAGCAAAAGGATTTCTGCGGTTTTGAGATAGCATTTTTACACCCACCAACTGGCCGGTGAAGGGAGGCTGCTGGTGGTACGATACCTCCTGCACGGTGCACTTTAACAATCAACCAAGGAGGTAAAAATGGAAATCATTCGCGTTAAGATCAACCCAGGCCAACCCCTCTTCCTCGCGGAGGAGGATGGCCGCTACGTTCCTCTCCCAGAAAACTTTTGGGCAGGCCGAATTCACAATTTCCGATATCTCACGCTAGAAGGCCGGGAAAAACGGCGAAGAAGGCTGCTGAAGGAGATGGACGTTAAGAACATCCGTGTCCGAACGGATCAACCACCGGCCTGGTGGAAGATTCACGATGACGATGGCAAGCACCCACCAACGGAGGCAGACTGCTCCCAAGGAGTGGCGTCGTTGCTGTCGCTGCTGGACGTGTTCCCTTCCACTGAGGCTGGCGCGATGCTGCTGGCAACAGTGCTGCTGGGGCTGCGAGCCGCAGACCTGAAGCAGTACGAGCCATCTCTGCGGCCCTGCGTGGCCTTCCGTGGGCCACCGCAGTTGGAGCGAGTGATCAAGCACCTGTTCAATCATATCTTACCGCGAAAGCGATGGGGTTGCAAGCACTACTCTATTAAGAGGAAACGAGTTGCGGATTTGAACGGTGACATTCGGCTGGTAGACCTCTCACGAGTCAAGGTTCGAGTGAGTAAGTTGAAGTCTGTTTGGCTTCCACTTCCGCCTGAAAACACCGCCCTGCTGGTTCTGCATGGCCGGGATACCACCTGGGGCAAGTTCAGTGATGACCTGTCTCAGACCGGGATAGTGTTTGTGAACAGCACTCTGTCTGCTAACGGCTGGGGCGCAGCGAGCGTCCCTACCTATAGTCTGACCGCTTGGGATGATCAGCTTTTTGAGAAGATCATCGCCAAAGCGCCGCAGGCAGCCCGGTTGTTGGGCTGGTGGTGGGGGACGAGCAGCGACGATTGGGCACAGGACGTTGTCCGCCGAGCCCACGATCAGTTGGGGCGACCAAGCGGTCGTTTCCGCACCTTCTCCTATGAACCGAAGGCCTTGTGCAAAGCAGTGGCCTATCAGGTATTACTGGATTTCGTGGCGCTGGTCAGCGATCGCCAGTGGCTGCCGCCGGATGTGGCGGATAGCTACCGGCAGCGCTTGCGGGACATTTTCGACCCCGCTCCGCTGCCTCCTCCAACGGCACCCCGCCGGGCTGAGGATGCGGACGTGTTCCTTGAAAAGTTAAAATTGCTCATCGACCACCCTGACCAGATCGTTCCTCCGGGGAAGCCCTACGCCCGCCCCCAGCGCGGTAAGGTCGCCGCCGCTTGGCGTCAAATCGGCGGGGAGGAATACCTGATTATGGAGGAGAAGATATGGATGACATGGTATGCCAAAGCTGTCAAGACTGACAGTGCCATTGACGCTACTTTCCTTCAAAATGACAGATGGGCTGCCGAGTTGCAGAAGCTGCTGGGCCAGGCCGGGGTCATCAAGATACCGGCTTCCGGATATCGCTATCGGTACGACCTATTGGCAAACGGTACGCGGGATACGACCTACGTTGTCGCAACACCGGCCAGACTGCTGCTGGAAGGCGGGCAAAAGGCGGGGCAAAACGCCCCGCCCCCGGCAAACAGCATTGTCAGGGTTTCTGCCGAGATAGGAAAGGGAAATGATGACGATTTACGCAAGAAAGGAGTACAAGTTGAATGACAAATATGGATCTTGATAACAATTTGATGGACAACAAGACGGAACAAATCGTGGCAAACGAAACTGCCCTATCTCAGGAAAACACCGTGGAATATCCCGGTGCCGCCTCATCACTGAAAGAACCGCTTCCACAAATGCTGCAGCCGACCCCGCTGCGCCGCAGGCAGACCGGGCCGACGGCGCCCTTTGACGGGCTCGCCACCGCACAGGTAGTCTTTATGGCCGACAGGGTCATGTACTACATTGAAGAGTTGTGCCGCCGGCGCGGCGCAGCTGTCGATTTTGAGTATTGGCGAAAGGTCACGAAACGTGTGCTCAAGGGCCTTGCTGACCGAGGACCACTGGTGTGCCCGGCGCGGGCTGGATCTGGCAAGTCCACCTGGATCACAGCCTTCTTGCTGGCGGCCTGTGAGCTGCGCTTGAACAATGACCCGCTGGCTGACGTGTTCAGCGTGTTGCTGGTGCTGCAAAAAATCGAGTCACTGAACGGTATCCGCGACACCATCGCTGACTTCTTTCCAAATGCGCCGGAAACGCTGGTCGTCCCCTTGCAAGGGTGGACAGCTGCCAGCCAGAAAGCCGGTTTCTGCAAGAACAAGCAAGTCACATCCTTTGACCAGTGCCGGAAGGACAATTGTCCCTTCGCCGCCTCCTGTGATGTGCTTCGGTTCGGTCAGCTGGCAGGTCAGGCCTTCGTGTTGGGCGTATCCCAGGCCCGATTCGACCTCTTGCGGAAGGGCAATGCGCTGGACGGCCTTCTCCATCAACAGGAGAACGATCATCCGCGTATTCTGATTTTCGACGAAAAGTTCGAGTTCGCACCCCTCTATCACTTGACCCAGACCACGCTGGACGCAGCATCCAGCCAGCTGGAGCGGCTGATCACCCAGCGCGACCTGAAGGATCGCCGGGTGTTCGAGAAGCAGCGGTGGAGCACCACGCTCCTGCAGCGCCCGTTCTCGCTGCTGCGGGAGCGCACCTGCATTGAGTTGGACGAGATGACTAAGCTTAAGGCGGACATGCCCTATGGCGTTTGCAGCTTAAAAGATGCGGAGGAGGTCGAAAAGGATCGCTTCTACCAGTTCCGTGAATATCTGAACGGACCCGGTAGGGCCTTCCGCACACAGCAGCTGTCTGAGGCTGTGGAGGTCATAGACCACCTTTACCGCGGGGACTGCCTGTTCACGAAGCTTGGGCCTTTCACCATCCTGGGTGCTGACGAGCCGCAGATCACCTTCGGTGATAGCCTGACGCTGGTGTTTGACGCCACAGCCCTGGTGGACGGTGATTATGAGTATCTGGACGTTGGGAGACTGCCAGATTCCGAGCCTCGCCACATGGAGAAGGTTCACTTTCACACTTATACCGCAGCAGAGATGAACGTGTCACGGCAGGCCATGCGGAAGAGCTGGAAGCTGCCCGGCTTCTGCGCTCTGGCAGAGGACATCCTGCGACACTATCCAGGAAAAATGTTCTTGACTACTTATAAGGATCTGGCCGCGGAGATCCCGAAGCTTCTCGCCCCCGAGGCGGTGAGCCGTCTGCTGCTGGACGGGGAAACGTGCCCGTATTTTGGTGGTACCAACGGCTCTAACGACTTCAGTGAGGCCTCGCTGGTGGTGTTGCTGGGCTATCCGCGTTTGTCCCCTCAGACGTACCTGGAACGCGCCTTCGTGTATTGGGGGCCCTCTGGGATTCGGGAAGAGGTTCAGGAGCAGATGGCCCAATGGTCGCCGCTGAATGTCCAGCAGAAACCGGACCTTCATGCGCAGTTGCCGTTGACGATGGCATACGAGATACGTCACCTGGCGGCGCGGTTAGAGCAGGAGATCTATCGCTGTCAACTGCGCAACGCAAAATGTGAGGATACCATTTATGTGTTCCTCTTTGCTCCGCCGAAGGCTTTGAGAGACCGGCTCTCCAAGCGATTCAAGGGCTCAATGAGGAGGGATGAAACAGGGGTGCCAGACTGCATCGCTCAGGCCAAAGCCAACACGAAAACATACGCTGGCAGACTCACCAGCTATGCCCGCTTCACGGCCTGGTTGGATGGTTGGGACGGCGTGCCCACACCGCTGGACGGGATTCTCCGTGATACCGGCATCGGTGCCGAGAGCTGGAAGAAGCTGCGGCAGAGCGACGAGTTTACACCGCTGCTGGCGCAACATGGCGCGGAGATGACCGGACGCGGTCGGAACGTGAAAATTGAACTAAAAATGAAGAAATGCGCATGAGGAGGCCAAATATGGACAGAGAATTAACTTTGGAAGAAACAATAAGAATCATAGATGCGGTCGTCGACCTGATGCAGGAGGGGCTCTTTGCCCTCTGCGAGGAGCCACCCTTTGGTACGATTAAGAACGAGGAGGAGATGTTATGAACCCCACTGATACTATCACAAACTACAGCACCGTCACCAATTTCAATGAGCTGCCGCTGGCATTGACTGTGCTAGAGGCCGGGCAGGTGCTTCGGGTCGGGCGCAATGTGGCCTACGAACTCGTCCGCTCTGGTCAGCTTCGGAGTGTCCGGGTCGGCAAGAACATTAGAATCCCGCGGGACGCCCTGGCGGAATATCTAAATCTTGCAAGCTGATGTGAGGGGGGATCCCCCCTCACCCTTTCACTTTACCATATCGTTAAAGGAGGACAAACATGGCAAGCAGCAAGCGGGCCGCCCACGGCAGCGGCACGATCCGGAAGAAGACTGTCACAAGGAACGGTCAGGATTATACATATTGGGAGGCACGCATCACCACAGGCTACGATGCCGGAACCGGTCGGCAGAAGCAGCGTTCTGTTACCGGCAAGACGCAAAAGGAGGTGCGGGAAAAATTACAAGCGCTGGCAGTAGAAGTCAACAGCGGCACCTATCAAGAACCGTGCAGGATGACGCTGGGCGAGTGGCTGGACATCTGGGTGGAAAACTACCTGGGCGCCTGCAAGCTGCGCACAAAACAGATTTACGAAAGCGACATCCGGGTACATATCAAGCCCGCGCTGGGGGCGGTCAGGATGGAAAACATCATGCCCCATACCGTGCAGACCTTCTATAACGCGCTGGCATCGGATAAGGCCGACAAGCCCGGCCTGTCGGCGAAGACCATCAAGAATATCCACGGCGTACTGCATCAGGCACTGAAGCAAGCTGTGCTCAACGGTTATATCCGAACCAACCCCTCAGATGCCTGTACCTTACCGCGAGGACAAAAAGCAGAGATCAAGCCTCTGGATGAGGACGATGTAGCCGCTTTTATCCGGGTCATTCAAGGACATCCCTTTGAAGATCTCTTCCTGACCACGCTGTTCCTGGGCTTGCGGGAGGGCGAGGCGCTGGGACTGGCCTGGGACTGTGTAGACCTGGACAACGGCGTTATCACCGTAAACAAGCAGCTCCAGCTCCATCAGGAGAAGGGCCTTGCGGCCTATGAGCTGGTTCCCACCAAGAATAGCCGCAGCCGCACATTGGTGGCGTCCCCTACGGTGGTCGCCCGCCTGCGCCACCGAAAAGCCGAGCAGACACAGCAGCGTCTCATGGCAGGCTGTGCCTGGGAGGACAGTAACCTGGTGTTCACCGATGCGCTGGGGCATCACCTGACGAAGCCGACGGTCTACCGCCACTATAAGAAAGCGGTTGCGGCGATTGGGAGGCCCGATGCCCGTTACCATGACCTACGGCACAGCTCAGTTCCGGCATCGATATCAAAACGGTACAGGGCAACCTCGGGCATGCCACCGCCGCCTTCACGCTGGATGTCTATGGTCATGTGACCGACCGCATGAAGCGTGAGAGTGCCGACAAGATGGAGGATTTCATTCGCCGTGTTTCGGGGGATTGACAATCACCGCAACTTCCCTGTTGCGCAGAGGGGAGGAATCGGGTATAATAGAAAAAAATGCGGAAGGAGGCAGGCCATGCGGACACTGTATCACGGCAGCCGGGTAACGGTAGAGCAGCCGGAAATACGCATTCAGAAGTTCCATAAGGACTTCTATTGGGGCTTCTACTGCACGGAATATGAGACGCAGGCCACCCGCTGGGCCACACGGTTCGGCAGCGGTATCGTGAATGTCTACCAGTTTGAAGAGCAGCCGGGGCTGTCGGTCAAGCGGTTCCCTGAGATGAGCGAGGAGTGGCTGGACTTCATCGTGGCCTGCCGCAGCGGCATCCCCCATGACTATGACATCGTAGAGGGGCCGATGGCCGATGACACCATCTTCAACTATGTACAGAGCTATACAGATGGCGAGATCAGCCGCGCCGCCTTCTGGGAGTTGGCACGGTTCAAGCATCCCACCCATCAAATCAGCTTCCACACCGCCAGAGCGCTGGCGACGCTGACCTTCGAGAGGAGTTACGAGGTACATGTGTGAACGAAACCACAGCGGACTGTTCTTCACCTGCGCTTTGGTGGAGCAGTTGGGCCGCGACCTGAAAATGAAGCGCTGCGACGTGGTGAAGGCGCTGGGACTGAATGGCGTGCAGATGATCCTGGGCCATGCTGATGTGTTCCACTGTGAGCCCATTGGAAAGGTGTCTGATGATATGCAGCAGCACTTCGACTTGCCCAACGGCCAGTTCGATAACGTGTCGGCGGCCAGATACGCCGTGCCGGATGTATGGACGATCGGCAAGGTATACGCCCGCTTGATCGAGGACGTGTCCGGACAGGATGACGTGGCGGAAACACTGGTGGCCGTATATACCTCGTGGATCGATGAAAAGCTCTGCGATTATAACTCCTCATTCTACTATCAGTCCCGTGACTACATCGCGGAATGCTATCGTGCAGGTCACGTGATCGACGCATAAAAAATGGGCCTCTGATGCGCTGACATCAGAGGCATTTTTTACCGCTAAAGGGAAAAAATAAGGGAAAACTGAAATTTTAAGCATGAGAAAAGCCTCGTAACCGGCATGGTTACGAGGTTTTCATCTGGAGGTGACACCCGGATTTGAACCGGGGAATGAGGGTTTTGCAGACCCTTGCCTTACCACTTGGCTATGTCACCATTTTGATCGGCAGCACCACTGAGGTGTAACGTCCGAGGGACATTATACAATACCTTGCGGCGGTTGTCAAGGGAAAAGGCAAATTTTCCTGTGAATAAATTTTTTGTCAAAGAAAGGACGACCTTGCGGCCGTCCTTTCTCGGTTACGAGCTGGTTTTTACCACATTCTGGAAGTAATAGACCCCCATGCCGTCGGTGTGCAGGCCGGTGAAGGTGTCCCGCAGCAGCCACGTATACGTCTCGTTATACAGGGGCATCACGTAGCCGCTGTCCAGCAGCATGGTCTCCGCGTCCGCCAGATAGGCGTCCCGCGCCTCGTCGCTGCTGGAGTTGGCAGCGGTGCGGATCAGCATATCGTAGGCGTTGGAGTAATACTGGCCGTAATTCTCCAGCTGGCTGCTGCTGAAGCGGTTCAGGTAGCTCAGCGCCGTGTTGCGGTCGCCGTTGACGCTGGTCAGCGCCAGCGAGAACTCGCCGCTTTTCAGGGTGGTCATCATATCCTCCGGCGCCACGGCACGGACGGCGATGCGGATGTTCAGCTTTTCGCGCCAGACGGTTTGCAGCGCCTGGGCCACCTTGGCGTTTTCGGCGGTATTTTCGTACAGCAGCGTCACCGTGTTCATATGCTCCAGCGTGGTGGGGGTATAACCGGCGCTGCGCAGCAGCTCCGTCGCCTGCTGGCACCGCTGGTCGTATTTCTCCGGATCGTTGTCGATGGCCGGGCCGTTGGCCTGACGGAAGGACTCGCCCTGAGAGGTGGTGATACCGTCGGGGATCAGGCCGTCGGCGGCGCGGAACACCTCGTCCTCCCCGCCGGCCAGCTCCGCCAGTGCGTTGCGGTCGATCACCATGGACATGGCCTGACGGACGCTCTCGCTCAAGCTGGTGGCCATCTGGTTCACCAGCACGGTCTTGACCACGGCGGAGGAAGCCTCCACCGCGCCCTCCGTCTCTCCGGCGTCCAGCACGAAGTCCACGTCGCCGCTGTCATACAGCGCCATGGCGTCGGCGGAATTGGCGGCATAGACGAACTCCAGCTGATCGGGGCCAAGGCGCCGGGCGTCATAGTACTTCTTGGCGGCGCTGGCGTTCAGGCCGTCCGCCGTCATGGACGAGACGGCGTAGGGGCCGTTGGTCAGCAGCGTGGCGGAGGACAGCGACCAGTCGGGCCGCTGCACCGGCTCGGCGTCGGCAGCGGTATCAGCGGCGTCCTCCCCTTCCTGCGTTTGGGTGACGCTGGCGCGTACCGGCATGGTGGACACCGCCGTGCACACCACCTGCAGGAAGTAGGAGCAGTGGCCCTCGATGACCACCACAAGGGTGCGGTCGTCGCTGGCCCAGACCTGCAAGGCCGCCGGGTCGCCGGCCACCGCGTCGGCATAGCCCGCCACCATGTTCAGGATGGAAGCGTGGGGGGAGTTGGTCTCCGGATCCACCAGACGCTGCCAGGCGTAAACGAAGTCGCCCGCCGTGACCTTCTGGCCGTCCGACCAGTAGATATCATTGCGGAGGGTGAAGGTATACGTCTCGGTGCCGTCCATGTTGTCGGTATAGGTATAGCTGGCGGCCTGTGCGGGGGTAAGGGCACCGGCGGTGTTGATCTTCATCAGATTTTCAAACAGCTGGGCGTCCACGGTCTTTTCCGTTTCGGTGACGGCCAGCGCCGGATCCAGCGTGTGGGGCGCGTCCACCAATGCGGCGCGGACGGTCATATGCTCCGGCTCCGCTTCGCCGCAGGCGGCAAGCGTCAGCGCCATGCACAGCGCCAGAAGCAAGGCGAGTAGTCGTTTGGTAGGTTTCATGGGTTTTCTCCTCTTTGTTGGGGGCTATGTCATTGCGAGGAGCGAAGCGACGCGGCAATCCGTTTCTTTCCCGTCAGGTAAGGATACGGATTCCCACGCCAGTCTGCTGACTGGCTCGGAATGACATTTCAAGGGGGCAAGGGGGTTCTTTTTACCGATCGTAGGGGCCGATGCCCACATCGGCCCGCCGTT
>ERZ859738.1202-NODE-1202-length-13012-cov-9.517404_pt1 | contig 13012 bp, 10 predicted proteins | sample MGYA00510122_ERZ859738 | MGnify/ENA primary metagenome ERZ859738 (study PRJEB30046, sample SAMN00715139) | human gut metagenome | study: EMG produced TPA metagenomics assembly of the A metagenome-wide association study of gut microbiota in type 2...
AAAAAGATGCCAACTGCCGTGTCAGGCAAATTCGATGGACCTGTACCTTTACCCACGGCGTTTTGAGCCGCTTTTCTGAGGACTTTTCGGAAAAGTGGCTCTTTTTTGTCCTCGGCAAAGTGTAGAATTTCGACCGGCGTTTTTGTTGGTTATGCCGAATACGCACTCCAAGCACAGATGCCAGCGCGTTAGCCAGTTGTGCGACGCTTCAGACGTTAAAACCGCAGGCAAGCCCCATCCCACTCCAGGACGAAACCACGGCGTATTGGCGATGCTGGGACGCGAGAAAGCAAAGCACCCGCTGCCAGTTCAGCGGGTGGTCGTTTATCTGCTGGCTCTCAGCAGAGCATCGGTTTTTAATGTCACGCCCATCATGTCTTTGTGGGCTTCGCGGGTATCGCGGCAGAGCGGTGACAAGAAAGTCAGCGCGTTCTGAATGCGGCTCAGATCTGACGCAGAGAGCGTGTCCTCGTGCAAATGGCGCAGCACCCGGCGATAGGATTCGCGGAGCTTTGCGTCCACAGACGGCTGAAAGAAATAGTTTGAAATCAGGCCGCCAATCAAGGCGGCTTCGTTATCGGTGTACTGCATGGTGATTGCCCTCCTCTGCAAAGCCCAAACAACAAACGCGGCAATCATACCACAAGATGCAGTACCGGTCTATTCGCAATCTGACGAAATATTGAAATACAAACCAAGATACAAAAGATACAAAATGAAGCGGCGTTTCGCTCTCTCCTGAAAAGAGGGTTGAAACGCCGCTTTTTTCTTTTCTTAAATTTGAAACCTGAGACGAAGGAGGTCACAAAAATGTCTGTATTCCGTGTCGAGAAAAACAAGGGTTACACGGTCATGTCCAACCACCATCTCCGCAACCATACGTTGTCTCTCAAGGCCAAAGGACTCCTCTCGCAGATGCTGTCGCTGCCGGAGGATTGGGATTATACGCTGCAGGGTCTTGCGCAGATCAACAAAGAGAGCATCGACGCCATCCGCGAAGCTGTGCGCGAGCTGGAACGTGCCGGTTACATCAAGCGCAGCCGGGAGCGTGACGAGCGCGGCTGCCTGCGAGGGACTGTCTACACGATCTATGAGCAGCCGCACACGGAGCCAACGCCGGAAGAACCTACGCAGGCTTTGCCTACATTGGATCATCCAACATTGGAAAAGCCTATGTTGGGTTTGCCTACGTTGGAAAATCCAACGCAATTAAATACTGAGAGTACTAAGAAAAGAAAAAGACAAAGTAAAGACTCATCAATTACCGATTCGATTCCTCTCCCTTCCGGTTTTCCGGACGTTACCGCGCAGAAGCGAACGGAAACGAAGGAGTCGTTTGAAAGCTGTCGGGAATTGATTCTGGAGAACATCGACTACGATGTTCTGGCAAATGATCCGCACGTCGACCGAGAGCAGCTTGACGAGATCGCCCAACTGGTACAGGAAACGGTTTGCAGCACCCGCGACCGTATCCGTGTCGGTGGAAATGACTACCCAGCCGAGGTCGTGCGGTCAAAGCTGCTGAAGCTGAACGGTGAGCATATCCGTTTCGTCATGGACTGCCTGAAGCAAAACACAACGCGAATTCGGAATATCCGGCAATATCTGCTGACCGCGCTGTTCAATGCACCAAGTACGATGAGCAGCTATTACACGGCGTTGGTGGCGCATGATATGGCAGGCGCAGCATACGAAAGCTGCGGCTGGAAATACAAAAGTGCGCGTGATTTCACTGTCTGGATGCGGTTTGAGAGATTCCCCGTTCTGGAGGGCCGGATAGTCATCTTTGGGCATACCCCGACCCACCATTTCCAGTACGATAACTGAAGGTGAAGAAACGTGCATGGTAAATTGACGCAGCCAAAAATAGATGGGTATATCAGCTGGCTCCGGCGAAATGACCACTTTGGTATGACAAGCTGTATCTACGACGACAAAAGTCAGAAACTGCTTGATGAACTGTTTGCCCTGTTGGAGCAGATCGCACCGGAATCCCCGAACGGTGTCAGAACGCTCTGGCTTCGTGCGGAAAGAGGACCAATTGAGGATTTCGGCAATGCAGCGGAGGAAATTGCAGAGGGTAATTACGACTCGGAAGAAGAATTCGTGAATGCATGGAAAAGCTGGTTCCCAGAGGACGTCAAATGGTATCATTTCCAAGCCGTCGAGGACAAAGCGGAAGTATACCGCGCTGTCGCGGTTCGTCACAGTTATGTGATCGTTCAGGACAAGCGCAGAGAACCAGCAGGATGGCCCTGCGAAATTTCTGAGTTTGTCCAGTGGCTTGTCGACGGTGTCAGGAGCTGCATTGAAATGCTGAAAGCCGGGACGTATAACGATGTTGTCCGTGAAAATCTGCCGCCCCAGCATCGAACCGGAACAATCCGACGCAGGGATTTTTGGAATGTCTGGCCGGATGCAAGAGTCGACTTCTTCAAGGATATCTCGCCTGCGGATGTTACGGAGTTCATTGAAAGGGTCTCCGCACAGGAAGAAAATTATGCTGCAATGAAAGACCGCTTACAAGCTATGACAGCCAATGATTTTTTCCGCTTTTGTGCCATGGGTTACGCGGAGAACAAGTATGATGGCTGCGGAAAAACGCCGAAGGAGCAGTATGTGCTCCATGCCGACGGCCGGGACGAGGGATTGCAGGATATCGATGCGGACAGCCCGGAGGCGTTCCATACTTGGTTCCACGATAGAGACCGGTGCGGCGGACATCCGTGGGAGGTTTGCCGCGGCGGAAACTCCACGCATGTCGATCTGCGGGTATTGGAGGATGGCCGCGGTTATTTTCTGTATCTGGCAGGAGCAGCGTGGAACCGAACGATGGAAACCGTTAAATTCTACCTCGCCCTGACGAGAGCAAATATCCCCGTTTATCTGGCCGAAGCAAAGATGCTGGCTGACCGGCTGGCGGAAGAAGAAAAGATTGGGATCGTGCCGGAGGGCGTTCTGCCCGCCTACTGCGGGAGCTGGTTTCCAAATGAACACATCATCGACTACATGAATTTGCCCAGTGAGGATCGGGAAAAGTTTCTGCCATTTTGTACATGGTATGAGGAAAGGCCTGCGGTTCTTGCTCAGCGCGAAGAAACATGATGTACTTGCCTGTGAAATGCTCGATTCCCGTTTCGGCGCAGTTACGCGTTGGATCAGCAGGGTGAACCACAAGTTCCATGACTTCCTGGCTTTCAGCAGCTAAAATACGGACAGAAACAAATTTCCAAGCCAGAGGTGAAGAAACATGAATCTGAAAGAAGCGTTCCGCTACCAGAACAAGCTCCAGTCGTTTCTGGACGAAGCGCAGAGCATCCTTGACCGTGATTCCAACGTCACGCGGGTGGAGAACACCTATCTGCGCCATAAGGTCATGGCGGAAGCGGAGGACGAAACCGTCCTTGCGATGCCGGAAACGGAGTATTATGAGGGAATTACAGACATTGCCCGTTTCCTCCTGTATCTGCTGGACGAAAAAGGCAAGCTGTTCGCTGCCATCCGCAAGGCAAAATCGGAGCTGGACATCGATATGGACAGCGCGGTCAGCCTCAATGCGACGCGGCAGAGCATTGCCCGCACGTTCAAACGGATGAATGATCTGCGCAGCTCCGAGCAGACGATTTCAAACGGTGGCACCGGTTACCAGTTCAACGCCGAGGGCAATCAGATCTCCTATCGCTGCGATGTACGGCGAGTGACGACGATCAATTATGACCGCAAGGTCATCCGCGCTGCGCTCGGCAAACTGAATCAGCGGGCTGACGAGACTTCCGCCAAAATCGACCTGTGCCTTGTTACGTCGAAGGTGGACTATGCGCCGCCCTTTGATGTGAACGCCAGCTTCGCTGAAGCATTCGAGATATATACAGAAAACGCCGGGGCATAATACCCCGGCACAGCCCGGCTATTTTGGATGCGGCAAGCCAAGAGAATGCGGATACCGGTTCAGGTGCAGATGAACGATAACGCTGCACACTTTTAGAAAGATATTCTGGCTTGGCTCACCCTACGAGCTTTTATGGAAGAAAAAAGAAGCGTTCCGCTTTTCCAACCTCGCCAGACGTTCTTCCGCGAAAACCGCTTTTTCCATATCACACGTTTTCCTGCATCCAAACTGACATCTCCATATGTAAGGCGTACAAGCCTGACTCGCTGATTACGAAATCAATTACGATCAAATGCTGATCTTTTCCGTGTGCGCAGCTGAACGTGTGACCTGTCACGCAGCAGGCAATGCAGACGGAGCAAATGGTGGAAGCTGCATCGGACGCTCGCCGTATCCAAAATAGCCGGGGAGAAAATGATGTGAGCAGCAGGACTCGGCCTGCTGCTCACTGACAATATGCAGTTTTATAACAGGAACAAGAATCTGATCTATCGGAACCTCAAAGAGCACTCCGAGTGCGTAGAGATTATCTACCGTGGGCAGGCTCTCGCCCTTCTGCCACTTGTAGATCGCCCGCGGTTCTTCAAAGCCGAAGTAGCTTTGCAGATCCCGGACGGTCAGGCCGCGCTCCATGCGCAGACGGCGGATGTTGTTTCCCGTCGCGATGAGATCGATCACGGGGTATGCTTTCATTCCCATTTTGCTTGCCTCCTTTAAGGTCGTGATATTACAAAATATCAGAGATGGCAGCCGGATGCAAGATGACAACGCACTTTGTAATTCAAATGTAAAACTAGAGGGGGATGAAGTGTGATCAATACGGTACCGCTGAAGAAGCAGAGCAAGCGAGCGCAGAAGGAATATCACAGCAAACAGCGCGGAAGTTGGTACGGGATATCGCCCGTGACGCGCACCGTGCCTAGTAGAAGGCTTTATGACCGAAAGCGAATTAAGAGAGAAGATCGCTGGGCTCGTGGAGAATGAATCATCTGAAGCGCATCTGAGAAGCAAAAACCGGCGTAGGCTGCGCCGCGTTCGCGACATTCAAAAGAGTGACGGACTGCTGCACATTATAAATTATGGCAACCATGCCACGTATCGCAGATACATCGATTGGGGCTTTGACGGTCGGACGCTGCTGCACACAGGAAAGTACATCAAGTATCCTAAAAACAGCCGCAGTCAGAGCTGGATCAAGCTAGAGACTAGCCGTAGGATCCGCAGCTGCCGAAATGCTCCAGCAAAAGGGAATTTCTATCGCCGCTTATTTGACTATATAGTGATGACCAATTGCCAATTATCTTTGGCGAAGGGGTGTAAAGTTGAGAAAAAGTTATGAGTACAACGTAAAACTGTGTATTACTGCAAAATTGTCTTGCAATATGCAGAAAACGGCTTGGAGGTCGTCCTAACGTTTAGGGACGACCTCTTTAGCTGCCTACAGCGACTATGCGGTTGCGCTTACATTTTAGGACAAACCACGGCAAATTGAATTTGAACGACAATCAATTAAGAATCTTGACCGTGAGCTTTTTGCAAAGGAATTTTTGTGGGGAGCCAATTGAGTGGAATATGTGGCCCAAACTGTGCCTGTGACCATTATAAATAAAAATGTTTAAAAACGGGGATTTTAACTGTTAGAGTTGCGCATACGTGTTGAATTTGGTAGAATGTAGTCAGAGCATTCTAAGAATGAAATGGTTTTAATAGGCGGTGTGTTATGAAAATCCTTTTTCTTCATATTAGCGATGCGTATCCCCATAAGAGAAGAGACTGAATAGTGTGTGCTCTGCGCACTTGCAAATTGGTTTTACAAAATACAGTGGGAGGAATCAGAATGCTGGACGGAGAGTTTATTGAGCATGTATGTGATCATTCAGATCGTTCTGCGTGGAACTGCATGACATTGATTGCCGGAAAGAATGCGACAACGACCGGCCAGGTCCTTGTCGCACATAACGAGGATGACGATGTATATTGCAAAGTCTATCGCGGCGATGTCCCGCAAATGAATTGGCAGGCAGGCTCTGTGATCCCTGCTGAAAATGGGCGGGCGTTGATCCCTCAGATTGAACATACACATGGGTATCTATGGGTCGAAGTGAAAGCAGGAATGTACGGCTTGTCCAATGCAGATACCTATTTCAACGATGCGGGCATTCTTATTGTAAGTAACAGCTGTAAAGTCTCAAAGGAGAACACACGGGATCCGTCTCGCCTGAGCAATGGCGGCATAGAGGGAAATCTTCGCCGCATAGTAGCTGAACGGGCATCGACGGCGCGGGAAGCGCTGCAGATCGCTATCGAAATGGTCGATACATATGGATATGCGCCAGACGGACGAAGCTACACGTTTGCAGACAAGAACGAAGCGTTTATGATTCAGATCGTCAGCGGTCGACATTATATGGCAGTTCGCATTCCGGACGATATGGTGGCAGTAATGCCTAATCACTATACACTGCACGGGCTCAAAGACTTCCCGGAAGCCTACTATTCGCCGGATCTGGTTGAATACGCCATAGAAAAAGGGTGGTATAAACCCCGGCAGGATGGCAGTTTTGAGGATTTTGACTTTGCAAAGGCGTATGCGATAGAGGAAAAACAACACCAACCTTATAATGTATTGCGCGCAAAGCACGCTCTTCAGAAGCTGATGCATCAGAAATGCGGGAACACAACAAATGATCTGCCCTTTGTTTGCCGCCCGAACCATAAGGTTTCACCCCGTGAATTAGGCAATATCATGTCTGAACACTATGAGGGCACGCCGGATGACGCGGAACGGGTTGGCCCTGGGCGCTCTCCGCATTATTCCAGTATCCGCCGCATTTGCACCGGCTCCACTGTAGACAGCATTGTATGTGAGTTTTCCAATGAGGCATTGTTTACAAAAATATGGACTTGTCTTGGGCGGCCCTGCCAGCTTCCCTATATGCCGACACACCCGGCCGCAGGACTTCCGAAAGCCCTGAACTCCATGGAAAAGCCTGTTGAGCGAGCCGCAAAACACTATTTATCAGCACCCGAAGAGATGGGATATTCAAGAAGTGTCTGGCAGAGATTCCGTGATTACCAAAATGCAATGGATCTGCTGTATTGTGACACCGCAGACGACGGCCGTAAGCTTCTGTCTGATCTTTGGAACGCCGACTGCGAGGCTATAGCAAGGGCGGAGAACGAAGCACGAAGCCTCATCCGCTGTGGTAAGGTTGAGAATGCATTGACGCTGCTTCGTGAAACAGATAATTTGAGAATATGCAAAGATTTGGATGCGCTTGAAATGTTTGCTTCACAAAAGACTCGGCGGATAGATGCTGCGCCGGTATATCTGGAATCCAATCAGAAAAAAAGCATAACAGTTACCTTCTCTTGTCCCTTTGAACCCGTAGAGGAGAGTCTGATTTTTGGACTGAGCGGCCGAAGCACCAGTGCCAACTTTGCTTGTTGTCAGCAGGGAACGCTCAGAAAACATACAAGCGGCCAGTATACGGCAGACTTTTCACTGGAACTGCTCAAACCGGATCTGTGCGCAGCCGCGTCTTTTGCCTGCCTTCTGGGAGGAACGGACACCGCAGGCATTCCATTTGTTGGGCAAGTAATGCTTTCGCTCCAAAAAATAGACGCCTTGCCGGAGTGAACCGTATGTGTGTTATGGCGGACACACTGAGAGATAAGAATGGCTGCAAAATGAAGTGATATATTAAATGCGACCATGTGTGTAGTTTTCATTTCAAAACAGTGCAATAAGAGCTATAATAAAGACAACAGAGGGCAAGCATCTATTTTGGTTCTACTCAGCCCTTGAGACTAAGCTGCTTTGACTTGCAGGAAACGCGAAAACCCTTGAGATTTCAGGAGATTTTAAGTCGAGGGATCTAAAAGGGTGCTGCTTGCCATCAAGCTGCACCCAAATAGATGCCACTGCGAAAAGCCCAGAAGTTTCAACTGTTTCACCCCATAGGTACACAATGTGTCATAGGGGTACAGCTGGTACGGGCAAAAGCAAGACGCAATCTCATGCATTTGAGTTTGCGTCTTGCTTTTTACATAAGGATAGAGCTTGACAGGAGCAATGTCGACGCTCGGAGTCTTCAGGTGCATCCGGATAAAGTGCTGTGTTTTCAAGGGTTGTACGGTTTTTAACGAGAACAGCCAGCTTCTCTGAACTCTCCGAAAACCATTGAAAACACTGGGCAAATCGGCTTTTTGGGGATTTCGGATGATAGTAGTCAAATAGTAGTCACGGTCATATCATTGCAAAAACAACATTTCAGGAAAAATATAAAGACGCGCTGCTTGCAGAATTACAAACAGCGCATTTTCATATGTCGGTCAATTATCAAGATCGTTTCAAATCATATCCTTAGCCTTCTGGCTGCAGCTCGTAAGTACACAGATAAAATAGAAACGACGTCATCTGATAGCGGCTGATACGGGTATCGGAGGCATCCAGCAGATCGGGAAGATCGCTGTCCCGTGTTGTGATGCCGGTCTGATTGCACCAGAGCATGGCGCGGACGGCTTCGGCACTGAGCTGCGGCTCACTCTGTATGCTCTGCTGGAGCTGTGTCCGGTCTAGGGCAGATACGGCGGCAGCGGGTAGCATCGCGTTTCGTTACGATATTCACTGGACGCAGGGCATTTCTCTCCAATGCGGCAAGCACGGCAGTCTTGTCAAAATCATCACCCAGCTTCCGTGCCGTGATGGGCTTCGGCCTGTCCGGAGTCAGGTAGGAATACCGTCCACGGCTCTCCTTGACGATCACGCCCTGTTGCAGCAACAGGGAAGAAAACTCGTCAAAGCTGCCTGCCTTGTCAAGGGCTTTTCGGATGATCTTGCGCAACTTCTCCTTGTCGGTTTCAAACTTAGTAGGCTTGGCAGGTAATCCCTCGGCGGCAAGGGCATCGGCTTTCTCGTCTAGCTTGGCTTGCCCCTTTTTCTTCTCCCAATACTCGCGCTCGGTGACGCGGCTGGCGCTGCCGTGGAGCAAGTCGATCTGATAGAGGTTTTCCCGGTGACACAGCTCCATGACCTCGGCTCTGAAATGCTCCATGGCAGCGTCGGTGCAGCGGTGCTTGCATCCGGCGCGGGTGTCGGCGGGCCTGTCCATGTAGGGCGGCAGCGTTACTTCTTCAATGTGCAAGCTGTTAATGATGATAACACCATTGGGAACATTCGCTGCTGGGATTTTCTTTCTCTCTACCCTTACTACAATTTCAAAAACGCTTTTTGGCCAGTTTTCAGAAAATTGTTTTGCAGGACAAAAAAAGAACGGTCTGCATTGCAAACCGTTCATAAAACACACAGGTTTCTTATTCCAAATGATACCTACGAAAGAGTGCAGACCGTGCCCCACCTTTGGAGATGTAAGAAGCAGTCAGCTGGTGCAGTGAACGAACAAATGCCTCGTGAGATTGCTCTCACGAGGCATTTGCAACATTTTGCATACAAAGCTGTGAGAGACGCATGAAAGCAGGGAGTTTCTTCCTGATTATGCGGAAGCAGGAATCAACCGACCGCCTATGGTTTCGCCCGGTTGTCCTCCGATGTACTGCTCTGCACCGTTTGGATTCTTCGACGGTCAAAGAGCATACAGCCGCAGTGCCCCGGAAAGGTTGGGAAACAGACGATTTTGAGTTCTGTGTCGATTTCCGGACTGTAGTCGGTGATCTCCAGTGTTTCGCCATAGAGCGCCGTGCGCTCATAGACCCGCAGCCACTTGGCGTCCACATTGGGAAAGATGCTGCCAAAGGAGTGGTCGATCAGCTGCTCCAGCGGCAGCTTTTCCAGCTCCGCCAGCGCCCGATTGCCGTAGCGGAAGATCCAGTCCACCGCCGAATGTTCCTCACTGAACACCATTTCAATATCGGTGAAGGCAAAGGACATATGGTCAAAGCTGGCGTAGTGACGGTGGTACGCCTCCCGCGAGGTGGGAGCGTCATTGCGCTCCAATGTCTGACCGATCTTTTGCCGTTCGATGCGTACCTGCTCCACGATCTCCCGCTTGCGGCGGCGTGCGTAATCCAGTGATTCTCCGTTGATCAGATCGATCGTTTTCGTCACATCGTGGATTGCCTTGGCAGACACGAGATAGCATCGATCCACGCGGATAAAGGTACTGCCAAGATTTTTTGCCAGTTCATCAATAGGGGTATAGGTCTCATAAATTCGGTCGCCGGTAATATGGATCGCCGTCTTTCTGCCGCTCAGCGAGAGATAAAGAATATCCTCTGCCAGCAGCGTGATATGTGTGCGGTTAGAGATCACAGAAATGCCGATAGTATTCATAGTGCCTCCTCACAGACTGTTTTTTATCAGTATAACACATTTCAACCGGAGATGCTATCTATTCGCGCAGAAACGACCGCATTTCGCGCAAGGTTTATTGAAAATTCGGAAAGAGCGTGTTAAGCTACGGAATGAAAACAGAAGGGCATCGGAAACGGGGGTACCCCCGTTTCCCGTAGGGATATCCCTACGGGAACGAGCCTTGATCACAAACGGAGGAATGTCTATGAAAAAGCGAATCGTAAGTGCTGTGATGGCCTTGATTCTGTGCCTGACGCTGCTGCCCACGGCGGCGCTGGCGGCGGACGGCGCATGGGACGGCAGCATCGCCACTGCTTTTGCAGGCGGCAGCGGAACGGAAAACGACCCATATCAGATCGACGACGGCGCACAGCTTGCATATCTGGCAAGCGAGGTCAACAAGGGCCAGCCGTACGAAAATTCCTATTTTGTTCTGACCGCGGACATTGATTTGGCCAATCATGACTGGACGCCGATCGGAAATTCCTTTTCTGATGTACTATTTGGAGGCACAGACTATCATCTGTTTGCCGGAAATCTTGACGGCAAAGGACATACCATTTTCAACATTTCCATCGGAACAGAAATCATTCCGCTGGAATCTGATGTATTTGGCTTGTTTGGTGCGACAGGTGGCAAAATCAGCAACTTGAATCTGGACGGCATCACAATTTACGGTACAGCAAAGAACGTTTCCAGCTATGTAATCGGATTGGTAGGTGCGCTCGCTGGCTCTGCCGGCGGGCCGATTGAGAACTGTCATGTGGCAAATCTGAGCATGACGATGAATACGCCGAACAGCGGCATGACGGCAGCCTACTGGATCGGCGGTCTTGTGGGCGCTCTGGACGGAAGCCAGCATATCGAGGAATGCAGCGCCTCCGGCACAATTAAGGAACTCTCCGGTAAAGGCTCCATCGGCGGTTTGATCGGTGAGCTGGGGAGAGCAGCAAAGATCACATACAGCCACGCCGATGTCGCGCTGGATGTAAAGCCGGATTATCGCGGCGGTGCAGATGTCGGTGGCTTGATCGGCAAGGGAAACGGCAAGAACGACCCTGAGACTGTTATCAGCAACTGCTATGCCACGGGGAATGTCACCGGCGGTGCATATTCCGGCGGCTTTGCAGGCAGTCTTTATGGCCTGAATATCAAAAACTGCTACGCGACCGGCGAAGTAACGGGCGCTGCTGCATCGATGGCGACCTTTGCCGGAACAGACGCTTCTGACGAAGATGCATACGGCTCGGTCACGAACTGCTATACGACCGGTACGTTGAGTGGTAAAGCAGCCTATATGTATGCCTTTACGATGCAGCAAAAAGGGACTCCAAGAAGTCCGACTGAGAACTGCTATTTTGCAGATACCAACAGTGCGCTTATAAACTTGAATGAAACTACGGTTTTCAAAGCCTTGGCAGAAATGCAGACCGAAGGATTCAAAGACACGCTCAATGCAAATGATCCAGCAAACGGTTGGCTTTTCCGTGAGGGCAAAACACCCCTTTGCGGTGCAGAACCGGCGGATTACTCCGCGGTTGATGCTGCGCTGGACAAGATCCCCGCAGACCTGACGGCATACACCGACGAATCTATCAAGACGCTGAGCGCTGCGGCAGAAGCTGTGATTCGAGGTAAGGTCATCGCAAAGCAGGCTGAAGTAGATGCAATGGCGGCGGCTATTGAACGCGCGATCTCTGATCTTGTCTTCAAACCTGCCGATTATACCGCAGTTGATGCAGCCATCGCAAAGGCGAATGCTCTGAACGAGAACGATTATATAGATTTTTCCGCTGTGAAAGCAGCACTTGAAGCTGTTGTGCGCGGCAAGAATATCACAGAGCAATTCGAAGTGGATGCAATGGCAAAAGCCATTGAAGATGCCATCGCAGCACTGGTCAAAAAGCCTTCTTCCGGTGGCGGTTTTTCTTCCGGCAGTTTCTTCCCGAGCTATCCTGTGAATACCCCCGACAAAACGGAGAACGGCACTGTGACCGTCAGCACGAAAAATGCTACCAGCGGCAGCACCGTGACGATTACCGTCAAGCCGGACGACGGCTTCAAACTGGATGAACTCACCGTGATTGACAAGAACGGAAATGAGCTGAAACTGACCGACAAGGGTAACGGCAAATATACCTTTACCATGCCCGCCAGCAAGGTCGAGGTTAATGCTGCCTTTGTCAAGAAAGTTGAGATAAGCCCGTTCAGTGATGTGTCCACCAGCGCCTATTACTATGAGGCCGTGAAGTGGGCGCAGGAAAAGGGCATTACCGGCGGTATCGGCAACGGTCTCTTTGGGCCGAACCAGCCTTGCACCCGTGCGCAGATCGTCACCTTCCTGTGGCGTGCTGCCGGTTCTCCCGTGGTGAACTACGCCATGAACATGAGCGATGTCCCCGAAGGCAGCTACTACGCCGAGGCCGTCCGCTGGGCGCTCAGCGAGGGCATCACCACCGGCACAACGGAGAACACATTCTCTCCCGACAGCGAATGCACCCGCGCTCAAGCCGTCGCGTTTCTGTTCCGCTACGCTGCGTCCGAGGCGGTCACCTTGCAGGAGCTGGTGTCCGGCTTCTCTGACGCCGATTCCGTTCCTGGCTACGCGCTTCCCGCGATGAACTGGGCGCTTGCTGAGGAAATCGTACAGGGCAACGGCAGCAAGCTCATGCCGAACGATTCCTGCACGCGTGCGCAGATTGTCACCTTCCTCTTCCGCGCATATCAGGGCAAATAAGCAATCGCAAAAAAGCAGCGGGGCGGCATAGGTCGCCCCGCTCCGCCCCCCCCCCCCCCCCGGAACCCCGGGC
>ERZ859738.1212-NODE-1212-length-12944-cov-6.554426_pt1 | contig 12944 bp, 15 predicted proteins | sample MGYA00510122_ERZ859738 | MGnify/ENA primary metagenome ERZ859738 (study PRJEB30046, sample SAMN00715139) | human gut metagenome | study: EMG produced TPA metagenomics assembly of the A metagenome-wide association study of gut microbiota in type 2...
TGTAATCGGCAGGTTTTCTGACGTTCATGGCTTCTCCTTTCCGCGCGGGTGCGCATCGTATATTTCGTCATTTTGTGAATAGCCGGGTACAAGATTTTGTGGTATGATCATTCCCGTTGTGTGAAAACTTTTGGGAGGGCAAGCATGATGCAGTACACGGATACCGAAGCCGCCCTGATTGGCGGTTTGATCTCGAACTATTTCTTTCAGCCTGCGGTGGATGCGTCCTTGAAGGATGTTTACGTGCGGGTGTTGGAGCATCTGCACCAGAATGCGCTCACTTCTTCCGACCTTCAGCAGATCCGAAAAGCGGTGAACTTCCTCCTGCCCATGTGCCAGACCAACCGCCAGACGCAGCGGGATCTGATGGGCGTCAATATGAAGACAACTGCGCTCCTAAACACGGCGCGTTAACAGTTTTACACGTTTCAGGGCAAAGAAAAACACGGCTTATCGCCGCGCTTTTCTTTGCCCTGTTTTTTATAGCACCCGCACCATCTGCTCATAGAGAAGAACGTACTTTTCATCGACGATCCGGTTGTCGTGGTAATGCCCGAACAGCCAGTAGTGGAAGCGGCTGCGGGTACGGATTTCTTCGAGAAAGTCCGTCAGCTTGTCTGGCGTGAAGCTGAGGTTGAGCTTCTGCTGGATTCTGGTCGGTGCGCAGTGCGTGATGATATAATCGACCTGCCAGTTCAGCCGCTCCAGCGTCTGTCTGGCGTGCTCATATTCCGCGCCAGATGGCAGTTCTTCCTGCCACCATGAAATGTGGTTGATGCGAAATTGCCCTCGATCATGCCGCAGAGCATCGTAGCGCTTGTAAAAATCCGGGCTGTCCATATCCAGAATCCCATCCGCAATATCATGGCTCTGCGCACCGCCCATTGTGAAGAACGTTCTGCCTTGCAGCTCGAATGCCTGCCCGCGCATCAGATGGAGGACGTGCGGGCGTATTTTATGTACCGTTCCGCCGTGCCATTGCTCGATGGGGTATTCGTTCAGGGAATCGAAATTTTCATGGTTTCCGTCTACAAACAGGATGGTAAACGGCAGCGTTTCCAGTTTGCCTAGCTGCGCGTCATCACTTTTGTCGCCGTTCCAGACGAAGCCAAAATCTCCGCAGACGATCATATAATCGTCCTTCGTCATTTCGGCTTGCTCCGGGAAGTATTCCGGCTGAAAGCGAAGCGCGTTGCCGTGAAGATCGCCGGTTGCGTAGATCATCGTATCACTCCAATCTTTTGTGAATCTCTTTCCCGCCTTTGAGCTGAACCAGCACCTCATTTGCAGACAGGACGGTCACGCGCTCGACGAGCTGACAGGCGGTGCCTTCGCTCCATTCCGTGACCGTGGGCACGGCGTTCTCCAACGCCTGCTCTGCCTGCACCAGGCGGGCACAGGTGCGCTCTGCGTCGGTGCTGCTTTGCCGGATGCTCTCTTTCTGCTTTTTGAGTTCCGTCTGCTCGGCAAGGATCTCGGCGAATTTCACGTTGCAGCGTTCCTTGTCTTCCGCGTCAATGGCTTCTGCCAGAAGTTGCTGGAACTGCGTATCGAGCTGCGCCAAGCGCCGATCGATGTCGGCCAGGCTCATCGTCTGCCCCTGTACCGGCAGCAGCTCCAGCGACATGGCACTTTTGATGCGGTCAAGCAGGACGGGCTTCTCGCTCATGGCCGCGTTGATTGCCGCCAGAATTGCGTTTTGCAGTGGAATCTCCCGCAGCGTCGGTGAATCGTGGCAATATCGTTTTCCGTAGTCCAATCGGCTGATGCAGCGCCACTCATGATAGATATTGCCCTTGATATTCCGCGTTTTCCGGCGATAGAGCTTGCCGCACTCGCCGCAGACCAGTCGGTCGGATAAGGCGTATTTGCTGGTGTAGCAGGAGCGGCCTGTCGCTGCCTGTTTGGAGTCGCTTCTCAGGGCGCTGCGCCGCGCCAGTTCCGCCTGCACCGCATGGAACAGCTCTCGTGTCACGATGCCTTCGTGGTGGTTCTGAATCAGGTATTTCGGAAGCTGCCCGGTGTTTTTGACGATCTTCTTGCTGATAACGTCCGTGCTGAACGTTTTTTGCAGCAGCACATCGCCGCAGTATTTTTCGTTTGTCAGGATACCCTTGACAGCGGTGATCGACCACGCCGTGCCGCCTGCCACGGTAGGATGGTTTCCATTTTCCAGCCAGTCTTTGAGTTCCCGGAGGCTTGCGCCGGCAAGATAGCGCGTGTAAAGCTCCCGCACGATCTCGGCCTGCGCTGGAATCGGCGCCGGCTTTCCGTCCGTGCCCTTTTCATACGCATATAGATTCTTGTACGCGATGGAGACCTTCCCGGCTTCCATCGCACGTTTTTTGCCCCATTTGACGTTGCCGGAAATGGACTCGCTCTCGGACTGTGCCATCGCGCCGTACATCGTAATCATGAATTCGCTGTCTGGCGGCAGAGAATTGATATTCTCTTTTTCGAACAGAACGCCAATGCCGAGCTGCCGAAGGATGCGCGTATAATTGATGCAGTCAAGCGTATTTCTGGCGAACCGCTGAATGGATTTCGTGAGGATGAGGTCAATTTTCTTCTGCTTGCACTGGCGAATCATGCGGAGAAACTCGGTTCGCTTCTTTGTAGAAGTTCCAGAAATTCCCTCATCCGCAAAAAATGCCAGCCATCGTCCACTCTTTGTTAGACATGATCTTGTCCGTGTAATACTGGCATTGCGCCTCATAACTGCTGGCCTGTTCTTCTTCCTCGGTCGATACGCGGCAGTAGGCCGCCACGCGGAGCAGCCGCTTGACGGTCGCTTCCTGTGCCAGCTCCGGCTTTGCGGGAATGATAATGACACGCGGCTTTTCGTCTGTCATGCAAGATCTTCCTTTCCTACAATTTGTCCATTCTTGAGTTGCAGGCGCACCATCTGGTGCGTGACCAGCACGGCGGACACGGCGCTTTGCAGCAGGTCTGCGTTGAGTTCTGCCGTGCATTCAAAGGCTGTAAACAGCCGTCGCAGGCGCTCGGTTTCGTATTCCTCGTTGCCAATGGCGTCATACTGTTCCTGCGCCAGCTTGCAGATCAGACTTCTGGCAGCGTCCTCGTCAAGCGGCTGGGCGTTCAGCACATCGTCCAGCTTGCGCTGCGTATCCGTCTGCATAATCGCAGGTGCTGTTTCTGGCTGCTTGATACGCTCCGGCTGCTCTGACAGCCTGCCGAGCAAATGTGTGACCTGCTGTTCGATCTCTGGAGTAGCTGCTTCCGCATCATTGATCTGAATCTGCTTGTTGACCAGCCTGTAACCATATGGGAGGTAAGAGGGAATGAATGTGCCATCCTGCATTCTTTTTTGGACGCCCCATTTGACATTCCCCGAGATGGACTCGCTTTGTTTCTGCGCCAGTGATGCCATGATCGCCGTGACCATCTCGCTGGACACTCTGGCCGTGTCGATGCCCTGTTCCTCGAACAGAACGCTCACGCCAAGCTCCTTGAGTTCCCGGACGGCTGCGAGACAGTCCTTCGTGTTCCGGGCGAAGCGCGAGATCGACTTGACCAGAATGCGGTCGATCTTTCCCTTGCGGCAGTCTGCCATCATGCGCTTGAAGTCCTCACGCTTGTCAACAGAAGTGCCGGTGATGCCGGAATCCGCGTAGATGTCGACCATTTCCCAATCTGGATTATTGGAAATAAGCTCTGAATAATACTGATTCTGCGCGCGGTAGGAGTTGAGCTGATCCTCGCTGGAGGAGCTGACGCGGGCGTAGGCCGCGACGCGCAGCTTCCGCGCTACGATCTCGTCGTGCGCGGGAATGATAATTACGCGGTTTTTCTGCTCTAAGGCAAGTGTGCCGTTTGTCTGCGCTTGCGTTGCCATTGCGTTTCCTCCCTTCTGTAGCAACACACATTACCACAACATTTTCAAAATAGCTATGACCAAAACGGAGAAAAATCAAGGGTAAATGGTCAGATTTGCACCAAGCTCGACTGCGATCCTGCGGGCGATTTTTCGGACTTCACGTTCCGAGAAGCCGATTGCCCGGAGCGCTTTTAAGAGCTGACAGATGCCTAAAAAATCGATGTCCGGATTCATAAGATTCTCCTTTAGCCACGGGGCAACTCTGCAAAGCGCAGAGCTGCCCCTGCTTTTGAAATTCTGATCGTTTGCCCGTATTCGACACTACTTCCCAGGGCGAGGGCAGCGAGTTGAATGGCGGCTGGCGCCGCACACGGGTTTTGCACCCCTCCGAGGATCTCTCCGAGCTGCCCCCATTGCGTGAAGCTGTGGCTGGGCAGGAGTACCATTATCTGCGGACAAGATCATTGCGAGGCAGCTTGCCAAAGCTGCTTTTGGATGGATGGGTACCGCTCGTCACCTTATTGGGCCGTCTTTATGCAGAAGCAACATCTTCCGCACAGGTGGTCTTCGCGCATCCTCCGCGTCGCTGTTCCTTTTCAGGCTCATCCGCTTGATGTCATTTAAGTCGCTGGATATGTACTTTTCAAGCTGCACGAGGAGGACTGAAAAAGTCCTCTCAATGCATAGGCCACGGGAACGAGCTTTTTATAAGGTCGTTTGAAAGATTTTTTTAATTTTTTGCATACGGATGGCAATTGCGGCTTGTGTACATCCCCACTTTTTGGCGAGTTCTTTCTGACCATGCCCTTCAAGCGTGACATAGGTAAGCAGTTCGAGATCTTTGTCATTCAGTTTCATAACCGCACGGATTAAACGCTCATTCTCCAAGGTATCAATCCATGCATAGCGATTTTGAAAACCACTTTCGTCAAAGGTGGTAGACATGACCCCGCTTTTTCTAAATAGGGCAGAACGCCGATCATCGTCTGGACCATCAATTTCTATTGACGGCATTTTCGTTGCCCTGCGTTCATACGCACGATTCCGGCAGAAGCAGTGCCAGTCATACTCATATATCTTTTGAATGGCTTCTTTGCCCATTCCTGCGTTGGCGTACTCTTTTCGCAGTTTTGCCCATTCACGGTCAAATTTCGCTTTCTCTGCTGCACAGTTGAATCCCATACGGATTCCTCCATTCTTTTGAAATTTTGAGAAAACCAAAATTTCAAAAGTGGAGGGGCGCGAATGGGATAATAAAAGACCGCCAGTGCGCTGCGGCTGCAATTTGCAGCGTATGCACACCGACGGACGCTAAAAATATTCACCAGTAGTTCCGCTCGACGCCGTACAACTGCCACTTGTTTGAAAGCGGCCTTGCGGCACGGGTGGAATCTACCGGTGTTCTGGGCTGCTGGTCACCATCTGAGACGCAGTCCGCGCCTCTTTTTAGGGGAAAATAGCATAAAGCGCTCCATCCCGGCAGGAATGGAGCGTCTTAGTCGCACGGATTGCCCTCCAGCACTGCCGTTTTTTTATATGCGGTGCTGGAGGTATTTGCTTATTTTAGCCTCTGATAGTGAACAAAATTCGACACCGTTAGAGCATTTCTGAAGCAGCGGGTATTCTGTACAATACTCGTGTCGGAGGTGAACTATTGGTGTCGATTTATAATACTCCATTAGAGGAGCGTTTCGGTAAAAAGTTAGAAGAATTGCGTGATGGAAAGAATATGACGCGCGAACAGCTTGCGGACCAAGTCGGGCTTACCGCGAGGCATATTGCCGCATTGGAACGATGTGAGCGGCGGCCGACACTGAATACCCTGGAGAAGATTCTGCGGACGTTGGGCGCACCGACTGAGTGGCTTATCTACCCGGAGCTTGAAGAAAAGAATCCGCGTCTGGACGAAATCATGCACACTGCTGCTACTTTTTCGCCTGAACAGCAGGAATTTCTGCTCGGCGTTATGCGGCTGATGCAGACGCAAGAATACAAAGCTGGTTAAAAATAGCGGTGTTCGCCGGAACACCGCTATTTTTGTCTATCGGATATATCGTTTTACCACTTGCAGCAGCTCCTGTGCGAGAAGCTGCTCAGATGACTCGTTCAGCATGGTGCGCACCATCTCCTGTTCGACAACGCCATCCAGCAGAGCATCCACTGATACCTGAAAGGCATTCGCCAACTTCAGGCACAGCGTCAAATTCGGCCGCGCTTCACCGCGTTCGATTCTGGATATCTGTTTCTGCTCGGTACCAAGCTGCTCTGCCAATTCTTCCTGGCTGCATCCGCATTGCTTTCGCAGTTCACGCACATTTTTCCCAAGCTGCGCATATAACAAATGATCTGAATGAACAAATTCTTCTTTATAGGATACCATCTGCTATCACCAGTTTGACACATTTCCTCCTATCTGTAAACACTCGAAAAGGTATATTTTATACGAATTTTATGCCAATTCAGGGCTATTTTCGGTGATCTGGAGCTTGTGGCAGTGGTCCGCGCCGAGGACGGCTTCCACGCCTTCCTTGAACTGCGCGAACTTTTCGTTCGGCACGAAGGCCAGCGCCGTGCCGGCGAAGCCGCCGCCGTGGACGCGGACAGCACCTTCGCCGCCGAGAAGCTGCTGGCAGAGGGCAATGGTGAAGGCCATGTCCTGCTTTTCGATGTAGCCGGCGGGGGTCACATTCTGCAGCAGCGTCCACGACGCCATGCCGGACTCGTTGACGTAGCGCAGGAAGGCATCGAAATGGTCGCTTTTCAGTGCGCGCACCTGAAGCTGGACGCGACGGTTCTCGTTGAAAAAGTGGATGGCGCGCAGCACCGCGCGGTCGCCGGTTTCCTTGCGGAGTTCGGCGATTTCTTTGTAGAATTCCTTTTCATCCACTTCGCGCAAAACTTCCTTGCCAAAGAACCTCGCGACCTGTTTCATTTCTGCTGGAATCGCCGCGTATTCGTCCGTCAGGTCGGCATGATCCGCACCGGCGTCGATGGTGCAAAGCGTATAGCCAGAGTGTGTGAAGTCGTAATCGACCTTCTCCACGACCGGCACTTTCGGGTCGTTGAAGTCGATGAACACCAGACCGCCGACGCTCGACGCCATCTGATCCATGAGGCCCGAAGGCTTGCCGTAATAGACGTTCTCCGCATACTGTCCGATCTGCGCGATCTCAATCGCCGACACGGCGTTGTCTGCAAACAGACCGTTCAGAATGCGGCCGATCAGCACTTCGAACGCCGCCGAGCTGGAAAGCCCGGAACCGGGCAGCACCGTGGACTTGACCTTCGCGTCAAAGCCCGCGAGCTTGTATCCGCGCTGGGCAAACGCCGCCGCAACGCCGCGAATCAGCGCCGCAGTCGTATTCCTTTCAGATTCCTTTGCGTTCAGGTCGCCAAGGTCAATCTCAACCGGCCTATATCCCTCAGAATCGACGCGGATAACGTTCGTGCCGTTCAGCGTCACCTCCGCTGTCGTGGTCATATCGACCGCCGCAGCCAGCACACAGCCGTGCTGATGGTCGGTGTGGTTGCCGCCAATTTCGGTGCGGCCGGGCGCGGAAAAATGATAGATTTTATCCATTCTGAACCTCCGTCAGGAACTTTTTGAGGTGATTTCTACCCTCTGCCGTGCATTTGTAGACGCCTGCACATTCGAGCACCTTGGCAAATACCTGCCCAATCTCAAATTGGATGATCTCCTCAGCATTGTCGGCGTTGAATTCCGGATGTCTACCCATGAATTCGTCAGCCCAATCCGCGTGCTTGGCAAGCTCGTCGTTTGCGCGCAGGTCTTCGCCGTTCAGGAGTGCCGCTTTAAGATCAGCCATTTCCTTTTTCAGCCGTCCCGGCAGAATTGCAAGACCCATAACCTCAATCATGCCGATGTTCTCTTTTTTGATGTGGTGCAGCTCTTCGTGCGGATGATAAAGCCCCATCGGATGCTCTTTCGTGGTCAGGTTGTTGCGGAGCACGAGGTCGAGCTCATACTTGCCGTTTCTCATACGCGCAATGGGCGTAATGGTGTTGTGTGGCTCGCCGTCGGTTTCCGCGAAGATCATCGCGTCCGGGTCGCTGTACTTGCGCCATTTCGCAAGGATTTTGCCTGCGAGGTCACAGAGTTGCTGCTTGTTCGCAGAGTTCAGACGCAGCACCGTCATCGGGTACTTCACGACGCAGCAGTCCACATCTTCAAAACCCGGAACATCGAATGAAAATTCCGCTTCCGCTTTTTCCATCGGGAACGTGTGGTGTCCGCCCTGAAAATGCTCATGCGCCAGAATGCTGCCGCCGACGATGGGCAGATCGGCGTTGCTGCCGAGGAAATAGTGCGGGAACTGCTCGACAAAGCTGAACAGCTTGTCAAACGCCGACCGGTCGATGACCATCGGCGTGTGCTGCGTGTTCATGACAATCGCGTGTTCATTATAATAGACATACGGCGAATACTGGAAACCCCACGGCTGGTCATTCACCGTCACCGGCATCACGCGAAGATTCTGCCGCGCCGGATGGGAAATGGTCCCCGCGTAGCCGACATTTTCGACGCACAAGAGGCACTTGGGGTAGCCAGACGCTTTTTTCAGCTTTGCCGCCGCAATATCTCTGGGGCCTTTTTCTGGTTTCGAGAGGTTGATGGAAATTTCAAGTTCGCCATATTTCGTCTGCGCCGTCCAATGCTCATCCTTCGCAATGCGGTCGCGGCGGATGTAGTTGCAGTCCTGACTCAGCTTGTAGAAATAATCCGTTGCCGCTTTCGGACTTTCCTGATACAAACTCCAGAACTTCCGCACGACCTCCGACGGTCGCGGCGTGACACAACCCATCAGGCGCGTGTCAAACAGATCGCGCTCCGCAATCGTGTCAGAAATCAAACCGGTTTCCGCCGCATAGTCGCAGAGCAGATTCAAACAGCCTGGAAAATCCACGCTATTGGACTGCTTTTCATAACTTTCCAGCTTCAGTTCAGACAAAAGTGCGTTTCTGCAAAAGGTCTCGTCCAGCGCGTCCACAAGACCGCAGTTTTTCGCATACCCCAGCAGCGAATCCACCGCCGCATATATACTTCTTATCATATCTGAAGTACACATCCCTTATTTCAGTTTTTCTGATTCACGCAAGACACATGCTCCCAAAATCCTGCGGTCGGTGGAAGTCCGGCATTCCGGATGCGACCGGATTCCACGCAAGAAAGTGCGGGCGCTCTGTCCTGTCGCCGCATTTGTAGCAATTTGCGCGGAAAGAAGCGCCGGGCTCCAGACGGAGGTCCGGATAGAACAGGCGAAGGAATTCCAACGGGAGCCGGTACTCCGCCGTCCAGCCGTCCGGCGTGCGGGCACATCGCGCCCGAAACGTCTCCTGCTCGTCTTTGTGGCAGAGACGGATGCGATTGCTGCGATTGGGTCCGAAACCCAGCTCAAAGCAGGCGTTCGGATTGATCTCAAAGTTGAAATATCGATCGTCTTCGCCGAGCGCGAAGAAGAATTCCATGCAGCTGTCCTCGTGGACAGGACTCAGCGGCGCAGTATACTCCGCGCGGACGGCGGTTTCTTTCGCCCGCTGCCGGACGTAGAGCGCCGTTTCATCATAGCAGAGCTGCTGTGCCATCCGGACGCCGCAGTCCGGCTCCCATAAAACGCACTCCGCTGAGATTGCCGGAACGGCGCTCCAATCCGGAACGCCGTTAGTCTTAAAAATAGTATACTTTTTCATTGCAGATTTCCCCCGAGATAGGTTGCCTGCCGGGCAAGATTTTCGTCACAAACCACAAAGTCTGCCCGCTTGCCCGATTCGATGGAACCAATCTCTGTCTCACGCCCCAGTTCTTTCGCGGGGATCAGCGTTGCGGACAAAATTGCCTGCTCCTTCGGGATGCCGAATGCCACGGCGTTCCTCATGCAGTTATAGAGATTTGTCGCGGAGCCCGCAAGCGTCCCATCCGCGAGCTTCGCAACGCCGCCATACAGGAACACGTCCTGCCCGCCGAGGGTGTACTGCCCGTCCGGCATCCCGCAGCAGCGCAGCGCGTCGGAAATGAGGCAGATGCGTCCCTGGAACAGCTTGAACGCCATGCGAACGGCGCTCGGGTGGATGTGCTGGCCGTCACAGATCAGCTCGGCAATGACGTTTTCGCGCTCCGAACCCGCGCCGATGGGGCCGGGCTTGCGGTGATGAATGCCGGGCATCGCGTTATAGAGGTGAGTCAGGTGGCTTGCGCCTGCGTCAAAGACTGCGCTGGCTTCTTCGTAGGTGCAGTCGCTGTGCGCGATGGAGACCGTACAGAGCTTGGACGCTTTTTCGGCAAATTCCACCGCGCCCGGCAGCTCCGCCGCCACATCCGCGATGCGGATGAGCCCCCCGGAGACGTCATAAAGCCGTTTGAACGCGGCAAAATCCGGATCTCTCAGGTACGCGCCGTTCTGCGCGCCTTTTTTCTTTTCGGAGAAGAACGGCCCCTCCATCTGGATGCCCATCAGCCGCGCGCAGCCGAATGGCGGTTCGTTTTTGAACTGTACAGCCGTTTTGTACGCCGCCTCCAGCGCGTCATACGGCAGCGTCATGGACGCGGGCGCGAAGCTCGTCACGCCGTTCTGCGCAAGATACCGCGCCATTTTTACCAGGCCGTCATAGTCTCCGTCCGAGAAATCCGCGCCGGAGTTGCCGTGATTGTGGACATCGACCAATCCAGGGATGATGTACTGGGCGTTCAGGTCGATGCCGTCCTCTGCGGGGACCGTAGTCAATATCTCGGTAAATCTCCCGTTTTCCACGCGGAAGGAGCCGTGCTGAAACCGACCGTCTGAAAATATATTAGCATTCTTAAAAAGCATACTCACACCTCCGGCAGGCTGGCTGCCGCCATCGACTGCCCGACACGGCGGAACTGCTCATCCGGCAGCATGACGCGGAGCTTCTGAGAAAGCTCCGGATATTCTTCGCTCAGAACGCACTGGCATTCAGCGACGATCAGATCGCCGCCCACGCCGGACGCGACACGGCCAAGGACAATCAGATTGCGGATGTCATAGAGCATTTCATACAGGCAGAGCGTATGACCGAGATACACGCCGATGGACTTGAAAATGTCCAGTGCGTAGGGAACGCCCTGCTCCGCCAGCTTCTGCACTTCCTTGAGCTTTTCGGCGGGCGTGAGGCTCTCGGAGAGCGCAATGCCTGCGGCAGGCGCAAGCTTGCTGACCGCGTCCTGCGAGAAATATTTGCAGCCTACGCCGATGTCGCCCGACCACTCATCGCGCATGGCGCGCTCGTTCAGATCGACCGGTGCAAACGCCAGCTCGCTGAACCAACCGAGCAGATTGCTTTCACGGTTGACATAACCTGCTGCTTCGCTCGTTCCCATGGCAAGCCCCATGACCGCGCCCTCATGCAGGCTCATCGCACCGGCCAGCGCGGACACATCACCGTCGTTGGCAACGACGATGGGCACATCGCCGATCTCCTTCGCGGCGCAGTCGAAGATGGTCTTGACCTCCTCGCGGCGCTCGCGCGGCACCTTGAGAAAGATGGAGGACACCATCGGGGCGTTGCCGATGAACACACCTGCGGACGAGACGCCGATGGCGTCCACGCGCGGCATTTTGGACGCTGCGGTTTTGAATGCGGCGACAATGCCGTCATACTGGTACTGCGGGTTTTCACTGGTTTTGGGATGCCAGACGACCTCCTCGGAGTAGACGGTCGCGCCGTCCACGACGGCGGAAACCTTCCGGTCAGAGCCTCCCGCGTCAAACCCGATGCGGCAGCCGTTCGTGTGACCGCCGACTTTTTTCGTCTGCTCGTGCGCCTTGGGGAAGCCCTGCTCGTCGGTGATGACAATTTCAAACGGCCGCTCATAGACATCCTGCATAAAGCCCACGTCGAACGCGCGCTTGCCGCTCTCGCGGTACTCGTCCTGCATCCGTTTTGCAAGCGCGTTATCACCGCACAGGTAGACTTTCCAGCCGCCTACGCTCCAAAGAAGCATCTTTACAAAGCGCTCAGCGTAGCGGTAGTTTGCATCGGCAAACTCCGCGCCGCGCAGCTTCGTTTCAAACACGGAAACAAGGCCGTTTTCGCGCTCCACGGCGATTTTGAACGGGCGGCTGGCTTCTTTCAGATACGCCTTTGCCCACACGCCGAACGGAATGAACGCCGCATCGAGCGCGGGCAGGTTTTTGATCGAATATTCAATGCCCAAATACTGCATAGCGCCCCTCACTGCGGCATTCTGGCAGCCGCCGCCTCATCGCAGATGAGCGTCACATCGTGGTGGAACTGCAAAATGGAGCCGGGAACCTCCGGCGTGACAGGGCCGAAGAATACCTTGTAGAGGATGTCCGCCTTGTCCGCGCCCGTGATGACCATGACGATCTTCCGCGCGGCCATGACCGTGCCGACGCCCATCGTGACGGCTGCGGTCGGGACCTCGTCGATGGACGAGAAAAAGCGCTTGTTCGCCTCGCGGGTCATTTCGGTGAGCTTGACCTCGTGCGTCATGACCGGGAAATGGTCGCACGGCTCGTTGAAGCCGATGTGTCCGTCATGGCCGATGCCGAGCAGCTGAATGTCCACGCCGCCCCAGTCCTCGATCTGGCGCTCGTAGGCTTCGCACATGGCGGGGATGTCGGCGGCCAGACCATCGGGAACGATGGTGTTTTCGGGCTTGATGGAAATGTGGTCAAACAGGTTTTCCTGCATGAAGCGGCGGTAGCTCTGCGGGTGGTCGGGTGCAAGACCCTTGTATTCGTCGAGGTTTGCGGAGCGGACGCGCGAAAAGTCGAGCTTGCCAGCCTGTTCCCGCGCGATCAGCTCGCGGTAGAGCGGCAGCGGCGTCGAACCGGTGGCAAGTCCCATCACACAGGCGGGCTTGCGGCAGATGACCGCCTCAAATTCGTCGGCAGCCGCCTTTCCCATTTCTTCGGGTGTTTTGACTTTGATGATATTCAGGTGCAGCATTTTGATCGCTCCTTATTGCTCATATCCGTTTGGATTTTGTTTCTGCCAGTTCCACGTGTCGCGGCACATATCGACGAGATCCTTTTCCGCCTTCCAGCCGAGCACCGCGAGACTTTTCGCCGGGTCTGCATAGCAGGTCGCAAGGTCCCCGGGG
>ERZ859738.1216-NODE-1216-length-12903-cov-3.837640_pt1 | contig 12903 bp, 10 predicted proteins | sample MGYA00510122_ERZ859738 | MGnify/ENA primary metagenome ERZ859738 (study PRJEB30046, sample SAMN00715139) | human gut metagenome | study: EMG produced TPA metagenomics assembly of the A metagenome-wide association study of gut microbiota in type 2...
CCCAAAGAGTGCGCGGCGGGGGCGACCACGCGGGGCCGGGGGGGGGGGGGGGGGCAAGGCGCTAGGCGTGAAGCGGCTGCGCGCGGTAAATCGCAATCAGTTCGGCAATCAGCTCTTTCGCCAGAATGGATGTCATCAGGTGATCCTGAGCATGGACCATCACCAGCGTCATTTTGGTTTTTCCCTCGCCTTCGTCAGCTTCGATAAGCTGGGTCTGTACAAGGTGAGCTTCGCGGGAATAGTGCGCCGCTTCCTGCATTTTGGCGTCGGCGGTGGCGAAATCACCCGCTTTAGCGGCGTGCAGCGCTTCGTAGCACAGGCTACGTGACTGGCCGGCATTGATGATGATCCCCATCACCTGTTCTTCTAATTCCATGATTATCCTCTGAATCGTTAGCGTTAAGCGGTTTGCGCCGCGTTGTCAGCCTGGCCGACGGCGTTTTCACGCTCCTGGGCCAGCAGCTGTTTTTCGTAAGCTTTGAGAAATGGCAGGTACATCACCATGGCGGTAGCCATACAAATGAGGCACAGGATCACCGGGCTAAAGCTCCAGTTCGCCGCCCACGAGGCGCCGATAGGCGCCGGCGTTGTCCACGGCGTCATCGACACTACGCGGCTGACCAGGTCCAGCTTCAGCGCGAAGTACGCCAGGGTCGCGTTGACCATCGGCACCAGCACGAACGGCAGGAAAAACAGCGGGTTCATGATGATCGGCGCGCCGAACAGAATCGGTTCGTTGATGTTAAATACGCCCGGCACGACCCCCATCCGGCCGATCGTCCGCAGATGCACGGCCTGGCTGCGCACCGGCACCACCGCCAGCGGCAGGGTGGAGCCGACGCCGCCGATCAGTAGATAGTGATCCCAGAAGCCCTGGACATAGATGTGCGGGATAGCGGTGCCAGCGGCCATGGCCGCCTGATTGACCGACAGGTTGGCCATCCAGAACGGGTTCATGATCCCGGTGACGATCAGCGCGCCGTGGATCCCGGCGAACCACAGCACCTGACAGACCAGCACCGACAGCAGGATCGCCGGCAGCGTATCGGAAGCCGCGACCAGCGGCTTCACCAGCGACATGATCGCTTCCGGAATGATCATCCCCAGCTGGGCTTCGATAAACAGGTTCAGCGGATGCAGCGTCAGAATGATCGCCAGCACCGGGATCAGGATTTCAAACGAGCGCGCCACCCCGGCAGGCACTTCCGGCGGCAGGCGAATGGTGATGTTATGCCGTTTGAGGAAGGCGTACAGCTCGGTGGAATAGATGGCCACCAGAATGGCGGTAAAGATCCCCTGACCGGAGAAGTAGGCAGTAGAGATCTGGCCATCTTTCAGCGGCGCGGCTACCAGCAGAAACGACATCAGCGACAGCATCCCGGCGGTCAGCGAGTCCAGATGATGGTGTTTGGCGAGGCTGGCGGCGATCCCGACGGCGATAAACAGGGTCATCACCCCCATGCTGAAGTTGAACGGCAGCATCAGCGCATCGCGATGATCGAGCGAAAATTGCAGCCAGGCGCGGGCAAACCCCCACGTCGTATCCGGAGAAAACGGCGGGAAGATAAACACCAACAGGAACGAGCCGACGATCATAAAGGGCAGGGCAGTGATAAAGCCATCGCGGATCGAGGTGACATATTTTTGCTGGCCGATCGCGCCGGCCAGCGGCGTGATCTGCCGTTCGATCACGTCGATCAGTTTAGCGTACAGAGAGCTCATGATCTTTCCTTAGTTCTTGTTTTCGATAAGGGAAAGGGCGAAATCAAGGACCGCGGCGCCTTTTTGCATGCCGTAGTCCATCATATTGATGGGTTCGACGCGGATACCGTATTTATCCGCCTGTTTTTGCAGATCCTGCTGCATGTATTTCACCTGCGGCCCCAACAGCACCACCTGATAATGGCCGACCTGTTCGGCGAACTCCGCTACGCCATAGGCGTTGATCTCTACCGGCAGGCCCCGCTGTTCGGCTTCCGCAATCATTTTTTTCATCAGCAGGCTGGTGGACATGCCTGCTGAACAACACAACATAATTTTTTTCATAATTACCGCTCCTGATGAGGTTGGATGAGCGGACTATAGTCAAAATGGATGCATTACGGAAAGCGCTTTCCGTTTGTGGATTTATTAATTGTGACCATGATCACCTATGGCAGGCTTTCACTTTCCGGTGTTGTGGGCGATCATCCCGGCGAGACAACCATTCGCAAAGGTAGGAGTATGAACATTCAGTTAATGAATGTGGCCGTGGACATCATCGAGCAGCGGCTGGCGCCGCTGGCGAACGTTCTGACGCGCAACAACCACATTACGGCGATGCGCGATAGCTTTGCGCTGGCTATGCCCTTTGTGATTGTTGGCAGCCTGTTAGTTCCCATTTTGTTTCCGCCCGTTTCCATCGACGGCGCCTCGCGTTTCGGCCAGGTCTATTTGCTGCTGCGGCCTATCCTGCTGCCGACCTTTCAGCTAACTATTGGCCTGGTGGCGCTGATTGTCGCCTTCGGCGCCAGCGCCAGTCTCGCCAAGCAGTACCGTCTGCCGGAACGGCTCTGCGGTTTAACCGGGTGTCTGGCTTTTCTGCTGTTTATCGGCTTTCGCGAGACTGCGGTGAGCAATGTTTATCTCGGCGGTATGGGGATATTTACCGCCCTGATATCCAGCACCTATTCCATTGAGATAATTCGTTTTTTCTACAAAAAAGGCTGGTGCATTCGCTTGCCTGATGAAGTGCCGCTGATGACCCGCAATGGCTTTCAACTGCTGATCCCGCTGCTGGTGGTGATGCTGTCGATAAGCGTGATGAATGCCATACTGCTGCAGACCACCGGACGCATCGTACCGGAGTTGATCAGCGAAGCGGTGCGGCCGCTGGTGCTGGCGTCCGACACGCTGATGGCGGTACTTATCTCTTTATTTATCTGTAACTTACTCTGGTTTATCGGTATCCACGGCGCGCTGATCATCACCGGGATCATGAACCCCTTCTGGATGACCTATCTGTTTGAAAATCAGCAGGCGCTGGCGGCGGGTTCGCCAACGCTGCCGCATATTTATCTGCAGGGGTTCTGGGATTTTTACCTGCTGATCGGCGGTATTGGCTCCACCTTGCCGCTGGTGCTGATGGCGATGCGCAGCCGCTCGCGGCAGCTGAAAAGCGTGGCCAAGATTGGCCTGCTGCCGTCGCTGTTTAATATCAACGAGCCAATACTGTTTGGTTTTCCGGTGATCATGAACCCGGTTTTTTTACTGCCGTTTCTCTTTGTTCCGCTGATAAATGCCTGTATCGCATGGTATTTAACTCAGCTGGGTATCCTCGACCGCGCGGTGGCGATGCTGCCATGGTCGATGCCTTCCCCGCTGGGGGCAGCATGGTCGGCGAACGGCAGCTGGAAAAATTTGTGCATGAGCCTGTTCGCGATGTTTAACGCCTGGATGCTCTATCGCCCCTTCTTCAAAGTGTACGAACGCCAGCTCGCGGAAACCGAACGCTGACCCCCTCGCCGTCGGCGGCTTATCCCCCGGCGGCACCTGCTCATCTCCTCCTCCTTCCGCTCCACTGCCGGCTCCCGGCGGCATTCTTGTAGTTTTATGTGATCAGTCTCACGAATATATTCGCCGCAGAGCTAATTTTGTGAACCAGATAGGCAATTATGGAAAGCGCTTTCCGTAAGTGGATGTACATTTCCGTTTTTGATCCGTAAATTTCCCCTCCGTTATCGGTTCGTGTTAACAAACATAACGTGGGAAAAAAATAATGATAAAGCTGAAACACTCAATACCTCTGGCTCTCCTCTCGCTGGCAGGGGCCAGCAGCCCGGCCTGCGCCGATCCGAAGTATGATTTTGCGCTGCATGGCTATATCCGCTCCGGGATCCTGGCGAACTCCGATGGCAACCGCGCGGACTCCGTCGGCCTGATGCCAGACGGTAAGTGGCGACTGGGCAACGAAGAAGACACCAAGATCGAACTGATCCCCACCGTGACGCTGACGGCGGACAGCGGCGTGGTGGCGAAAGTGCAGGCCAACCTCACTCACCAGTCGAAATGCACCTCCGACTGGAACTGTCAGGATGACGATGGCCATGACGTACAGTTTCGTGAAGGGTTCGCCGAGCTGAGCAATCTGGATTTTGCGCCGGAGATGACCTTCTGGGCCGGTAAGCGCTATAGCAGCTCCAACACCTCCAGCCATCAGTTCGACTGGGAGTACATTCAGTACAACGGCACCGGCGGCGGCTTCGACAACATGGATCTCGGCTTCGCCCGCTTCGACGCCGGGGTGTACGCCTTTTCACCCACCGATGAAACCAAAGCATACCCGGTGGATAAGGGAGATCAGGGCTACCCGGATGACTATTCCCTCAACCTGTGGCTGAAAAAGATCGCGGGGACAGGCTTCGATCTGGAGCTGATCGGCCACCACATGAACCGTAACGAAAACCATCCGACTTCCGCCGAGAAGGGCTATGGCGTGACCGGTATTTATAACTTTGACGGCTTCTATGGTCTGACCGGAGGATACTCCCGCCTCGCATTGCAGTACGGGAAAGGGCTGGCGGCGGGTGACTCGCTGGGTAAAAACGGCTGGGGCTGGGCCAACCTGGAAAACACCCAGTCCTGGCGAGTGGTGCTGGATAGCGTGGCCTCGATGGGCGACCTGGAGATCTCGACCTTCGCTTTCTGGCAGAAAGATAAAAACTACCGCTGGTGGACAGAAGATGAAAATGGCTGGGGACGCTCGATGTGGGTCGCTGGTATCCGCCCTTATCATCAGATCACCCGCAACTTTGCCATGCAGTACGAGCTGGGCTACGAATACCTGGATGACAAAAACTACAAAGGAGTAAACGGCAAAGGCAAAGGCGGCCTGACCAAAGTCACCGTTGCGCCAACGCTGACCTTTGACTCCGGTTTCTGGGCGCGTCCGCAGCTGCGCTTCTTCGTCACCTACGCGAAGTGGGATAAAGGTGTCTCCGATGCATTAGACGGTAACTACAACTGGGATACCAATACCATCACCGCCGGCGGGTATTCCCGCAGTGGCTCTACCGACACCGTTAACTTCGGCGTACAGGCCGAGGTCTGGTTCTAAGGAGAGACAACGATGAAGCCGATGAAAAACCTGCTGCTGATGGGGCTGCTGTCCGCGCTGGGGGCCGGCGGGGCGCTGGCCGCCGAGCGCTCGCACTTTACGCACTTTATCACTCGCGACGGCGCCACCCTCAAGGACGGCGACAAGGTGTTTCGTTTCGCCGGGATCCACGCGCCGGAGCTACACCGCATTGAAGACGACGCCCGCGGCCCCTGCAGGGCAGACCCGCGCGGCTGGGGGCAATACTTTAAATGGCCAACGGCCCAGGAGCAGCAAAACTGGATCCAGGCGATGGTGCAAACCGGGGCGAAAGCCCAGCGCGTCTACGTGCTGTCGGTGCAGCAGGAATTTGATAAGGCCTGCGGGCGCGAGACCCATATTCTGGCGCCGGAAACGGCGGACGGCATGCCGCGGCTGAATGAGAAAGCCATGCGGGTGTATGACAACATGATTGCCGAAGCGGATAAACAGGGATTGCGTCTGATCCTGCCGTTTATCGACCACTGGTGGTGGTGGGGCGGGCGCGAGCAGCTGGCGGCGTTCTATCATGAAAAAGCGGAAGACTTTTATCGGACCGATAGCAAGACCTTCAAAGCCTATCTGGATGTGATCCGCCAGGTCATCACCCGGACAAATACCGTCACCGGCCGCGCCTATTATGATGAAAAGGCGATCATGGCCTGGGAAACCGGTAACGAGCTGGAGGATACCAACGCCGATTTCCTGCATCAGACCGCGGCGTGGATTAAAAAATGGGCCCCTCATCAGCTGGTGGTAGATGGCACCTATAAGAAAATCAATTCCTTTGCGCTGACCGACCCCAATGTGGATATCGTCAGCAATCACTATTACACCAATGCCGATAATAACCATCCCGGGCAGGTGACGCAGGATCTGCGCGCCGTCGGCGGGCAAAAAGTCTATCTCGTCGGCGAGTTTGGCCTGCTGCCGGCGGATCAACTGAACGCCATTATGCAGTCGATTGTTCACAGCGAGGTCAACGGGGCGCAAGCCGCCGGCGGGCTTATCTGGGGCTTCCGCGGCCATCGTCACGACGGCGGCTTCTACTGGCATAAGGAGTCGACCGGGCACTACAGCTACCACCTGCCGGGGTTTGCCAAAGAAGGCGAAGCGAACCAGGAGCAGGCGGTGGTCGATCTGGTGCGCACCGCCGCGGCGCAGATGGCCGGGCAGCAGACGATGGCGCCGCTGCCGAAGCCGGAGGCGCCTTTGCTGCGCGAGACCACCTCGCCCTTCGCGATCAACTGGATGGGCGCTGCGGTGGGACGCAGCTACGATGTCGAACGCGCCGCCTCACCGACCGGGCCGTGGACGGTGGTGGGCCGGGATATCTCCGATGGTGTTAACGAATGGAATCCGGAAACCATGGTTCTGTTCCGCGACGATTATCGTCAGCTTCAGCTCGGGCACACGTATTACTACCGGGTGACGGCGAAAAACGAGAGTGGTCGTTCGGCCCCTTCCAATGTGATTAGCGTGCAGCATAGCGAGGAGAATCAGCCGCCGGTTGTCACGCTGGAACCGGCCCTAACCACCACGCAGGACCAGGGCGTCGAGCTTACGGCCAGCTGGCAGGACGATGGCCTGCCGTCGCGAGAGGTTAAGGTGGGCTGGCAGCACGCCGGCGATGGCCAGGTGCATTTCTGCCATGCCGATCGGGCTCAAACCCGGGCCTGGTTTACGGCGCCAGGCACCTATGCGCTGACGTTCACGGCGGACGATGGGCTGCTGAAAAGCAGCAAAACCGTGACCGTGACGGTGGGCGAGGCGACGGGGAAAGCGCCAGCGGATTTCTGTCGTTATCACGGCGAAGTTTATGGCGTGGCTGAGGGGCGGCTGACGGTGATGAAGAGTGATAAAGACGCGCTGACAGTTGGCGAGGACGGCTTCCTCGGCCCATTTGCCAACGAGGGGGATAAGGTCGGCTGGCAGGTGCAGGCGCCGTGGAGCGGTCAGTTCCTGCTCAATGTAACCTTCAACGGCAAATGGGGCGGTAAGCAGAACTCATTTGTCGTCAACGGGGGCGCTCCGCAGACCGTGGCCTTCCCGCAGACGGATGAGCAGGGCCAGCAGCTGCGGATACCGGTGACGCTTAAAGCCGGGAGCAATCAGATTGACTTCGGCCGCTTCGCCGGCGACTGGGGCTATATGTTCATTAAATCGATCGAAGTGGTCGCTGAGTAGTACGTTCAGGCCCCCCCCCCGGCGGGCCCCCGCCGGCCCGCCGAGCGCGTGGAGCATCGCGCTCGTCATCGGCCTCACGAGCTGGACGAGTATCGCCAAGGTCGTGCGTACCGAGGTCAGGCAGCTGCGCGCGAGCGAGTACGTCATCGCGGCCAAGTGCATGGGCGGCAGCTTTTTCCACATTCTGCGGTGTCACCTTGCGCCGAATTTCTTCTCGTCCATCCTCTTCATGGTGGTGATGAATGTGCGCAGCGCCATCATCGCCGAATCGACGCTCAGCTTCATGGGCCTCGGCCTGCCCATCGAGGTCGTGACCTGGGGCAGCATGCTCTCGCTCGCGGAAAAGGCGCTGATGACCGACGCGTGGTGGATCTTGCTCATCCCCGGCGCATTTCTGGTCGTGACGCTCCTTTGCATCACGACCCTCGGCGACTACCTGCGCAGCCGCACGGGTCGAAAAGAAAGCAACCTGTAGGCAAAAAGGAAGGCACAGCCGCTCGGCTGTGCCTTCTTTCTATTTATGGAGTTTACTTCGCGTTCACGATGTTCATGAACTCTTCGCCCGTGATGGTCTCCTTCTCGTAGAGGTACTGCGCCAGCTCATCGAGCTTCGCGCGGTTCTCGGTGAGGATGTTCACAGCCTTTTCGTGCTGCGCTTTCACCAGCTCCACGACGCGCTGGTCGATCTTCGTCTGCGTCTCGGCAGAGCACGCAAGCGACGCGTCGCCGCCGAGGTACTGATTGTTGACCGTTTCAAGCGCGACCATGTCGAAATCGTCGCTCATGCCGTAGCGCGTGATCATCGCGCGGGCGAGCTTCGTCGCCTGCTCGATATCGTTCGACGCGCCGGTCGTGACGGAGTGGAACACGACCTCCTCCGCGGCGCGGCCGCCGGTCAGCGTGGCGATCTTGTTCTCCATCTCGGTTTTGCTCATGAGATAATGGTTGCCCTCTTCGATCTGCATCGTGTAGCCCAGCGCGCCCGAGGTGCGCGGCACAATGGTGATCTTCTGCACGGGGGCGGAGTGCGTCTGCATCGCCGCCACGAGCGCGTGGCCGATCTCGTGGTAGGAGACGATCTTCTTCTCCTCGTCGGTCATGATGGCGTTCTTCTTCTGGTAGCCCGCGATGACGACCTCGATGCTTTCCTCAAGGTCTGCCTGCGTGGCAAAGCGGCGGCCGTCGCGCACGGCGCGCAGCGCCGCTTCGTTCACAATGTTGGCAAGCTCCGCGCCGGAAGCGCCGGAGGCCATGCGCGCGATCTTGTTGAAGTCAACGTCCTCGGCGACCTTGATCTTCTTGGCGTGGACCTGTAAGATAGCCTCGCGTCCCTTGAGGTCGGGCAGCTCGACCGGCACGCGGCGGTCGAAACGGCCGGGGCGCGTGAGCGCGGGGTCGAGGGATTCGGGGCGGTTCGTGGCGGCGAGGATGATGACGCCGTTGTTGCCCTCAAAGCCGTCCATTTCGGTGAGCAGTTGGTTCAAGGTCTGCTCGCGCTCGTCGTTGCCGCCGTACTGGCCGCCGCTGCGCTTCTGGCCGATGGCGTCGATCTCGTCGATGAAGACGATGCAGGGGGCCTTCTCCTTGGCCTGCTTGAAGAGGTCGCGCACCTTGCTCGCGCCCATGCCGACGAACATTTCGACAAATTCAGAGCCCGACATCGAGAAGAACGGCACATTCGCCTCGCCGGCGACCGCCTTGGCAAGCATCGTTTTACCGGTTCCCGGAGGGCCGACGAGCAGAATGCCCTTGGGCATCGACGCGCCGATCTCCTGATACTTGCTGGGGTCGTGCAGGTAGTTGACGACCTCGGTGAGGTTCTCCTTGGCCTCGTCCTCGCCCGCGACATCGTCAAACTTGATGCCCTCGGCGGACTTGACGTACACCTTGGCGTTGGACTTGCCCATGTTGAACATCATGGAGTTGCCTCCGCCGCCCATCTTCTCCATCATCTTGCGCGACATATACTGTCCCAGCGCGACAAAGATGATGATGGGCAGCACCCAGGCGAGAATGCTGACGAGCGTGGACGTCTGCTCGATCTCCTCACCCGTGGTGGAGACGCCCGCGTCCAGCAGGCGCTGCACCAAACCGTCGTCAGGCACCATCGCCGTCTTGTAGACGGTCTTTTCATCGCTGCTGGTGAAGAGAATGCGGTTGGACTGCTCCTGGATCTCGACCCGGCCGACCTCGCCCTGCTCTGTCATGGTGACGAAAGTGTTGTAGTCGACGTCCTTGATCTGGTGCTCAGAGATCCACGGCATGGCGATGAAGTTGAAGAGCATCACAAGCAGCATCGCCACAAAGTAGTAGTACAGCAGCGGCTTTTTCGGGGACTTGACTTCGTTCATGAAAATGCGTTCCTCCGATCATTGAAATTTCCGGCAGGAAGTGCATACAAACGGGAAAAACTGAACGTAGCAAAAAGCCGGAGTTTTTGCTACGCTGAAAGAAGAGACGGGCGGTCGAAACCGCCCGGAACTTAGATTAGTTTGGAGTATAACACGGGAAAATATCCCTGTCCAGTACCCAAGATAAGAGTTTACAGTTTGGATACAAGGAGGTCACAGTTATGAAAAAAGCGGCAAAGGCGGCTATATTCGTCACGGCTGCGGCGGCACTCTACGGCGCGGCGGCCTACGGCGTGACGAGAACGCTGATGGACGTCGCGATGAAGCGCGAAGCGCCCAAGGCGCTCAAAAATAAGGGCAGCGCCCAGCTCACGGGCGAAAAGCGCGACGAACCCTACCGTGAGGCGCAGCGCGCCGCCGCGAAAAAGCTTGCGTCTTCGGAAACGGAGACAGTGCTGCTCGAAAACCGCGAGGGCTTGACGCTCGTGGGCCATCTTCGTGAATGCGAAAAGGCCAAGCGCCTTGTGATCGCGTTTCACGGCTGGCGCTCAGCGTGGTACCGCGATTTCGGCCTGCTCGCGGACTTTTTAAACCGCGAGCAGTGCAGCGTGCTCTATGTGGAGCAGCGCGCGCAGAACGAGAGCGAGGGCAACTACATCGGCTTCGGCCTGACCGAGCGCTACGACTGCGTCGACTGGGCAAACTGGGCAGCCGAACGCTTCCCCGGCCTGCCCGTTTACCTTATGGGCGTGTCGCTCGGCGGGGCGACGGTGCTCATGGCCGCAGGCGATATTCTCCCCGCCGCGGTGCACGGCGTGATCGCCGACTCGGCCTACACCTCGCCGCGTGCGATCTGGCAGCACGTGATGGGGAAGAACCTGCATCTTCCTGTCCGCGCAGCAACCGTCATCGCCGATCTTCTGTGCCAGAAGAGACTGAACGCCTCGTCCGGCAGCTACTCCACCGTCGAGGCGCTCAAAAATACCGATGTTCCGATTTTACTGATCCACGGCGAGGACGACCACTTCGTCCCGCTCAAAATGGCGTTTGAAAACCGCGACGCCTGCGCCGCGCCCTGCAAGCTGCTCGTCGTGCCCGGCGCGGACCACGCGATGAGCTACTATATGGGCCGCGGCGCGTACGAGGCCGCCGTGCGCGCCTTCTGGGAGCATTTTGACAAGTGAGGGTTCCCCCTCACTTGTCCTCTTCTTCCGTTTCAAGGCCCGCAAAGCGTCTGGACGGGCGGTAGATCAGCACGGCGCAGAGGATCAGCATCGCCGTCGCGCCAAGGCTGATGGGATAGACCCACATGACGGTCTGGAACGTCATGCTCGTCGGGAAGACGAACTTGACCCACGCGATGCGGATACCGCACACGCCGAGCATCGTCAAAAGTGCGGGCGCGAGCGAAATGCCGAAGCCGCGCAGATACCCGGAGAGTATTTCGTAGATCAGGCAGAAAACATACGCCGGCAGGATCGTCGCAAGGCGAATATAGCCGATGGCAATGACCTCGGGATCGCTGTTGAAAATGGCGAGCAGCGACCTTGCGCTCAGCAGCAGGACAACGACCGAGACAAATGTCGCGATGGCTCCCTCCAAAAAGCTGAGCTGCATCGTCTTCTTGCAGCGCTTGATCTGCCCTGCGCCGTAGTTCTGGCCGACAAAGGTCGTGCAGGCCTGCGAAAACGAGTTGAGCACGTCGTAGGCGAGAATTTCCACATTGAACGCCGCGCTCGACGCCGCGATCGCCACCGTGCCGAGGGTGTTGATGGCCGACTGGATGACGATGTTGGCGAACGAGAACACCGCGCTCTGCACGCCCGCGGGAAGGCCGATGCTCAAAATGCGCTTCAAGCTCGCGCCGTCGATGCGCAGCGCTTTCCGCTCCACGCGCACGCATTTATCCGTGCGCGTCAGGCGGACGTAGAGCAGTGCCGCGCTCACGGCGTTGGCCGCCACCGTGGCGATGGCGACGCCGTTGACCGTCATATGCAGCACAATGACGAAAAAGAGGTTCAGCAGCACGTTCAGCACACCGGAGATCGCGAGCGCCGCGAGCGGCACCTTTGTGTCGCCGATGCTGCGGAAGATCGCGGCCTCAAAGTTGTAGAGCAATATCACCGGCATGCCGAGAAGATAAATGCGCAGATACAAAAGCGCATACGGGAACACGTCCTCCGGCACATTGAGAATACTCAAAAGCGGCGAGGCGATGAGCTGACCAAGCAGCGCGACCGCCGCGCCGCCGCATACAGCGAACACAATGGCCGTGTGCACCGCGCGCTTGACGGCATTGTCGTCGCGGCAGCCGATGGCGTTCGCGATGACGACGTTCGCGCCGAGCGCGATGCCGATGAAAAGGTTGACGATGAGACCGATGATCGGGCCGTTTGCACCCACCGCCGCGACGGCGACTGTGCGCGTATCGCCCGTGAAGTTGCCGACGATGGCAACGTCCGAGGCGTGGAAGAGCTGCTCCAAGATCGCCGTAGCCGCGACCGGCAGGGCAAAGAGCGGCAGCTTATTCCAGATGGAGCCGTGCAGCATGTCGATCTCATGCTTTTTGACTGTAGTTCCCATGATCTCTCTCATTTCTTTCTGTTTTCCGCTTGACCGAGCATCAGTATAGTGCCGCCGCGGCAAAATGGCAAATGTTTTTTGCGTGACCGTCCTGTCAGCATTGACAGGACGGTCGTTTCGCTGTAATATAAGGCCCGCTGACGGCAAATTTCCCAAAAATATGAGGATTTTTTATGGATTATTACCTTTTGACCGATCTGGCCGCGCGCGTCGGCTATCATCTGGCGCTCAGCGGGGCGGAGACGTTCCGCGTCGAAGAGACGATACGCCGCATCATCGGCGCCTACGGCATTGAATGCGAGACCTTTTCCATCCCCAACTGCGTGATGGTCAGCCTCGAGGCGGCCAACGGCAAGCCTTTGATGGTGATGAAGCGAGTCGGCTTTCACGGCAATGACCTCGAGTCGGTGGAAAAGCTCAACGCGCTCTCGCGCCGCATCTGCGCCGAAACGCCTGACCCGAGCGTCGCCGCGCAGTGGCTCGACGAAACGCTCAAGGGGCGGCGGCACTACTCGGTGCCCGTTTATTACCTGGGCAATTTCTGCGCCGCGGCGGGCTTTTGCCCGGTGTTTGGCGGCACGCTGCGCGACAGCCTGTTCGCGGGCCTTCTGGGCCTCATCATCGGCTTTGTCTCGCGCCAGATGGACAGTGGCTCGAGGGACCCCCTAT
>ERZ859738.1239-NODE-1239-length-12673-cov-4.535901_pt1 | contig 12673 bp, 10 predicted proteins | sample MGYA00510122_ERZ859738 | MGnify/ENA primary metagenome ERZ859738 (study PRJEB30046, sample SAMN00715139) | human gut metagenome | study: EMG produced TPA metagenomics assembly of the A metagenome-wide association study of gut microbiota in type 2...
CGATTCGTAAGGGAGCAAAGCGACCTGAGAATCGTGTGACACGCTTTCCCGTGGAGAAAGTCCGGCGCAGCCGGATAAGGGGGAGCCGCGCAGCGGCTAATCACCAGAATGCTAATCAAGCCCTATGACACAGAAAAGCAAATCTCGTAACGCTGACTTTATAAGCATTGCCGCGAAGCGGCAATCCGCAACCCTCGGCCTGAAAGGCCGTCAAACTTAAGAACCCTTGGGCCGAAGGCCCATCAATCTTAAGAACCTTCCCGTCTGAACCTTCTGAACCCTCTGAACCCTCATACCGCAGGCGTGTCCCGTACCCCGTTTATCCTCTGCTTATCTTCCTGAAGAATGATATAATAATAAATAATTCAAAGCTTTCAAAGGCAAAGGAGAAAGGACAATACTATGTCAACCACATTAGGAGCGGATTTCCGCAGCCCCACGTTCTGGCAGCGGCTTGCTTTTATTATCGGGATTACCCTGGTGGGTACCTTTTTATACTCCGTAGGCGTCAATGCCTTCCTGGTACCTCACCAGTTCCTTTCCGGCGGGCTCACCGGTATGGCCATGGTGCTTTACTACCTCACTGGCTTCCCCATCGGCATGGCGAACCTGCTCTTAAATATTCCTATCCTTCTTCTTTCCCTGAAATTCATGGGGAAATTCTACACCCTCATTACCATTCTTGGTACTGTGTGCTGCTCCGTTTTCATTGACCTGACATCCTTCCTGGCGGACTACAATGTGGTGAAAGAGCCGCTGGTGGCTGCTATTTCTGGCGGCGTGGTGCTGGGCCTTTCCATGGGACTCCTCTACCGATATAACAGCAACACCGGCGGCCTGGATGTTGTGGGAGCCATTTTGAAGAAATATTACAATCTGGAAATCGGCTACGTGGTTTTCGCCCTGAACTTTGTCATTGTCACTGCCGGCGCCTTCATCTTTACTCTGGAACCGGCCATCTGCACCCTGATTTCCATGTATATCAATGCCAATCTCTCCAGCCGCATTGTCATCGGCTTTGCCCAGCGCAAAGCTGCCTTCATCGTGTCCGACAAGCCTCTGGAAATTTCCGATGCCATCCTTCGGAATATCCATCACGGCGCCACTCTTCTCTATGGCCAGGGCGCTTTCTCTGGCGTAGAAAAGAAAATCGTCTTCGCCATTGTGGACCTCACCCAGATTACCAGGGTGCGCCATCTCATCGAAGACATAGACCCTTCGGCCTTCCTCTTCATCATGAATACCACCGACGTCATAGGCCGCGGCTTTACCAGCCCCCTTTCCACTGCCAGAACCATGCCTAAGTCCGTGCGCTATACCTGCGATAAGGATGGAAATATGATTCCCACTCACATGTGGTCCTATGAAATGGAAGCAGAAGCCCATCCGGAAGCGGACAAGCAGGAACCGCCCCGGGAAGACGGGAAGTAAAGGGGCGCTGACCGCTGGGAAGGTATGTAACAGACTTTCCGCTCATTGCCTGCAGGGCCTGTTAAATCTGAGAACCCTCCGGCCCATGGGACCGGAGGGTCTGAACCATTCGCACCGGTAGGTGCCTTTTTATCAGCAAGGAGATTATGATGGAATACCTCATTGACGACAACTATGTACCCCTGGACAGTACCCTTGGAAACGTGGAATACCTGATGGAAAAGATCCTGCTGGATGCCCAGTATATGGAAAATCTGGCAGAACGCCTGGACGATAACGATGATGATTATGATGATGACTATGATGATGACTATGATGATGACTATGATGATGAAGACGAGGATCATGAAGGCCGTGCCAGCCTGGAGATCATCAAACTGAAGGGCCAGATCCAGCTGCTCCAGATGGACAAGGAAATGCTTCGGCAGAATTTGGCAACGGTGACGAGCATGGTAGAAGACTTGAGAAGGAATGCCGAGGAAGCAAAGGACAAGGTGCATAAGCTCAGGCACGACATCGACTGGTACGGAGAAAGACGATAAGATTTTGTCCCATGGAGATACTATAAGAATAGAGAGACCGAAAGATCCGGGCTTTATTCCATCCATTTCCAGAAGCCCTTGATCCATGGAAAAGGGGAAGGAAAAGGGCGCTTCCTTAATCCCACCTCTCCGGTGTACCAATCATCGGAATATGGTTCTTGTTGATGGTTTTAAAAGTACAAGTCGGACTCAGCCCGCAGCCGGAAGCTGACTGCTTTCGGATCTGCATGCAGCGGCTCTTTCCAACCGACTGGTATTTAATGACAAATGATTCATATACGGCATGTACCGAGATTCTTCGCTGGCGCTCAGAATGACTGCAGGGGGAGGCAAGAACGTAACGCTGGCTCCTTCCTCTGGAAGGAGCTCCGCGATAGCGGTGAGGATAGACCTTTGCTGCGCAAAGGCGCCGACAGGCGGCATTAAAACTCATGGCCCAAAGGGGCGATACCACAATCCTCGGCCCGATAGGGCCGTCAAACCTGAGAACCTTTGCGCCGTTAGACGCATTAAACGTAAGAACCCTTTCGTTCACAACCTTTCTACACAACCTGACTGCGTCAGCAGGCCACAACCTGCGGCGAAGCCGCGCCCCTTGAACCCTTTGAACCCGGGCCGCGAAGCGGCCCTTTAATACCCTTTTATCTGCCCTTCGCCGCTCATGTCGAAAATGGGTCCGTAGGCGGCGTTGGCCAGGCCCTTGATGGCCCATACGCAGTTCTGGGAGGCGGAGTAAATGTAGCGGTCTTCTACCGGTACAATGTGTCTGGCGGCCCGCATGGAGGCGATGGCGGGATTGGAGAGGAAATCATCTCTGTATTTGGCGGCGCCGGTGGTATCAGAGGTGCGGTCGGTGGATACGAAGAGCATGTCCGGGTCTGTCTTGATAATAAGCTCCGGCGATGTGGCCTGGCCGTTGACGCCGCCGGCCAGGGTGATGGCGTTGTCAATGCGGGCTGCCGTGAGGAGTTCGTTGAACATGGAGCCGGGCCCGCCGTAGCGGGTCATCTGGGATACCAGGTATACCACCGGCTTTTTTCCTGTTTCTTTGGAAAGGCGGCTTTGGATTTCCGAAAGGGTCTTGTCCATCAGGGAAATCACCTGGTTTCCCCGTTCTTTTTCGTCCACTGCTGTAGCAATGATGCGCACATCCTCCTTCACCTGGTCAATGGACCGGGGGCCGTCGATGACCACCACCGGAATGCCAAGGTTCCGGTAGAGATCCAGTTCTTTGCCGTCGGTATAGGTGGAGGCCACGATGAGGTCCGGCTTTGCTTCCGTCACCACTTCCATGGAAAGACCGGTAAGAGGGACGGTGAGGGGAATGTCTTTCGTTTCATTGGCAATATAAGAAATATTGGGGTCCCGGTCTGCTTCGGTGGCGGCCATCAGTTTGTCCGGCGTCACCACGGAAAGGAGCATGGTGTCGATGGAAGCGGAATTTCCCAGAATCCTCTTCGGCTTGGCAGGAATTACCACTTCTTTCCCTGTGGCATCGGTGACGGTATAGCTTTTTCCTTCTCCGGAAGGGGCCATCTGCTTCATGCCGCAGCCGGAAAGGGTCAGAAGAATGAGAAGACTGGCGCATAAAGCGCCGGCTTTTGCGTATTTCATAATAACCTCCCTGGAAAAGCGGATTCCATGAGTGAATCCGTTCTTCTGCACGAAAATATCAGCTTCATTATAGCATAGAAGAAAAGATTCAGTCCGAAATATTAAAAAATAGTTTACAAAATCTGAGATTTATGTATAATAAAGAGGTAAGTTTATTAAGAATTCCGTAATGGTTTGAATCCGGGAGATTCCCGGAGGAGATGAAAAGAGAAGCGCGGTGAGGGGAGACCCGATTCCGCCACGGTCCCGCCGCTGTGAAGCTTCGGAAAGCAGGCAATGATTGAATCGGCCCTTTCCAGAGGGATTTCAAAATGTCACTGGGAAACTGGGAAGACGAAATCTCTGAGGAAGCTGAGTCAGAAGAACTGCCTTATGAATCAAATCCACCGTTTCGTGGGAAAAGGGTACGATGTATACTGCTTTTCCGGGATGCGGCTTGGTTTCATACGCCCGAATCAGGGAAATGAGGGAGGTATTTCTATGAACAGGAAAATTTTAGCAGCGTCACTGGCGGTTTTATCACTTTCCGGCGGCGCTTTTTGCGTTGAGGCAGCCGACATGCCGGTGTACACCTTGGATGGCATCGTAGTCACCGCCAGCCGCGTGCCGGAAAAGAAAATCGATTCCAACGCCGACGTGTCCATGGTAACGGCGAAGGAAATCGAAGAGAAGCACTATGACGATGTGAGTGAGGCCATCCGTCATGTACCAGGTGTGATGATTGCCAGTCATGGCATAAGCAGCCAGACAACAAACAGTGACCAGGTCTATATCAATGGCTCTCCCAATGTGGTGGTGCTGGTGGATGGGATGAGAAGAAATACCAACGGGAACAGTCTCATGAATGCCAGCATAGGAGAGCTCACCAATATGGCTTCCGTTGACCATATCGAAGTATTGAAAGGAGCAGCGTCCACTCTGTATGGCTCCGATGCGCAGGGCGGGGTTATCAATATTATCACTAAAGCGCCAAAAGAGAATGGTGTTCATACCACACTCCGTGCTTCAGTGGGCAATTTCGGGAAAGAAAATTACAACTTTTACAATGAAGGCAGGGAAGGCAATCTGTTCTGGACGGTGGAAGCCGGAAAGGAATTGCTCCATCAGTATAAGGACGGCTGGGGACGAAGAGTCGTCAATCACCTGAATGCCGACCACTATAATGTGAAGATGGGATATGACTTGGGAAATGACTCTGACCTGGTTTTCCATTATGAAAAATATACATCGGACTATACTATGCCAAATATGGGAACCAATGACATAACTCCTTCAGCTGGAACAAAGGATAATGATTCCACTAGTCTTCAATATAAGGCTAAAATCAATGACCGCTTAACCAATTTGTTTTCGCTCTATCGCAATAACACTTCCTTCAATATTCCCATGCAGCCTTGGAAAATGGATATGCGTACCAGCGGTATTTCAGACCAGTTAATTTATGATCTGGATAACCAGACCATTACCGGAGGCTTTGACTGGTATGAGGATGAAATCCGGAAATATCCCCAGGAACAGGAACTGGCCGGGAAGAAGGTGCATACAGCTGCCTTTTACCTGCAGGATAAAATCAATATCACCAAGCAGTGGAATGTGACCCCGGGCATCCGTGTAGATCATCATTCCCAGTTTGGAAACCGGACTTCTCCCAGCTTGTCCATTGGCTATATGCCCAATGATAAAACGAACTATTATTTCAATTACAAAACATTCTTTGTAGCACCGAACCTGTACCAGATGTATGTATGGAATCCTATTTGGGGGACATACGGTAATAAAAATCTGAAGCCGGAAACCGGGTATACTTTTGAATTTGGCGTCAACCATCAATTCGATGATACCTTAAGTGGAACATTCAATGTATTCCATACCTATGCACACAATATAATTCAAGCTGAACGAATCGGAAATACATATAATTATATTTATGAAAATATGGATCGCGCCAATATCAATGGATTCAATCTCAATCTGAATAAAGAATTCAGCAGCCATTGGAGCACCTATGTGGGATACACCTATATGCATATCAATGCACAGAAAGGGAAAAACATCAATAATGATGGATTCATTCCGGAAAGTACACTGAATGTCGGCATAAACTATAAGGCAGATAAATTCAATGCTTCCCTGGACGGCCGAGGCGTCATGAACCGCTATGGCAAGAAAGCCTATCCGGAAATGAGGGACTACGCCAACTACTGGGTATGGGACGTGGCGGCCAATTATCAATTTGCCAAAGGAGCCACCCTTTTTGCCAGAGTCAATAATATCTTCGACCAGTTCTACACGGATGTAGGAAGCTCCTATGGTCCTGATGCCAACCCGGCTTCTTATCAGTACTGGTACTCCGCGCCCGGTCGCAATTTTGAAATCGGCCTGCAGTATCAATTCTAACCGTTTTCAACACAAAAAATCCCCGTGGGAAACCTCCGGGGATTTTTATTTTAATATTTATCCTGGATAAAGTGGGTGGGAATCCATTCTTCCTGCACCGGCTTCTTGATGCCTTCCTTTTCTCCGGCCTTCATGCATTTCAGCACCCAGGCCATGTTGCGGGCCAGGGTGCGCATGGTCTGGAGGCCTTCTTTGGCCTTCAGCGCATCTTCCCTGGTGAAGCCGTGAATCTGGTTCCAATACTGAGAGCCGGGGACAATCATGTTATTCATGAGGAAATATTTATTCATCCGGTCAAAGGCGGCGGTGGCGCCTCCCCGCCGGCAGCTGACGATGGCGGCTGCTGCCTTTCCTGCCATGCGCCCGCTGGAGGCGTAGAAGAGGCGGTCCATGAATGAAGTAATCTGCCCGTTGGGGCCGCCGTAGTACACCGGCGAGCCGAAGATGAGGCCATCAAATTCATCCAGCCTTTCAAGGACTTTATTCACCGAGTCCTTATCCTGCACGCAGCGCCCATGGGATTCGCAGTAGCCGCAGGCAATGCAGCCGGTTATGGGTTCCCGGCCTACCTGGAGGATTTCCGTTTCAATGCCCTCTTCATTCAGGGTGCGGGCCGTTTCCTCCAGCGCCGTGTATACACAGCCCCGCCGATGGGGACTGCCGTTAATCAGCAAAACTTTCATCACCATTCCTCCTTTTGCTTATGATGACACTGTTTCTAACCTGTTTTTATTATAACAGACCAGAATGGGGGCTCACTGCTTTCTACCCATCATTTCCCTATTTACAACCTCATACATATCCGCTATACTGTATACATGTTGATAAAGAGACAACGGAGCCCTTTTTACCGTAAGGTAAGAAGGGCTTTTGCGTCTCTATGGCAAAGAGGCTGCACTCATCTTCGATGACTGCGGCCTTTTTTCGTAAGGAAGCGCTGATTCACTCATTGTCTGCTTTTATTCTTGAATTTTTAGGCAATGCAAGGAATGGGATGACGCAAATAGCGAGCTATTTAAGGAGTCCCATGACGCGGCAGTGCATAAAAATTTTTATGAAAGCAGACTCTATGAACGAATCAGTGCTTCCGAAGGGGGAGAGACTATGAAAAAACTTCTGAAAGCTGTACTGACCGGTTCCCTTCTGGGCCTGACGGTCCTTGGTTTTGCAGGCTGCGGCGGGCAGTCGGGAAGTTCTTCTTCCGGCGGCTCCGTGCCTAAGGACACCATTGTGGTGGGCATGGCAGTGGATCCGGAGACTCTGGACCCGGCGGTGACCATGGACAATAAGGGCTGGCAGATTACCTATCCCGCCTATGAACGGCTGGTGAAATACAAGGTGGCAGATGGCAAGGCCACCACGGAGGTGGAGCCGTCTCTGGCCAAGTCCTGGACCGTCAGCGATGACGGACTTACCTGGACCTTTACTTTGAATGAGGGACACAAATTTGCCGACGGTTCTCCGGTGGATGCCAAAGCGGTGAAGTTCTCCATCGAAAGGGTACAGAAAATGAAGAAAGGACCTTCCGATTATTTCAAAGTGGTGAAATCCATCGAAACGCCTGATGATAAAACTGTCATTTTCCAGCTGGACAAACCCTTTGCGCCCTTCCTCTACACCCTGGCGGTGAATGGCTCTTCCATCGTGAATCCGAAGGTCATGGACCAGGCAAAGGATAACGATATGGGTTCCTCCTACCTGGCCACCCACACCATGGGTTCCGGTGCCTATGAAATCACGTCCTACACCCCCAGCCAGTCCATCAAGCTGGATGTACAGAAAAATTATGCGGGCAAGGCGCCTTCCATCAAGCATATCCTCTTCAACAGCATCAAAGATCCCTCGGCTCAGCGGCTGCAGCTGGAAAAGGGGGATATTGACATTGCCGAAGGCATTCCCATGGACCAGATCGACCAGCTGAAGGATAACAAAGCCATCCATATTTATGAAGATCCTTCCCTCCTCTGCTCCATCGTATACCTGAACAATCAGAAACTGCCTACCAGCAATAAAGTATTCCGCCAGGCCCTTTCCTATGCCATTGACTACAATGCCATCATCGACGGTGCTGTGAAAGGCCGGGGAGAGCAGCTGACCAGTGCCGTGCCGGAAGGCATGTGGGGCAAAGATGAATCCATCAAGGGCTATTCTTACAACCTGGACAAAGCAAAGGAACTTCTGGCCAAATCCGGCGAGAATGTGACGGAAATCAATCTTCTCTACTCCGGCCACGCAGCCTTCGACGAGGCGGAAGCCCTCATTATCCAGAATAATCTCCAGCAGCTGGGCATTAAGGTGAACCTGGAAAAGGTGGCCTGGGCTACGTTCCGGCAGAGAGCGGACAAAGGCGATTTCCAAATGGCCCTGGGCACCTGGAGCCCGGACTACAGCGATCCCCAGTTCTTCCTTTCCTACTGGTTTGACTCCTCCTACTGGGGCCTTCCGGGGAACCGTTCCTTCTATAAGAATGACGAAGTGGACAAGCTCCTCCGTGAGGCTGAGGTCATGACCGACAAGGAGGGGAGGACGGACATCTACAAGAAGGTACAGCATATCGCCTTTGACGATGCCCCCTACCTCTTCCTCTTCCAGACCAAGGTACTCACCCCCATGAGAGCCAATATCAAGGGCTTTGCCTACAACCCCATGCTGGACAGTATGTTTGATTTCGAACACCTTTCAAAGGAATAAACGGCCCCTTCCGGACTGGGGCTGCAGGGGCTAAGGATGCCTGAAGACCCGAAGAAAAGGAGCTGCTATCCGCTATCCGCTGTGTGACTCCCTGCAGTCACCGCCGTAAGGCGGATTTCCCCTGGCGGCGAAGCTGTGGCAGCCTTCGGGAGTACAGTCATTTCCCGAAAGTGCTATTCATGTCCATTTATCATACAAGGAGGGCTTATGATTTCATGGCGATTTGTATTTCAAAAACTGATTCATCTCATCCTTGTCTTTATAGGCGTTTCCATCGTTACCTTCTGCATTTCCCATGTCATTCCCGGTGACCCGGCCCGCATGCTGGTGGGACCTCATGCGTCGCCGGAAACGCTGGAGGCGGCGCGGCAGTCCCTGGGACTGGATAAGCCGGTGCTTACCCAGTACGTTCTCTACATGGAAGGCCTTTTCCACGGAGACATGGGCGTGTCCATCCGCACCCAGATGCCTGTAGCCGGCGAACTGGCCCGCTATTTCCCGGCTACCCTGGAGCTCACGTTGGCGGCCATGGTGATTGCCGTGTTTTTTGGCATTTTCCTGGGAGTGCTGTCGGCGGTGCATCGGAACTGCTGGATCGACCATATCTGCCGGGTGATTTCCATGGTGGGCGTATCTATTCCCCTCTTCTGGTCCGGCGTGGTGTGCCTCATTCTTTTTTACAAAGTATTTCCCCTTTTCCCCGCCTCCGGCAGGCTGGACACCTTCCTGACGCCGCCGCCTGCGGTGACGGGACTTTATGTGATTGACGGGATCCTTTCTGGAAATATGGACGTAGTGATTTCTGCCATCCATCATCTCCTTCTCCCGGCCCTCTGTCTGGCCTATGCCCAGCTGGCCATCATTGCCCGGCAGGTCAGGAGCGGCATGGTGGACGTGCTGGAGCAGGACTATATCCGCACCGCCCGGGCCTGCGGCATTCCAAGGCGCCGCATCATTTACCGCTACGCTTTGAAAAATGCACTGATTCCCACAGTTACCATTACAGGCCTTACCATGGGAGAGCTTCTGGGCGGCGCTGTCATTACGGAAACCATTTTCGGCTGGCCGGGCATGGGAAAGTATGTGATGGACTCCATTGCCTACCTGGATTTTCCGGCCATTATGGGCTTTACCCTGGTGGTGTCCGTGGGCTATGTGGTGATTAATATGGTGGTGGATATGATTTACAATATCCTGAATCCACAAATCAGTGGAGGTGATGGCCATGACTGACGTGAAGGCAGAGGAAATCCGGGAAGAGGGGGAAGGCTTTTTCCATAAATCCCTGGATATCCTTCTGAAGAACAAGCTCACCCTGGCAGGCATGGTCATTGTGGCCCTCATTATCCTGCTGGGACTTCTGGCACCCCTTGTCAGTCCCTGGGACCCCAATCTCATGAACGTGGCAGGCAGGCTCCAGGCACCTTCCCTTCATCATTTCTTCGGTACCGATGAAATGGGACGGGACATTTTCTCCCGTATCCTTTACGGCGCCCGGATTTCCATTACCGTAGGCCTGTCCATCGTCATCATCGCCGCCGCTCTGGGCGTGGCCATCGGCAGCGTCTCCGGCTTCTGCGGCGGGAGGGTGGACCGCATCATCATGGCACTGACAGATATGATTTTATCCTTCCCCTCCATGGTGCTGGCCCTGGCTTTGACCGCCGCCCTGGGGGTAGGTCTTTTCAATACCATGCTGGCGGTGTGCATCGTCAGGATTCCCCTCTATGTGCGCCTCGTGCGGGGGCAGGTGCTGTCCCTGAAAGAGGAGCCCTATGTGAAGGCCTCCAGAACCTTCGGCGCTTCGCCCGCCTGGATGGTGGTGCACCATATCCTGCCCAGCTGCCTGTCGCCCCTCATGGTGCAGATGACTCTGGGCATCGGGGATGCCATCCTCATTGCCTCCTCCATGAGCTTCATCGGCCTTGGTGCCCAGCCGCCCATGCCGGAGTGGGGCGCCATGATTTCCACCGCCCGGGTCTATGCCATTGACCAGTGGTGGTACGCCGCTTTCCCGGGGCTGTTCATCCTGGTCACAGTGATGGGATTCAACCTGCTGGGCGATGGCCTCAGGGACATTCTGGATCCCCGGGAAGGGTCTAATCATTCATAGGTCCTGGAAGTGGAGAGTGATGATATGAAAAATATACTTGAAATCGAACATCTATCCCTGTCCCTTCCCTCCAGGAAGGGCATGGTGCCTATCCTTCACGATGTGAACCTCCATGTGGGAGAGGGAAAAATTCTGGGACTGGTGGGAGAGTCGGGCAGCGGCAAATCCATGACTGCCTTTGCGGTGACCCGCCTCCTTCCCGGCGGAGAAAAGGCGGAGCTTGACGGTTCCATCCGCCTCTGCGGCCGGCAGCTTCTGGGTATCAGCAGGAAAAGCATGGAAGAAGTGCGGGGGCGGGACGTGTCCATGATATTTCAGGAACCCATGACCTGCCTGAATCCCGTCTTTACCATAGGCACCCAGATGATGGACGTCATCAGGACCCATGAAAAATTGACCCTCGGCGATGCCCGGAAGAAAGCTCTGGCCATGCTGGAAGCGGTGCATATACGGAACGGGGACGACGTGATTTCCTGCTATCCCTACCAGCTTTCCGGCGGCATGCGGCAGCGGGTGATGATAGCCATTGCCCTGTCCTGCCATCCCAAGCTCCTTATTGCCGATGAACCCACCACCGCCCTGGACGTGACGGTGCAGGCCCAGATTCTCTACCTTATTAAAGAAGCCTGCCGGAAACTGAAAACGGCGGTGCTCTTCATTTCCCACGACCTGGGAGTGATTTCGGAAATCTGCGATTCCATTGCCGTCATGTACTCCGGCCACATTGTAGAGTCCGGCGACACGGCGTCGGTACTGACAGCCCCTTCCCATCCCTATACCTGGGCTCTCATCGGCGCCCTGCCTAGATTCACCGGCAGCCATACCCATGACAGGCTCACCGCCATCCCCGGCATGGTGCCGGATCCGTCGGAAAAAATAGCTGGCTGCCGCTTCGCACCCCGCTGCCCGAAGGCCAGCGCCGCCTGCCGGGAAGGCCTGCCGCCGCCTCTGGAAATCCGACCGGGCCACAGGGTGTACTGCTGTCATCCCGAGGAGGTGTGACATGGATATACTGGAAATCAGGAACGTAACGAAAACCTTTCATACCCGGAGCTTCTGGGGAAAATCAAAGACCGTGCATGCCTTAAAGGGCATCAGCCTTTCCCTGGCCAAAGGGGAGTCTTTAGGTATCGTAGGGGAGTCGGGCTGCGGCAAATCCACCCTGGCCAGCCTTATCATCCGTCTGGCAGAGCCTACCTCCGGAGAAATTCTGCTCTACGGACGAGATATTTCCCATGTAAAGGAAAAAGAACTGAAAGACATCAGGAAGAAAATACAAATCGTCTTCCAGGACCCCTATTCCTCCCTGTCGCCCCGCATGAAAATAGGGGACATCCTCATGGAGCCCGCCAGGGTGATGGGCGAATTTTCCGAAGCCCATCGGAAAGAGCGGGCAGAAATGCTGCTGGAAATGGTGGGCCTTCGGAAAAACGTGATGGACCGCTATCCCCACGAATTTTCCGGCGGCCAGCGCCAGCGCATCTCCATTGCCCGCTCCCTCATGACCAGCCCGGAAATCCTGATCCTCGACGAGCCCACCTCCGCCCTGGACGTATCAGTGCAGGCCCAGGTGCTGAACATCCTCATGGACCTTCGTGAAAAGCTCCACCTCACCTACCTCTTCATCTCCCACAACCTGGCAGTGGTGCGCTATATTTCCGACCGCACCGCCGTCATGCAGAAGGGAAAAATCGTGGAAATCGGTGCTTCCGATGACATTCTGAGCCATCCCGGGGACCCCTATACCCGGGAACTCATAGCGGCCGTACCTATGATAGGGAAACCCTTCGTACCGCCGGACAGAATTATGGAATTGGGGTGAGGCTGGCGGACGCTGTCCGCTATCGGCAGGGGGGGCTTCGCCTTCCCCCCCCCCCCCGGCCAA